>Ga0105048_10015235_pt1 | contig 11943 bp, 10 predicted proteins | sample MAT05_FD_78382 | JGI IMG/M metagenome (GOLD analysis project Ga0105048, IMG submission 78382) | Freshwater microbial communities from Lake Fryxell liftoff mats and glacier meltwater in Antarctica - MAT-05 | ecosystem: Environmental > Aquatic > Freshwater > Ice > Liftoff microbial mat | place...
ATGCACCCTTATGAGCAATAACACCCGGCCTACCCGTACCAGGTACTCCATACTGGCCATGGTATTTTTTACCGTGGTCATCAACTACATGGATCGCACCAATATATCGGTGGCGGGCTCGGTATTGAGCACCGAATTACAGCTTTCGTCGGTGCAAATGGGTTACATTTTTTCGGCCTTTTCGCTTACCTATGCTACGTTGCAAATACCCGGTGGCATACTGGCCGACCGTATTGGCATACGCACCCTATACAGCCTCATATTAATATTATGGTCGCTGGCCACGTTGGCGCTCGGGTTGGCCACGGGCTTTTTATCGCTGGTGTTATTGCGGGTGTTGATAGGTGCTTTTGAAGCGCCTTCGTACCCTATGAACAACCGCATAGTTACCAGTTGGTTTCCCGATAACGAAAGGGCCGGCGCAATAGCCACTTACACCTCGGGCCAGTTTATAGGGCTTGCATTTTTAACACCTGCGTTAACTGCCATACAATTGTTTGCAGGCTGGCGCGGCCTGTTTGTAATAACCGGTTTAATTGGTATGATATGGGGCGTTGTATGGTACTTTATTTACAGAAGCCCCACCCAACATAAACACATAAACGCCGCCGAGTTACAACACATTGAAAGTGGCGGCGGCATTATAGACCGCACGAACAACGCAACAAATAATCGCGAACCATTTAAATGGAAAAACCTTTGGCTGGTATTAAGCAAACGAAAATTATGGGGCATATATCTTGGCCAGTTTGGGTTGGGCGGCACCCTCATATTTTTTCTTACCTGGTTTCCAAAATACCTGGTTGAGTATAAACACATGAACTTTTTGCAGTCGGGCTTTATGGCCTCGGCGCCTTTTTTATGTGCGTTTTTTGGCGTGCTGTTTTCGGGCTTTTTATCGGATTACCTGGTTAAAAAAAACGTGTCGGTTGGCGTAGCCCGTAAAACGCCCATTGTGTTGGGCCTGCTGTTATCCATGTGTATTATTGGGGCCAACTATGTAACCGACCCAACCTGGGTAATACTGTTTTTATCCATTGCATTTTTTGGCAACGGGCTAGCCTCCATAACGTGGGTATTTGTTTCGCTGCTGGCACCCAAACATTTGCTGGGCCTAACCGGCGGCACCTTTAATTTTATTGGTGGCCTTGCCGGCATTGTAGTACCCACCACCATAGGCTACCTGGTAAAAGGCGGCGACTTTTCGCCCGCCCTTATTTTTATAAGTTGCCTCACGCTAATGGGCGCATTAAGCTATATTTTTTTAGTGGGAAAGATTGAGCGGGTGAGTTAGCCGTTGATGGTTGATGGTTAGCCGTTGATGGTTGATGGTTGGCCGTTGCCGGACAAAAGGTTGGTGGAAGAAAGATGTAAGATGACAGGAAGAAGGTTGGGGGAAGAAAGATGATAGATGCCAGGAAGAAGAAATAGCCATTATCTGTTAACCTATAAACTTTGCGTTGCTTTGCGCCTTTGTGGCTTGGCGCAAAAGAAAGTTGATGGTTAACCGTTGGCGGGAGAGAAAAGTTGACCGATGATGGATGATAGATAATGGAATGTCCTTGTAGCTTGAAACTTGTAGCTTGAAACTTGCAGTTTGAAACTGGCAGCTTGAAACTTCCTTGTAGCTTAAAACTTGCAGCTTGAAACTTGCAGCTTGGCGACAAAAGAAAGTTGATGGTTAGCAGGAGGAAATAGCCATTATCTGTTAGCTAAAAACTTTGCGTTGCTTTGTAACTTTGTGCCTTTGTGGCTTGGCGGCAAAAGAAAGTTGATAGTTGGCCGTTGGCGGGAGAGGAGAATTGACCGATGATGGATGATAGATGATGGAATGTCCTTGTAGCTTGAAACTTGCAGCTTGAAACTTGCAGCTTGGCGGCAAAAGAAAGTTGATAGTTGACCGTTGGCGGGAGAGAAAAGTTGACCGATGATGGATGATAGATGATGGAATGTCCTTGTAGCTTGAAACTTGCAGCTTGAAACTTCCTTGTAGCTTAAAACTTGCAGCTTAAAACTTTGACTTTACGCATGTACGCTTCTTCTGCATTTAATAGCCTTACATTTACTTGCCCCCATAAAATATTACAAACCTTTTTATTGCTTTTACAACTAAAAAAAGTTACGTACGTCAGCTATTGATTGCGGTATGTTTTTCACTTAAACTAACTATTATGGGCGACGGAAAAATGTCGGTGCTTTTGCGCATGTTAATGACACTATCAACCAAAAGGAGGTATTCGTTACATGAATTGATGGAACGATTTGACGTGTCGGAAAGTACAGCATATCGTCACATCAGAACGATTGAAGGCGCCGGGTTTGTGGTAGCAAAACTAAAAGGCACCTACCGGCTAGCACTCGAAAGCTCCACCGGCAAAACACTTAAAAATCTATTACACTTTACACCGGAAGAGGTTTATATATTGGAAAGGACAATGGACCTGCTACACGATTCTGTCCCGGTAAAAAGCCGCCTGTTGCTAAAATTGCATACCCTGTACGATACCCAATCGCTTGCCAAACTGGCCAATACCGATAAGCAGCAAATTGTGCAGCAATTGGCTAAGGCCATAGAAAACAAGTGTTGCCTAAACCTGAAAGATTACAGAAGTAACAATAGCCAAAAAATAGAAGACAGGCTGGTGGAAGCCTTTGAGTTTTTGCCCGACTACTCAGGTATTTGGTGTTACGAAACGGCCAGCGATAGCTGTAAGCAGTTTAAAATATCGCGGATAGCGGCCATTGAAGTGTTGGCACAGCCCTGGGCAAACGAAGCTGCCCACACGGCAGCTTTTACGGATGCATTTAGAATGAGCGGGTCCAATGCAAAATTAATAGTAGAGGCAAGGCTATCGCTAAAGGCATTTAATCTTTTAATAGAAGAATTTCCACTGGCCGAGCAATACCTAATTAAACATGGCGACTACTACCGGCTAAAGGTGCCTGTGGCCAGTTTTGAAGGTATTGGCAGGTTTGTATTGGGCATGGCTGGCGAGGTTCACATTGTATCCCCCAAATCGTTTATAAATTTTTTAGAAAAAAAGCAAGAAAAAAAATTCACTGTTGCTGGTTGACAGTACACTGTTAGATATTCGTACTCACAATAAAATACCACGATGCAATTTAACCTTACTTTATTGTCGCAGCAGGCCACTACCCTGCTACCGTTTAATTATCAATACCCGCTATCGGCAGCCATATATAAAATTATACAAAAGGCCGATAGCCGTTTTGCCGCCTTTTTGCACAATAGCGGCTATGGCGAAGGCCACAAAAGTTTTAAACTGTTTACGTTTAGCGATCTGCAGACAGCCTTTAAGGTACAGGGCGACAGAATGCGGCTACCTAATGCGCCGGTGCAGCTAACCGTGTGTTTTCATGTGCAGCAGGCGGCTGAAAATTTTATTAAAGGCCTGTTTATACACCAGCAGCTAGACATTGCCGACCAGCAAAGCCGCGCCAGCTTTTTAGTACAGCAGGTGGAAAGCATGCCCACTGCTGCCTTAACAATCAATGCCGCGCAACTGGCTACGGTTGTACTGGAGCCATTATCGCCCATGGTTGCCGGGCTTAAAAACGACCGTGGCCACTACGACTACCGATCGCCGGATGAGCCTGATTTTACCGCCTGCCTGCTACACAACTGGATAGAAAAAATGCATGCCGTGCAACCACTGAGCGAAGCAGAAAAAGCCTACTTACAACGGCACCTTACGCTACAGGTATTACATGCCCCTCAACCAGTATTAAAAAGATTAATTACCATAAAAGCCGGCACCGAACACGAAACCCGCATACGAGGCTACAAACGTTTCAGGCTGCAGGCCACGGCTCCTGCCCCATTTATTGAGCTGGCGCTTAATGCGGGGTTAGGGTTGCATAATGCACAGGGAATGGGGTGTGTGGGGGTGGTGGGAAATAATGAATAAGACAGGGTGAATAAAAGAATAAAATAAATACTCATGAGAATTTTCCTAAGATTTGGTAAAAACATCAGACTAATACCCTTCAATTATCAATCATTTTTAACAGGGGCAATTCATAAATGGTTGGGTATTGCAAACGGCGAACATGGTTCAATTAGTCTATACTCGTTTTCATGGTTTCAAAATATAATAGCTAACACGGATGGAATTAATTTCACAAACGACTCGTACTTTTTCATAAGTGCCCATAATGATGAAATAATTAAAAAAATTATTAATGGTGTAATGGCCGACTCCTCATTATGCTTCGGATCGTATATAACTGACATTCAAATAGCTGAAACTCCTATTTTTTCGTCATCGCATACTTTTTATTGTGCTAGTCCAATCTTTATAAAAAGAAAAATAGAAAACGAAGAGAAACATATCACATTTATGGATAGCCGAAGCAGTGAATATTTGACCGAGACTTTAAAAACACGTCTCAATAAAGCTGGTCTCTCAACTGAAGCAGTTCAGGTGGAATTTGATGCATCGTATAATAATTCACGAACAAAACTTATACATTATAAAGGAATTGCCAATAAAGCAAATATCTGTCCTATTAACATATCGGGCAGCCCGGAGCAGATTGCATTTGCCTGGAATGTTGGTGTGGGCAATAGTACAGGAATTGGATTTGGAGCTTTAAAATAATTATACATGAATTATTACGTAGTAAAATATTCTGGCCCGTTTGGGTTTATTAAACCCTGGACAGCGGTACGGGATGGTGAAACATTTAGCCAGCAGTTTTTAACGCCTTCAATTGTTGAAGGAGTAGAAAAGAAATTGTTTCCTGAATTGCTGCAAAGCAAAGGTCTTCAGGGCTACATTGTTGGGCACAGACTAAATTATACCGGCATTAGTCGGCAGCAGGAGCAAACGTGGTCCAAAGCATGGGTAGAGAAAAAAGGTGAGCCTGTTATTGAACAAAGGCTGGTAAAGAAAAAAGGTATAGAAGAATATAAGGATGTAAAAATTCAAACCATCACAAGACGACCTGCTACCGGTATTTTAACGAGGGGAGTATTGATTTCACCCAATCTCTATCTGGCTTTTGCAAACCGAGAATATGCGGAGAGTGCTGCTCAGCAACATATATGCCTGAGCCGTAACGAAGATTTGCTTTTACCCGAAGAAATAGAGGAAGTAGATGAAGAAACCTGGTTTTCGGATGCTTATCCCGGTTTTGAGTTACTTTTTAATACCAAAACGGCTACACCTTTTAAAGTGGGTTACAATCGTTTTAATGATGCTTTACCTATGTATGGACAATTACAATCCTTCGGAGATCCAATTCGCAAACGCACTGACTATATATGATTTCATATCCTAATCCTTTACTGGCAAAAAGTCGTGGGAACGGCGGCACCTCTCTGATTGATCATACCCGGCATGTGATGCAGGCTGTTGAGCATTTAGCCCAACATCTTGGTTTTAAAAATATTAACCTGGTATTGATAGCCGCAGCCCTGCACGATACAGGAAAAGCGCACCCCAAATTTGTTTCTCAATTGGCAGAAGCAGATGGGGAAAATATTTGGTCATCTCTTTATGAGAAAAGAGAATGGTCATTTACTCACCGGCACGAATTATCCTCTTTGCTATTATTACCCTGTTTTCATAAAGAGCATTGGGACATTTTAATTGAGATGATAGTGGGCCATCATAAATCGGTTGAGGAAGACAGCCGTAAACGTGGCTTTTTAGATTTAATTGGCGAATGCGGGACTGAAGTGCTTTTCAATAATCATTTTAAAGATTGGGAACGATGGTCTCCATTGGCAGTGCAAATGCTGCGGGATTTAGGCTACAAGGTCAATGATGTAAGTAGTGCGTTGGCGAAAGAAGCCTTTGAATATGCAGTAGATTATTGTGATGAGCGAATCAAACAAAGAGATTGGTCTCTTCTTCGAGGTTTATTAATGGCAGCAGACCATTTTGCTTCGGCAATGATTGAGAAAACAGCAGAACAGGTGAAGCAAACTTTTCGGGTGCCAGATGTATCTTCTTTTGAACCCGAGCAACCCGGTGGTGATTTATTTCCATTGACAGATTACCCGGTTACAGACCCAAGGAAACACACGCTTTTGGTAGCGCCAACGGGGGCAGGCAAAACGAACTTCCTGATGCGGCGTTGCAAAGAAAGCCGCATCTTTTATACCCTGCCTTTTCAGGCTTCCATCAATGCTATGTGGTTGCGGTTTAAAGATAAACTACCAGACTCTAAAGTGAGGATGCAACATGCGGCTTCCAGGCTTGTATTAAAGCAGGAAGATGCTGAAAGTTTTGAAGAAGAATACCCTTTGCACGGATTGGTTGGTGCTTCCGTGAAAGTGCTAACACCGCACCAACTGGCAACCATTGTATTTGGTTTGCCTGGATTTGAGTCGGTAATGCTTGATGTACGGGGAACAGCAGTAATTCTGGATGAAATTCATACCTACTCAGACGTGAGCCGCAGTATGGTATTGGAAATAGTAAAAGTTTTGCTGAAACTCAATTGTGCTATTCACATTGGCACTGCAACTATGCCAACAGCTATGTACCAAGAATTGCTATCTATGCTGGGCGGTAGGGAACAAACGTACGAAGTAGTGTTGAACGTTGTTCAACTGGCAACCTACAACCGCCATTTAATGCATAAACTGCCGGGTTGGGGAGAAGCCATACTAATAATGAAAGAAGCGATGGCTGCCAACGAGAAAGTGCTGATTGTTTGTAATACGGTAAAAAAGGCGCAGGATGTTTTCCGGCAATTGCAGGAGCAATTCGGTGAATATGAGAACATGCTGGTGCATAGCCGTTTTAGGAGAAAAGACAGAACGGAAAAGGAACGCCGGTTAAGGGAAGAATTTGAAGGCAAAGATGGCATAGGCATTCGGCCTTGTTGGGTAGTGGCTACGCAGGTGGTAGAAGTTAGCCTTGATATAAGTTTTGACCGCATGATTACGGCTTGTGCTCCTATTGACGCACTTATACAAAGGTTTGGCCGTGTTAATCGCAGGCGTACGCAAGAAGCTTTGGGCAAGCAAAAACCAGTGCATGTAGTAGCACCTGAAGGAGACCAGCGGCCGTACGATAATGATGTAGTTAAAACTACATTTTCGCTCTTGCCTGAAGATGGGGCAGTACTGAAAGAAAATTCAGTGCAGAGCTTACTAGATGGTGTTTATCCGCAACTGCCCGAAACCGTAGATATTGCCGAGCACCTGATTTGGGACAATGATGAATTTCGTCTGCCGCCACTTTGCAACCGCAGTAATTCCATCTTACAGGAAACGCTTGAAATTAGTTCTGCGTCCTGCATTCTCGAATGCGATAGAGAAGCATACGAAAGTGGGGATTGGGACGAACGTCCCGCATTAGAAATTCCGGTTTCATATAAAACCATTGGCTATGCAGCAAAAAAACACAGGTACCTGCAATTGGAAAAAGGTAGCCGTCCTTTTGTAGTGCCGCAAACCGAAACGGAGCATGAGCAAGTGGGACTAATTCTTCATGATTATGACAGCTTTCTTTAATTATCCACAAAACCTGAAACATGTACACCAGTTATATCGGGCTTAAATTTTTGGAATTTTATAATCGAAAAACAGCTAATAACTATTCTGCCGCCGAGTTTTTTGATAAGGAAATGTTTCCTTTATTTTTTGATGATGCAAAGCATTTAATGCATGTGGCCAATTCTCCTTTTTTTCAATCACCATCTGAGAAAGACTTGAAACAGTCAGGGCATAGCAAAGCGGTTTATCAGTATCAGAACTTAAAGAGAAAAATCAATCTTGTGGCAGAAGCGCAAACTGAAAATGCGGATGCGTCAATTTATGTTGGCTTTGCTGCTAATGGTTTTGACCAAACAACTGCCGGACAAGTTAGTAGTTTAAAAATGCAGATTAGTTCTGATGAATTGTATGCTTCCTGGATAGGAAACGCACTAGCCGCAAGAGTGGAAGGTAGCCAATGCCTGCTGCTCGACAGTGAACCGGTACTTTGGCATTTGTATGAAGGATGGCAGGTCTATCGAAATTTTATGAAGCCGGTTAATGGTATGGAAGGCCGCCAAATTGAAACATGGAATGGCTTCTGGCTTGCTAAAGGGGATAAAACAAAAGCTCCATCACCACCACTAAAAAATGGCAAACTAGATACTTATCCATGGATAGAAGTACTTGCAAGATTATTGGAATGGCATGGCGGTGAAGTATTACCTGCCTATATTTTTAGCTTGGGCCAAACCAATACAACCTATGGCTTTATCAATTTGCATCTGCCACAAGTAAAACGATTAGGAGATGCCCGTTTTGCTGTAAAGAAAAGCATCTTGTCCGGTGAGGAAGATGAAGCTCTTTTCTGGGAACACTACAAACCTGAATTTTCGCTACGTGAAGTAGTGTCACGATTTGGAGAACTGGGTCTTAGGGGACTTAAGCCAAGTGACTATGGAAAAATGATGGAGGATAGTTTCTCTCAAGTCAAAATAACTGATAAAAATCGAAATACATTTCTAAACATTCAAACCTGGATTATCGCCATGCTAAATAACAAATCCGATTTACAAAAGCTTGCTGCCGACCTGGCAGCAGAACTGGTTGCTTCCGAAACTTCAGGAAATGCAAAAGACAGAGGTAAAACCTCAGACAGTGCCGAAACGAAGGCTTTGTTTGAGGCAAAAGGGCTAACCACATTTCTTACAGCTTTAACCAATTTTCTGGAAAAGAAAAGCAGTGCCGCAGCTGTTTGCCGGGCAGTAGCCGACCAAAGTATACGAATACCGGGTGAGCAATTTCCTTTTTTTAAAGCGCTCATCCGCTTTGAATATGTATTTGCCAAATCCACAATAAAATAACAATCACCTTAAATATAAAACCAATGACATCATCTATTTATCTCCGATCACTGCGGTATGTTGAGCATACTGTTTTTAGTGTGGCCGATGGCCAAAAATTTTACCGGGATCCGCTATTTGGAAATAAAAGTGCCTATTCAAGTGGACAACAAGTAAAACGTTCCATGTTAGACAACATGACAAATAATTTAAACATTCCTTTTGCACCAATTACATTTAATTGGACGATAAATAAAGAAGACAAAGCAGAGCAGGGAGAAGCATGGTCTTTGTGCGATCCATCGTTCCCCGACCAATTAATTGGTGGCTATATGAAAGCTGAAAAGGATACGGCTACGGTAAAACGTCGCAGTCCTCTTTCTATATCTGCCATGCGGCCGTTACACCCTTTACTTGGAGGTTTGGAAGATAAAGGAGAAGCTATGTCTTTCGACAGGGGTTCTACTGCTGACAGGCACACTGTAAAGGTGTTTCGCGAAGTAGATGGCAAACGTGAAGCAATGTCAGAAGAGGATTTGACAGCCTGGTTGCAAAAAACGAAACGTGCACTTCCTCCTAAAAAATGGATTGAGCCGCAACAACGTGCATCCGGATTGTTTGTGTATGACATTGCAATAGACCTTCGTACATTGTTTTGTGTTTCGGTTAATCAGCTTGAACCTGAATTGTATCCTGCAACCATAGAAAAACTGAAAGCTGCCGGATGGATAGACGGTGAGAACGTATTTGGGCGTTGCCTGATTTGCCCAAAAGAACAACGGGAGAAAATTATCCCTGCACTGGCAGATGCGTTAATTAATTGGCGAATTACCAGTAACCAAGCCCGTACCTTTTCTGTAATGGAAACACTTGCTATAGCAGTAAGTGACAATGCTAATCAGATTGCTTATGCCATCCGGGCAGAACTGGATGACGAAGTTGATAGAAGGGCCAAACCCATAATTGATGAAGAGGCCAAGGCCGAAATTTACCTCGCTCCGTCTGTTTCAGGATATATAAAAGGGGAAAAAGGAAATGTAAATGCGTTAGATAATGCGGCGGCCTATTTGGTCAGCCAAATGCTTGCTTTCCCGTATGAAAAGCAAATGGAGAAAGTAGTATCAAGTTAAATGTTTGAATTCGCCATACCGTTTGTAATGCAACGAATGTATTATGGCGTTATAAAATCTTTTCCATTTCCTGTGCCGCATTAGGAAGGTGTAAACATCTAAGAATGAAGTACAAGAAATAATAAGTTAAGATGCTTTGAACAACTAGACAGGGAATTGTAACTATTTGTAGAAAAGAACACCAACACCCTAAAACCTGTTACTCACCTTGGCGAAGCCCGCCTCAATTCCATATTCCTAAAAAAAACCCGTAAAGCTATCCCAGTACAAGAGTGCGACGCAACGGCCGTTTAATTGAAAACCTAAAGCCGGGTACCAAAAAAATTGAAGGATAGGAGGAATGAAGGATTGAGGGCTTGAAGTAGACTGCTTTAATTTATTTTTTAAAATATTAGTTTAGCTGGCAAAGTATACTGTTATGCACCCGTATTTACCACATTTGCTTAACGACATTGCGGCGGCGCACCGCACCGAAATACCCTTGGAGCCGTATAGGACAACCACCTTTGAAGAGGAAATGGAGGAAATAGAAAAGTGGGTATTGGGCGACAATGCAGAACACACCTTTGGTTATTACTGCGGGCTGGATGCGGTAAACTTTCCGCCGCCCGAACAACTATCGCAAAAGGAAATGAAGATTGTTATGAAAGTTTTCGGGCACATGATGTTTTCATGGAACCAGGGTATTGACTTACCTAAAAAACTACCCACTTCTATTGCCTACAAAATGACCGTTGACTCCCTGAACATGAAAACCTTCATTGTAAACAGCGGTATGATGAGTTTTGACTTTTGCAGCGGCAATGCCCCCGATTGTAGTTTTAAAGAATATTGCCCGTGTCTAAAAATTTGGAACAGGCCTGAAACCTAAGTGATATCATTAAAAGCAAATACACAATCACCAAATTCCACATTCACCAAATTCTGTTTACCTGAATGCACCTTACCGCCACTCATATAAACTACTACTTTATTTGCCACCGCAAGCTTTGGCTGTTTGCCAATGGCATTAATATGGAGCACACATCGGAGGCTGTGGCCGAAGGCAAATTAATTGGCGAAACCACTTACCCACAGCGTGCGGAAAAATATACCGAAGTAGAAATAAGCGGTAGTAAGATTGACTTTTACGACGCTAAAAACAAAGTGATACACGAAATTAAAAAAAGCGATAGCATAGAAGATGCGCATAGATGGCAGGTTAAATATTATATATGGCTGCTTCAACAAAACGGCATAAACGATGTGACGGGTTTACTGGAATATCCCAAACTAAAACTAACCACCAAAGTTGCACTTACTGTAGCCGATGCTTTGCGAATTGAGTTTATTAAACAACATATTGAGCAAATAGTTAAAGATGAAAAATGCCCGCCAAGGATTAACAGCAAAATATGTAAGAAGTGCAGTTACTACGATTTTTGCTATGTGGGGGAGTAGAGAGTGAGAGAAAGGTTAGAGGAGGGTGAGAGAAAGGGTGGAAAATATTTTTAAATGTTTATTTTATGACAAATGCTGAGTTTAATGAACAGTTTAGAAAACGAACTAAGGAATTTTCGGTGTGGGTGCTTCAGTTTATTTCAGCGGTTCCATTTAATACCGCAACTAAAATTATGACTTACCAGTTGGGAAAATCGGGCATATCAGTAGGTGCCAATTTTCGGGCCTTCTGCCGGGGAAGGTCAAAAGCTGAGAAATATGCAAAAATGTGCATTGTGGTAGAAGAAGCCGATGAATGTATTTACTGGATTGAACTGTTTGATGAGACTAATTATGGTAATAAAAATGAGTTGACGTGGCTTTCGGCTGAAGCATTGGAGATACTAAAAATTTGCGCAATAATAAAATCATCGCTTTCTCCCTAATCTCTTCACCCTCTCACCATAATACAATTTTTACGGGCAATCTGGCGTGTGGTCTTTCACCCTAATCTCTTCACCATCTAACCTCCTCTCACCTCTCTCGCCATCTCACCCTCTCACCCTCTCACCTTTCTCACCTTTCTCACCCTCTCACC
>Ga0105048_10015236_pt1 | contig 11942 bp, 9 predicted proteins | sample MAT05_FD_78382 | JGI IMG/M metagenome (GOLD analysis project Ga0105048, IMG submission 78382) | Freshwater microbial communities from Lake Fryxell liftoff mats and glacier meltwater in Antarctica - MAT-05 | ecosystem: Environmental > Aquatic > Freshwater > Ice > Liftoff microbial mat | place...
CGCTACTTCAACGCCGACCCGACGGTGCGCGTCGGCATCATCACCGATGGCGTTCGCATCCGCGTCTACACGGACCTGCAGCAGCCGAACATCATGGACTCGACGCCGTGGTTGGACATCGACCTGCTCAACCTCAAGCCGGTCGACATCGATCTACTGCGCCGCTTCCGGAAGGCGGACTTCGTCGCGGCCAACATCACGGAGCTCGCGGAGGAGAGCGTCTACTACAACGCGATCCTCGGGAAGATCGGCGAGCAGCTGCACGAGCCGAGCGAGTCGTTCGTTCGCTGGGTGGCGAGCGAGCTGCCGAACACGCCGCGCGTCACGGGCAAGCTGGTCGAGCGACTGACGCCGATTCTTCGGCGCGCGATCCAGAGTGCGATCGTCGATCATGTCGCGCGATCGTTCTCGCGGCCGGCGGGCCCGCCGACGGGGGAGACGCCGGTGGCGTCGGATGTGGTTGTGGCAGCGGAGCCCGTGGTGGAGGCGAGGGTCGATGGCAAGGTCGGGGTCGTGACGACGGCGGAGGAGCTCGAGGCCGCGCGGATCGTCGGGGAGTGGATCCGAGAGGTTCGGCCTGATGCTGAGTTCGCGTATCGCGACAGCAAGACGTACTTCACGCTGCATCAGAACAACGTGCGGAAGTGGTTCGTTCGGCTTGGGCTGGATCGCAAGCCGTCGTGGGTGGCGTTGCGGCATGTGGGCATGGATGAAGCGAGGGTGCTCGCGCCGGGGATGGAAGTGTTGGACGGCGGGGCGTATGGGGACTCGCGGTTGGTGCTCGGGTCGGCCGGGGATCTGGTGAAGGCGCGGGCGGCGGTCGTCAATGCATATGAGCGAGAGGCGGCGCGGGTTGGGGAGGAGTTGGGGGAGGCGGACGGGAGGTAGAGCTCTGGCTCCGCCCGCTCGCGCCGAGCCATCCAGGGCACGCGTTCCGGCGACATCCGGGCAGGGATTTCCTGAGCATCCGGGCACGGGCACGCGTGCCCTCGTCAGCCCGCGGCCTGCCCCCGCAACCGCTCCCACACCTTCGCGTGATTCAACAAAATATCCAGAATCCCGCTCATCACCGCCTCCGAGTTCAGCGCCTGCGTGCTCATCGACGTGTGCGCATCCAGTGCCTCGATCACCGCGTTCTGCACCGCCGGCATCAAATCCGGTGACGTGTCGAACTGCTCCTTCGTGTTGTTCGCGGCCTGTCGTACGAGCAGCGGGGACTCGAGCATCTTGCCCATGATCACCTGCGTCACATAGACGAGCTGATCCTCGTCGGTGACGTCGGCGCCGAGCAGCGTGTTGAGCTTCTCGATGATCGCGCTGAGGAACGCGCGCTCCTTGTCCTGCATCGTGCCGCTGCCGGCCTCGGTCGCCGGGTATAGCAGCTGCTTGCCGCCGCCGCCGAGCGATCGCGGCCGTGCCGCGGCTGCGCAGCATGTGATGCGTCAGCTTCACCTTCGACAGGTCGATGCCTTCGCGTTCGCGGCCGAAGTCGAGCAGCGGGATGAGGCGCTTGTAGAAGTGCCCGCTTCTCGATCGAGGTGTTGCCGTGGTCGAAGATCTGCGACAAGAATGTGTACAGCCGTAGCTCGGCGCTCTTGCTGCCGCCTTCGCCCTTGATGGTCGCGACGACGCCGGTCGTGGGCTCGAAGTCGGAGAGCGCCTCTTGGCGCTGCGTGTCGATGACGTTGCGGTCGGAGACGACCAGGACGGGCCGCAACACGGGGACGTCGACGAGGGCGACGTCGCGGTCGGGCTCCCGGGGGAGCGCGCCGAAGTCGAGCAAGCTGCTGTGCGAGCCGAAGCGGGCTGATCAGCTGCAGGATCCGGTGGTTCTCGCGAAAGCTCGGGCAGCAGCGACGTGGTGCACAGCGCAAGCACGCAGCCGCCTACGAAGTCGAGCATGGGGGCAAGCCGTGGAGCTACCTCTTGATCCCGAGTGACGAGATCTTGGACAACATGACCCTCGCCAGTCGCCAGGTTGATCAAGGCCTACACCTTCGCGCCGCCGAAGGACGGGAGTGCAGGGGAGTGATCAACTCGACCGGCCGGCGAAGAACCTGCCCGTCACGGAACGTGCCCGTCAAGCCGCGAGCAACAAATCCCGCAGATCGTCCCTCTGCGACAGCCCAATCAGATCCGACACATCTGCAAGTCGATCGAGATCCTCGTCGCGATACACATCCTGCGAGTCGTCGACGACCGTCACGAATCGCTCGTCGCGCTTCGCCTTGCGCAGGTCGTACCACCTGCGAAAAACCTCGATGGCGTTCTGGTGGGCTTGCTGAGTCTGACGTCCGCCAAGCGTCAAGATCGCCGAAGGTCTCGCTGCCATCACGAGGAAGTCCACACGAACGCTGCTGCCCAACGCCGGCAGCTCGACGTTCGGCTCGTAGGGCAGCTCGAGATCGACGATCACCTCCTCCACCTGCTCGGTGAACGAGCTGGTGAGCGTGCTTCGTCTCGTGAAGATCAAGTCGGCCGCGCGCACGCAGGCCTGTCCGAGCGCTACGATGTCCGCCGTGAGGTCGTCTTCGTCTCCGATGTCCTTGACGAGGGCACCGCCGTCCTGCCGCACCTGGTAGCTCCGCAGCACATCATCGAGGAAGGCTTGGCGTTTCTTCGACTGCCACGGCCGCACCGGCAGGTCCAGCAGCCACCCCATCGTCTGGCCGAAGTCGGACAAGCGCGGCGCCGCGAAGAGATCACTGCGATCGTCGACGAAGACGTCGACCCAACTCCCGTCCGGGTACTTGAAGACGGTCTGGATCCTCGGCCGCCCCGTCGGAGTGAGGTCGATCGCCTTCACGAGGGCGTGGTGGCCCAACGCCTTCACCGCGTTTTCCAAGCGCGGTGTCATCGCGGCTCCTGAAACTGGCCGCGATGCTCGACGCCGGCCATCTCGCAGAACTTCTCGAAGCACTCGCGAAGCGAGCAGCCCGAGAGCTCGGGCTTCGCGATCACGCCATCGGGCAAGTTGCGGTCCGGGCATCGCGCTGCTTGGAGCGAGTGTTTGTGCGACCGTCCCATGTCGCCGTGAGCGGTGCCGTCCACGCACAGGCGACAGATCGGTCCGACGTCCTCGGCGCGCACGTTGAAGACCTTGCTGCCGACCTCAGGGTTGTAGTTGATGTTCAGGAGGAGCTTCCACCCACCCTCGTTGTGAATCAAGGATGTCCTCGGCGACAAGCATGGGTCGCAGGGGTTGCCGCAGCGCGAACGTGATGTCGGCCGCGATCACCTTCCCGGGAATGCTGCGAATTCCCTCGAATTCGGTCCGATCCAGGCCGCCCGGGTGGTTCCCGCGCGCGAGAGCGTCCGCGACGAGCGACAGGGCGCAGCAAGGCGCCGGCAGCCGGCTGTCGGCGCGCGCCGGCAGCGGGGCCGAGCGCCCGGCAGTGAGCTACGGATTTCGGACCCTCGTGAACGCGAAGATCGGAGCCAATTGGGCACGCGTCGCCGAGCCGATGTCCGATCCGCCGACGGCGCTCGCCCACGGGGTTGCGCGGCGCGACCAGGCGGATGACCTCGCGCGGTGCCGAGCTTGTCGATCTGCGTGTGCAGCTCGAAGCGCTCGAAGATGTCGCGCACCGCCGGCGAGAATGCCCGCACTTACTTGCGCAGGTTCTCGGCGATGTGATCCTTGATCGCCGATGAGCTTCTTCAGGTCGAGCGGCGACGTCTGCCGCGGTGAGGCCAACGGCCGCAACACAGCCGCAAACACGGCCGCAACACGGCCGCAACACGGCCGCAACACGGCCGCAGCACGGGGTCGTCGATCCGCCCGCGGATGTCGCGTTCGCGCTGCAGCGCGGTCGCATGGAGCTGCACCAGACGACGCGCTCGACGGGCGCGACACTGTCGTTCGACTTCACGGTGCGCGTACGAACCGGGTCGAGCGGTGCGCTCAACTTTCTCGGGCCGTTCACGCAGGGGCCACCGAGCGTGCGCTTCGTGTACGTGAACATGGGGACGTCCGCCGGCGATGCCGGATCGTGCTGGACGCGGCGCGCGAAGATTTCCCTGCGCGGGATCACGGCGGAGCTCATCGCGGCGCTCGAGAAAACGCCGGCTGGGATCCTCGAGGCGCGCTACGCCGGCACGGGCAAGGACGGCGGACCGACGTGCGCGTCGGTGAAGCTACTCGGCGACGGGTGGCGTGTGGTTGCCCGCGCGTAGCGGCGCATCGCCGTCACCACCCGCAGCAGCTGGCTTCGTAGTCGTCCAGTGCATCGAGGTCGTTGCACAGGCCGTTCGCCGGGCAGCTCGCGATCGCTTCGCCGTTCACGAAACACGTGCAGAGCTCCACGTCGCACGCCAGGCGCTGCTCGACGCCCTGCACCTCGCAGCTGTGCTCACAGCTCCCGTTGGATCCACCGCCGAAGATGCAGTCAGACCCTTCATCCCAGAGCTCGAACGCCTCGACGGCGAGCGCGTCGCACTCGGGGCTGCCGGCCGCGAGCGTGTCGCAGTCGAGCGCGCCGAAGCACGCGTACACGAGACAGAACTGGGTCTGACAATCGGTGCCGAGGTCTAATCGCGGAAGGCCGCCTCTGCGTCGCCGTGGTCGTGGTCGACCACTCGTGACGCACAGTGCCCGACCCCGCGACAACTCGGGACCACGTTCGAAGCGGCGTCGAGCTGGCCCGCCGCACGGTGGGAGCAGGTCGAGGCGATCGCGACGTTCGTCGCCGCTGCGCACGGCAAGGATGCCGGGGTCGTGCGAGGCGTGCCGCACCCCGACGTGGCAACGGCACGCGAGGCGATCGGGATGTGGGTCGCTCCGGCGTTGCGGCGGCAGCTCGAAGGGAGCCATCGCCTTCTACATGCGCATCGGCCTTGGGCGCTTCGACGGGGAGTCGTTCGGCGTGCGGGCGGCGGGCGAGATTCGAATGGTGCGAGCGAGACTGCCGATCGCTGCCGACGCGACTTCGGTCGACCTTTGACCGGACTACTCCCGCGCGTCGAGCACGATATCGCCGAGCTCGCTGCGCTCCCCCGAAACCAGCGTCGCTTCGACCTTGCGCGTCTCGAACCCCGCCGGCGCGAGCACCACGACATCCACTTCACCTGCGGGTCCGGGCATCTCGAACGTACCGTCGGCGCCCGACTCGTTGCGCTCGCGATCGCCCAGCGAGTGCAGCCCACCGCCACGCGAGTGCATGAACACGTACGCGCCGCGGATCGGCGCTCCCGCCCGATCGACGATGCGCCCGTGTGCTCGACCGCGCGCGCCGATGCGCAGGGCGACTCCTTCTGTCGTCCCACCGTCGGGGCGCACCTTCGCCGTCGTCGTCGCGGTGCCGGCCGTCGTGCTCGCCTCGACCGTCGCATCGCCGCGCGCGAGGTCCTCGATGCACCAGCGTCCGTCGCTGGCAACGAACCGCTGCCGCACCAAACGATCGTCCGCGCTGCGCACCGAGATCTCGAACCGACGCGGGGGCACATCGCCGTCGAGCGTGATCGTGCCGCACAGCGAACCGGTGCGCGGCAGCACGACCACGATGCTCTCACCCGTCGCAACGACGACCGCCCGGCCAGCGACGCCGCCGGGTGTGCTCGCGGTGATCGCGTAGCTGCCGTGCTCGAGGCCGTCGATGCTGAACGTGCCCGCCTCGTCGGCACGGCCATCGGCGACTCTCTGCCGTACCGCCTCGCCGTACCAATCCTTCATCACGCCCGACGTTGCGATGTCGATGCGAGTGTCCGCCACGGGCGCGCCGTCCTCGTCGACCACGCGGCCACGCACCACACCGTCGCGACGCGCGACTGGTAGCGTGACCTCGGGGGTTTCTCCGAGCTCGACCACCACTGCATCCTCGAAGCTGCTGCGCGCGACCGGCTTGCCGGCCTCGCCGGGTGCGGCGGCGCGGATGCGATAGCGACCGGCCGCGCCCGCGATGATCGCGATGCCATCGCTGCCGCTCGTCACGAACCCGCCGCCGTCATCGTGCTGGTACATCACGTCGGCGCCCACGATCGGTGTCGCCGACGCATCCACCGTGCGAACGCGCAGACGGCTCTCGGCGCGTGCGTGCAGCTCGACGTCGACATCCGCTGCGTCGATGTGCACGCGCTCGGGTGTCGTCTCGCGCGCGTGATCGGGCGTCCGGATGAACGTGTCGTACTCGCCCGGCGGTAGCGGGCCGAGCTCGAACCGCCCGTCGCGATCGGTGCGCCCGTGATCGTCGACGTCCTTGCCATCCGCGAGCGGCTCGGTGCGCGTGAGCGAGACCGACGCGAGCGCGACCGGCTTGCCGTCGCCGTCGAGCAGCCGCCCGTGCACCAACTTGCCCTCGCGCGGCGTCGCTTCCCACGTCTCGCCGGTCACCGATGCCGCAGCGAGATCCATGTCGACGTCGATCGGCAGCGCGTGCTCGCACGCGATCGCGAGCCGAACGCGCTCGGGTGGCAGGCCGCCGAGCTCGAAGGTGCCATCACCATCTGCGCGCGTGTTGCCGAGCTCCTCGCCGACCGCGTCGCGCACGGTGACGCGCGCACCGGTGCACGGCGATCGGTCGGGCATGACCGCGGTCCCCTGCAGCCGCCGCGCTGCATGCACGCGCACGATCACGTCGCGCTCGGTCTCACCTATCGCGAGCAGTACCGGACGCTGCGCGAGCCCTTCCCACTCGCCATCGCGCACAGTCGGGTGATGACGACCCGGCGACAGCGAGCGCAACACGAAGCGGCCGCTCACATCGGTGATCGCGCCCGGCACGTCGTCGACGCTCTCCAAGAATCCGTGCGGCGCCCGCGAGAGCACCGCGACGCCGCCGACCGGATCGCCGGTGACGTCGTCGACGACGCGGCCTTCGATCGTCGCCTCGGGTGACAGCGCGATCTCGACGTCGTTCTCGCCGGGCCAGACGAGCGAGGTGGTGCCGAGCGAGTAGCCGTCGGCGCGCGCGGAGACCTCGAACGAATTCTCGCCGTCGAGCCACAGATCGAAGCGGCCCGCAGCATCCGAGCGCGCGAACGCGGCCGTGAACACGTCATCTCCACCGCGTACGAGCGCGCCTTCGATCGTACCACCCGTCGCGTCGACCACCGTGCCGCGCACCCGCGCTCCGCCTGTGCGCAACAGCAGATCGATCCCCGATCGGCGCTGCCCTGATCCGAGTCGCGTCCGTTGGGTCGAGATGTCTTCGAGGATCTCCACGTGGCCCGGTGCCGTCGCGGCGAGCGCGTAGAGGTCCGCGCCGAGCCCGTCGAATGCGTAGTGCCCCGTGCTGTCGGCCTCGACACACCGCGGCTCGGTGAGCACGAGCGTGCGACGCACCGGCAGGATGCACACGCGCGTGCTCGCCACTGCGGCGCCGTCGATCGTCGCGACGCGGCCCTCGATGCGCCCGCGCGCGATCATCAGCGGTGCCGCGTCATCGACCTCGGGCTCGCCGTCGGGCTTGCGCGAGTCCGCCGAGTCGCGCACGTCCACCGGTGCGATCGGTGGTTCGGGTGTCGGCGCACGGCCGAGCGCCATCCATGCGACGGGCAACGTCAGCAGCAGCAACAACGCCGCACCGATCGCCAGCTTGCGCACGGAGATCCGAGCGGCCGCCACCGCCACCATCGCGAGCGCACTCGCGAGCCACGGTCCGCGCCGCGGCAACGCGGTCGGCAGCAGCACGAGCCATGCGGCCTGGCGCTCGTCGCCGAGCGCGGCCTGCATTCGCTGCCGCACCGAACGCACGCGCGCGTAGGCGGTGTTCACGTTGATGTCGAGCTGCTCCGCGATCTCCGGACCCGTGCGGCCCTCGACCTCCGAGAGCACGAAGGTCGCTCGCGCATCGTCATCGAGCGACTCGAAGAACCCAGCGAGGAACACCGCCGCATCGGCGATCGCACCGCGCTCGATCTCGCCGGTGCCGATCGCGAGTTCGCCGAGCGCATCCTCGCGCCGCGTCCGACGTCGCTGCGTGCGGCGGTGATTCGCCGCAACCCGGCGCGCGGTCTGGTACATCCATGCACCGAGTCCACCGGCGTCGCCGTCGTCGTCCCCCAGCCGCGGGAGCTGGCGCAGCAGCACGACGAAGACCTCCTGCGCAAGATCGTCACGCTCGGCCTCGGGTACGCCGAGCTGCGCGAGCGCACCCCGCACCGTGCGGCGGTAGCGGACGTACGCAGCGCCGAATCGAGGGTCGTGCCGCGGCACGAACGAGGGCAAGATGGACGGCAAGGAGAGCACGAGCATGGCGTGCACCTCCACTGTCTGCAACGCGCTACGGCCGTGATCCGGGGCGTTCGCGCGATGTCACGTCGGGTCGCGACGATCGTAATCACGGGTTTGCCGGCGGGTGGACAGGGGGCGCACGGGCGACGCGTGTCGGCGGTGAACATGAGAACGTCATCGCGCTCGAGTCGGTCGTGTTCGTCGACTCCGATCTCGACATACGTTCGACAAGCCGCTCGCGCAGCCCGGCCAGGAGAGCCCGGCCAGGAGCTCCCGGTGGGCGCCACTACCTATACGTGTTCGTCTTTGCGGCCGCGCCCTACGATGTCGCGATCACCTCGGGAAGCCGAGCGCCGATCCGCGAATCCTGCGGGGGCAGCACGCGAGCGGGGCAAGTGCGCGGCTTTGCTCGGATCCTGCGGGGACGCTCGCATGATCACCAAAACCACGTGTTGCCCGCTCCGGACGCGTTTGCATACTCGGATGTGCTCGACGCGTTCATCATCGCCAACAACGACGAGATCATCTTTCGCGTCCGCAAGCGCGTCGCCTCGAGGAGCGGCAAGGCGTCGCGCGACGACGGGGGCAACGGCATCCCGGTCTTTCTCGAGCAGCTCGGCGTGGCGCTGCGACTGGCCGACGAGACCGACCGGATCGACCACGAAGAGATCCGCAAGAGCGCAGCGACGTACGGTGACGAGCTGCTGAAGAGCGGCCTCGACATCGAGGAAGTCGTCCACGCGTACGGTGACGTTTGCCAGACACTCACCGAGCTGGCGATCGAAACCGATGCGCCGATACCCACCGAGGAGTTCCGCGTGATGAACCTCTGCCTCGACGACGCGATCGCCCAGGCAGTGACGCAGTTTTCGCAGCACCGTGGGCTCGAGGGCGAGAGGACCGCGACCACCGATGCGGTTGCCCACGAGATGCTCGCGCTGCTCGCGTCCGCGCGGACGTCGTTCGAGATCATCCAGCGCGGCCAGGTCGCCCCCCGGGGCGCGACGGCCCAGATCCTCGAGCGCAGTCTCGCGAGTCTGACCACTGCAGTCGAGGGCATGCTCGCGCAAGAGTCGTTGGTCGGCGATGCCGAAGGTCCTTCGGCGGCGCCGCAGTGATCCGAGGAAACTTAGACGACGTCACACGCGGCGGGTCGCGGCCCACACCGCGCGCTCACGGTGAGCGAACTGCTCGAACGTGCGCGGTTGGGCGCCGGTGATCGATGTCAGCTCCGTCGTGAGCGAGTTGGCGAGCCCGAGCCTCGCGGTCGTGTAGATCGCTGCGGTCACGAGCACCAGGCCCAGGGGCATCCCGAGCTGGCGGCGCGCGTGCACGGCGTAGCGCAGGATGCCCGGGCGCGCATATCGGATCGGTCGGCCGAGCTCGCGCGAGAGGATGCCAGCCACCTCGTCGTAGGTGAGCGCTTCGGAGCCGGTGAGCGTGAGCGCCGTGTCACGGTACCGATCGGGCTGGCGAAGCACGGCAACGGCGGCGTCGGCGATGTCGAGCACGTCGATGAACGCGGTGGCGCCACCGCCCGCGGGAACCATGATCTCGTCGCGATCGCGGATGTCGCTGCAATGCGTGGTCGACAGGTTCTGCATGAAGAACGACGGGCGCAAGAAGGTGAATCGCATGCCGGAGACCGCCAGCCACTTTTCCACCTTCGCGTGCGGGACGAACGAGTTCTTGTCGGCGCCTTGCAGCGACAAGAAGACCATATGCTGCACTCCGCTGCGCCGCGCGGCCTCGAGGGCCGGCACGAGGTCACGCTTTACGTTCGAGAGCGGCGGCGGTCGCACGAGGAAGACAGTGGTGACCCCTTCGAACGCTCCGTCGAAGGTCGATGGATCGAGAAAGTCGAAGTCGACGACTCCCGCGTTCGCGCGCGCCTCGCTGGGATTCGCGCCGCTGCTGGGTACCGGACGCCGTGCTGCGAGCACCTCATCGCCGCTGTCGAGCAGCTGCCGCAGCACCGCGGAGCCGACGTTGCCGGTGGACCCGGTTACGAGGATCGTCATGGTCGCGGAGCACATGGTACAGCGCGCCTCCGCGAGGCACACCGGAAGAAGCACGGCCCGGTAGTCGCTGGTTGGAAAGCTCAGCGGTAGCTCGCGGCCGCGAACGTGTAGTCGACGCGGGCGTCGAGCGGGTGCAGCCCGTGGGCGCCGGCGAGCATCGGCGGCACGCGGCCCTCGTAGCGGAGGATCGCGCGCGTGCGGGTGTCGAACACCAGCCGCATCGGCGGCACGGCGGCGCGCACGAGCGGGCTCGTGGCGCGGAACGACAGCACGGTGGTCGCCTGGTCCTGGGCGAGCAAGCGCAGCTCGAAGCCGTAGCTGCGCGCCGCGTCGATGGCTGCGAAGCGAACACGCAGCTGGGCGCCGCCGACCAGCGCGTCCCAGTGCGCGAGTGCCCAGCCGAACAGCGTCGGTCCGGCCACGACCGGTGCGTCGACGTGCTCGACCCGACGCGTCGTTCGTCCGCCCTGCACGCGCACCAGCTCGAGACGCCCGTCGTCGAGCATGCGCGCGTGACCGACGACGCCGGTCTGTCCATGGATCTGCTCGAGCTCGACGAGCTCGTAGGCCGACGTGTGCGTGGCACTGATCGCGATCGGCATCGCCCCGTCGGCGTCATGCGTCAGATGCGTCGAGCGCTGGAGCCCGTGCTCGTCGCGCACGCGTCGCTCGTAGGTGAACACCGGTGCGTCGCTACCGGGGCCGAGCGGACGCACCGCGCCGTCGTAGACCAGCGTGCCCGCGGCGGCGGGGGTGCGCGCGAGCTGGTCGAGCGCCGCCTGTGACGCGCGCGGGAGCGCGGCCGGCCGCGTGCCACAGGCAGCGAGCAGCGCGACGAAGAAGGTGGTGGCCAGGGTGCGGTGGGTGGTGGAGGTCGGCGTGGACATGCGCGCAGCTTGGCCGGCACCGTCGCGGTCGGCATTCGCAGGCGGTGACAAGCGACTGTCCGATCGCGACAATCGAAAGCAGTGGAGCCCCTGACGATCGCAGCGACCAACGTGCGGCCGGCGTACGAGGTCTCGCTGGGCTTCGGCGCGACCGAGGCGGAGATCGAGGCGAAGACGGGCCTGACCCGCGCGCTGCTCGAGACCGACGGCGCGACCGTCACAGGCGACGCGACCTACGAGCACATGGAGCTGATGTTCGGCAAGCCCCGCTTCGGCGAGTTCCTGGTCGCCGCCGCGAGCACGCACACCCTCGCGAGCCTGGGCGTCGTCGGACTCGCGTGCAAGACCGTCGCGACCGTCGGTGAGGCGATGGCCTGTCACCATCGCTTCCAGCACCTCACCAACCGCACGGCGAGCTATGCCACGACCGTCGACGGCGCGCGGCTCGTGTTCGCGGAGCGTCGCGCCGGTCCGCCGCGCCTCGGCAACCTCCTCGTCTCCGACTACGCGATGCTGATCGCGGTGCACGTGATTCGCCACAGCGCGAACGATCGCCTGCGCGTGCTCGCGCTGCTCAGCCGCCGTGCGCAGATCGACGACGACGAGCGCCACGCCTACGAGCGCTTCGTCGAGGCCGAGCTGCGCACTGGCGCCGACGCGGCGGCGTTGTGGCTCGAGCCCGCGCTGCTCGACTGCCCGGTCTCCTCGGCCGACCCCGAGCTCGCGCGCTACTTCGCGGCGATCCTCGCGAAGGCGGCCGGCTTCGATGGCGAAGAGGACGAAATGCTGCGGCGGGCTCGCATTGCGATTCGTGACGCGCTGGTGCACGGTGCACCCGCGGCGGCCGCGATCGCGAAGTCGCTC
>Ga0105048_10015238_pt1 | contig 11941 bp, 10 predicted proteins | sample MAT05_FD_78382 | JGI IMG/M metagenome (GOLD analysis project Ga0105048, IMG submission 78382) | Freshwater microbial communities from Lake Fryxell liftoff mats and glacier meltwater in Antarctica - MAT-05 | ecosystem: Environmental > Aquatic > Freshwater > Ice > Liftoff microbial mat | place...
ACGAAGCGCGACCGCCGCCAGATCGATCGGTTGCGCGGCAACTGAAGGGTCGCTACCGAATCTGGTCCAGCGTCTCCAGCGGGAGGGAGATGGTGAAGCGGGCGCCTCCCGTCTCGTTCTCCGACGCGCTGACGGTTCCGTGATGTGCTTCCACCAGTGCAGCCACGATCGCGAGGCCCAGTCCTGCCCCGCCGGTGGCGCGGGTGCGCGATGGGTCTCGCCGCCAGAAGCGGTCGAAGACGTGCGCCAGGTTCCGTGGATCGATGCCCGGTCCGCTGTCGTCGACGATCAGTCGCGCCTGCGTCTCGTGTGCCCGCACGATCACCACGGCGGGCGTTTCGGCGGGCGTGTGGACGCGCACGTTGCGCAGAAGGTTGTCGACCATCTGGCGCAGTCGTGCAGGGTCGCCGCTGACCCTGACTGGAGTGGGAGCGTCGCACGTGATCTGTCGCAGTGGTTCGACGGCTCTTGCGTCGATCACTGCGTCATGCGCGATCGCGGCGAGGTCGACGGACAGCTGCTGAAGCGGTCGGTGTTCGTCGAGCCGGGCCAACAGCAACAGCTCTTCCACGAGCACCGACATGCGCCGGCTCTCCGATTCGATGCGCGACATGGCCATCGCCGCGCCGTCGGCGTCGAGGGCTCCTTTGCGCTGCAGTTCCGTCCAGCCCAACACCGACGTGATGGGCGTCTGCAGTTCGTGCGACGCATCGGAGATGAAGCGTCGCAGTCGAAGCTCGCTCTCCTCGCGTACGATCAATGACCCTCGTTGCTGCTGCAGCATGCGATCGAGCGCGACCGAGAGATGGCGAATCTCGGAAGGTCCTTCGTCCGTGGGGATTCGCTGGTCGCGTTCGCCGGCGGCGACCGCATCGGCAGTGTCGATCACTTTGCGCAGCGGACGCAGACCCTGGCTGACGACGAGGACGACGGCCGCGGCGGCGAGCAGCAACATCACCAGCGCGCCGATGAGAAAACGGGTGATGAGCGACGACATGGTGTCGTCGATGCCATTGAGTGGCGCAGCTTCCACCTGCAGGCGGCCGTCGTCGGCGCGCCCGGCCCGCACGAGGTATCGCAATGTGCCGTCGACGGACTCGACCGTCACGGACTTGCCGTCGCGCAGGCGATCGATCTCGGCTTCGTTCAGTTTTGGCAACGGCAGCGGGTCGCTGGGCGGGCCGGCTGGTTCGGCCAGGCGGATCACTCCCTGCTCGTCGATCTCGAGGTGGGCCGTCGACAACCCGCGCGGGTCGGTCCTCGCGCCGGGTCCGCCGGGCGGCCGTGGGTTGGCATTGACCCGATTGGAGAGCGACCGCTCCAGCTGGCGCGTGGCGACACCCTGCAGATCGTCGCGGGTGGACTTCACGACGGCGAAGCCGAGCAAGCCGAGCGAGATCGCGATCACGATCGAGATACCGATCACCAGTCGCAGCCGCAAGCTCATGCGGCCGCCGGACGTCGCGCGGAGTAGCCGATGCCGCGCACGGTGAAGATGACTCGCGGCAGTGTGCCCGTCTCCAACTTCTTGCGGACGCTGCTCACGTAGGTCTCGATGATCTGCCAGTCGCCCTCGAAGTCGTACGACCACACGTGATCGAGAATCTGCATGCGGGTCAGCACCCGTTCGACGTTGGCCAGCAGGTATCGCAGTAGCCGGAATTCAGTCGGGGTCAGGCTGATCTCGTCGCCGTCGCTCCAGACACGGTGGGTCTCCTCGTCGAGGACGACATGACCGCAGACAAGGCGTTGGGTCGCCGCCTTTCCATTGGTGCGAGTGCCGGTGCGGCGCAGGACGGCCTCGATGCGGAAGGTGAGTTCGTCGAGACTGAACGGCTTGGTCACGTAGTCGTCGCCGCCTTCGCCGTAGCCGGTGCGCATGTCGTCGGTGTCGCGTCGAGCGGTCAGGAAGATGACGGGTACCTCGTCGCCCGCAGCGCGCAATCGGCGACAGACCTCGAAGCCGTCCATGTCCGGAAGGTTGACGTCGAGGATCACGAGATCGGGTCGCGTGTCGGTGATCAGCGCCAGCGCACCCGAGCCGTTGGCGACGGTCTGCGTGTCGTAACCGGCAAAGCGCAGACCGGCTCCGAGCAGGTCGCGAATGGAGTCGTCATCCTCGACGACGACAAGGCGCGCCGTCGACATTCCCGCGTTGTCCGACATGAGTGCGAAGAGTACGTGCCAATCCTGGGGGAATGCTGAAGATGTGCCCGCGCATCGGTTGCTACGGTGCCGCGCCGCCCGGCGGTGGAACACCGCACTCGTTGGCCGCGATCGTTGATTGCCACTTGAACAGCGCCTGTTCGTCGGTGCTCAAGGTGGTTTTGAACAGCAGCGGTGCGGTCAGCGCGTCATCGATCACTCGGGCGGCGAAGCACTGGTACTTCTCGATCTCCGCCACATCCGGGGCAGGGCCGGCCTGCGCGATTGACTCGTGCTCCACCTGCAGAGCCTGTAGCGGCAAGATGACCGGAGTGATCGGCTCCCTCGCGCCGGGCCCGCGATTGCACGCCTCGAAGGTGACGTCGTTGACGATGATGGTCGGCGTGGCCGAGGAACCTGCCGCCGCAGCCCATGCAGTGATGGCGGTCGCGAACTCGTCGGCCGAATCGTCGAAGGTGACCGTGGCGGTGAAACACACCGTTCCCTCTCGCTGGTAACTGGTGTAGCCGCCTCCGGCCCACCCATCCAGCGCTCGGCGAGCTTGCGTCCACGGCAGCCACGCATCCAGCATGATCAGCATGTCCACCTGCGAGAGCGGCTGCGGCTCGTCGATCACAGTGGTACCAAGCGGCACCGCCACCTCCACGTCCACAGGTTCCTGGCCGGGGTCGCCGTACCGCCACGGGTCGAGCAGGATCTCCTCCGTCGGCGGCGTGCGGATGAGCCCGTTGACACCTCCGTTGCCGCCCGATGCAAACACCTCGCCCACCAATATGGGGCCGAGGACGTACGGCGCGTAGCGCTGCTCGACGATGGCCCAGGGCACGTCCGAGAGTCCCTGCTCGGCGTCGGGCGCCAGGCTGTTGGCTTGGTTGGCCGAAGCCTGATCCGCAGCGGAGAGCGTGTCGAGGTACACGCCCTCCACTCGTAGCGCATCGGCTTCGACCACCGAACGCAGCTCGAGATCGTCGGGTCCGCCGGTGGCCAACTCGAAGTGTTGCGCCTGCAGAGCGTGGGTCAGCTCATGAGCGAGAACGACTCGCACTGCCGGGGTCATCTGGTCGCCGCGAATGTAGACGTGGTCCGTGGCTGGTGAGTAGAAGCCCAGGGTGGTCACTGCCGACACCGTGGATTCGCCCTGCGTCGGGTCGTAATCGACGGCGAGACCGAACGCGTCGTAGAGCAAGGAGTAGGCGCGAGTGGCAGCCGCTTCTTCGTCGCTGGGCGGAGCGGTCGGTTGGTCGAACAGTGCGACGAAATCAGCTTCTGCCAGGAAGTCGACGTACACCGGGTGCACCCACTGCAGCTCGCGTTCGGACGCCACGAACTCTGCGATCGGTGCGACACGTGCGTCCCATTCGGTCGGGTGCCTCGCAGCAGCCCCCTCGGGAAACAGCTTTTCGCGAAACAGCACCGCGGCCCCACCGGCCAGCAGTGCGATGACCAGGATCGGGAGCACCAGCTGCTTCCATCGTTGACTTCGCTGCGCGCCGGCTGCCGCATACGGGGCGTGGGCGCTGGCCCCGTACGGCTGGTCTTGCAGCCACTGCCCGGGGGTGGACGGCCCGGTCGGCGCCGCTGGTGGCCCGGTGAGAATCGAGATGCGAGGGGGCCGCGCGGGCTGCGGAATCGCGCCAGAGTCGATGGGGTCGTCTGGCGGGGAATGAGGGTTGCGCGGGTCCATGACGTTCCTTCACTCTTGCACGAACCACTCACTGGGTGCTCGTTCATCAACCAGAGATCAGGTCGAGCCCGGCCCGCAAGGTGCGTGCGAAGTCTCGCGCGCGGCCTGCAGATCTCCATCCACCCAGGAACTGACGCGCTGCTCTCTCACAGCCCCCGCAGGCGACGACCGAACCGCGTCACTTCACCTTCTTGGCCGGGATCTTTCTGGCCGGGGCTCTTTTGGCTGCGACCTTCTTGGTGGGTGCTGTTGCTGTCGCAGCTGTCGTCGGGCTGCGGCGAGCGACCGGCTTGACGTGGGTACTGCCGCGACGCATCGGCGGCGCTTCCTGGGGCACCGCCCATTCTGCGCCGGTGGCCTCGAACAGGCGGCCGATCTCAGCGATGTGCATGTCGGCCATGTCCCACACGTCGGGGACCAGTTCTCGAGCAGCGATGATGCCGAAGTCCAAACGGTCGAGGTAGCTGTGCACCGTGATGTTCAGCCCCATCCCGTCGGTGACGATGGACACCGGAATGTACGCCTCCAGCTTGGCGCCACCGAAGTAGAGCGGCTGGCGGGGGCCGGGCACGTTGGAGATGGTCAGATTGGCGGGCAGCAGCATGCGGTTCGACAATCGCGACATCAGTCGCAACGCAGCCACCGCGACCAGCGGCGATGACGTCTGCGTGACATCGCTCAACGTCTCCGCCGGTACCAGCTCCAGCTGGCGCTTCGCAGCGGCCATCGCCTCACGACACAGGGCGACGCGCTCCAACGGGTCGGCGCAGTTGGTGGGCAGGTCGGCGATGATGCTGGACACGCGATTGGTCCACACATCGGTCTCGTCACCGGTGCGAATGCTGACGGGCACCATCGCTCGCAACGGCTTGTCCGGCAACGCGTCGTGCTTGATGAGGTATTCACGCAGCGCGCCCGCGCAGATGGCCATGACGACATCGTTGAGCGTGCCACCGGTGGCGTTCTTCAGTACTTTCAGGTTCTCCAGCGACGTGCCGCGCATCGCGAACCGCCGGTGCGCGGTGATCGGCTTGTTCCACGGCGTCGCGGGCGCAGGGGTGAGCGGCAGTGTGATGAGCCGCTCGTTGTCGGGCACCGAACTGCTGGCCGCGCCGACCATGTTCTTGATCGCGTCGCGAGCGGTCCCGGCAGCCTTGCTCACGCTGTTGACCCCCAACGTCTCGGCCAGGTTGCGCACCATTCGCAACTGCAGCCGCACGCCCTTCACCGGGTTGACGACCAGGTTGTGCAGCGTGTGCTGCAGCAGCTGGCTCTGGGTGGGCGGCTGCTCGCCCTTCCACTCGACCGCTTCGGGTGCCGGCGTGTTGGGATCCGTGTCGGTGAGCATGTTGAGCAGGATCACCCCGGCCGCGCCGTCGATGGTGGCGTGGTGTGTCTTGGTGAGCATGGCCCAGCGGCCGTCGCCGAGACCTTCGATGACGTACACCTCCCACAGCGGGCGGGTGCGGTCCATCTGTCGGCCGACGATGCGCGAGACCTGCTCGGTCAGCTGGTCGGCCCCACCGGGCGGCGCCAGGCCGATGTGGCGCACGTGGTAGTCGAGGTCGAAGTCGGCATCGTCGATCCACCACGGATGATCCAGCGAGAACGGCACCTCGACCAGCTTGCGGCGCATTGGTTCGGCCTGGCCGACCAGCGCACCGAACCGTTCGTACACGACCTGGTACGGATCGAAGTCGGGCGTCGGCCGTTGGTACACACCCAAACCACTGACATGCCCGAATGTCGTGGCCGTTTCCATGTAGAGAAAACTGGCATCGAGCCCGGTGAGCTGCTTCATGATTGCCTCCTACCCTCCCCCGAGTGGTGCCACATCATGACTCATTCGCCGCGCCGCCGCCAACGATGAATTCTCGGGACTGAATCGGCAAAGTGGCCATCTCCTGACCTGGTTCGACCGGCAGACTGGTGACATGAGCTCCAGCGCGGCGCAGAACGCTGCCCCCACCATCGAGGCCCACGGTCTCACCAAACAGTACGGTTCCGAGAAGAAGGGCCTGGTGCACGCCCTCGCCGGGCTCGATCTCGTTGCTCCCGCTGGCCAGGTCACCGCCATCCTGGGCCCCAATGGCGCCGGTAAGACCACGTTCGTGAAGGCGGTTGCGACACTGCTGCGGCCAGACTCGGGCACGTTGCGTGTCGCCGGTATCGACGCGATCGCCAACCCCGAGCAGGTGCGCCGTGTGATCGGCCTCGCCGGTCAGACGGCTGCTGTCGAGCCTGCCCTCACCGGCCGTGAGAACCTGGTGATGATCGCTCGTCTGTTCGGCCACACGGCGTCAGCGGCGAAGGGTGCAGCCGAAGCGGTGCTCGCAGAGATCCACCTCGAGGAAGATGCGGATCGCGCGGTCAAGGGGTACAGCGGTGGCATGCGTCGTCGCCTCGACCTCGGCGCCAGCCTGGTCGGCTCACCGCGGATTCTGCTGCTGGACGAGCCGACCACGGGGCTCGACCCGCGCACGCGCATCGAGCTGTGGGAGTCCATTCGGTCACTGGTCGCCGGCGGCACCGATGTGTTGCTCACCACGCAGTACCTGGAAGAAGCCGACCAATTGGCCGACCACGTCGTGATCATCGATCACGGTCGTGTCATCGCCACCGGAACGCCCACGGAGCTGAAGTCGCAGGCCGGGCTCGACGTGGTGGAGGTTCGCGTGCAGCACGGAAGCGATCTAAGTGCCGTTGCCGAGATTCTCGCCCCGCTGGGCCACGAAGCGCCCCACCTCGACGAACCTGCACGTCGCGTTGCGGTGCCCGTCGCCGCCGGAACCGAAGCGCTCGCCGCTGCGGTCCGCCTCATCTCCGAGCGTGGCATCGCCCTCGACGACATTGGTCTGCGCCGCCCCACTCTCGACGAAGTCTTTCTCTCCCTCACCGGAACCGGAGCCCCCGAATGAGCCGCAACGCAGGAATGCTTGCCAGCATCACACCCCCCTCGAACCCGCCCACATCGTGGGCTACCGCCAGCACGTACGCAGGGCGCACCGTTCGCCAGTTCGTCCGTACACCGCAGCTGCTCATCGTCAACGCAGTCACCTCGGTGATGTTCCTACTGATCTTCCGTTTCGTCTTCGGCGGTGCAATTCAGACGGGCTCGGTCGCCTATGTCGACTTCCTGATTCCCGCGTTGGCGGCGGTCAGCGGGTTGTTCTCCACCGGTGCAGTCGGCGTTGCCGAGGACTCCGAGACCGGCATGTTCGACCGCATGCGTTCGCTGCCGGTACCGCGTGGTGCTGTCCTCTTGGGTCGTTCGCTGGCTGACACCGCTCTCATCACGTGGGGCACATTTGTCACCCTGGTGGTTGGCGTCCTCGTCGGCTTCCGCATCCACGGGGGTGCGCTCGGGGCAGTCGTCGCGCTGGCACTGTGCATCACCTTCGCGGCGGCGTTGAGCTGGCTACAGATCTTCCTGGGTCTCATCTCCGGGTCAGCGCAGGCCGCCCAGGGCATCGGCTTCTCGGTCTTCCCGCTGATCTTCGTCAGCAGCGCCTACGTCCCGGTGGAATCGATGCCCAGCTGGCTGCAGCCATTCGCCGAGAACCAGCCGGTCACGGCAATGGTCGGGTCGGTGCGCGCGCTCGTACTGGGCGGCGACACCGAGGCCTTGCTCGGCCACAGCACCACCTGGTTCGTGGTGCGGGCGTTGGCCTGGTCCGTGTTCATCCTGGTGCTCTTCGCCACGCTGTCCACGCGCAAGTTCACCAAACTTTGAGCCCGGTCGGGCTCACTGGTCGGTCGAGCCCTTCCAAAGATTGATGCCGGCATCCGTCGCGTAGTGGTCTATCTCCGCCAGTTCGGCGTCGGACAACGCCGAATTGGCCAACGCGGCCACGTTGTCGTCGAGCTGGCGAACGCTACTGGCGCCGATCACCAATGACGTCATGCGCTGGTCGCGCAAGGCCCATACCAATGCCAGTTGCGCCAAGGTCTGGCCGCGGCGGGCGGCTACCTCGTCGAGCGCGCGCACTCGAGCGAGGCGATCGTCGGTGATGCTCTCGGCGCTCAGCGCACCGCCCGTGGCGGCACGCGAATCGGCGGGAATGCCGTCGAGGTAGCGGTCCGTCAGCAGTCCCTGTGCGAGCGGCGAGAAGGCGATGCAGCCCGCGCCGACGTCCTCCAACGCGTCCAGCAGGTGATCGTCCTCCGTCCACCTGTTGAGCATCGAATACGACGGCTGATGGATGAGTAACGGCACCTTCAGTTCGGCCAGCAGTCGTGCCGCCTCGCGGGTGCGGGCCGACGAGTACGACGAGATGCCGACGTACAACGCCTTGCCCTGCTGCACAATGGCAGCCAGCGCGCCGACCGTCTCTTCGATCGGCGTCTCCGGGTCGACGCGGTGCGAGTAGAAGATGTCGACATAGTCGAGACCCATGCGAGCCAGCGACTGATCGAGCGAGGCGACGAGGTACTTACGAGATCCGAAGTTGCCGTAGGGGCCGGGCCACATGTCGTAGCCGGCCTTCGTGCTGATCACCAGTTCATCGCGATACCGACCCAGATCGGCTGCCAAGATGCGCCCGAAGTTGGTTTCGGCGGCGCCGTATGGCGGGCCGTAGTTGTTGGCCAGGTCGAAATGGGTGACACCGAGATCGAACGCGCGGTGGCAGATGTCGCGTTGCGTGCCCCACGCACGGTCTTCGCCGAAGTTGTGCCAAAGGCCCAGTGAGATCGCGGGCAGCTCGAGGCCGCTGCGCCCACACCGCCGGTACTCCATCGTGTCGTAGCGGGCGGGGTCGGCAACGTACGTCGGCGAGATCGGCATCGTGTCGATGATAGGCCCGGTGCGCGGGCCCGTCGCTAGGGCTTGGCGAGCCAGTGTTGCGCCAGCAGTTCGATGCTGCGAATGCGAGCGGTGAGGTCGTACGCCACGGACGTCACCATCAGCTCGCTGGCGCCCGTGCGGGAGACCAGGTTCTGCAGCTCGGGCAGTACAGCGTCGGGAGTGCCGACGATGCGACCGGTCGGGAGACGATTCGCCTCGGCCATGTCCGGGTGCACCGAGGCATCCAGCGGTGACGGCAGTCGGATGAAGCGACCGGTTCGACGGCCGAGTGCGGTGAGGCGGCCGGGAGCGGAATGCCAGTCCGCTTCCTCACGCGTGTCGGCCACCAAGACGTTGGCGGTGACGATGAGGTACGGCGCCTCCAGCACATGCGACGGCTGGAACAGCGACTGGTACAGCTCGGCTGCCTGCAGTGTGCCCCCCATGTCGAAGTGGTGTGCGAAGCCGAACGGCAGGCCCAGCTGGGCGGCGAATCGGGCGCTGTAGTCGCTGCTGCCCAAGAGGTAGATGCCCGGAAAGGTGGTGGCGGCGGGAGTCGCCTTGAATTGGTCCCACAGGCCGGTTTCGGTACGCGGATCGCCCAGTAGGCCCATCAGGTCGATGAAGTCAAGCGGGAAGCTGTCGGCGCCCAGGAGCTCGGTCGAGCGGCGTAGCGCGGCAGCTGTGCGCTGGTCGGTGCCGGGCGCGCGGCCGACGCCGACGTCGATGCGGCCGGGATACAGGCTTTCCAGCAGCGCGAACTGTTCTGCTACCACCAGCGGCGCGTGGTTGGGCAGCATGACGCCGCCCGACCCGACGTGGATGCGCTCGGTCACCGCCGCCAGATGCGCCATCAGCACGGTCGGCGATGTGCACGCGACACTGGGCATGTTGTGGTGCTCGGCGACCCAGAAGCGGGTGAGACCGAGACGGTCCGCGGCCTGCGCAAGCGCGGCCGTCGTGTGCAACGCCTCGCCACTGGACTGGCCGTCATTGACGACCGTCAGATCGAGAAGCGAAAGGGGAACGTGCTGCGTCTGCGTCACCACCTCACCGTACGAGCCGTTCAGCTCAGAAACCCCCGGACCTGTCGCGGCACTGACCTCCAAGAGCTTCGGTCAGAGCGCGACAGGAACGTGGGAAACTGCCGCAATAGGCTCAACGCATGACGAGTGCGGTGCGGCGGCTGGTGCAGGCGATGCCGAAGGCCGAGTTGCACCTGCACCTTGACGGTTGCCTACGGCCGCAGACCGCTCTCGACCTGGCCGACCAGTTCGCGATCGCTTCCCCGCGCACCTGGGACGGGATGTTCGCCGCACTGGTCGCGCCCGCACACCCCGGCTCGCAGGACGAACTGTTGAAGTCGTTCGCGTTGCCGTTGCAGCTGATGCAGTTTCCAGAGGCGCTGACGCGGATCACCACCGACCTGGTGGACGACAAGGCCGCCGACAACGTGCGCTACATGGAACTGAAGTGGGCGCCAGCGGTACACATGGAAGCAGGTCTCTCGCTGAACGAGGTCATCGAGACGGTTGCCGCCGCCGCCTCGACCGCAGCCCATCGGCTGGGCGTGGTGGTGCGTCTGACAGTGGTCGCGATGCGTTCCGCAGACCCGGCCGCGAACGCCCTTGTCGCGCGCGCAGCCGTGCAGCATCGCGATGTCGGAGTCACCGGGTTCGACCTGGCCGGTTTCGAGGCAGCGCATCCGGACCCGACCATCCACGCGGAAGCATTCGAGATCGCGCGCCGCGGTGGCCTCGGGTTGACGGTGCACACGGGTGAGCTGCTGGACGCCGGCGCGATGGTGTGGCGAGCGCTGGATGTGCGGCCTGATCGGATCGCACACGGCGCGTGTGCCGCCAACGACCCGGCGCTGGTGGCCGAGCTGATCGCACGTGGGGTCACACTCGACCTGTGCCCGACCAGCAACGTGCAGGCCGGCACCGTGTCCACCTTTGCCGACCATCCGTTGGTCTCGCTCCTTCGCCGTGGTGTGCTCGTCACGATCAACACCGACGACACGACCATCTCGGACGTCACGCTGTCCGAGGAATGGTTGTCGTGCGTCAACGAGCTGGGGCTGACCCTGCCCGAGCTGTGGGCCTGCAACCTGCACGCACTCGAGGTTGCCTTCGTCGACGAACCGACCCGAACAAGGCTGCGTGACCAGTTCCAGTCGTGGGCGCGATTGATTCCAGAGCTTCATCGATCCTGATGGAATCGTTGGCTGCCCTACAGCCAGCTGATCGGCGGGCGCTACGCGCCGGCGCGCAGCACCAGCAGGAACTGACCACCTCCGGATTCGACCTCGGCAGTTGCGCCGAGGTCGGGCGCCAATCGCTCCACGCGACCACGCAGCCAGGTAGCAGCGTCCTGTGCGTCGCCATGGGTAGGGCAGCGGGCCATGATCTCTCGGCCGCCCTTGCGTTGCAGGCGGTCGACGGCGGCGATGATCGGTGCCGGGTCGCCGACGAAGAGACTGCTGGGCCAGGCGACGACGGCTGCGATGGCGCCCTTCTTGGTGTTGCACCCGCGGTGCGCCAATCGATCCGTGCTGCCCGGTGCCATGCCCTTGCTCTTCGCCTTGGTGATGCGGCTGTCGAGGCTGGGGCCGCGAGCATCGTTCACCGACATCGACGGGTCCACCCGCTCGTCGCACAACCAGCAACGCCAGCCGTCGCGTTCACCGATGTCCTCGAGTCTGCTCATGCCTGCACGATATGGCCCGCCGAGCACACCTGGCAGCGACCTAGCTCGCGTTGGGGCGGATCAGGAACTTCTGGCCGGTGGCCTGCTTCGCGTAGGTCTGTGCCGCCTCGACGTTGAGCACACCGGCCAGCGACACCTCGTCGGTGTAGTGGCTGGCGAAGGTGGTGGTCAGTTCATCGGAGACTCGCTGGCGTAGGCGCAACATGCCTTCCAGGCCGAGCTTGCCGAGGAACGGTGTCAGCAGCCAGCCACTGAGACTCCACGAGAGGCCGAAGTTGCGGGTCAGCTCGGTGGGGCCGCGGTCGAGGCCGCCGTAGATGAAGACCTGCTTGAACGTGTCGCTGCCGTAGCGGCTGTACTCGGTGGCGCTCGCGTTGGCAGCGGCCTCCATGCAGCCGAGGATCTGGCCCGCCAGCTTGCCGCCGCCGATGGCATCGAACGCAATGGTGGCGCCGGTGGCGATCAGCGCCTGGGTGAGGTCGTCGAGGAACGTCGGCGAGCTGGAGTCGACGATGTGGGTGGCGCCGATCTCGCGCAGGATCTCGGCTTGCTCGGGGCGGCGCACGATGTTGACCAGCTGGACGCCGTCGGCGATG
>Ga0105048_10015242_pt1 | contig 11939 bp, 10 predicted proteins | sample MAT05_FD_78382 | JGI IMG/M metagenome (GOLD analysis project Ga0105048, IMG submission 78382) | Freshwater microbial communities from Lake Fryxell liftoff mats and glacier meltwater in Antarctica - MAT-05 | ecosystem: Environmental > Aquatic > Freshwater > Ice > Liftoff microbial mat | place...
AACAGGTCGAACATGTCGGCGGTCGTCGGTGCATCCACACCTGACAACGCCTCGTCCAACAGCAACAGATCAGCGCCCTGGGCAAGCGCCCGGGCCAGCATCCCGCGCTGCAACTGCCCACCCGACAGCGACCCGATCGGCGAGCGTTCGCGCCCGCTCAACCCGACCCGTTCAATTGCTTCGGCGACCGCTGTTCGGTCGGCTTCGGTTGGTCGTCGCCATGAGCGGCGGAAACGCCGGCGGCCGGTCATCACCAGTTCGGCAAGAGAGATCGGAAAATCAGGATCGATGTCGGAGCGTTGGGGGATGAATCCGGCGCTCGCCCGGTCGCGCTGGTGATGGCAATGAGCACCCGCAACCTCGACCGTCCCATCGTGCGGTACGAGACCGCAGATCGCCCGGAACAGGCTCGACTTCCCGGCGCCGTTGGGGCCGACCACACCGACCAGTTCGCCCCAACCAACCGTGCAGGACACGTCATCGAGCGCGACGGTCGGCCCGTAGCGCACACCGAGCCCGACCGTGGTCAGCGCAGCGCCACTCATGTGCAGCGCAACCCTTTGACCAGCGATGCCAGGTTTGCTTCCTGGATCGAAACATACGTGGTGCCCGCATCCAGGCGGTCCTGAGTGATCGACTCGATCGGGTCGAGCGCGTCCGTGGTTGCGCCGATCTCGCGTGCCACGGTCTCGGACAGATCCTTGGGGACTTGCTCCTCGAAGAACACCGTCGTCACACCGTCGGCCTTCGCCGCCGCAGCCACCGCCTCCAAGCTCTTCGGGTCTGGCTCCTCGTCGGGCGAGATGCCTGCGATGGGGATCTGCTTCAGGTCGTAGCGATTGGCCAAGTACTCGAAGGCTCGGTGGCTGGTCACGATCGTGCGGCTCTCGCAGGTCTTCAATTGAGTGGTGAACGCACCATCCAATGCCGTCAGCTCGCCCACGTAGTCGGACGCATTCGATGCGAACGCCGCTTTCTCCGACGGTGCGGCAGACGCCAGCGTCGCTTCGACCGCCTTGGTCATCGTGATCATGTTCGCCGGATCGACCCAGATATGGGGATCCGTGTTGCCCTCCAACACCTCGCCATCGACCTCGCCCTCAGTTCCAGCGAGCTGCGGTGTCACCGGCAGCAGCGTCACCGTGTCCAACAGATCGACCTTGATCACGTTGTCCGGCAATCCGGCGAGCGCCTTCTCGACGCTCGGCTGGAAACCTCGCCCGATGTAGAACACGAGATCTGCGCCTTCGAGGTCGGTGACCTTTTGCGGGGTCAATTCCAAGTCGTGTGGCGCGCCGCCAGGCGGGGTCAGATCCACGATCTGCACCCCGTCGCCACCAACGCCACGAACGATTTCCTCCACCGGGTAGAAGGCCACCGCAATGGTCAGCGTCGCAGTCGTGTCGGGAGTGGCCGAATCTGAGGAGTCATCACTGCCACAAGCAGCGATGACAGAGAGTGCGAGAGCAACCGAACCGAGCAAGACAAAACGACGCATCCGCTCAGACTACCGTGATTAGGAACAGTTCCCATTCCTTGATTCACCGATCGATGAATTTGGGCGGGGAGGTTGCAATTCACATCTTCATATGCGAATATGACTCCGTGACTTCACCGGAGACCGCAGTGCGCGCATCAGAGATGCTGCGCGCGTTGGCCCATCCGCTGCGGTTGCAGATCGTCGAGCAACTGTCCGAACACGAGCACCGATGCGTCCACGAACTTGTCGACGCGTTGGGCGCTCCCCAACCGGCCATGTCGCAGCACCTGCAGGTGCTGCGAGCAGCGCAGCTCGTCGAAGGGCGACGTTTGGGCAAAGAGGTCCGCTACAGCCTCACCGACCACCACGTCGCCCACATCGTGCTCGACTCCATCGCGCACGCCGAAGAACCAACCGACTGAGAAGAGAGCATCACCATGACCACTCACACCATTCATGACGACCACACCCACGTTCACAACCCGGAATGCGGTCACGCCTCGACCGTCCACGACGGTCACGTCGACTACCTCCACGACGGCCACATCCACCACGAACACGATGGCCACTACGACGAATGCGACGGTCCCGGCACCTGCATCACCCACGCCGACCACGACCACACCCATGGCCCCGACTGCGGCCACGAGTCCGTCGAACACGATGGCCACGTCGACTACCTCCACGACGGCCATCGCCACGCCGTCCACGGCGACCACGTCGACGAGCACTGACACAGCGGAGTCACCGCTGTGTCGGCAGCCGCGCCGCATGTCGAGCAGAGGCCTGCGATCGACAGCGAGCTCAGCGGACTCACCGTTTCGCCCGCTCGGAGTCCCCCGTCGACTCGATTCGGGTTGCGTCAGTCGTAGCTCGTGGTTCTCGTTGCATTTGACCTCTTCGGCCACCTTCCACTCGTGCTCGGCGTGATCGGGCACGAGCCCTCCAGCGTCCTCGTCGCCCTGCACGTGCTGCGTCTCCTCCGCTGGAAGCCGACATCACTGAATCCCGACCACCCACTCACAGGCCCGCCGCGAGAACGGTTGAGGGATCGCCACCAGATCGATGAGACCGGAGTTGGGAGTGATGAGGTCTCCGCGTGCGGTTCGGCTGGGACGAGCCCCTACCGATTGCGGTATGCCGCAATCGGTAGGACGTGCTGATGCCTCCTCCGGGCCCGACGATCGATCGGTCGTAGAACGCCTGCTTCGCGGCGTCGTTCGCGCCGAGCCGGTTGACTTCATCGAGGAAGCTGACGCGGATGTCCCTCAGCCCGCTGCGCTCGAAGACGGCACGGTTGGCATCGATGCTATTTTCGTCGAAAGTGGCGAGCGGCAGGTCCTGCGGATCTCGACGGCGCTGCAGCCAACTGAGCCGGTTGCGACGCTCGATGACGCTTGCTGCGATCTCGCCGTTCGATCGCGCCACGGTTCTACGCAGGCCATCTCGCCCTTCGCCGGGGCCCGCTGACGACTCCAGCGAGCTGACGACTCCAGCGAGCTGACGGCAATGAGCAACCCACCGGGCCTGAGAACCCGGATCCATTCGGCGAACGCGTGATCCGGCTCTGGGAGCAGCCAGCGTGAAATGACGACGTCGGACGAGTCGTTCGCGAACGGCAGGACTTCTGCGTCGGCACGGGCGAGCCACACGCCGAGATCTCGATCAACAACCTGGCGTTGCGTGATAGCGAGCATCCGCTCAGCCTGGTCGATCGCCGTGACGGCGTGGCCGAGCTCGGCCAGGCGGAGAGCGACGAACCCGGTGCCAGTGCCAACGTCGAGCGCTGCCATCGGCGTTCGGCCGATGAGATTCTGCAGCCATGCAGACCAAGCCGCTGATTTGGCGGCCGCCCGAGTTCGACGCTTGATCTGCTCCGCCGGGGATCCCGATCGTGGCATCTCAGGGGAACAGATCGGGATGAAGCGCCTTGGCGATCTCCTCGACGAGATCGACGCCGTGGAGGAACACGGGGTAGTTGGTCACGGGGACGACGCCCAGCCCGCCGCTGGCCCCCGCGGGTGTGTTGGCGATCAGATCCGTCATGTCGGGCAGCAGGGGAGTTGTCGTGTCGGCTCCATAGTCGAGAGCGAAAACAACACTGACGTCTGAGGTGGCGATCTGCTCCTTGGACACGGGGCTGGCGTCGGTCACATCAGAGAAGAGCACTTCACCTCCGGCCTGTGTGATGGCGTCCTGGTATCCGCCGAATGGCAGGAGCCGTACGTTCTCGAAGTCATACGCATCCCAGAAGATCGCTTGCGGTTTCGGAGCGTCGCTCACCTTGGCGGCGACGGCGTCCAGGCGCATCTGGAACCCGGCAACGATCGCTTCGGCTTCGGTTTGACGATCGAAGATGATGCCAAGATCCAGGATCTCGCCGAAGGAACTGGTGACCGTGCCCGTATCGTCGCCGCACCCATACGCCTCCGCCACGTAGATGGCTGCTCCGGCGGTGGCCAGGTCGTCGCGCGTGGGTGAACCCTCTCGATCGAAGTCGGACTCGCCGAACGCGTACACAAAGTCGGGGTCGAGCGCCACGACCTGTTCGCGCGAGGGATAGCCATCTGCGCCGATGACGTTCAGGGCGTCCAGCACCTGACGATTGGCCGGCTCGATCCCGCTGTTGGCGAAGTCGAAGTACGTCGCGACGATCCGGTCCGAGACGCCGAGGGCGACCAGCGTTTCGGCCATGCTCGTGTCGGCGGTGATCACCTTCTCCGGCGCGGCGTCGTAGGTGACCTGCTCGCCACAGTTGTCGATCGTCACCGGATAGACCGTGGCGGTGGGCGTCACCGCGGCAGTGGTGGTGGCGTCGGTACTCGTCGCTGCGGTCGTTGCTGGGGCGCTGGTCGACTCGGACGCGGCGACCGGTGTGCTGGTGGGGCTACCGGTGTCGTCGCTCCCACATGCGGCGAGTACAGCCGCGAGCGAAGCAATGGCGAGTGAGGCACGGGTGGAACGGGGGCGTCTGGTCATGGTGTTGTCGGTCCTTTCGGGACGTCGTGCGGAGGTGAGTCCGAGGTCGATGGCAGTGGATCGGCGAGCAGCTGGCCGAGCGGGCCCCCAGCGCCGATGAGTTCGGAGAAGGTGCCCTCCTCGACGACTCGGCCGTGATCGAGCACCACGATCCGGTCGGCAGTTCTGATGGTGGATGGACGGTGGGCGATGATGAGCGTTGTCCTGCCGACTGATGCGGCCCGAAGTGCAATACGAATGGCGGCTTCGGACTCGGTGTCGAGGTTCGAGACCGCTTCGTCGAAGATCATGATTGGTGAATCGTGGAGGAGGGCTCGCGCGATCGCGAGGCGTTGTCGTTGTCCGCCCGACAGCGTTGCGCCTCGTTCGCCGAGGATCGTTTCGAAGCCGTCGGGAAGTGCTTCGATGAACTCGAGCGCAAGGGCTTGCTTGGCTGCGTCGCGCAGGTCGGTCTCGGTCGCGTCGGCCCGTCCGATGCGGAGGTTGTCGGCAACGCTTGCGTTGAACAGGTACACGTCCTGGGGGACGGTGGCGACCAGCTGGCGGAGCTGATGCTCGGGGAGGTCGCGTAGATCGTGTCCGCCGATCCGGATCGATCCGACCTCCGGGTCCCACAGGCGCTGCAGGAGGTGTGTGCAGGTCGACTTGCCGGCTCCCGAATGTCCAACGAGCGCAACCTGCTCGCCGGGGCCGATGCCGAATGACACGTCGGACAGCGCCGGCTCGAGACCATTGCGGTAGCGGAAGGTGACGTGATCGAACGAGACTGTCGGCTCGATGTGGCCGGCGACCTCGACGTCGCTCGTGAAGTGCACCGTTGGCTCGGCGCGCAAGATGGCCCAAACGCGGTCGGCGCACGCTGCAACGCGTTGCAGCTCCCCGCCGATCGCTGTGAGGGCGATGATGGGGGCGAACGCCGCACCGGCGAGCACGACGGCGGCAGGAAACACCGAGATGTCCAATCGACCGGATGAGGCGAGCCACGCACCGAGTACGAGGGTCACGAGCATCCCGCCACTGAGCAAGGCGATCGTGAAGATCCGCTCGACCGCGACCCTGCGGGCATGCTCCAAGGTTGCATCGACCATTTCTGCCTGAGCGACGTCGATCCGCTCCAAGGTGCGCCTCTCTGCGTTGAATGCGGTGACCTCACGCAGGCCCTGCACGCTGTCGACGACGATCGAACCCAGCCGGCCAGCAGCTTCGCGAGTGCGCCGACCCTGCTCCTCGGCCCGCCTGCCCAGCCAGAAAGGCACGGTGGCCGTTGCGAGCAGCAGCGGGCCGAGGACGACGGCGAACAATGGGTGCAGAAGCCCGACGGCGACGGTGGCGCCGATCGGCACGATCAGCCCGCTCAGGATCGGTGGCAGCACATGGGAGGTGTAGAGCTCGATCTCGCCAATGTCAGCCAGCGCGACCCGTGCGACGTCGCCCGACCGGCGCTCCATCAGGTACGCAGGGCCAAGATCGTCGAACTTGCGGTGCAGGGCGACTCGGAGGTCGTACTGGGCACGCCAAGACATCGTGTGGGCGCTCCAGCCGTCGACGATGTTCAGCACCTGGCCCGCCAACGACAGCACGCACAGCCACACGAACGCAGCAAATTGGTCGCGGACGGGTGTCCCCGTCACGGCGCGCCCGACGATCCACGCTCCCATCCCTGCGGTCGCGATCGCCGATAGCTGCTGCAAGATGCCAGCCACGGTCGAGACGACGAAAAGGCGACGGTGTGGGCCGAGGACCCCGATGATCGGGCGCAGCCGCGCCAGCAGCACGCGAAAGCGCTTCACGGCGACTGCTCTTCTCCATCGGCGCGAAGCAACTCGCGATACTGTCCCGATCCAGCAGCGAGGGCCTCGTGCGACCCGGTCTCGACGACTCGGCCTCGATCCATGACGATGATGCGGTCGGCGTGGCGAACCGTCGACAGGCGGTGGGCGATGACCAGCACCGTCCGGCCGATCGACAGGCGGTCGAGAGCGGATTGAATCAGTCGTTCCGAGGCGACATCCACGCTTGCGGTGGCTTCGTCGAGGACCAGTATCGGCGCGTCCGCGAGCAACGCACGAGCGATCGCGATCCGCTGACGCTCGCCGCCCGACAGCTTGATTCCGCGCTCGCCGACCTCGGTGTCGAGTCCTTTCGGCAGACGAGCGATGAACTCGGTAGCAGCGGCCCCGTCGATGGCCGCATCGAGATCGGCGCTCGATGCGTCCGGTCGAGCGAGGCGGAGGTTGTCAGCGATCGTGCCCGAAAAGAGGTAGGTGTCCTGTGGTACCAACGCAACGGTGCGGCGGAGGTCGGCGAGGGGCCAATCGCGGGTGTCGACCCCGCCCACGCTGATCGTGCCGGAGGACGGATCGAAGAAACGCAGCAACAGCGACGCAAGGGTGGTCTTCCCGGCGCCGGAACGGCCGACGATCGCGATCGTCTCGCCGGCGCGAACCTCGAACGTCAGGCCGTTCACTGCAGGTTGATCGGTCGTCCGATAGCGAAACGTGACATCGTCGAAGCGGACCGACGCGACGATGTCAGCCAGGGGCGGCCCCGTGGTCCTGCCGACGATCACCGGCTCTGCTTCGAGGATGTCGAGCACACCCTCGGCGGCACCCATGCCCTGGATTGCGAAGTGGAGGGCGCGCTTGGTGTCCGTGATTGGTCGGTTCGCCTCTGCGACGAGCATCAAGATCACCAGAAGCTCGGCAATACTGATCGTGCCATTGTCGAGACGAACGGCTCCGATCCAAATGGCAGCGATTCCGGCTGCGATCTGAGCCAGAGAGAATGGCTGGAGCGCGGCGTACTCGATGTTGTTCAGCGACAACGTTGCGTCGAGCACCTCTCGAGCGCGACGTTCGAGGGATCGGCCACGCGACTTCGCCGCGCCGAACATCTTCAACGTCGAGATGCCCTGCATCGCGTCCACGTACTCGGCCGACAGCGCTGGGCTGACAGTCCACCAGTGACGCAAACGGGTGCCGAGCAGTCGCCACGACAATGCCGGCCCAATCGCAGCAATGAACACCAGTACACCGACCACAGCACCGACAACCGGGTCGATGATCACGAGCGCAGCAACCACACCGACAGCCGTCAGCAGCGATGCTGCGACCTGCGCCACGAACAGCCGAAAGTACGCTTCTACCGATTCAGCGCCGTCGACCAATGTCGTCTGAATCGATCCCGAACGCTTCGACAATGTCCAACCTGGACCGAGCTGGGCGACTCGGGCGTACAGATTTCGGCGCAACGTGCTCGCAATCCTTCCTGCCGCTGCTGCGCTCTGTGTCTGGTAGGACCACGTCGCAGCTGCGCGCAGGGCGATCGCCCCCGCGACGCCGATCAGGAACGGCATCGCCGAACCGAACCGGCCACCGTCGATGATGCGGGCCAGTGCTGCCGCCACGAGCAGCCCTTGACCAACGTAGGTCAGCGAGATCACCACCCCGAGCAACGTTGATATCACGATCGTCCGCGACTCCCCCGCACCGAGGCGGAGTAGTCGACGATCGACAAGCCGCAGCCACTTCGCGCCGGTCAAAAGGCTGAGGCCTTTTCCCCGCTCGACCAGTTCCGCGTCGTCGATCCGCTTCGCTTTCAACTTCATGTCGATGCGGCCTCGCGAGCGTGTGCCCGCACGGCGGCGAGCAAAAGGATGTGAAAGCCGGTCGAGTCGGAACGTTGCTCGCAACGCGCGACCACCCCGAACACGTCCGCGAGCAACTCGGCTGTCAGCACCTCGGCGGTCAGCCCGTGAGAAACCACGCGTCCCGCGTCGAGGACATACACGCGATCGCAGTAGCGGGCCGCGAGGTTGAGGTCATGCAACGCAACGAGCGCTGTCACACCCAGGCTGCGCACGAGGTCGAGTAGCTCGAACTGGGCGCGAACGTCGAGATGGTTGGTCGGCTCGTCGAGAACGACCAGGCGCGACCGTTGCGCCAAGCACCGTGCGACGAGCGCCCGCTGCTTCTCGCCGCCCGAGAGCGTCACGAACAAGCGATCCTCGAACCCTGTCATCCGGACCCGATCGAGGGCGTCCTCGACGATCTCACGATCCTGGCGCGTGTCACCCTCCAGCAGCCGCTTGTGAGGCCCGCGCCCGAGCTCGACCACATCTCGCACGGTGAACTCGAAGTCGCCGACGGACTCCTGGGCCACAGCGGACGTGCGTTGCGCGGCGCGCTTTGCTGTCATCTCCCAAACGTCGTCCTCACCAACGCAGATCGACCCGGACAGCGGCCTCAACGATCGGTACACCGTTCGCAACAGCGTGGACTTCCCACTCCCGTTCGGCCCGAGCAGACCAACGACTTCACCGGGTGAGGCGGCGAGGGTCGCGTCGCACACGATGCGCACGTCGTCGATCGAGACGTTGACAGCGCAGGCTGCAAAACTCGCTGGCTGTACTCCCCACTCTGGGTTCACATCGAGCCCGATGCTCGATTGCGCCGGAGCAACCAGAGGAAGAACGGAGCTCCGATCGCTGCGGTCACGACGCCGAGCGGCAGCTCGGACGGACGGCGAACGGTTCGTGCCAGAAGATCGACCAGCAGCATGAACGTCGCACCGACGAGGACCGTGACGGGGAGAGCGCGACGATGGTCCGCCCCGACGAGCATGCGTGCCACGTGCGGCACGATCAGCCCCACGAACCCGATACCCCCTGCTACCGCCACGACGACGGCCGAGAGCAGGGAGGCGGTTACCAGCAGCACGATCTGGAGGGCGATGACGTTGACGCCGAGGCTGCTGGCGGTTTCGTCTCCTGCGAGCAACGCGTTGAGACTTCGTCCCTGGATCATCAGAAAGGTGGTCGCAACGACCACGACGATCATGGGCAAGCCGATGTCCGACCATTGGGCGCCGGCAACGGACCCGAGACCCCAAAAGACCGCTCGGCGGAGCTCGTTCGGTGTCGCGATCGACTGCAGGTAGAACGTCACCGCCGAAAACAGGTACGCAACCGCCACGCCAGCCAGCACCATACGGGTGGGGGGAAGGCGGGCGCCACGTCGCCCCAAAAGGAACGTGGCCGACGTCGCAAGGAGCGCACCGACAAAGGCTGCTGCACTCACCCCGAGGCCAGCCGCAGCAGCGGAGCCGAGTACGATCACCAGGACCGCTCCCGAGGACGCTCCGGCGACCACCCCAAGGATGTAGGGATCGCCGAGCGGGTTGCGGACGGCGACCTGGATCACCGCGCCGGCGACGGACAGCCCTGCGCCCACCACGATCGTGAGCAGCGCTCGCGGGACGCGAAGATCCCAGACCACTTGCACGATCGCTGGATTGATATCGGTCGTGCCACCGATACCGACATGATCGGCAACGATCCGGATGACCGCTGCCGCCGGAACAGACACCGAACCAACCATCACGGCGAGCACGAACGATGATCCAAGCGCACCGACCAACAGCCCGACGAACGAGCGGTAGAACCGACGGGGAACCAAGCCGGCGCGGTTCGATTGACCAGTCGGCGTCACTGTGCGCCGCGGCACCGGCGGCTCCGTCGGCGCTGCGAGTGCACCCACACGACTGGCGGGCTCCGGAGACCGGTTCGCTTGAGCGATGTGCTCCGTCACGCGCAGCCTGATGAACGGTGCTCAGTCATCGCCGTCGGACCCTTCGCTCTTGCAATCATCTCGCAACCGCTGACGACACTCATGTTCACGTCGAGGCCTCCAGCAACGAGATCGGGTCTGGTGAATACCTTCCACGTGCAGGAGCGCCCGGAGTCGGACGAAGTTCGCAGGAGGCCACGTGTCGATAGTAACAAGTCTCATTCTCATTCGTGGGCCGCGTTTGCGTAAATTCCGTCACCACCGCTGCTGTCGGCTGAAGCTCAGATCCGGGTGCTTGTGATGCAAATGCATCTACTCCCCGTTCGAGGCGTTTGCCAGCTCTGAGATGTCAGCCTCAGTGACCTCGCACATTGGCCGGTGGATCGTGAAACGCCGTTGGTGACCGGGGCGCAGGATTGCGATCATGGTCTCCACCGGCGGGCAGTCGATTTCGGAGCAGGCAAGTTCGGTGACCATGACCGTGGCGTCGGGTTCCACATCGAACGCTTCGGTGACCCAGCCTTTGACACGTCGGCTGACGGCGGCGTCTGGGCGCGGGCCGAGACCGGGCAGGCTCATCGTGGCACCCCGTTGGGCCGTCTGACGCAAGTGTCGGTGTTTGAGCGTTCGGTCAGTTCCATCGCCTCGTCCGTTCCGAAAACAGCTGCAACGACCGCAGTGGCGGCGTGACGGGCGCCGGAGAGGTTGCCGGCGGTCGGGCCGAGCTGCAGCGTTGCAGCACGACCGGCCAGGTGAACCCTCGTGCCGGGCACCCGGACGAGCGAATCGAGCACGGGGAACCCGCTGGCGATCAAACAGTCGCTGTCAGCCAGCAACCCAGTCAGTGCAGGGTCGTCACGCACAGCCACGCGATGGCCAGTGGCCAACCAGACTTCATCGACGACCACCGAGCGATGCTCGAGCACGACCCGCTGCGTCGAACCCGCCGTTTCGATTCGGCTGATCATGCCGCATATCTCTGCCACGGTTCCCGCTCGCAGATGGAGCGCAAGCTTCTGCACCATCCAGCCAGGCAGGGTGCCGCCTGATCGTGCGCTGATTGCCAGTCGGGCACGCTCGGTCGAATCGGAAACAGCGAGAAACGGCTGCATCTCTCTCGGACCCAGCCAGCCCGGGTCGACATCGAAGTCTCGTTCGACGAGCGGGGAACGATGAACCCAGGTGACATGCGCACCACAGCCGGCGGCGCCGTTGACGAGGTGTGCGGCCGTGAGCCCAGCACCAACGACAGCCACACGCGTTCCAGGGCGGACGCTGTCGATGCGGACCGTGTCAGCGTGGGCCACTGCGCCGATCAAGCCGCAGCCGTCAGGCACGATTTGTCTGGTCGGGGAATTCGCGACAACTACGTGCCGGGCGTGGATCGCAGTGCCGTCCGCGAGATCGATCGTTCCATCCGCAGCCACCCTGGTGGCTTTGGTGTTGCGCCGGCAGCGGGCCAAGCCGTGTCGTTCGACGAGGTGATCACAGAAGTCGTCGAACAACCTGGCACCGGGCAGCTGGTACCGGCCGACGAGTTCGCCGTCTCGATGTCGATCCCTCGCATATGTCATCAACTCGAACGGGTTCGGTGCCGGCTGGTGCACGACCGGCGAGCGCAGGTGCTGGATCTGCTGGGCATCGAATCGCTGCCTCCACGCCGACATCCAACCCGGATCCGGGTCGATGACAACCGTATCCTCGACGATCGACGGGTCGACCGCTGCGAGGTGAACGGCGACCGTGAGCGCCTGTGGACCGGCGCCGACAATCGCCACCTTGCATCGGCGAGTCGGTAGCGCGGAGGGGCTCATGCCTCGATGCCGCCGAGATCCCATGCCGGAAGCGGGTCCTTGTACCGAGCCCACCGATCGAACCCTTCGGCGAACTCGTCCGGCGTGAGCACGCACGCC
>Ga0105048_10015244_pt1 | contig 11937 bp, 4 predicted proteins | sample MAT05_FD_78382 | JGI IMG/M metagenome (GOLD analysis project Ga0105048, IMG submission 78382) | Freshwater microbial communities from Lake Fryxell liftoff mats and glacier meltwater in Antarctica - MAT-05 | ecosystem: Environmental > Aquatic > Freshwater > Ice > Liftoff microbial mat | place...
CACGCCCATCGCATTCGCGCATTCGCTCTAAGCGTGCCACCCGTGCCACCCGTGCCACCCGTGCCACCCGTGCCACCCGTGCCACCCTTCGCGTGTGGCACGCCCCTGAGGTTACGAAGGGCGTGGGAAGTCAATAGAAACATTTGCCAAGCTTCCCACGCCCATCGCATTCGCGCATTCGCTCTGGGCGTGCCACCCGTGCCACCCGTGCCACTGTGCCACTGTGCCACTGTGCCAAACGTTGCTTTACTAGCGAGCAGGGCGAAACCAAGGGACTACTTCTTTTTCGGATCGAGATTCGCTTCAAGATCCTCGGCAGTCACTTTCGATTCGACCCCATTCGCGGGGACTTCGACATGCGCTGACCAAAGCAAGGCATTCAAAACGACTTTGCGATAGTTGTCGTTTCCCCAGTTGTCATGGAAGTGGCCGCCTGTGAATCCGAATCCTCGCCCACCATCGGCTCGTTCGACGGACCACATCATGGCCTCAGCACGTCCCTTGTTCGCTTCGATATGTGGGTACGGTCCTTTGGGATAAACATAGGGACCATCGCGAACATCATCCGACGGGGACGCCACGAGGATGGGCACAAACTTAGCCCCCCCAAAATCTGCCGGTGCATTCCCAGAAACGTCCTTCACAAAACGCATATTGAAATACCATTCGTCCTTGGACTGAAACGGCTTAACGCCGTTAGTGATCGGGTGATCAGGAAACTGACTGAATTGCGGCTCCCAAATGGGATTGCAGGAAAACATGTTCTCGTAAAAGCCACCGATCCAACGTTTGAACTGGGCCCCTGCTTGATCGGGAACGATTTCAACGCCGAAGTGCATGCACCCAATTCCAACTCCCTTTTGTACCCACTGGTCGATCTTCTTCAACCGCTCACCGTCCTCCTGAACAGCTTCATGTCCTTTGCCTCCGTCCATGTAGAAAATGACTGCGGACGCGTCCTCGAAAACGCTTTCGTCCTTGGGCCAGCCATTCAATAGAAATTCCGCTTTCACTCCCGGCACACCGTTCAAGCATTTGGCGAGCAATTGCACGCCTGCGTTGAACTCGTGCATGCGCGCAGGATGAGATGGCTTGCCTGCCATCAAGACAATCTTCTTTGCCGACTGCTTTGCGACCATCTTGCTGGCCACTAGTTTTTCTGCCTCTTTCGTTGCCTTTGCCATGACATCCGCAATTTTGACTGGCGAGCCACCTTGTCGTTTCGATTCGTCCGCGGCTTCCATAAAAGCAAACAACTCGATCGTTTCCTCGGTGGCAATCGGAACGTCGCCCCCAGCGAAGAACTTAGTTATTTCGTCTACTAGCGGTGCGTACCCTTCATATTTGCCCCCGACCTCGACTTTCGATTCGCCAAATACGACTAAGCCATACTCCTTGGCGCCATCTCGCAAACCGCGGAACTCACCGATCCGTCCCGAATCCCAGACTCCGACCGCCGAATCGGTGCCTACGGTAGAGACCCGGGTTACTTGCTTACAGCCCGTCCCCATGGCCGTGTAGAGAGTCTCGCAGCCGTGAACTCCATACCAATACAAGTCTGGATGAGTTGCTTCGAGCGAACATGGACTCCAAGCGATAGCTCCACGAACTTGGTCCTTCAGCTTTGGATCGGTTCGGTATTTCCAAATTCCCGGACTGAATCGCAACGACGAACTGCTGAACCATTTGACTTTGTATTGCTCGGCGAGCTTTTGAATGGCGATGGCATCGACGAGTGAGCCTGCCAATGGCTTGTCGATATAAAGTGGCTTGCCGGCGCGGAACACGGGTATTGCTTGTTCCAGATGTCGGCGACCATCGAGACTTGTGATAACGACCGCGTCCACTTGAGCGATCAACTCATCGATCGACCCGACCATTTTTACGCCGAGAGCCTCGAGGTCTTTGGTGTGTTGCGGTACACGCGTATGGCTGCTTTCAATGTCGGGACTTCCTCCAGGAAACGCCACGACGACTTGTTGAACCGCAAGCAGCCCCGTCGCATCCGGCTTGTTCCACAGTTTCGCAAAAGCGGGCGCATGGGACGTATCCAACCCGATCATGCCGATTCGCAAGATTTTTTCTTGAGCAACGGAAAAAGAGCTATTTATCACTGACAACGTGCAAACGCAGGCAAAGGCAATGAAACATTTAGAAATAGCAGTTTCAAAGGGGGAGCGAGCTTTCATCTTGGAGACCATGCGTCGGTGGGGAGGTTGGTGGGGAATAGTCGAGAACCACTATCATACCCAAGTCCCTCCGACTTGTCTCAGGGCAACACGCTAACTGCGGCGTCGACGCAAGGAAAGATTTTCTTCTTCGATCTGCATGTAGGCTGCCAGCCAGTTAGCATCGTTCACGGATTCCTGTGCAGGCACTGGATCAAGAGCCTCGCCTTCGCCATTCGCTTTGAGATTGATGAAGTTGACGATGGCGAGAACATCCAGCGGGTTGATAGTGCCGTCACCATCCACATCGTAGTCCGGCAAACCGAGAGTGCTGGCTGGTCTTGGGAATGGCAACAAGCCTTCACCTGCGTTAAGTGCGTTGATAATAGCTAGTGCGTCAAGCGGATCCGCACCGTCGACTCGGTTCACATCGAGTGCGTTCAGCCGATTTTGCCAAGGTTTCGGGTTTGGAATTCTGTTTAGGCCAATATTCATGTTATAGGACTTACCGTCAGCCCCAATCTCAGTCGCAATAATTGGGACCGTCAATCCCAGTGAATCTGTCTCTTTAAGGCTCAGTCCGGGGGCCACGAAAAGCTTCCCGTCGACAATAATAAATCGATTATCACTCGAAATGATGGTGTAAAGCTGACCTGGGTCCTGATCTGCAATCGATATCTTACCAAGATCTAAACCAGTTACGTTGGAAAGGACATTCGATATGGGGACAGTGACGGCAGTAGGCGCGTCGTTCGCATCTTGAATCAGTAGAGTCATCGTGCGCTCAACACTGCGAGACGGCGTTCCACTGTCCCTGGCTAGGACGACGACAGAGTCCGTTGCGCTCGTCTCGAAGTCAAAGATTCCGGCGCGAAGCAACGACAGTTCGCCTGTGTTAGTGTTTACGGAAAAACGGGTCTCGTTGCTTGGTAGGAAGAAACGAACCGATTGGCTTGTGTCACCATCCGAGGCGGTCAGTTTTGCAAACGGAACTTGCGTGATTTGACCTTCCGAAATCGAAATGGCGCTATTGGTAATTTGCGGATCAAACTCGTTGGAATCCGTCACATTGACGTTGACGGAAGCAGTCGTTCCAAGTTCTGGAAGCCCGTCGTCAAACGCTTCAACAAAAAACTGAAAGGACGCTGACGACTCGTGATCTAGCGACGCATCCGCTTTGAGTGCGATTCGTCCTGTGGTACCGTCGAGCGAAAATTGAGTAGGCGGCGTTCCCTTAAACCGGAAACGCACTTTGTTGTTCGTATCGCCGTCGGGCGCTACCAAAAAACCGAGTTCCGTCGCCGACGGTGTCGATTCGCTGACGTTGAAGAGTGTCGCCCTTAAGGACGGTGAAAATTCATTCACGTCGAGCACGTCAATCGTCTTTCGAAGCGTGAGCGACAACGGCGGCGTTCCGTTATCCGTCACCTGGATATCAAGATCGATGCGAGGAGTCACTTCATAGTCAAGTTTGATTCCTGGCGCCAAGTAAAGTGCATTACCTTGGGTCGCAAATCGCGGATCGAACAATCGCCATGTAAATTGATCGCTTCTGTCGATATCGGTTCCAAACAGCGTCCCGATGAATTCCCCTAATCCATTTTCACGAACGGACGTGCCAACCAGTTCGATGTTCGTTGGCCGATCATTTACATTGATCACGGACAGATTCAACTGCAATGTCGTGAACAATCCTCCGGCGTCAGTCGCCTTAATAACGAAATCGTAGTCTCCTACTTCTTCGTTGGTAGGCGTACCCGTCAATTGCCTAGTCTGTAGGTTCAGGGATAGCCAAGCTGGAATACTGTTACCATTGGCTGATGTAATGTTAAGCGATAGCGTTGCGTTGTCTACGTCCGTAAACCAGCCAACTGGGATCTGAAAAATTAACGGCTGGTCTTGGTTGACGCTGGTAGCTTGATTCGGAACCGTCGTTATGGGCGCATCGTTTACGGGCAAGATTTGAATGCTGATGCTTGTATCAGCCAGGGAAACTGGCCCAGTAGGGCTGGGGTTCGAAACATCGAGGATCACAGTTGTTGTCGTCGTGAATCCTCCGGTGTAGGTATCGTCGAGAGCCCGATACGTTAGCGAAGTAGGTCGTCCAAAGTAGTCCTTCGCGGATAAAAAGCGAATCTGAGTTGAGGACGAAAGAACTAAGCTGGCAACCGGAGAGACAGCACCAACCGGCAGCCATGTGATGGCATCGAGAGAATACTGCCACTGTCCGATTGTGTTCAACGCCGCATTGGAAGTAATCGCTATTCCTGTCAATGCGCTGCCGCGATCAGGATCTTGAAACGATGGCCCAACGAGAAGGGCGATAGAGCCCCCGACCGGATTCTTGGTGTCTTCATCGATGGACGGTAGGGAGAAATTGCTCGAACTGGGCGCGTCATTGACGGGGACGACATCGACAAGAACGGTCGCTCGTTTGCTTGCACCATTCAGGCCGTTGTCAAGAAACGCACTCACCACGCGGGAAAGAGGCGAAGGATCGTCAGTCGTATGAACGAAAGTAGCTTGAGACAAGAGCTTTTCAATGGCAGGCTGATTCGCGGCCGCGTTCAGCGTCACAACGATCGTCTGCCCAGGTCCCGAATAGGTCCCAATCAGCGTTCCACCGAAGGAAACCTGATTCCCAACTATAGAAATCTCGCCCGCTCCGATGCCTTGACTTGCAAAGTCAAGGAGATCGCCGACTTGATAATTGGTTGACACGGTCATTGAAAGCACCCCACCGGCGTAGGTTGGGATGTTTTGATCCGTGACCTTGGCAGCCGTCGCGACAAAAACTGGAGGACTGTTCTCGACGTAGGTAACGCTATTTCCTAACGCAATATCGATCTTCTTGGTGATTGTTTCGAGGACCACGCTTGTATTGGCTAAACTCCACGCACCTCGGCCCATAGAACCTACAACGAGAATGTCGTCCGTCGTGTCGTAGTCCATATCGAAGGCAAGTGTATTAGGGAAAAGGCTACCGAGCTTATTCCAAGTGCCGATCGCATTGGTCGCGGATGCGAACACGCCAAGATTGGTTCCAACAATGACCGAACTGGTCAGCGGACCCACCACAAAAGCGACGGAGAGCAAATCACTTGCTAGGGTCAACAAATTGCCAGTAATATCGACCCAGGTATTTCCGGAGTTGTCCGTTTGATAAACCTTACTGCCGTCGATTACGAACGCATTATCCGAATCGCGTGAGTTGACCGCCAGATCGCGAATCAATTGCGATGTTGGGTCACCGACCGTTCTGTTAACGTTGCCAGTACCGGTGGTCCTCAGGTATACATCGCTACCGGTTGCCGCCCAAACGAGATCTGGATTGGCAACGTTGTTTTTCGTTCCACCGTACCAAATCGCGTTAGAAAAAATGCCGCTGTTGCTGACCCCAAGTCCGACTCCAATTGCAGTCACAGTGCTTCCAGCATTCAGGGATTCATACAGGCCGTTTGCACCTTGAATAAGCAACCTTCCTCCTGCAACCGTGTTGGTTTCCACGGGCGTTCGGAATGCCCCGACAATGGCGGTACTACCTGCCGCAGCAGTAAGTGCAGGAAAACTCGTTGACACCAATGCGCCAGTCGCATCCCAAACCGTACTTCGCAAAGCGCCTAAATTTTGAAAGCTCGAATAGCGTATGGATTGATTGCTGCCTGCCAACTGAATGTTGTCGATAGCGATATCCCCGCCGTCGGCTGTCGATATGGAAACCCATTGCGAAGCACCTGCACTGGGTTGGTAGGTAGAGCCTGTATCCTGATTGCCGGTCATCGCGACGTTGCTCAAAGAATCCCACGCGACGTCGTGAGCCTCCGTCACTTGCAAGTCACCATTGACAGAGAACCAATCGCCAGTGTTGTTCCTCGGAGAAGTGCGACGATAAACTCCACCGTCGTCAACTTCGATCAAGTTGCCGTTGGCGTCAAAGGTCATATCCCGCGAGTCGGCATGCGGTGCGCTGTTGCTGGCCGTGCCACCGCCGGCGGCCCCCAAGTTGTTTCGGTGCGTCAAGTGAACAAACTGGCTTCCCGATGCCCTGCTTGCATCTCCTCGGAAAAGGCGGCCGCTGAAGTCACTCGCACCAATTGCATTCGGGAAGGAACCAGCATCGTTGAATCCGCGCGGTTGCCGATCACCGCCAACATAAACGATGTTTGCATTAGTTGGGTCTGCAACAATTGAAAAGTGAATATTCCCTTGGCCACCCGCAATGAACTCAGGCGGTCCCGATGTTGGCCCCTTGCCACCACCAGGGTTGAGCCCAACGTTCCCACCGGTTTCGCTGGTTTGAGGCAGGTCCATGCTTGCCCAAGTCAATCCATTATCGGGTGATCGAAATAAACCAACAACAACGCCGCGATTGATAATTGCCGCGTAGACTTCGTTGTTGCGTCCGGCGGACATTTCCAAGTTGCTGGTGTTGTTAACGATCAAAGCCTCCATAGCGGGAGTACTGACCTTCGTCCAGGTTGCGCCAGCATCGGATGACTTGTAAACCCCATTGCCTCCGGCCGTCGGCGAGAAAACAATGGACGTATACAGAACGCTCGAATTCAGCGGGTCGGCAACAAGATCGTAACTCACGCCAGCCGGAAGCCCCGTAGCAGCTCCATTGCCAGTCGAGATCTGAGTAAAGCTCGCCCCAACATCCGTGCTGCGAAAGATGCCAATGTTCGAATTGTTGAAGGTATCCGCGTCGTTTACTGAAACGACAATCGTACTGCCGTTGGCATAAACTCCGGAGATGTTCTTTCCCTGCAAAACACCTCCGCCATCGACCACTTGCCATTTCTGACCTGCATTGGTCGAACGCATTAGTCCGATGAGTTGGTTGCCAAGCTGATTATAACTACTATTACGCCCAACGCCGGCGTATATGGTATTCGTGGTCGAATCACCAACGTCAAACGCCAAAGCGCCGATGGATTGCGAAGGCATGTTGTCCGTTAGAGGCGCCCATTTGGGTTGCGAAGCAGTTGCGTCGATGGTCTTCCAGACCCCGCCGTTTACGGAACCGATGTAAAGAGTATTTGGATTTGTGGGGTGCGCCAAAGCCGAATGGATCGCGCCAACTATCGGCTTGTCGGCAATGTTTTCGACTTGGCCATTCGTGGCAGAAAACGGTCCTAGGGGATTCCACTCGCCAGGTAAAACGGCAAGCAAAATACGTTGCTCCAAACTTTCAAACCGAGGGCGCAACCGATCGCTCCTGCGAATTGGTCGTTTTGGGAATGTCAAGTGATTTTTTTTGGGGTTCATGTTGAAGTCTCAAGTACGCGGTAGTTTGCAGGGCCTGATTCTAGTGATCGGGGGTGTAAAAATGCAACTATAACCGTAACATTTTCCATAAATCGGCTGTCTTTAGGCAAGTGGCTTAATGCGGGCGTGCTCGCGTTCAGCCTGCAAACGACATTAGCTCAGCGGAGATTCGAAACAGTAATGAATATCGATCGACACTTAGTCGTCCAAGAAATCGCCCGCCATCCGTCGAGGCCTAGGGCCTTGCATTATGCATTAGAATGTTCGACGGCAAGATTATCCTCCAGGACAATACTCGGAAACTAGATGATCCCGTTTGTGAAAGTATCGCAGAGAGGAAACACAATGAATCGAGCATCTCCGCAATGAGGAAGAAGCCCGTTTGTGGCTCAACAGCGACGCGGTGAAGAGCGTTCTGGAAAAGGACGACCAATGGCAGATAAAATAAGTAACGTTGGTACGCCGTGCAGTCCCATCGTGAGACATTGATTTGCAAGACGGTAAGACCTACTTTGCAATAAACGGAATTGCTTCGGCAAATCGTTCTCGCCATGCTGACCCAAACGCGAGTCGGCTTCGTAACGCGATTTTGCGACGATTCTATCCAGCTATTCATGCCTTCGTTAGCCCACGAAAGTGACGGGGACATCGCAATGGCGCAGGTGCGGCGTCGGAGAGACGCAGAGGACAAAACCTTAGTTACTGGCGATCCAAAAATTGGAATAGCTCGTCGAGGCACGCTTGGACGATGGTCAAATGCTCGACGTCTTTATATTCCGTATAGTCCACCTTGCATCCGAAGGATTTCAGTGTGTCGCTAAGTCGTTTCGCACTGCCTCGTCCAAAATCCCTTTCGCCAGCCGAAACAAAAAACGGGATTTTCACGAGCGGATCGGCTTTTCGCGGACTCCCGCCTCCACCGATCGCAGCAACCGCTGAGATACGTTCTTGAGACTTGGAAACTTGTTCAATCGCTTGAGCCGCACCCATGGAATGTCCGACGAAAAACACGCGGTCAAAGGATAAACCGAGTTCACTTTCAAGCATTGGAATCATAGAAGCCACCTGAATGCTAAGCCCGGTCAGCCCTTGACGTGGACAAACCACTACCCAATTCCGCGACTTCGCCAGTTCTATCAATCGGCCAGCTCCGTAGGTCTCAAAGAACATGTTTTCGCTCCCTCCCGCTCCATGGAAAGCAAACACCAGCGTGTTCCTTTCCGTTTGCTTAATCGGCATCTGAATCCGGATCACTTGTTCGACCTTTCCGTCCGTTAAAACTTGCCACCGTCCGCTTGGGCCCGTAGGTCGGACGGCAGGAGTGGAGGACGTCAGGGATTCAAATTCGCTGAACCAACTGGACATGGGCAAGTCGCATTCGAAATTCTTGCCGCGATCTGCCAGGAGGAGTTGTTTACCAAACATACGAGCCGTACAAACCGATGAAGTCTTAGCGGCACGCTTGTTCTCGTCTACCCAAATACGAATCGCTTGCAACCTCGCCTGCTTGTCCTTTATCATGGAAAATTGAGTTCCGACGATCGAGTTGCTCATTCCATCCTGTTGGAGTGTCCCAGAAAGTTGGTAGTCGCCTGGTTCCATTTCTTCGAGTTCCCATTCCATTTGAATGGGTAGCGATTGGAGTGGCCATTTCTTGGATTGTCGCTTGGTTGCATCGATACCGTAGGCAGGACTCAGCTCAATTTCTACCGTGGCAGAACCAAGCCAACTTGGATCGGGTTGCGGGTAGATGGCTTGAAGCGTCATCGCAATCTTGGGCTGACTTGCATCGACCAAAGGTGATGAAGTCGACAAGGAAACAGAGGCTGAATTGCGTTGTGAAACCGTCGGACTTGACAACATGGCCAGCCAAGCATTATCCAGGCTCTTTGCTGCTGCGGCTAAATCCAGCCGAAAGAACTCTTGGACAGCACGTTCTACGGAATCCGTGCTTGCAGCTCGCGTTTCTTTACTGGACGCCTCCCAAAGCGTTTCGTACCTTTGGACTCGCTTCCCCAGTTCGTATCTAAGGTTTTCGTCCTGGCCAATTGCATGCCCTCTCCAAGCCGCAACCGCACCGCTCATGGCAATCAACAGCAAGAACCGGAGGAGTGTACTTTTTCCAACCATCATCGCATTTCTCCATAGGTAGTGATTCATCGGGCATACACATCTTACGTCATCACAACTTGTCCCACCACGGTAAAGATCCCGGCAAATTGAGAGCCCATGTAACCGGGGCTGCCACCTTCGACGGTCGGGCTTCGAACTTGTCGAAGACTGCGAAGTAACGGTTTGCGATGTGGTCGCAGAACGATCAACTCTCGACGCAGTACGATCCCCGGTCGACGCAGATTGGTCGGTGAGCAACTCGCGGTTAGCAAGACTTGGCGATTGTCGAACCAGCGAGAAACATTTCAGACATGGAACTTTCAAGGCTTTTTAGATGAGTTGGCTCGGGATTTGCGAAAGCTTGTAATCGCTTAGGGCTTGCGCAAGCTTGTATTCGCGAATAGTATTTCTTCCTTTGAGTCTAGAATCTAAAGAATTGCAGCGGTGTAACATGTCACGCCTTTTGGCTCGATTTACAAAGATAAAGGGGCGGCTGATTCCTCGTTTCATCCTGCTGACAAAGCCATATCTCCAGTCGGAAAAGAAGTGGGCCGCTTGGGGGCTGCTAGCCTTGTTAGTGATTCTCATGCTGGCGGATACGACGGCGAGTGTACTTCTGAACCAACAAACCGGTGAGTTTTCATCCGCGCTCGCGAACCAAGATTCAACACGGTATTGGCGGTCCATTTATTTTTCCGTGACGTTACTTGCGCTGGCGGTCCCAATCTACGGCAGCTACTACTACGTTCGCGATCGATTGACTCTCCATTGGCGGCAATGGATGACGTCGCAGTTTCTATCAAAGTATTTCGACAACCGTACCTACTACGATCTCACCTTTGCAACAAGCATCGACAATCCGGATCAGCGATTAACTGAGGACATTAATTCTTTTACCAGCAAGTCCATTTACTTCTTACTCATCTTTATCGAAACGGGCCTTCAAATCGTTGCTTTTAGCGGTGTTCTCTGGGGGGTTTCGCGGCCGTTGGTGGGTTTTCTTGTATTGTACGCGACGATTGGTACATTTCTAACGGGGGTTGTTTTTGGACGTCCCCTGGTCGGACTCAATTTCTTTCAACTTCGCAACGAGGCGGATTTTCGTTTTAGCCTGATCCGCGTGCGGGAGAATGCAGAATCGATCGCTTTTTATCAAGGTGAAACTCAAGAGCTAAAATACGCCCATGGTCGCTTTGGTGAAGTCGTATCGAATAGCAAGCGATTGATCGGATGGCAGTTTTTCCTAAATAATTTTCAGTACGCATATACCTCCATGACCTTGATCATCCCTGGTGTTATCCTTGCTCCTCGCGTCATGAGTGGCGAGTTGGAGATTGGTATTGTCGTCCTTGCAACGGGCGCATTCGCGAAAGTATTTGGTGCATTGAACGTCGTCGTCAACAAATTCGATCAATTGAGCTACTTTACCGCAGGTGTCGGGCGACTTGATCGATTCGCAAGAATGTTGGACGGGGAGTCGCGGCAGGAAGTAGCATCGGAACCTTCAGAAAAAGGGCGAATTGCAATGCGTTCAGAACCACAAATCGTGTTTGATGACGTGACTGTTCAAACTCCGGATGGCAAGCGAGTGCTGGTCGAAGATTTGTCGCTCTCGATCGCTCCCGGTGATCGCTTGTTGATCGTTGGACCAAGTGGAGGGGGCAAAAGCTCTCTGCTTCGTGCGTTTGCAGGCTTATGGGACAAGGGACTAGGTACTATTTCTCGACCACCATTGGATCAAATGCTATTTCTGCCTCAGCGACCCTACATGGTTATCGGGAGTTTACGTGACCAATTGCTCTATCCGGGTTCCAAATCAGATGTGTCCGATGACGATCTACAGAAGGCGTTGGAAGTTGTTAAGCTACCAGAATTGGCCGAACAGAGTGGTGGGCTCGACTCGGTAGCCGACTGGGGAAAAATATTATCTCTTGGTGAGCAACAAAGATTGGCAATTGCAAGAGCGATCCTTTCAAAACGCCCGTACGTTATTCTAGACGAAGCGACAAGTTCACTCGATGGGGAAAATGAATCTGAAATCTATCGAATTTTGCAAGAATCAGAGACGACGATGGTCAGCATCAGCCATCGCCCACAAGTTGTTCGATTCCACACCCATGTGCTCAATATCGACGGAAAGAAAGGTTGGAAAATCATGGACGTTGACGAATACTTAGCTACGCAGAAGGTGATTGAGCCGTAGCTAATCGAGATTCATCGGCTCACTCACGCTTCAAGGGAGAAATCGGTTGGTAGAATGACGACTGTTCCAAATCTGGCTCGGTTCCGTATTAGTCCACGTGGGCAAGATCGGTTTGATGGAAAAATATTCGTCACTCACTGTGATGTAGTCTCCTTATACGAATATGCAGCGCCATGCTGCTCGTCG
>Ga0105048_10015245_pt1 | contig 11936 bp, 8 predicted proteins | sample MAT05_FD_78382 | JGI IMG/M metagenome (GOLD analysis project Ga0105048, IMG submission 78382) | Freshwater microbial communities from Lake Fryxell liftoff mats and glacier meltwater in Antarctica - MAT-05 | ecosystem: Environmental > Aquatic > Freshwater > Ice > Liftoff microbial mat | place...
GGAATCCCGACGCCAAACGGGGGTTTTGGCAACCCCAAGTTCGATTTGAAAGCAAAGGCAGCCATACTCGCTTAGGCAGGGTTGACCTTCGCATCGGGCTCGCTTAGGAATACCCAAACCCGGTACTTGTCCCACAGGAGCCCTCTCATGCGCATCGTACGATTCAAGAAGCTTTCAGGTGACACGTCAAGTCGTATTGGCGTGCTTTCGGCCGATGGCGAACAGATCCTAGACGTCAGTGCGGTTGCGGCTGCGCAGGGAAAACATACCAGCGCTGAAGATCTTTCGTGGTGGGATATGGACAGCCATTTGGGCAAGTTGCTGGCCGCTTCCATTGACGAGTGGAAGCGAGACGAACGCGGCAAGGCGGCGTTGGCGGAAGCAGGAGATCTGGTGGCTGCCTCTGCCGCAAAACTACTGGCTCCCATCGCTCGCCCCGGCAAGGTGCTGTGTATTGGCCTCAACTACCGCGACCACGCTGCAGAATCGGGAATGGAGGTTCCAACCAGCCCCATCTTGTTCTCCAAGTTCGCGACGTCGATTGTGGGCCCTGGCGACAACGTTGTTATCCCCAGGGGTTGCGTGCAACCTGATTACGAAGCGGAAATGGCCGTGGTCATTGGTCGACACGCCAAGAACGTAAGCAAAGAAGACGCTTACAATTATGTGGCGGGTTACTGCTGCTTGAACGACGTCAGCGCACGCGATTTTCAGTTTGCCGACAAGCAATGGGTTCGTGGCAAAGCCTGCGATACCTTCGCGCCGATAGGTCCCTTCGTGGCCACAAAAGAGCTGATCCCCAACCCACACAAGTTGGCAATTAAGTTCCGGCTTAACGGCGAAACCTTGCAGAACTCCACCACCGAACAACTGGTGTTCGGCGTGCCTGAATTGGTTTCGTTCCTCTCACAAAGCATGACGCTTGAGCCCGGCGACATCATTGCCACTGGCACGCCTCCCGGCGTGGGCTTTGCGCGAAAGCCGCCTGTGTACATCAAGCCAGGCGATCGCATGGAAGTTGAGGTTGAAGGACTTGGCGTCCTGTTCAACCCCGTTGCCTAAAACAGCTTCGTTAGCGCAGCGACATCGACCAGCTTGCGATCGTCTTGCTGCCGTCGAACTTAGGAAAGCCGAAAGACTTCATGCGGCCAAGAACGCAGCTGGGCAATGCTCCGCTGCGTTCGCCGTTCACCTTCACAGCCGACACCTCGCCCGAACCGCGGATCACGAATTCAAGTTCGATCGAAGGAATTCCTTTGGCGGCCATGATGCAAGGAACCAGCTTTCGGTAGTTCCTCATCATCACACGTTGGATGGTGTCGTCGTTCAGCACCGCATCGCCACCGCCTCCGCCTTTCGATACATCGCCCAGCACCATATCGGTGTTGAATTCATCGCCACCTTTGGCGCTGCCGCCACCGCCGCTGCGACGTGCGGCTTTAGGTTTTTTGTTCTGGTTGAACGCGATTTTCACGTTCTTCAAGAAGGCATCGATGTCTGCTTCTTCGGCGCGGGTTGAAAGTTCACCTTCCTTCTGGTTTTGACGGTTGATGAAATAAAACACTGCCGCGGCCAACACTGCAGCGCCAGCGGCGCCCACAATCAACGTGGTGAAATGCGATTTCTTGCGCTCGATGTGCTCCATCGATTGATCAGCTTGGGCACGCCGTGCCGATTCTAGCGAACGTGAGGCGTTCTTCGAAAACTCCGCCAATTGTGGGTGTTCCTTGATCTGAACCTGTTCGCCGTTCTCCGTATCTGTGAGCAACTCGTTGCCACCGAAGGTGCCCTTGGCGATTTGCGCTTTCAGCTGGGTCATGGTGAAGGGGCCGAAATCGAGCCGACCTTTTTGAACCAACCAGCGTTCACTTTCGGAATCCATGCCCGCGGCTTCAGCCACGTTGAAAGTGCGGCCCGTAACGCGTGGAACGGAAAGTCCGCCTGTCGAACGAGCGCCCACCATGTTCTGCCCCGACATTGAGGCAGAGGCGTCAGCAAAACCCATAGCCGCGCCAAATTCGTTGACCAACATCTGTGGCGAGCCTTGCCGCCCCATGGGGCTGCCCGCCAGTGACTTCATCACCACGGCATCGACCATGGAAGGCAAACCTGGCACTGCCAACGAAGGAGGCTGCAACTTTCCCATGGGTGGCTGCCCGGTCAGCATTTCGTACAACATCGCGCCCATCGAATAAACGTCGGCGGCGGCGGTGGGCAATCCACCCCGCGCCAGTTCCGGCGCCACATAAGGGCTGGCAGCTTCTGTTGGCAAGCCGCGCCAAGCTACCTCTGTGAGTGCTTGAAAAACACCCAAGTGTTCAATCACCACGCGGCCATCGCGCCCCACAACGATGTTTTCGGGCGAAAGCGCGCCATGGGCCATGGCTGCGTAGGCAGCGGAAAGTCCCTGGGCAATATGGCCGAGAACGGTGAACGCAGTTTGTGCACCCAGCGTTTGCCCTTGCTGCAACCGCGCGGCAATAGCTTGGCGCAATGGGTGGCCATCGGCGCGTTCACACACCGTATAGAGGAATCCGTTTTCTTCACCCACGGCCAGCAAGCGCACCAGATTCTTATGTTGTACGCGACCCACGCGACCAAGATCGGCAAGCAGCGATGCTTTATGAGTTCCCACCCGCTGCAGCGGCGCCAACAAGACAGTCACCAAGGTGTTGACCTGCGAATCTCGCGCACGGTAAACCGCAACGCTCGCGGCGCCGGGCATCGGTTCTTCTAGGGCGTAACGCCCGGCAACCATTGTTCCTTGGGGCAGGGGAGCTTGTGAGCCCGATCCAACGTCGGCCATCGAGGTCATTTGGAAGGCATAATATCGGATCTCCGGACAATCTCTTGCGTTCGTTTCACAAGTTTCGGACCCCGCATGTGCATTTTTCGCCCACACCGAGCTTTGGGACCCTGCCTTAGCCCACCTAAGACAGGCTTTTTCGCTTTTAATAACTCCTGATAGACTAGCTGCATGGTTGTGCGTGTGGCTTCAGGTCAGGTGCGGTTTGTGTTGCCGCTGCTCACTGTAGATGCACGCGGTGTGGTGTTCGGCCGCGACTTGCTGTTTCGTTTTTCGACCATCGAGCGCTTGGTGGCGTTCTTTCGCCTCGCCAGTTCAGAAATGGGCCTTGATGAGCTGGGCACGGAGTTGCGTATAAATTTTGCCCGCGCATCGCATGGAACCCGCGAGGTGTTATTGACCATCGAGCAGGCTTCGCCGCATGCAATAGATTCGGTTTTGCGGGCAGCCCGTGCCGCCCAAGGCGCGGCTTATACAGGCGCGGGTCGACATTTTGTGAGTGTGCGCGATCGTCTATCGCCCTTGGGTTACGACGTTGAAAGCCTTTCCGGTGAGCCGGGCGATGTTGTCCTTTATGGGAATGAACACCTCCACGCGCTGACGTTTGAGGGTGAATTATCCGTTTTACAACTGTTGTTGCGGCTTGAACTTGTGCGGGTCAAGTCGGGGCCGGACAGCCTTTCGCTTCCCAAGCTGCCGCTCACACTGCATGTCACGGTGAGGCGCGGTCTTGGCCCCGCGTTGTTACAGTCCCTCCATCATGCCGGTGTTCACGCCTTCGCGACCGTGATTGAAGAGCCCTCTATGCACGATGGCGGCCACGTTGAACCCAGCTTGTGGCTGATCCGTATCGAGAACGCACCAAATCGGTTGTGGGGAAAGTTGTTGCACACCCCAGGCATGATGGCCTTTACCCAAGTCAACGAGAACGTTTTGGTGGCCACGGGGTTTAGACACCCAGTGCACTTGGAGGCCTGTCAATCGATCTTTCCAGAAGATACCATGGTGCTCTTTTCTCCCTCCCCAGTCTCTGCACGCATGATTCGCCCGTTGCCGAAACTGCTGCCCATTGAAGACCTCGTGCGCCTGCCGTCAATGGGCGTCCACAGCTCCGCCAACGTGGCACCCGTGCGCCCGTCATCGTCCGGTTTGGCGGTTGATTTATATACGCAACTAAGCGTGATTCGTGTGCCTCCCCGTGGCGATGTTCCTGTGGCCGCGTTGGTGCCCTGGTCACAGGTTCGCTGGTTAAAGCGCATCGGAGCGGGGCTGCCCCAATCCGTCTTGGCGAACTATAAAGTGGCGGCTTTGAGCCGAGGGTTGTTGGTGTTTGGCCTGCAAGGGCTGCAATTCATGCCGTTTGGCGTGTTGTTGCGCGCCGCTGCCAAGGGCGTCTTGGTGCCCGTGGGACACGGTCTGCGCCCGGCCGTTTCAGCCGCTCTCTTGGAAGAACAATTGGGCACGGCTGATGGCAGTCTCGTTGTGTTTCCATCGCCGCAAGAAGAACCGTTTCGAGTGGCCTTCAGCGATCTTGTGGCTCTTGAGCGCCACGTGTTGGGCGAGCTTGCGGTGAGCCCCGATCCATCGACGCATACGCTTGAGACCATAGAACCTGGGCCTTCGCCTGACATTCGCTATCGTTCAAGCATTTCGATGCCCTTATGGGGTGAAAAGTAGCGGCAAATGAAGGCGTTTTGGTCGAACTTTGCGCTGCCTTTGGTGGCGGGCGGGCCATTACAGGTTTCTCGCCCGATCTGGCCAAAGACCTTCGCTAAGATGGTTGCACAACCACCGCATCAATTCGGAGCGAGCTCGATCCTTGCTGCAATCATGAAGCACCGCTGGGCGATCGGTCGGCGGCTGTGGCCTGGCTTTGGGCCCCCCGCAGTTGATGAAACAACTGCACGACTGGCCGTAGCCACGCACAACCTGCTTTCGTTGGGCCACCCGTCGATGCAAACCGCCTCGGCGCGGGTGCGGGACAGTGTCATTGGGTTTTCGCTTGAACTTGCGAAGCTTGGCCCGCCGCCCACGGCCACCGCCGCGTTAGAACGACACACGATGCTTAGCCGCATGGGTGAACTAGAACGCGATGAGCACGACCTTCACAGTTGGCTTGGCACTCGATCGTTTGTGGGTGGACCGCCGCCGAAACGACTCACGTTTTGGCCTAAATTGCGCAAGGTCCAGGTAACCCACCAGAAGCGAAATTGGTTGCGGGAACTGGGGGTGCCGAACGACGCTCGCCCCTTATGGGAAGCGCTTGGCGAGGCCAACCCCTTAATGGAAGCGCTTGATCCTTCCAGGTTGGATCCACCGGTGTCCTGGGATCATTTGTTTGCAGTGTTGCGGTTCCCTTTGTTGGCAAGGGCGGTGTCGGCGCATTTGGTAGAGCAAGGGCTGGCGGTTGTGGCCGAGCCTTTGGCAGTGGCTCTTTTCGTTCACGCTGCCGCAAAAGAAGGCAGCCGGCCCACGGCAACGAGCGACGCGGTGGTTTTCGGCATCGCGTTCTTGGCGCATATGTTTTGGTTGCATGTGACGACGGGTGCACCAGGGGAACCCGGACCGGCGCTTGCCGCTCTGTTGGCTGCCGCCTCCGATGAACCGTGGTTGGTTCTTCCGGCAGATGTTCGAGCCGCGCCACCAAGCGCAGGGTTGACCGAACCTTTTTTAACGAGGGTTTATGCTCTTCGCTTGGCGGTACGCGAAAATTCCACGTTTGCCTCCGAAGCACATGCCACAGTGGCTCAGGCAAAAAAGAACAGCCAATTTGCTGTATTGTTGTTTGACCAATGAGCGCGCCCACTTTTGTTCCATCTGAATTCGTTTCTGCCGAATTGGGCGCCGATGCACTTGCTTTAGGGGTCAAGCTACGGGCGCTTGCCAAGACCTTGGACGATCGCTACTTGGGCCGAACCGAGGTTGTGCGTTTGTTGTTGGTGTGCCTGGTTGCCGGCGAGCACATGTTGATCGTGGGCCCTCCCGGCACGGCCAAATCAGCGTTGCTCCGGCATCTGTCTCGCTTGGTTGATGCGCGCTTTTTTGAATACTTGCTCACCCGGTTTTCAGAACCGAGCGAGATCTTCGGGCCCGTTGATATCAAGGCTTTTCGCGATGGTGTTTATGTGCGCCGTACCGAATCGATGTTACCCGAGGCCGAGATCGTTTTCCTGGATGAGATATTCAAGGCCAACTCAGCGATTTTGAATTCGTTGCTTTCAATTCTGAACGAACGTCGCTTCTTCGTGGGCAGCGAACGCAGGCAAGTGCCCTTGTGTTCGATGTTTGGCGCCACCAATGAAGTGCCCAACGACGAAGCCTTGGGAGCGTTGTTCGATCGCTTCTTGATTCGCGCGGTTGCCGATAACCTCGACAGCTTTCACTTCTCGGGGCTGATTGAGCGTGGCATACGTAACGAAATTGCAGAGGCTAGAGGCAGCGACGCTGCCGTGGCGCCACTGGTAAGCCTTGCAGAGATTCGAACGTTGCAAACGCGGATGGACCAATTGCTGCGCTTTTCAGAAGACTTCTTGGTTCGGTACAAGTCCTTGGTTTCACAGATACGCGCCGAGGGCGTCACGCTTTCGGATCGGCGCGTGGTAAAGCTGCTTAAGCTGTTTGTGGCCAACGCCGTTTTGGACGGCCGCACCACCGTCGACGACAGCGACCTTTTCATTCTCAAGCACGTGTGGAACAGCGTCGACCAAGTTCCCCTGTTGGGCGAAATTGTGGATCCCGTACTGGAACGGCATTACCGGGACCGTCCGGGCGTGCGGCGCATGGAGGCGGGCACCGCCGACCTCGATACGTTGCTTTCCGAATTGGGGGCGATTCGAGATTTGCTACTTGGGGGCAACCAACTATCAGACGTGATGCTGTTTTCGCAATTGCGCAACCTGCAAGACATTCGCGGCGCCTTACAGGCCATTGACACAGACCCGGCCCGCCGTATGGTCAGCGAAGTGGATAACTTGCTTGAAGGTGTATTCGAGTCCTCACGATGGAACGGTTAAAGCGTCCGGGGACAAAGCGGCCTTCTGGCCCATCATCTGACCGAAAACCCGCTGGCGGCAGAGGAGCTCGGCCCACGGCAGGTGGCGGCGGGCGTCCGCCCAAGCGCGCCAGCCGCGACGGAGCTCCACCAAGCCGAGGGCCCCGTCCCGACCGTCCCGCGTTCCGAGGCCGCGACGAAGCTCCTCCAAGCCGAGGGCCACGTCCCGACCGGCCTGCGTTCCGAGGCCGCGATGACGGCCCACCAAGCCGTGGGCCGCGTCCCGACCGGCCCGCATTCCGAGGCCGCGACGAAGCTCCACCAAGCCGAGGGCCACGCCCCGACCGGCCCGCATTCCGAGGCCGCGACGACGGCCCACCAAGCCGAGGGCCACGCCCCGACCGGCCCGCATTCCGAGGCCGCGACGACGGCCCACCAAGCCGAGGGCCACGCCCCGACCGGCCCGCATTCCGAAGCCGCGACGACGGCCCACCAAGCCGAGGGCCACGCCCCGACCGGCCCGCATTCCGAGGCCGCGATGACGGCCCGCCAAGCCGAGGCAGGCCCCCGCGCCCCGCGTTCCGAGGCCGTGACGAAGGATCGCCTATCCGCGATCGCGATGAAATGCCTCGTCGCGGGTTCGTGGAAGGCCCCCGCGGCATGCGTCACCGTTCCTTCGATCCGAATCCGGATCTCGCGCATTTCGATGAAGAAGAAAGCTATGGCGAAACGCCAGCGGCTCCGGAACGCCGCGCTTTTTCAACTTGGGAAGGTCCTGTTACGACGTCAGGCGATCGAGCCTTGGCTGGGCCATTGCGTTCGCTTTTCGATCTCGATCAAGAGCAAAACAGATCACTTACGCATGGCTTTCACGCGTATGCCGCACGGATGCCACCATCGTTGGCGCGACAAGCGATTGCCTTGTGGTCTAAACCTGGTGACACCGTAATCGATCCCTTCACGGGTAGCGGCACGGTTCCCGTTGAAGCTTACGCCCAAGGCCGCAAGGCCTTCGGAATCGATGCCAGCCCATTGGCTGTTCTTATTGCCACCACGCGCAGCACTTTGTTGTCGCGAGAGGACGCCGCCACTTTGATTTCTGCAGGCCAGGACATGGCTTTAGAATCAGAGGAGCGGGCCAAAGGGCGCAAGAAAATGGCAGGCATTGCCACGTGGGCACGCCGCGAACACGACAACTTTCACCCGCACGTCTTTCTAGAACTCTACGGACTGCGCTCGTTGATTTTTGCTTGGAAAGGCAACGAAGCGGTCTCCCGTGCGTTGCGTCTTTGCCTGTCGTCAATCATCGGAAAGTTCATGAAGCAAGGCGAAGGGGCACCTCGGGACGGTCAGGTCAAACGCATCGGTCGCGGGGTTCCTTCGAATTTCTTCGGTCGCCGGGTGGTTGAGTTGGTTTCTCAACTTTCTGATCTTTCCGCCCAGGTTCCTGCTGGAACGCCGGTGCCAAAAATCAGTGAAGGTGATGCCTGTGAATGTAAGCCTGCCAAGACCGGCAGCGCTCAATTGGTGCTTACTTCACCTCCGTACGCTGGCACTTATGACTACGGCAACATCCACTCCAGCCGCTTTGCGTGGTTGGGCATCGATCCTCGCCCGTTGTTCTTAAAGCAAGTTGGCGCGCGTGCCCGTGGTTTGGGGGCGGAGCCCGGTGCGTGGGAGAAGTCTCGCAACGCTTGGTTGGGCCAAATCGGCCGTGTTCTGGCGCCGGGTGGTCACGCTGTTATTGTTGTCGGTGATGGCGTGGTAGGTGACGTTCCTGAAAACGCGCAGTCCGCAATTTGGGGAGCGGCTCCCGCGGCGGGACTCGAACCGCTGGCGTTCGCCAGTCAAATTCGACCCAGCCACGACAAGCGCATCCGCGACATTTTTGAGGACAAGCCAAGAAGCGAACACGTACTAGTGTTGCGCAAAGCGGGCGCCCGCAAAGGATAGCGCCCGCATATAGGCAGCGCGGCCCGTTAGTTGGCTGCCGCCGCCTTCGTGCCTGCTTCTGGAAGCAACACGCCTTTGATGAAGCGCTTCGTATCGAACACTTTGCGAGCCATATCGCGAATGTGTTCGGTGCTTATGGTTTCGATCAATGCCGGATACTCGATCAGATGCTGGGGATCGTCGCCAAAGCGAAGCGCGTCTTCAATCTCTCGCAACCAGAACCCGTTGTTCTTGAGGTTGATCTCGTGTTGCCGTTGTTCGGCCATCCTGATCTTCGTGGTGTAGTTTTCGCCCAAGCCTGAGGCCTTGATCGTCTCGAGCTCGGCAAGCACAGCCTTGATCAGGTCTTCTGTGCGCTCTGGTGCGCAGCCGAAAGCGATCGTGACTTCAAATTCTTGCGCTGGCCGGCGGCTCAGATCCGCAGAAACGCTGACGCTGTAGCTCCCAGAAAGATCTTCACGCACGACTTCGCGTAACCGAATTTCCACGGCGTCAGCCATCGTGGTGATGTTGAATTCAGCTTGGCGAGACCAAGGCATTTTTCCTGTGAAGGTCAGATTCACTTCGGCTCTTGGTTCAACGCCTTTGCGCACCTCGAAGGCATGCGCGCCCAACGCCAATCGCGCCTTGACGTCCTTCCAGCTTTCTTTGCGGGGTTTGCCTTTGATGGTTCCTGGAAGCGAAGCCAAATACGTTTCCACAAGCGGCCGCAGTGTGGCTGCATCCAGATTGCCAACGATGACGAACGTCATGTCGTGGACATCAGCAAACCGGTCCTTGTAGATTGCCAGCGCCTTGTCCGGATCGACCTTTTCAATTTCGGCCACGCTGGGTGGCTGACGGCGAGGGTGGCGGTTGTAAAGCTCGTTCACGTAGGCGTCGCCAAACACAATTCGCGGATCGGAGGCGCGGTTTTGTATGAAATTCAGCTGGCGCGCCTTCCAGGCAGCAAACGCTTCTTGGTCAATGCGGGGCTTTGTGATGGTTAGGTAGATCAACTCAAACAGCGTTCCCAATTCCTTCGGGGAACTGTTGGCCGAGACACCTTCTTCAAGCTCCCCGATTGTTGGGGACAACGAAACCAGCTTCCCTGCCAGCGCTTTTTCCAATTCGATCGGACCGAAATCGCCCAAGCCACCTTGGTTGACAACAAAGCTAGCGTAGCGAGCGTTTGCGAAGTTCGCCGTGGGCACCAACGATTGTCCACCTGGAGAGAACGCACGAACGAGCACGCGATCATTTTGAAAGTCCGTGGCTTTCCAGGCCACCCGAATGCCATTCGAAAGCGTCCAGACAGTGAGATCAATGGCAGGCAAGTGCTTTTCACTGACAATGCGGCCCGCCTTGGGCGCATCTTTTATCAAGGGTCCTGTCGCCACCTTATCCACATAAGCGACCAGTGTTTCGTGGCCCACCCTTTCCATCGTTGCTAACAAGTCAGGAGCCGTGGGCAGCGCGTTCTTTGGGGGGGCAGAAACCAGCAGCACGCGGTTGGCCTGACCCATCCAAGCTGCCGCCAGCGCGTTCAGTTCACCCAGCGCCATTGTGCCCAAGAACTTCTCGTGCAACACCTGTTCCGCTTCGATACCGGGCATGGCCTCTCCATTGAGGAAGTGACGAACGATCTCGTCTGCATAACTTCGAGAGGGTGTTTTTAGCCGTTCTTCCACATGGCTTTGAATCTGCCGAAGTGTGCTTAAGCGGGCTCGATCAAATTCCGTTTGCGTGAAGCCGAACTTCACAATGCGCTTAAGTTCCCGGGTGAGAGCCGCCAGCGCAGGCTCTAGGCCGCCTGGCTTTACCGAAGCCGATTGCAAGATCAAGTCGGTGGCTTTTCCAAAGGGAAACGATCCCGAGTTGGCCCCCAAAAACGGAGCGGTTGCCGATTGCGCCAGCTCGGCAAAACGCGCGTTCAGCATTTCGTGAAACACGTTTTCAACCACCATGCGCCGGTAATCTGCTTCGGTACCACGGGGACGGCTGGGCAACTTCCGCACCATGGATAAAGATGTATCGGTCAGCTCGTTGTCAGTGACCAGACTTACCTTTGTATCTGGGTGTAACGGCGTTGCAAATACGGGCTTTGATCGTTCGTTCTTTGGGTTGGTAAGCGGCCCGAATTGCTTTTCAATTTCGCCTTTGATCCACTCTGGTTGAAAATCGCCCACGGCCACGACCGCCATTAAATCGGGGCGGTACCAGTCATGGTAAAATCGTTTAAGTGTCGCTAAATCAGCTGATTCAAGCGTCTTTTTGTCACCGATGGGGGCTCTGTCCGCGTAGTGACTTCCCGCCAGCAATACGGGCAATTGCTTGTCCTGCACGCGGGTTTCTGCATCACGGCCGCTGCGCCACTCTTCGATCACAACGCCGCGTTCTTTGTTGGTCTCGGCGGGATCAAAGGCAATGTCGCTGGCGAACTGTTGCAGAATTTGAAGGCCTTTCGTCACCAATGTGGGATCGTCGGTGGGAACTGAAAGCGTGTAAACCGTCTCATCGAAGCTGGTATATGCGTTCGTGTGCATGCCGAAACGCATGCCCATCTTTTCCAAGACGTTTACGATTTCCTGCTTCTCAAACAAGCGGGTGCCATTGAAGGCCATATGTTCAATAAGGTGGGCAAGTCCACGTTGGTCGTCGTCTTCAAGAACTGACCCAGCAGAGACCACCAAATATAGCGCCGCACGCTTTTCGGGCTTAGCGTTCTTTCGAATGAAATAGGTTAATCCGTTGTCTAACTTTCCCTCACTAACGGCGGTGTCTAAGCCAAGGGAAGGGCTGGCACTCACCAGCGAAGTGGCGGGCTGCAATGGCGTTGTTACAGCCGTGGCGTCTTTTGGTGCGCTTGAGTGAGCCGAACACGCAGCGAGAAGACAGACTCCTAACAGCAGCGAAGGTCGAAATAGCGAGGACTCTAGTTTGATCGCAGATTGTGTTTTCATAGGGTGGGTGGGCGTAGGTTCAATCCCGACGTACATGGGGTGTCCCCGTGCGTCGCCGGTACTTTCTCACACTGTGAACCCGTTCTTCGACTAAACTATTTCACTTAGGGATGCGGGATGGGGCGTTTTTCCAGTCTGGAAGCCAGCAAGGAAGCAGTTCAATGATTACGATCCCTCGAAACACTTTTGTCTTTTTTGCGACGTTCAGCGTGGCAGCGCTTGTCACCTCTTGTGGTGCCGACAC
>Ga0105048_10015247_pt1 | contig 11936 bp, 15 predicted proteins | sample MAT05_FD_78382 | JGI IMG/M metagenome (GOLD analysis project Ga0105048, IMG submission 78382) | Freshwater microbial communities from Lake Fryxell liftoff mats and glacier meltwater in Antarctica - MAT-05 | ecosystem: Environmental > Aquatic > Freshwater > Ice > Liftoff microbial mat | place...
GGCGCAAAAAGTCTCCAGACAGTCGGTTCAGCGGCGTAAGCGACTGATGATTTCTTGTAAGCTGTTGATCTGCGAGTCGCGCTTTTTTCGTCGCAGACTTTTTGCGCTCACAACTGAGCACTGTGCACTCCGCCCTCTCCCCGCCGCGTCCGCGCCACGGGAAGATGCGGACAGGAGTGTCCGCGTCACGCCCGCCTACCGCTGCATCACCGCGAGCAGGTGGGCGATTTCATCCGCGACTTCCTCGCGGGAGGAGACGGTCATGAAGACCTCGTCCTCCAGCGTGGTGCGGTAGTCGCGCAGCAGGCGGGTGAGGGCCGTGCGCAGCGCGCCTTCGCTCATGCCGAGGGTGGCGGAGATCCGGGCACATTCCTCGCCGCCCAGCCTGCCGCCGGCCAATAGCACCGGGCGCAGAGCCTCGAAGAGCGCCGCCCTGCCCTTTGCCGCATAGCTGGCGCCGAGCACCACGAGCACGCGTTCGAGGAGCTGGAAGCCCCAGTTGCGCTCGTAGATGCGCTCGGGCGTCATCGCCTCGACGAAGCGCTCCCTGCCATACCGCTCGGCATCCGCGTCGGCGCCCGCACTCGAATCCACCGTGTCGGTTTCCCGCACGCGGCGCGCCTCGTCGCGCCGCCAGTTCCCGAGGAAGCGCCCCAGGGCGACGACGAGGAAGGCGCGCAGGCGGCCCTTGGCGGAATCCGCGCCGGCAAAGGCATTCAGCCGCACGAGCTTTGCAAAGAAATCGTGCAAGGCGTCCTCGGCATCGTGATGGTCGAAGCTCCGGGACCGGATGTAGCAGTAGAGCGGGTAGCGGTACTGGGTGCAGATCTCATCCAGCGCGCGGCGGGCGGCATTCTCATCGGGGCCCTTCAGCCGGCCGATGAGGGTCCAGCTCGTGGTGGGAAAGTGGCCGTCGCCTTTGCTCATGCGGTATGCGGCGACTTGGGACCGGGCGCCCTCCGCTCTTCGACACGCTCCGGCGAGTTGAACTTGAGCAGGCGCACAGTCGCGCGACCGATCTCCGTCAACCCGATGAATCTGAAACCATCCTCCGCGAAGTGCTCTCGCCAGACATGCTCGCGAGGATGGAAGAGTCCGATGACCCCGCCATCATCGGCCACCGTGGCAACGTCGCTGCCTTTGGCTCGATTGCAGGTCACGCAGGCGAGGGCGAGGTTCCCGGCGTCCGTCGTTCCGCCATGCTTTTCGCTGATGATGTGATCCACCTCACAGCCGAAGTAGGTGTCCGCGTCGGCAATTCCGCAGTATTCGCAGCGCGCCCCGGCGCGGGCGATCACCAGCCGGCGCAGTTCTGCGGGGATGTAGGATTCACTCACGACCCGCCAGGCCTCTCGCGCGGGCTTTGGCCAGGCGCATGAGATGTTCGAGCTTGAGGTAGTCGTCCAGTTCGCTCGTCTCCTCCGGGAGCAGTCCGGCATCCCGTTCCTTGTGGATCAACTCCTGCACGCGCGCCTTGGTTTCCGGCGATGGCTGGAACTGGAGCAGGCTGGCCGGCGTGCTGCCTGCGGCGATGAAATCCACCAACTCATCGTAGGCTTTGGTCATGCGGCGAGGCTAGGAGCGACCGCCCGGATTCGCAAGCGCTCAGCGCGGTGGAGCGCACGTTCCACCTACAGCCCTGCCGCCTTCATCGCCTCCGCCTCGCTCAGGCCGTCGAGGTTCAGCACTTCCACGTCGCGGACGAGGTGCCTGGTCTGGAAGCCCACTGCGCCCTCGGTGAGCCGGGTGTCGGTGACGATGGACAGGAGCTTGCCGTTGAAGCGGGAGATGAGATTGCACTCAACACGCCGCCAGTCATCAAACCAGCAGCGCGCGAAAGCCTGCCTGGGTAAAATGATGGTCCGTCGTCAGCGCATCGGTGATGGCGAGGTCGTTCATCACGACGAACGAGATGCAGTCGGTGAGCGACCATGCCTTATCCGGGCGTGCTGCGAACAAATCGCGCCCACGCTGGAGAAGATCGGAAGTCGCTGGAATCAACGTCACGTCCGACCGCGTGCGAACCATGCGATCAATCAGAAGGAAGTCCGCCCGGTCATCCGGCTTACTGAAGGTGGCACCGAGTTCGATGAGAACGAATTCGGTCGTGATGGTTTCAGTCCATCCGCCTCTCGAAGCCTCGACCGCTGCGCCGTGATGCTCATCCCTGGCGCTCAAGATTGCCTCGAAGAAAGAGGTGTCCGCAAACACCTTCATTTCTTCGGCATGCCGTGAATGTAATGATCATGGTTGAGCGCCATGTCGGTCGGCCAGTCGCGGACCTTTGCGAGTTTGAGCAACTCTGCAGCAAACGGCGTCTCCCGTCTGGCTTCCAAAACATCCACCGTCACCTCCGCGCCCTCGGGCAGCGTGGTGCCGGGCGGCAGCTTGATCTGGCCGTTCTCGACTTTGCCCTTGTAGCTCATGGCGGGGATTGTAACCGGCGACCGTCGGATCACAAGCGTCCTGGCTTCATCCTTCCGCCATCGTCATTCGTGCTTCGTTTGGAAGCCCGCTTCGCCCTTGTTCATGGGGCCGGGGACGCGGAAAGTGGATTCAGCGTCAGGCCCTCGGCTTCGGCAAGAGCGCGAGCCTTCAGGTCGAAACTCCAGAAGGTGTCGCAGCCGAGCAGGAGCGCGGACGAGACATGGCGCAGATCGTAGGTGCGAAAACCGCGGCGGGCCGTGTGGCGGAGCGCGAGTTCCTTCGCGGCATGCTTCAGGGCATCCGCATCCAGTGCCGCCGCTGTGAGGAAGTCGCCTTGCCCGAGGTCTTCGGCAAACAGGGCGTGAGCTGCACCGGCGGCTTCAGGGGTCACGCGAAACTGGCCGCTGGTGCGGCTCATGAAGACATTGTGCTCGATGGCATTGGTGAGTTCGATCTCCAGCAGCCATGTGACGGGAAGCCTGCCGACATCGTTCTTCCCCGCATCATTCGTCAGGGACAGCGCATCCGTGCACGACGGGAGCAGCAGGTGGAAACGCACGAACAGATTTGTGTCGGCGTATGGCCGCATGGGCTGGAGCTACTCTGGCTCGCCCGCGAGCCACCTGTCGAATGCAGCGGCTTCCTCCCCGGTGAAAAGCACCATCCCGGCAGCATTCTGGCGCGCGATGAAATCCGGCACTGCGCGCATCACTCCACGGTCACGGAGGCGTTCATCCTCGCAGTCGCGGATGACGACGGTGACCGGATGAGAGCCAGGCGGCACGGATGCCGGCACCGCGAGGGTGATCCGGTGCGCTTCGTCAACGGTGGCGGTGGATTCGATGGTGAGCACGGGCGGGAGACCAGCCCTTCGCGCGGCATGCCGCAAGCCGCGCGGTGAGCGTCGAGTGCGTGCAGGAAAAGCGAACGTCCCCTCGTGGATTCATTGCGCCTTGGCGTCGGGCAGGGGCTGGCCCTGCGGGTCGAGGCCGATGAGCTTCATCGCCTCGGCCTCGCTCAGGCCGTCGAGGTTGATGGCCTCCAGGTCGCGGACGAGGTGCTTGGTCTGGAAGCCCACCGCGCCCTCGGTGAGCCGGGTGTCGGTGACGATGGGCAGCAGCTTGCCGTTGAAGCGGCCGATGAGCTTGTCGCCGATGGCGATCAGTTCCATGTCGAACTCGTCGCCCGCCTTGAGCGGAGGATCGACCCAGAAAAAGTTGAAGGAGGAACTCTTGATGGTGGACGGTGCCTCGGGTGTATGGCTAAGCCCTACCGTCGGCTTCACGCCCATCCCTTGGTAGTATAGACGATAAGAGGCGAGTCCACCAATCGGCATGGTCTTTCGCCGGACAAACATGAAGGTGTTGATTGATTGGATGACTCCCGGAGAAATTTTCCCGTGAAGCCGGATGCCACGGTTGCGTCCGTCGGAACCTGGAACAGTGACCAAAGGGAAAGCCTTGGCATCTGTGGCGTCCAGCCAGCCTTGACGCCATGTGAGTGCATTCTTCTCCCGAACCGTAGCGACGATGTCCTCAGCCGTCGTGAACACCTTCATCCACTGGCCGGCGGTAAACTGATACGCGCCCGCGACCAGCGGGGCGGGTGGAACGCGCGCTCCGTCGCGTGTTTCCGGGGTGCCGGGAGACGGAAGCGTGCTCGGAGCGCCCGCTCCACCGGCGTCCACGCCCACGAGTTTCAGCGCCGCGGCCTCGGGGATGCCGTCGAGGTTGATGACTTCGATGTCGCGGATAGGATTCGAAGAGGCGATGCGGAGAGCACCTCGACTCAAGGCGTCATCCGTTACCGATGCGATGAGTTCTCCGTTACCGATGCGATGAGTTCTCCGTTGCATCGGGCGACGACATCTCGCTGCGCCTTCGATTTGAAATGGCTGATGGCGAAGAACCCGCCGACGCAGAGCACGACGAACGCGGCGGCGATGAGGAGCGACGGCTTTTTCCCGGCACGCGAGGCGCGGGATGCGGCGGCAGCTTTGCTCTTCGCGATGCTGCGCGTGAGCACGGGCTGGAGGGCGGTCTTGAATTCGACGGCGCTCGAGTAGCGCTTTTCGCGCTCGGGCTGGAGGGCGCGGTCCACGATGCGGTCGAGCGCTTTGTCCAGCCCCGGCACGACGCCGGAGGGCGGGTCGTATTTTCCGCGCGGGAGCCTGCCCGTGAGCATCTGGTAGAGCATGACGCCGACGGCGTAGAGGTCCGCGCGATGGTCCACATTTGCCGCACCCACGCAGGACTCCGGAGCCATGAAGTCGGGCGTGCCCATCGTCACGTTGCTGACGGTGAGGAGCGTGGTCTCGGGCGCCGTGGATTTGGCGAGGCCGAAGTCGGCGACCTTCACGGTGCCGTCGGCGTCGAGCATGATGTTCGAGGGCTTGATGTCGCGGTGGATGACGGCGTGGTCGTGCGCATAGCCGAGGGCGTCGCACACGGCGGCGGTGATGCGCAGGGCCTCGGCGGGATCGAGCCGGCCGCGTTCGGTGATGAGCTTCTGCACGTCACTGCCCTCGATGCATTCCATGATGAAGTAGAGCAGCCCGGTGGCGGTCGCACCCGCGTCGAACACGGCGACGATGCCGGGGTGCCGGAGCCGGGCCATGGATTTCGCCTCGCGCTTAAAGCGGGCGGCGAAATCGACATCCCCGCCATCGAGCCCCGGCGGGAGGATCTTGATGGCGACAAAGCGGTCGAGGCTCTTCTGCCAGGCCTTGTAAACGGCGCCCATGCGGCCGCGCCCGAGGATGCCGCGGATCTCGTAGAGCGGAAAGTCGCGCTGCAATTCCTCCGGCGAAGGCGGCTCCCACCGCCCGCCCGCCGCCTGGCTGCGCCCGAGGCCGAGCATGAGCTCCGCGATGGAGGGAGTGATGCCATCCGCCGCCGGTTCCGGCGGCGGGATGGGTCTGGTCGGGATGTTACTCTGGTCGTCTGGCATCGCCTCGCGGGGTCAGTCCCGCTGGTTGGCTATGCCCGGTTTTGTTAGGCGAGGCAAGCGCGGTGGAGCGCCGTAGCCGCCGACGCGATGGATGAACACACGCACACGAACCCGGCGCACCGGGTCATTCCCGCTGCGGCAGAGCTGCTGCAACGAGGACGCGATTTATTCGCAGCACGCCCCGACAAGGCGTGGTCGCTCACGGACTGCGTCTCGTCCGTCGTAATGAACGACCTCGCCATCACCGATGCGCGGACCACGGACCATCATTTTACCCAGGCAGGCTTTCGCGCGCTGCTGGTTTGATGCCTGGCGACGTGTTGAGCGCAGTCTCATCGCCCGCTTCAACGGCAAGCTGCTGCCCATTGCCACCGACACCCGGCTCGCCGAGGCCGAGATGGGCTTCCAGACCAGGCACCTCATCCGCGATTCGGAAGCGCTCAATCTCGACGGCCTGAGCGAGTCCGAGGCGCTGAAGCTCGTCGCCCTCGACCCGCAGGGCAAACCTCTCCTCGACGGCAAGACGCAGTGAATCCACGAGGCGACGTACGCTTTCCCACCACGCACTCGACGCTCACCGCGCGGCTTGCGGCATGGCGCGCAAACGGCTAGCCGGGGTCGTGGAGCGCGAGGCGCGGCGACACCTCCGGATGGCGCACAGAATGGGAATGCACCCCAGAGTGGGGCCGGAACCCCGGTCCGGACCATTCCGGCGCCCCTGCCGGGGCGCGTCCGGTGGTTGCCGCGATCCGGGGGGCTGCGCTCGTTCCTCGCTTACCCCCGGATAATTTCCGCTGTCCCTCCGGGACGCATGGGGCGACGTGCATCTTGTTTGCCCCACCCTTGCAAGAAACTGAGATGCGCCCCCGGAAACGCACCCGCAGCAGTTGGAATTTTGGAAACCGGGATCGACGGTGCCGCAACAGCACATCCCTCCGTCTTCAGTCCCGCGGTTGCCCGGCTTCCGCTTGCCCCATCGAACCGCCCGGACTCTACTCGTCGAATGCCTCTCCACCTCCCTCCCATCTCGCGCCGTTCATTCCTCCGCCGCTCGCTCGCCGCGAGTGCAGGTCTGCTCACCTTCCCGGCACTGCGCGCCGCCGATGCCGACCCCGATCGCTGGGCGCTGCTCTCCGACACGCATATCGCCGGAGACATCAGCACGATCTCGCGCGAGACCAACATGGCCGACCATCTGCGCACGGCAGTCACCGATCTGCGCGGGCGCTCCGTGCGCTACGCCGGCGTTTTCATCAATGGCGACTGCGCCCTCACCGAAGGCCTCGCGGAAGACTACACGACATTCGCCGGCCTCATTGCACCGATGCGCGAAGACGGCCTGCCCATCCATCTCACCCTCGGCAATCACGACAACCGCGACGTCATCTGGACTGCCCTCAAGGACGCAAAGCCGGCCGCTCCCCCGCTCGTCAGCAAACACGTCTCCGTCATCGAAAGCGCGCGGGCGAACTGGTTCCTCCTCGACTCGCTCGACCTCGTGAACAAGACCCCGGGCCGCCTCGGCGACGAACAGCGCGCCTGGCTCACCAAGGCTCTCGACGATCGCCCCGGCAAACCGGCGCTCGTCATGGTCCATCACAACCCCTTCTCGCCCGCGCCCGACAAGAAACCCGGCCTCCTCGACCACGAAGAACTCCTCGGCATCGTGCTTCCGCGGAAACACGTGAAGGCCCTCTTCTGCGGCCACACCCACACTTGGCGGTTCGCCGAGCAGGATGGCCTGCATCTCGTGAATCTCCCCGCCGTCGCCTATCCCTTCGCGCCGAAGGAAGTGACCGGCTGGGTGGACATCGCGCTGCGTGAAAATGGTGCCGCGCTCGAACTGCGCGCGAACGACAAGGAACATCCCGCCCACGCCAAAGTCACCGAACTGAAGTGGCGCGCAGGGTAGCCTGCATTTCTCAAACTGCGCCCGGCGCGCGGGGCCGACGGCGGAAAGTAGTTCGGGCTTCAGCCCGCACACCGCGCCTTGCGGGCTGAAGCCCTGGACTACTTTGCCCTCCCGACCTGCCACTGCACCCTGCCGTGTCCGGCTTCAGGAGGTTGAGAAACGCGAGAGTAGCGCCGCGTTGCTGACGTCCGCCAATGGTCGCGGCGCAGACCGGCAATGGGCTCGCGGCGGTGGCAGTGGCAGTGGGGCAGGCGACCCGCCTGCCTGGTCTCAGCGGGCGACTCGCCCGCTGTTCCGGCGGGTCGCCGGAACAGACTCCCGCAGGCGCGGTCGCCTGCGCCACTTTCACACCCTCGCGACGAATGGGTGCAGCGCCGGCACGGCCTGCCACACCCTGCGCGCGACCGCATCCGGCCGATCGTCCATGATGTCGATGCGGACGACTCCCGGCTCGCGCTGCGGATCAGGTGGTTCCGTAGCATCAAGCTGCGAACCGAGGAGTGAGGCTGGGAAAAAATGCGTCTTCTCCTCCTCGCGGTGGAGCAGCCGTTTCCTCAGCACCTCCGGCGAGACATCCAGCCACGCGATGAAGACCTGGCCGCCGACGATTCGCGCTTCGTTCACATAAGTGCGGAAGCGATCCCGCGTCCGGCGTCGGATGCAGGAACATGCGATGACCACACTTTCTCCGCGTCGACGCCACGCGATCATCCCGCCGATGATTCGCTCGGCCCAGTTCTCCCGATACTCATCGGTGAGCGGCGTCCCGCTCTTCATCAGCTCCACGGCTTCCCTGCTGTGATAATCATCGGCATCGATGACGGGCAGGCTCAGTTCCCTGCCGACTTCCTCGGCGACGACGCTCTTCCCCGAGCCGCTCGGCCCGGCGATGATGAGTGCATACCAGCGATCCCGGACGAGGAGTTCAGACATGGGATGCTCCTTTCGCAAAGGCTGGCGCGATCGAAATGCCCGACGGGCAATCGATCCGCGCAGTCGCACGAATCGCGGGGAATGGTCTTGGTGCCAGATTCACCCGGACAAACTGGGCGACACCGTTCCCGCTGACGAGCATGTTTTCGTATCCACCACCCTGCATTTCTCAAACTCCTGGCGTCCGGGGCGAAAAAATGGCGCGGCGCGGCGGGAGCGCAAAAGTGGTGCCGACGACCCGTCGGCTTGGCGGGATGGGCGTAGGCGGCAGGATGGCCCCGTGCCGGTCCCGCACCGCGCCGCCGTTGCCAGCCGACGCTTCGTCGTCTGGCGCGGGAGGCGACCGCGCCGCGGAGGGGGGACTGTCCCGTGAACTGCGCCGGGCCATCCCGCCGCCTCCGCCCATCCCGCCACGCCGACGGGTCGTCGGCTCCACATCGGCGCGTCCGACCGCGGATCTTTCACCAATTGGCTACGGCAGCACGACCTTCGCGCGGAGGAACCGCGGCAGCGTGCTGCCGATGACGAAATTGTCGCGCGCCTTGAAGGTCGTCGCATTGTTCAGCAGGACCGTCGCCGTTCCCGCGCTCCACGACAGGAGATCGCCACAGGATTCCGCGCTCCAGATGGCGTCGGTCGCGGACGGGTTCTTCGGCAGCGTGAGCGTGAGGCAGCCGGACTCGATGCTCATCGCAGGGCGCCCGGCCGAATCGGAGACGAGGGGCGAACCGCCAGTGGCATACTCGAAGAGGTTCACCACGCCGTCGTGATCCGAGTCCGCGTCATCGGCGGCGATGCCCACGGGATCGGGCGTTCCGAAATTTTGCTGCCGCCACGACTGCACGGGAGTGAACGGCGTGAAGATGGTGACGCCGCGTCCGCCGGTGGAAATCCACACCTGTCCCGCGCGGTGCGGGTCCACCGCGACCGCCTGCACGTTGCCGAAGCGCCAGCCGGTGCGCGTGATCTCATTCCACGTCGCGCCGTTGTCGGCGGAGTAGTAGATCTTGTCGAACGTGTCACCCGTCCGTCGGCCGACCACGCAGACGCGCCCATTGTGCGCATCGCCGGTGATCGCCGTGGTGAATCCCGCGACCGCACTCCACGAAACCCCGCCGTCGCTGCTCGCATCGAGCCCCGTCCCTTCGATCGGAATCCAAGCGCGCCCGCCGATTGCGCCATCCGCGAAAAGCCGCGCGTAGTTGCTCCGCGGTTGCGCAGCGGGCTTCGTCCACGTCGCTCCGCGATCGGTGGATTTGTAGAAGCCCTGATTGCGAAACAGGAAGTAGCGCACCGCCGGTGCGACCGCATCGGCGGCCAGCGCGACGTGGTGGTAAAACTCATCGCCCATCGGCTTCGATGCCGGGATGCCGGTGGCCTGCGTGAAGGCCGCTCCGCCATTCACCGTGCGATGGATCCCGCCGCCACCGGTGCCGGTCGCGCCTGCCACGGCGACCAGAAAATCATCCGCGTTGTCCGGCGACGGCACGGCGTCGAGCAACTCGCGGCCGCTTGCAGTGGGCAACCCGGTGAAGGCGGGTTTCGTCCACGTCGCTCCATCATTTGTCGTCACGAAAATGCGCGCCTTGTGCGCGCCTTGCTCGCCGCCGGGCGCGATGATTTTCGTGCCGCTGAAAATCGGGCGCTGGCTGAACATCACCTCGTCATCCGGGTAGCGGAAATTCGGCAGCACGAAGCCCTGCACATTCCCGCTCGCGCCGCCGTCGGTGATGACACACGCGCCCATGTCGGCGAGCGGGATCGCCACGCGGCTCGGATCGGTGGGATGAAACCGCACGCGCCACGCGACCAGTTCCTCGACTCCCGTGAGCACGTATTGCCAGGTCGCCCCCGAGTCGCCCGTGCGGAACGGCCCATAGCCGCTGGCCATGAACCAGCGCGAGGGATTCGTCGGGTCCTGGGTGATTTGATTGCCGCTCGTCGTGCGGCCATTGCCGGGATTCCACGGCGGCATCGTGCCGCTCACGGCGCGCGGGACGGTCGTCCATGCCGTGCCCTCGTTCGAACTCTTGCGCGTAAACTCGTAGAGGTCGCCGACGACGAGCATGCCATTCGCGAGCACGGTGAGCATCGGGAGCTTCCAGTTGTTGTCCGAGTACGGCAGGCCGGTGAAGTAGTTCGTGAGGATGCTCGTGAAAGTGTACGTCGCGGGATTCGCCCAGTCCGTGGCCGTCACACGCTCCAGCGTGCAGTTTGCGCCGGTGGTCTCACCGGAGAGGAATGTCTTCCCATTCGCGAGCCGCACGACGCGCCAGGTTTTCCCGGTCGTCACCTTCTTCACCCACGTGGCACCGTGATCGGTCGAGACCCACGCACCGCCATCACCGCCGACCCAGATTTGATCCGGGAACGCCGGATGAATGCAAATCGTGCCGATGTTCACCGCTGCAAAAGTCGCCGCTGCCGCCTGGGTCCACGTGAGCCCGCCATCCGCCGAGCGCCACAGACCATTGCCGCGCGAGCCGCACCACACTTCGTTCGCCACGGTCGGATGCCACGCGATGCATTCGCCGCCCCAGCGCAGAGCATCGTTGCCGGAGAAATTGATCCCCGCCTTCACCTGCGACCACGTCACGCCGGCATCCGTGCTGCGCCAGATGCCGCGGTTCGCATCGGTCGCGTAATAGGAAACGCCACACGCAGCCAGCACCACGTCGGCATTCGCGGGCGAGGGCGCGATGCCCTGCACGAAGAACGGCGCCGGGCTGGTGAAATCGCCGCTGAGGAAATTCCACGTGTCGCCGTGATCGTCGCTGCGATACGCGCCGCCGACATCGGTCCGCGCGTAGAGCCGCCCGCCGGAATGCGCGCTGATTCCCGAGAGCCAGCCTCCCCCGCGCATGTTCACCTGGCGGAAGCGCCCCGGGATCGTCGCCGCCTCCAGCGCACCGCAACACAGTGCGAGAAATGCGAGGACCACAGCCGTCTTCGGCGCTCCACTTCCCGACGTGAACTGCAGATGCGCCCATTTCATACGCGCCAACTTCGCGACTGCCGTGAAAAACGACAAGCCCGTTCAAGGCCGGCCCATCAGAATCCGATTGCGCAGTTGGAAGGGGTCGAATCGGGAGCCGGTGAAAGAAGCGGGAAGTCGCGCATCTGCCGAGCGTGGCCGCTCCACGCGCCAATGCAAAACCGGGGCCTAGATCGCCCGGTCGTAGATCTTCTCAAACACCCCTGCCGCACCTTCGCCCGCGCGATTCGGATCCACGATCGTGATGCCGTCTTCGCCGAAGCGCGCGGTGACGGTCGCGCCTTTGCCCTCGGCCATGTATTTGAAGTTCAGGTCCCGCACCTTCGCCGCCGCATCCACGATGGCGCAGGTGATCCGCGCTTCCTCGGCGGTCGGGTAGAGACTCGCCACCGCATCGCGCGTTTCGCCGGCGAACTTCACGCGGCAGATCGCCACGAGCGCGACGGTGAGGCTGTCCACGCCGTAGCCGACGTAGGCCTTCGTGCCATCGGCGCGGAGGACGTCGCGGGTGAAGTGGTTGTTGCTCGTGCGCGAGCCGCCGCCTTTGTTCCACCAGCGGAAGCCGCGGTATTGCTGGTCGCTCTCCACCTTGCCGTCGGCGCCGACGATCTCGTGACCCTGATTCACCGGCCCCTCAAAGTCGGGCGGCGTGATCCAGTTGTTGTGAAAGTTGATGCTCATCCCGTTGTCGAAATCCACGCGCACCTGCACGGCGTCGTA
>Ga0105048_10015248_pt1 | contig 11935 bp, 11 predicted proteins | sample MAT05_FD_78382 | JGI IMG/M metagenome (GOLD analysis project Ga0105048, IMG submission 78382) | Freshwater microbial communities from Lake Fryxell liftoff mats and glacier meltwater in Antarctica - MAT-05 | ecosystem: Environmental > Aquatic > Freshwater > Ice > Liftoff microbial mat | place...
AGTTTGAATGAGTTGTTTTGATTGAACATAATAGGCCTGCTCCAGCTAACTAAAGATCTAGGACTAAAAGCACTCGCACAAGTGCATTTGAGTGCTTACCATCCGCGCAACTGTGCGATTCACACGTCGTCATTGTGGGCACAGCGAAGCCATCCATCTCGCTTTCCGGTGCTTAAAAAGTGGATTGCCACGTCGCTTCGCTGCTCGCAATGACGAGCCGTTCGTTATGACTTTAGCAACAACACAAACCGTTATGCCCCGGCAAAACAATCAACACATTTTCTACACGGCAAACCTTCAATGCGACCATTCCTGCTTACTTCTGCGCTGATTAGCGCTGCTTTTTGCGCCCACGCCGATACTCGGATCTTGCGCTTTCCCGACATTTCCGCGACGCAAGTCGTTTTTGTATATGGCGGTGATATTTACACTGCGGCTAGAACTGGCGGTATGGCGGAGCGTTTGACCAGCCATCTCGGCATGGAATTATCACCAAAATTTTCGCCTGACGGCAGCCAGGTCGCATTTTCGGCGGAATATTCCGGCAGCCGCCAAATTTATGTCATGCCCAGTGACGGCTCAGCCGCACCGAAACAACTGACTTGGTATAACGATGTCGGCCCGATGCCGCCCCGAGGTGGCTATGACTACCGCGTGTTGGATTGGACGCCGGATGGCAAAAACGTGCTGGTACGCATGAATAGGCTGGGTTTTGATGAGCGCGCCGGGCGGCCGTATTTGGTGCCGGTGGCAGGCGGCGATGAAGTGGCGCTCAGTGTTCCTGAAACCGGTGGCGGCATGCTTTCGCCGGATGGCCAGAAATTTGTCTACACGCCCATTGACCGCGAATTTCGCACTTGGAAACGTACCCGAGGCGGCCGCGCACAGGATGTTTGGGTGTATGACTTGTCCAAAAATACGAGCTCACGCTTGACCGAAGATCGCGCCACTGACAACCAGCCGATGTGGCTAGGCGATTCGATTTATTTCACCTCAGATCGCAATTACACCTTAAATTTGTTTTCAATGTCGCCGACCGGCGGCGCGGCCACGCAAATTACCCACTTTACCGACTTCGACGTGCTTTGGCCTAGCGCCGGAAAAGATGCGATCGTGTTTGAAAACGGCGGCTGGCTCTATACGTTGGCGGCGGGTGCGACTGAACCGAGCAAACTCAACATCACAGTATCAGGCGATAGGCCGGGGACTTTGCCGGCGTTAAAAAATGTGACCGCGCAAATTGAATCGAGCGATTTGTCCTCGGCGGGTGAACGCGTTATTTTTTCGGCACGCGGCGAGCTATTTTCAGTACCGCGCAAAGATGGCGTAATTCGAAATTTGAGCAATACACCCGCCGTGCGGGAAATGTCTGTGGCACTTTCGCCGGACGGCAAAACGCTGGCGTACCTGTCGGATGCTACCGGCGAATACGAGCTTTACGTGCGTAAAGTCGAAGGCGGCGAAGCGGTGCAGCTGACGAAAGACGGTAAATCCTGGCGGCTAGCCCCGGTGTGGGCACCCGACAGTAAATCCGTGCTGGTCAGTGATAGCGAAAACCGCTTATTTTTGACCACGCTAGACGGCCGCTCGACATTAATTGATCAGTCCACACGGGCACATGCGATCTCTGAATACGTCTTTTCGCCTGACTCTAAACACGTGGCTTACGTCAAGGCCAATGCCACCAGCATGAACGAAATTTGGTGGTTCAATCGCGCGACTGGGGCCAAGCAGCGCGTGCTTGGCGGGCAGTTTGACGCGGCGACGCCGTGCTTTGATCCGGCTGGGCGCTACCTGTATTTCACCAGCAACCGCGATCATAACTTGAGCTACAGCAGCTACGAGTTTAACTATCTCTACAATAATGCGGGGCGAGTTTTGGCCGCGCGCCTGAGCGCCGACGCGCCGCCGTTGACGCCGCAAAAAAGCGATGAGATTGGTGTCGCAGCGGCAAAAGCCGAGCCCAAATCCGAGACCGCAAAAGCACACGCTAAGGCCGACGACGTCACCGCAATCAAAATTGATCTAAGCGGCATGGAGAGCCGTGTCGAGGCGCTGAGCATTCCGGGCGGAAACTATCCAGGTCTGGCGGCGTCTAAAGAAGGCGTCTATTTCGCTGCACAAACCGGGCAAGGCCCCTCTGAATTGAAATACTACGACCTTGCTAGCGCAAAGATCGATTCAGTTGCCGCTGGTGTCACTGGTTTTCGACTAAGCGCAAATGCCAGCACTTTATTGCTCAACGTTAATGGCAATTGGGTGGTAAGCGATGCGAAACCAAGTGTAGACGTGAGCAAACCCTTGGACTTAAGCACCTTAACGCTACGTGTTGATCCCAAAATAGAATGGCAGCAAATGTATGTGGATGCGTGGCGCGTGCTGCGCGAATGGTTTTACGACGCGGGCATGCACGGCAACGACTGGAATGCGATTCGCGAAAAATATCAGCCGCTGTTAGCAAGCGCATCACATCGAAGCGATTTGGACTACGTGCTCGGTGAAATCGCTGGGGAGATGAATTCGGGCCATATTTATGTTGATCGCGGCGACGAACCTATGGCTGAGCGTAAAGAAAGCGGCCTGCTAGGCGCTGAATTTAGCCGCACCAATGCGGGCTATCGCGTCACAAAAATATTTCCCGGGCAAAACTGGAGCGAAGAATTCCGCTCGCCGTTTTTGGACGCCGGTGTCGATATCCAAGTGAATGATGTGATTACCGCAATCGACGGTAAGCCCGCACTGAGCGTGCAAAATTTCTATCAGCTCTTGGAAGGCAAAGGCGCGCGCGGCATCGAAATTGAGCGCGTACGCAATGGCGATGCCAAACGTGTACAGGTCAAAACCATCGTCGCGGAAACCAATCTGCGCTATCTAGATTGGATACAAACCCGCAGCGCGCTGGTGACTAAGCTGTCCAACGGCCGGATCGGCTATGTGCATCTGCCCAATACCGCCATCGAAGGCAATCGCGAGCTGTTCAAACAGTTCCCTAGCCAAACCGATAAAGAAGCGCTGATTATTGATGACCGCTATAACGGCGGTGGGTTCATTCCTGACCGATTGATCGAAATTTTGGCGCGTAAACCGTTGAACTACTGGAAACGCCGTGGGTTGGAGCCTGAAGCAACCCCGCTATTGAGCCACAACGGGCCAAAGGCGATGCTCATCAATGGCTTGAGCAGCTCGGGCGGCGATGCATTACCGTATTATTTTAGAAAACTGGGGCTGGGCGTCATCATTGGCACACGCACCTGGGGCGGTTTGATTGGTTTGAGCGGTAATCCAGCTTTGGCCGATGGCGGCATGATGTCAGCGTCGACCTTTAGAATTTTGAGCACCGAAAACAAGTGGGTGGTCGAAAATGAGGGTGTAACACCCGATATTGAAGTGCTTGATCGCCCGGAATTAATCGCCGCGGGCGCTGACCCCAGCGTCGAGCGCGCGGTTGCCGAATTGCTTAGAACGCTCGATGCGAATCCCAAAACGCCGGTCATTGCACCCCCAGCGCCAGTGGATTTTGGCCGCCCAGATCGCATCCCAGCCAATCAATAAATGCCGATGCCGCGTTACGTCTTATTATTGGGTTCAAACCAGGATGCCGAAGCCGCACTGGCGCGCGCAACCGACAAAATTGAGCGCAGTTACGGAATTTTACGGATAGGCGAGGTTTTACCCTCGCCTGATCGTGAGGCCGCTGAATGCGGCTCGATCGATAAGCGCGCGCCGTACTTAAATTGTGCGTTGGAGATCGCGTCACCGCTGGCAGCACCCGCGCTCAAAGAGGCGATGCGCGAAATCGAGGCCGAATGTGGCCGAATTCGGCCTGCGCCAGCGTCGGGTTTGTGCGCGCTGGATATTGACATCGCGCTGGTGTTTGAAGGTGGCGCGTGGCAGGTGAACGATGCTAAGGCCGTAGCCCCTGATTACGCGCAGATTGCGCTGGCTCTGTGGTGGCAGCCCGCAAAAATTCATGTCTAATCCACCACTAACAGCCTAGCCTAGCTTTTCGTCTTTCTCCCACCCCTACTTCCGGAGTTTCCAATGTTGCGTTTTGCCCTACTTGCGCTCGGCGCAGTCGCGTTTGCATCAGCCGCACCGATGACTTACCAAATTGACGTCGCCCACACCCAAACGTATTTCACGGTCAATCACCTGGGATTTTCCAATTCAACGGGTGCCGTGCGCGTCAAAGAAGGTTTGCTCACTTTCGACGACGCTGATTGGTCGAAAAGCAAGGTCGATGTCACTTTGGATATTACCGCGCTGCAATTTGGCGACAAAACGTGGAATGAGCACATGGGCGCGCCCAAGTTCTTCAACGTGGCGAAATTTCCGACCGCGCGCTTTGTGTCGAGCAAAGTAGAAAAGCTTTCGGACAGCACCGGCAAAGTCACCGGCTCCTTTTCGTTGCTGGGCGTTGATAAGCCAGTGACCTTGCTGCTGACGAAAAACAAGGTTGATAAGAACCCGATGTCGAACAAACCCTATGCAGGCTTTTCCGCGACCGGCACGCTCAAGCGCTCCGATTGGGGCATGAGCGAATACTTGCCGGCCATTGCCGACAGCGTATCGCTGCGCATTGAGCTGGAAGCGGCCGGTAAGTAAAGTTGTTGCTTATGAGTACGCAACACTACCGCGCAGTCGCGAAATGGCTGCATTGGCTAATCGCGCTGCTGGTGTTGGGCATGCTGGGTGTTGGGCTTTACATGACTGATATGCGCCTATCGCCGCAGAAAATTCAGCTGTACATGACCCACAAGTCAGTAGGCTTGACGGTGCTAGCGCTGATGCTGCTGCGCCTTGCGTACCGATTAAAAAATCCGCCCCCACCGCTACCCGCTAGCGTTGCGGGTTGGCAAAAAACGGCTTCGCACGCCAGCCATGCTTTTTTATATCTACTTTTATTTGCAATGCCAATTTCAGGCTGGCTGATGAATGGTGCGAGCGGCTTCCCGATGAAGTATTTTGGTCTGGTACGCGTGCCGGATTTACTGGCGCGCAATCAGGAAAGCTTGGCGCTTTTTAAAACAGTACACTTCTACATTGCCTGGACGCTGATCGCGGTGATCACGGTGCATGTGCTGGCCGCTTTGAAACATCATTTTATTGATCGGGATTCGGTTTTGCGCCGCATGCTTCCTGGCAACAGCAACCCTTGATTCAATGGAAATCGCAGTGAAAACAAAATTTAGAAAATTAGTGTTGATTACACTGGCGCTGTTTAGCGCGCACGCATTCACAGCGAATTTCGTATTTGATCAAAGTGCGAGCCAACTTACCTTTACCGGTAGCTACGACGGCGAACCTATCGAAGGTAAATTTGAAAAATTTTCCGGCACCCTGAAACTTGATTTCACGCAACCCAAAGACGCAACGTTTGATGTCACGATCACGGTTACAAGCCTAAACACCGACTATCAAGATCGCGATGACACTTTACGCGGCGATGCTTGGTTTGACGCAGCGAAATTCCCAACCGCACGTTTTGTCAGTAGTAGCGCTTGCACCTCGACCGAATCGGCACTCAGCTGCCCAGGCACCTTCACCCTGCACGGCGTGAGCAAAACGCTGCCCTTAGTGATTCAGATTGACGCGAAAACGCAGTCGTTAACAGGCAGTGCTGCGATCAATCGCCGTGACTTTGGCATCGGCAGCGGCGAATGGGATGAATCTGGCATTATCGGCGACGCGGTAAAGGTTGAATTTCGCCTGGGTGGGTTGACGGCTAAATAGCCAAACGCGTTCTCAATGCAGCTGCCGCGCCTGAATAACTTCACTCGCTGCAAGCCCGTCCAGCTCATCCCAATATTGCCGAACTTCGGCCAACACCGATGGCAATTGCTGCATCAACTCTTCACGCTCGGCGTCGCTCAACGGCACGATATTGATGTCTTTGATCTCGGAAAATACGCCATCGTCCACGCCCAGCGCGACAATCGGGCTAAGCAAGGCGATTAGGCCGTCGTCCAGCTGCATTTGCGCTTCCCATAGATCGGAAAGTAGATCCACTCCGAGGCTGAAGCCCTCGCACCAGCCGCCTGCATCGACGTGGTGTTCGCCGTTTTCATCAATAACCTCAGAAAAAATAGCGTCAAACGCATAGTGCTCAATCCCATAATCCACCGCGCGCTTGAGTCTTACCAACAGCTCAACCAAACGTTCAGCGGCGTCTGGATCTTCAACCGTCGGCTTTTCGCCCAAAATCACCGGCATCCATTTTTGTGCACCCACGTCTTTAGGGCCAACACTCAGCGCGGCAAGCAGGCCTTGCGCTGCATCTAAACGCAGCGCGTCTTCATTGAGCAGGCTCGATAGCAGCTCATCGAGCTCCGCGATGTCATGCTCATCCAAAATATGGCTTTGCGTATCAATCACGGCGTCACGCTCAGCCAAACCGGCGTGTGATCACTCGGACCGGCCTGTTCACGCGGGTTTTTGTCGATGCCGACGGCCTGCAGCCGCGCTTTTATGGCATCGGATATGAGCGCTAAATCGATGCGCAGCCCCATATTGCGCGCATACGCCGCTTGCCGGTAATCCCACCACGAAAACGCTTTTGTAGTTGGCATCATGGTTCGATAGCTATCGTGCAAGCCTAACGCACACAGCTTTTCCAATGCGTCGCGCTCGGGCTTTGAGCAATGTATTTGCCCGCCCCACGCGATTGGGTCATAGACGTCTAAATCGCCGGGCGCAATGTTGAAATCCCCCAACAGGACTAACTCCCGGTGTTGGCTCAATTCAGCGGCAACCAAGCTCGTCAATGCGGTTAGCCAACGCAGTTTGAACTGAAACTTGTCGCTGTCTAAGGCTTGGCCGTTGACTACATAAACGTTGATCACGCGCACGCCACGAATAGTTGCTGCAATCACTCGACGTTGATCGGCGGCATTCAATACGTCGTCAAAGCCGGTGCACACATCACTAAGCCCGCAGCGACTTAAAATGGCAACGCCGTTGTAGCTTTTTTGCCCGGTAAAAGCGGCCTCGTAGCCTAAATCTTCTAAGGCTTGAACCGGAAATTTATGATCCTCCATCTTTGTTTCTTGCAGGCAGACCACATCAGGCGCAGCGGTTTGCAGCCAGTCAGCCAAGTGCGACATTCGCATGTTGAGGGAGTTAACGTTCCAGGAGGCGATTTTCACGATTTGATCTTTGCGGCTATTTCCTTGACGTTGCCGCAGTTTGCGCTTGGAGGCAAGCGTGGGCGACAAATTTTTCGCTTTGCGGTCTAAGCAGCGAAATTCGTCTCGATGCCAAACTTTGTGATATGAAAGGCCAGGATCCCATTTGCGGCTTGTTAACCCCATGCAACGTAGAACTCTGCTGCAGCTCGGCCTATTGACCAGCACGCCGTTTATTACGCAGGCCAAAGCAGCTCAGGCAGCTTCTATATCTGCGCCGCCGAACCGAATCAACGCGGTGCTTGCTGGAATGCGCGGGCGCTTCCAGGCAATTGTCGACGCACCGGAGCGCTATCGTTTGCAAATTGAGTACGCGCACCCTGTCGGAATTAAGCAGCGGGCATCAGGATCGGTTGCAAAGCGCTGGGCTTTTGAAAGCTATCGACGCGGTGCCGAATGGACGGCACCGGCGAGCACGGTCAAACTGCCGATGGCCATCTTTACGCTGCTCAAGCTAGCGCAGCTAGGTTTGCCGCGAACGGCAATGCTGAAAGTGATTGACCCGCCGAGTTGCGCGGCGCAAGCGGACGAATTGGCCGAATTCGAGGAAATCGAGCGCTCGCTGATTCGGATGCTAGTGCTCAGCGACAATGGCGCTTACAACCGGCTTTATGAGTTTGTTGGCGGTAATCGCGTGCCAAGTTTGCTCAAGCGTTTTGGCTTTGAGCATGCCAAGCTTCAGGCGCGGCTGGGTACGTGCAATGCTGCCGAGAACGCGCGCAGCCGCGGTGTAATCGTGGCAAATGTTAACGGACAAATACTCTGGCAAGACCGCCTCGTACATGAGATCACCCTCAGTGCGCCAACGGCGTCAATGCCGCCGTGTAAAGTCGGCAGCGCGTATTTAGATGTCGATCAAACCCGAATTAACGAACCAAAAGATTTTAAATTTTCGAACCATTGGACAATTGCGGATGCGCACGCATTGACGCTGGCGATAGCCGGCGCGCGCGCGCACCCGCTAATAGACGCGTTAGCGCCAGCGGATTTAGCTTTTTTGCGCAAAGCCATGCGCACCTTGCCGCGCGATGCGGGTTTTTCTGAAGCCGACTACCCTGATGCCTGGGGCAAATTTCTGCTGCATGGCGATCAAACGACTAGGTTTCCGAGCAACACAAGCAGCACCAATAAAATCGGCCAAGCGTACGGTTTTTTGCTGGACAGCGCCTGGCTTGAAGACCCGAGGCATCAGTGCGTGCTGAGCGCCGCAATTTATGTCAACAGCGATGGCATATTGAATGACGATTTATATGAGTACGATCAGCTCGGCCTGCCGTTTCTGGCAGAATTGGGCACGCGAATGCTAGCGATAAGCCCGCGATAAGCAGCAGGCTTTGAAGAAACTCGGCTTTGAAGAAACTAGGCTTTGAAGAAACTAAGCTTTGAAGAAACTCGGCTTTGAAGAAACTCGGCTTTTAAGAAACTCGGCTTTTAAGAAACTAGGCTTTGAAGAAACTCGGCTTTGAAGAAACTCGGCTTTGAAGAAACTTCGTTTTCACTTCGCAATTTACCCCGCTTTGCGGGATTGCTACGGTAACGACTAACGACGGTGAGCGCGTCGTCGCGTTTCAATTTTGTGCGCGCCGAGTAAAAACGCGCGCCAAGTGCGCCACATTACTTCAACAACGCATCCAAAGTCGCTTGCGCGATCGGGTGATAACCGGGGCGCGCTTTGGCATAAATCGCCTTCGCTCGGGCTGGATCTTTGCCGTACAGATCACGATACAGCGGCACAATTAGTTTGCGACGGCCAATACTGAGCAGATAGGCATCCAGCGCCGCATCTGCTTTAACATAGCTGTTTTTAATCGCGATCAAATACCATACGTGCGCTACTTCGTTGTTGCCATAGCCGGTCAGCTTAAAACTGGTGTCTAGTGCGGCAAGTTTGGCTAATGGTTGCTCGGTTTCGTTGATGCCATGCAAAAACCGCAGCCATTCTTGAGTCGACCATTCTTTCGCAGGCAACGCATCGGCTGACACTTTGTCGCTGTTAAACGATGCGATTAAACGGTCGATTTCAATGAATTTGGTTGAAACAGCCGCTTTCGCGAAGGGTGGAATACCTGGGCCATCGACCCATTGATCAATCTGCGCTCGAGTGACTTTACCGGGATGTTTTGCCAGCAGTTCAGTGTTCAAAAATGCCAAAAACTGATCGGTACCGACGCTTTGAAAGGCATGCGTGTCAAACCAGCTGCGCAAGAACGGATCGAAGTGTTTGCGGCCAAAGGATTCTTCCAACCAGCGCAAGAACCAATGGCCCTTGTCGTAAGGCACGGCGGACAAGCCATCGTCAGGGTCACGCCCGGCTAGTTTCGGACGAAACGTTTGGTCTGCGCTGGGTGATTCGCTCAACTCGACCAACAAATCCTGTTCCGACAGTGCTGTTTCCATGCGTTCGCGCTCAACGCCATAGGCAGACTCGACGATTCTGGATTGCACATAGGTGGTAAAGCCTTCGTTTAGCCAAATGCTTTCCCAGTTCGCGTTGGTCACCAAATTCCCCGACCAGCTGTGCGCTAGCTCATGCGCAATAAGGCTGACTAAGCTTTTGTCACCTGCGATAAAAGTTGGGGTTAAGAATGTCAAACGCGGGTTTTCCATACCGCCAAAAGGAAAACTTGGTGGCAACACCAGCATGTCGTAGCGGCCCCAGCGATACGGGCCAAAAAGCTTTTCCGCAATTTCAATCATCGACTCGGTATCGCTAAGCTCAGCGGCCGCCGCTTCAATGCGCCCAGGCTCAGCGTAAACGCCTGAGCGCGCGCCGAGCGAACGAAATTCCAATTTGCCAACAGCAATTGCTAACAAATAGCTTGGGATCGGCTGCGGCATGGAAAACCGATAGTCACCGTCGGGCTTATCGTCACTATTATTATTGGCGCTCATACGCGCAAGCAGCCCAACTGGTGTGCGCACATGCGCCGAATAGGTAAAGCGAACGGCAGGCGTATCCTGCAAAGGCACCCAGCTACGCGCATGGATCGCTTGGCTTTGGCTAAATAAAAACGGATCCTTTTTACCTAAGGTTTGCTCAGGCGTAAGCCACTGTAGCCCGCTCGCGGCCGGCGATGTGCGATAAACGATCCGTACGCGGGAATTACGCCCAGGCAGGTCAATCGTCAACTTTTGCCCGTAAAACTTATGCTGCGTTCCCAAACGAAAGCGCGCAGGTTTGAAGTTACTCTGGCTGTCGATCGCATAGATTGACTCAATTTCCAGGGCGCGCGTGTCCAGCACCAGTGTTTTTGCGGCGGGCGTTTTCCAATCCAGTTCGAGCTCTGCAAAGCCAGACAAGCGCTTTTGATCAAAAGATACGGCTAAATCCAGACGCAAATCTTTGACGCGGACATCGTTGAAGTTGGCATACGAATTCGGGTCGGTTAGTGCTGCGGACAGCATGAGTGCGGGCAAAAGGATCACAGTTGGCATACTCGGTCTTTAAAGTACCGCAAGAATCGCAGGAATCGGTGGCGACGTCATGCTTTTGGGCTGAATGGACGGGTAATTTCACAGCGTTTTACGTAGGCTTGGTTACGCTAAATAGGTTGGCGATTTTGACTTCGCGCTGTTTGAAACGTATTTGGTTTTTGGTAGTTTTTAAAGTCGGCGAATGCGGTTTTTGGCTCTAGTCAAGCTTGGTTCGACTTCGTTCCACCGTGGGCATGACTCTTGCAACACGTAATTTAACAAACCCTGAGAATCGTCCGATGCACGCCATACGCACCCGCTTTTTATTCGCTAGCGCACTTGCTGTAGTGCTTGGAACCACCATTGCCGTCGGGCAAAATGGTGAAATCATGAATAATGTGGCGAACTTGACCGCGCCAATTGAGGCTGCTGCACAAGTTGTGGTGGATTCCGCCGAAAAATCAGGCAGTTTTACGTCCTATCTGCCTGGTAGCTTTAAATAGAGCATCAAAGATTTGACCTGTTCAGACGCAAAGCAGAATTGCTCGCTGGCACAGAGTGTTCAATTTCGAAATTGCATTGCTAGATGTCCCAATTTCGGATGTCCCAATTTCGGACATCCCAATTTCGGACACCGCGCGGACAAACTGCCGGTACAACACACGCACAACTTGTTCTAATTCAGCGCCACCGTTACCCTCTTGCCCATGGACAATCCCACTTGGCTTGGCATCGACGTCGGCACCCAAATGATCGGAATTGCGGTGGGCTCCACGCTTACCGGCTCGGCGCGCCCACTGAGCAGTATTCCAGCGCAGCCAGAGGAAGAATTTTGGCGCGCATTGACGAAATTGGAACGCGAATGGCAGCCCTTTGGCTACGCCGTCGGCTTACCGCTGACCATCGAGGGCGCGGAACAGCCTATTTCTAAGCGTGCGCGCAAATTCGCCGCCGAGTTAACCAGCAGGCTCAAAAAGCCAGCAGTTCTTATTGACGAACGCTCCAGCACCCGCAATGCGAAAACGCTGTTTGCGGAAAAGCGCGCGCTGGGCCAAGCACGACGTAAACAGGCGCAAGCGGTGGACGCGTGGGCTGCGGCCGTTATTTTGGAACGGCATTTGATTGAATTAAGCTCGGCGCGCCCCGCGCTCATGACCGCAACGGAGCACAGCCATGACATTTGACGCCGAATCACTTTTGCATACGCTGACCCAGTCGCTGCAAACATTTCTAGCTGATCGCGGAATTTTGCACCCCGCGATGATCGGTATTTACTCAGGCGGCGCATGGTTGGCGCAACGGCTACACGCAGATCTGAATATCAAAAGCCCGCTCGG
>Ga0105048_10015250_pt1 | contig 11934 bp, 7 predicted proteins | sample MAT05_FD_78382 | JGI IMG/M metagenome (GOLD analysis project Ga0105048, IMG submission 78382) | Freshwater microbial communities from Lake Fryxell liftoff mats and glacier meltwater in Antarctica - MAT-05 | ecosystem: Environmental > Aquatic > Freshwater > Ice > Liftoff microbial mat | place...
GCAGGGCCAGCCCAACCGCTATGTGTGCGAGACCTTGTTCAAGCACGTGTGGGTGGGTGGGGCTGATGCAGCCGATGCCACGCGCTTGGCCACCATCACCCAGCAACTGGCGCCCCGGCGTGACCCGACCGCCGACGATGTAAAGGCCCAATTGCGCAGGCATGCCGAAGAGGCGATTGCCCAAGATGTCTTTGGCGTGCCCAGCTTTGTAGTGGATGGCAAGGTGTTCTGGGGGCTGGACGCTCTGCCGATGCTGCGCGCATACCTCAACAGCTGCAGCCCGGCCTGAACAGCGATTGCAGTTGTCAGTTTGGAGTCAGAAACGCATTCCATAGTCGACTTGGCCTCTTCGCATTTGCACCGTGCACCACGCACGCCGACATGACCGACACTCCTGACATTTTTTCACATCGCATCTTTGCCAAAACCTCTTTGGGTACGCAGGAAATGTCTGCGCGGTCGCTGGGTCTTTCACCCCTGCTTCGGCGCGTGTTGATCTTGTTGGACGGCAAGCGCAGTCTCGCAGATGTTGCAACGTTGGTGCCCGGGCAAAACGTAGCGGAGCTGGTGGAGCAGTTGGTGGAACACGGCTGTGTGACTTACAGCTCTGACGCGATGGTTGGGGCGCCTGCACCGGCTGAGCGGGCCAATGCCACTGCGCAAACCGGTACCGCGCCGGCAGTCTTGCCCGCGATTGCGCTCGCCCAGCTAGCGTTCGACGCCTTGCCCCCGGCAGCCAGTCGCAGTGCCAAGGATGTCGAAATGGCCCGCAACTTCATGACCAATACGGTCAACAGAATGTTTGAGCAGTACAGCAAGTTGACGTTGATTGAGGCTATTTTCAGTTGCAAAAATGCGGAAGATCTACGCCGGGTGTACCCGGATTGGGCGCACACCATGCAGACCAACGCGACCGCGGCTCGTCGTTTTCCAGAGCTGAGCAACCAGCTTTTTACGACACTGTAATGTGACTTGCCCGCCACGTCGCGGGCGTTCAGTCGGGTTGAACGGGCGCCAGCGTGTATTTCATGTCTCGGTGTTTTCCCTAAATTTCGCGATTTATTTACCCGCGAAAGTGCTCCATCAGCTAGCTGTAAGAAAAACATTTAATAGTGCAATTGCTCATCGTAAATTGAGTTCAATAAATGGTTTTCTGAGACGCGTTTGCTGACAATTTTTATATAAAGGAAATCTCATGAAGGAAGACTTAAGCAGTCAAGCCTACTGGAAAGAGACCTTGAAGCTACTGAGGAATGTGTTGATCCTCTGGTTCTTGGTGTCGTTCGGTGCTGGCATTTTGTTTGTCGAATTTTTCAACCAGTTCTACCTGGGTGGTTACCCGCTGGGGTTCTGGTTTGCACAGCAGGGTTCTATCTACTTTTTTGTAGTGCAGATCTTCTACTACGCCTGGCGCATGAACAACCTGGACATCAAGTTTGATGTTCATGAAGACTAAGGACTGAATCATGGATCTTCAAACCACAATCTACATCATGGTGGGACTGAGCTTTGCGCTCTACATCGGCATTGCCATCTGGGCACGTGCCGGTTCCACCAGTGAGTTTTACTCTGCGGGCGGCAACGTGCACCCGATCATGAACGGCATGGCCACCGGCGCTGACTGGATGTCTGCCGCCTCGTTTATCTCCATGGCGGGCCTGATCTCTAACATGGGTTACGGCGGCGGTCTGTTCTTGATGGGCTGGACGGGTGGCTACGTGCTGCTGGCCATGCTGCTGGCGCCTTACCTTCGCAAGTTTGGTAAATTCACCGTGCCCCAGTTCATCGGTGATCGCTTTTACTCCAAGGGCGCAGCCATTGTTGCTGTGGTGTGCTTGTTGACCGCATCGTTGACCTACATCATTGGTCAGATGACGGGCGTCGGTGTCGCTTTCTCGCGCTTTTTGGGCGTGTCGAGCGAAACCGGTATCTACGTCGGTATGGGCATCGTGTTTTTGTACGCCGTGTTCGGCGGCATGAAGGGCATTACCTACACCCAGGTGGCGCAATACATTGTGCTGATTCTGGCGTACACCATTCCGGCCATCTTCATCTCGCTGCAATTGACGGGTAACTTCCTGCCCCAACTGGGTCTGGGTAGCACTATGTCGGGCACCGACGTGTCACTGTTGGCCAAGCTGGACTCGGTGGTGACGGATCTTGGTTTTGGTAAGTACACCACCACCACGGCCGGTAGCACGCTCAACATGTTCATGTACACCTTGTCCCTGATGATCGGAACTGCGGGCTTGCCGCACGTCATCATGCGATTCTTTACGGTGCCTACCGTCAAGGACGCTCGTTCTTCGGCTGGTTGGGCACTGGTTTTCATTGCTATCTTGTACACCACGGCTCCTGCTGTGGCGGCTATGGCCAAACTGAACCTGCACAGCACCGTGAACACGGCTGTTGCCAAGGGTGGTGATCTGTATGCCCCTGAAGCCAGCATCGTGGCCGAAGGTCGTCCTGACTGGATGAAGCGCTGGGAAAAGACGGGTCTGTTGAAGTTTGAAGACAAGAACGGCGATGGCCGCATTCAGTACTACAACGACAAGACCAAAGACGCTGCTGCCAAAGCCAAGGCCGACGCCGCTGGCTGGAAGGGCAACGAGCTGACCGTCAATGCAGACATCATCGTGCTGGCTAATCCTGAAATTGCCCTCTTGCCTAACTGGGTGATTGGTTTGGTAGCGGCTGGCGGCTTGGCTGCAGCGCTGTCCACTGCGGCTGGTTTGCTGATGGCTATTTCTGCTGCCGTGTCGCACGACTTGGTGAAGAACGTCTTCATGCCCAGCATCTCTGAAAAGGGCGAATTGTTGGCCGGTAAGATTGCCATGGCGGTTGCCATTCTGATTTCAGGCTGGCTAGGTTTGAATCCGCCAGGGTTTGCAGCAGGTACAGTAGCTTTGGCCTTCGGTATCGCGGCCAGCTCGCTGTTCCCCGCCATCATGATGGGTATCTTTAGCAAGAAGATGAACAAGGAAGGCGCCATTGCCGGTATGTTGGCTGGCTTGGCTGTCACCCTGTTCTATGTGTTTGCACACAAAGGCATCTTCTTTATCAAGGGTACGGACTTCTTGCCCATGATCGGCGGCGCCAACAGCTTCTTCGGCATCACGCCAGAAGCCTTTGGAGCAGTCGGTGCCATGGTGAACTTTGTGGTGGCGTTCTTGGTGGATAAGGTGACTGCACCTCCACCAGCACACATCCAAGCCATGGTGGAAGCCGTGCGCGTGCCACGCGGTTCCAAGTTGGTCGACGGCGCCCACTAAGGGGTAGTTGGTACCATTGCGTCATATCCTGGTCTAATCCGATCGGGTTGACCGATAAGGCCCTGTCAGCACCGCTGCCAGGGCCTTCTCATTTGAAACTGGAGCATTGAAAATGGTTTTTGACGTTAGCGTGGTATTGACATGGATACTTTTCATTGCGCTGTTCCCCATTGGCTTCTTCTGGCTGCGCCGGGCTTGGCGTATCGTGGTCAAGCGCGACTTTTCTGAAGTAGCCACCAAGCGTGGCGAGTCGCCCCCAAACCCCGAAAAATACGCACCGTACGAGATGGCCATCAACCTGGTTGCTGGTGGCGTTATCGTTTGCGTAGTTGTTGCCGTGGTGATGGGTGTATGGGACTATTCCACTTGGAGCGCCGTTGCGGGTAGCACCATTTGGTGCAAGTTTTTTGCCAGCTTTGCGTTGTCGCGCCAAGCACATGCGAAGTTTGGACGCCCGAAGTCCAAGGTCTGATTTACGTCTGATTTACATCTGATTTAGGCAAGATGCAACCCTTGCCGTGAACCGGTTGTGTAAGGAGTTCGGCGCATGAAGATGGATCGCAGACTAATTACCGCTGTAGCCGCCATAGCGTTGGCGAGTCTGGTCTGGTTGCTGGCAACCGCAGGTTTAATTGCCGCAACGCTGGAGCCTGCTCAGCGCGATGTGGTGGCTGCGCTGTTCGCCCCCCGCTGGATATTGATAGCCATGTCTTGGGCCATTGCCGTGTTTGCAATTGCCGCCACCTTGCGATGGCTGTTCAGGCGGTATGCCAAGGCACCTGCACGCCTGCTGGAGCAGACCCGCGTATTGTTGGCCGCCGAAAAGGCCATGCCCATGACCCACAGCGGAACCCGTGAGACTGCAGCACTGGCTGAGGTCATTTTCGAACTCGCCCAACAGCGCGACAGCGTGCGCGACGATGTTGCAAGCAAGGTAGCCGATGCCAGCTTGACCGTACGCCAAGAGCGCAACCGCTTGGCAGCGCTGATGGCCGAGCTCACCCAAAGCGTGGTGGTTTGCAACCTGGATGGCCGTATTTTGTTTTACAACAACCGGGCGCGGCTGCAGTTCAAGACCCTGTCCAAATCGCCGACGCTGGCCGGCGGTGCGGAGTTGTTGGGGATTGGGCGCTCTATCTACGCCGTGTTCGACCGTCAGCTTGTTGCGCACGCACTAGAGGCTATCCGTGAGCGTATGGCGCGCGGAGCCAGCCATCCGTCGACGCAGTTCGTCACAGCGACGCAGAGCGGGCAGTTGCTGCGTGTGCAGATGTCGCCGGTGCTCCGAGTCGATACGCCAGAGCAATCCCCGCAGATGGACGGATTTGTTTTGATGCTGGAGAACATGACGCGTGCCTATGAAGAAGCACATGCGCATGACCAAGCCATTCATGGCCTGGTTGAGCGAAGCATTGCATCACTCGCGCGCATCAGGTCAGCCGCTGCGGTATCGGCCGGGTCAGAAGTGCCCGCAAGTGGCCTTAGTAGGCTGCAGGTCTCACTGCGCGACGAGCTGAACGGTATGGGGGCTTGTCTGGCCGACATACAGCAAAGCACCGTCAAAGATTTGAAAGCGCGCTGGCCGTTGGAAGAGATGTTGGGAACTGACCTTTTAATGGCTGCACAGCGCCGTATCGAAGTTAGCAAGCAGCGCATGGCAAGCCTGGAGAACACCGACACATCCCTGTGGTTGCGGGTAGACAGCTTTGGCATCGCGCAAGCGCTGGACTATATTTCCGAGCGATTGCTAGATGAGTATGGCATCAAGGTGGTGCGTCTGCGTCTGCAAGCTGCGGATGACAGGGCGCATCTGGATTTGATTTGGGCGGGGCCGCCCATGAGCACCGAAACCTCCATGGGCTGGACGATGGATGCCATGCAGTTCGGAGCGCAAACAACGCCGCTGACCGTGCGCGATGTGGTGGAGCGGCACAGCGGCGAGGTTTGGGTTGAGCGTGAACGCGCCCGGCATGAGTCTTTTTTTCGCTTTTCGCTGCCACTGGCGGCTGTTGCAGACAGGCCCGAGCCGACAGAGCTGCGCGTTACTGACAGTCGACCGCAATACTATGACTTTGCGCTATTCCAAACCACGGGATATGTCGGCGCAATGGATGACCGATTGCTCAGCGAGTTGTCGTATACGGTATTTGATACCGAGACAACCGGACTGAATCCATCAGAAGGCGATCAGATCATTCAAATTGGCGCGGTGCGGTGTGTCAATGAACAGTTGCTCAAGCAAGAAGCATTTGAGCAATTGGTAAACCCGGAGCGTCTGATCCCTGCTACCACCATCGCCATTCATGGGATCACGCAAGACATGGTGCGAGGCCAGCCTGGGATCGCCGAAGTGCTTCCCGCATTCCATACATTTGCCGTTGACACGGTCATGGTTGCGCACAACGCGGCCTTTGACATGAAGTTTTTACAGTTACAAGAAAGAAATACGGGCTTGGTCTTTGATAACCCGGTGCTCGACACCCTGCTCTTGTCAGCAGTAGTGCACCCTAATCAGGAGTCGCACCGGCTCGAAGCAATTGCCGAGCGATTCAATATTCAGGTGGTTGGCCGGCACACGGCACTTGCCGATGCGCTGGTAACTGCCGAGGTATTTCTGCGTCTTATCCCATTGCTGCGTGCCATGGGAATCTGCACGCTGGGGCAAGCGCGCGAAGCCGCCCAAAAGACCTACTACGCGCGACTGAAATATTGATTGGATTCGCGAGTGAGTGAGTAAGTGAATGAGCGAGTGGGCTAGAAGCGCCCACCCGAGTAGCGCTGTTGCAGCACGTCTTGCAAGGTCTGCACGACGTTGAACGCATTCTTGAGATGGCTGCGTTCAAAGTTGGACAGCTCTTCGAGCCGCAAAAAGTTGTCGGGCGCTGTGCCCATCTGCGTCTGGCGTGCCTGGTGGGCTATGCGCAACTTGCCTAAAAACTCCAGCGCATCGCGCAGGTCGCGTGCGCTTTGGACGGTGACTTCGCCCGCCTGCGCCGACACTTCCAACCTGTCGCTGGTATTGGCGATCGTTACGCCTGCTGCAAGGGCATAGACCCGCGCCAGATCCACAATAGGAACAATAGCCGAGTGTTTGAGGTCAATGGTGTTGGCGTTTTCACCGCTGCGGATGGTCGCTATGTTGCCGAACATACTCAAGGGTGGCCGATGCTTCAGTGCATTACCGACCATGTGTGCCAAAAAGAGGCTGTTGCCTTTGGTATGCCCCAGCACATCTTGGCGCAGGCTCTCCAGCAGGTGGGCGGCCCCATGAATAACGCGCAAATCAAAGAAAACACAGGTCAACATCAACGCCTGTGGTTGGGGCTGGTGAATCCATTTACGGAAATACTCTGCCCATACCTTGCGGGGCTGGCGCCAGGTATCGGTCATCGCCATCATCTCACCGGGGCAATGAATGTATCCACACGCAGCCAGCCCGTCACATACAAATTTGGAGAAATTGCGAAAGTATTCGCCGTGCGTCGCTGCGTCAAAAGCATCGTCCAGAATGAGGCAGTTGTCCTGGTCGGACTTTGCCGTTTGCTCGTTCCTGGCCTGCGAACCCGCAGCAACCCATGCATAGTCAACCGGGGCCGGTCCAAATTGCACTTGTGCGAGGTGAATAAGTCGGGTAGTGATCGCATCGGTAATAGCCGTGACGATATGCCCCGTGCTGTAGGCGCTGGCGTCGGCGGCCGCAAGGCTTTGCTGCAGCTGCTTCACGCGGGCGCTGATACGGGTCAAGCCGTCGACGGTGGTCTGTTTGTCGACATCTCCAACAATATAGACGGCCGACGTGGTCTGCTGCTCGGTCAAATCCGTGGTGGTAATCATGCCGACAATACGCTCGCCGTCCATGACCGGCAGGTGGTGAATATTGTGGCGTGCCATGAGCAGTAGCGCCTCAAAGGCTGGGCTGTTGTGGCCGACGTAAATTGGATGCGGCGTGGCAATATCTGATACCGGTCGCTGGGTATCAAAATTCTTTGCAACGACGCGGTTGCGCAAGTCGCGGTCTGTGACGACGCCGACCAGCTTTCCGTCAACGGCCAATAGCACGGAAGAAATGCGTATTTCTTGCATCAATTGCGCAGTGGCCTGGATGCTGGTGTCGGGTGGCAGAGTGACCGGTGGGCGTTTGATCAGTGCGGCAATGGGGGTTGACAGCAGGCTAGGCTGCGGGCTTGCGCCCTGGCCGGCAAGTACTGTGGCCTGTTCAGCAGATGACGCTTTGATGGACGGGAAGAAAAACCGTAGAGCAGGTTGGTAGTGGCAAAGCTCGGCCACCAGTGCGTCATCCAGCCATGCAATCTCGCAGTCAGTGACAGCCTTGGCAAGCCAGCTTGTCCCCTGATCAGCCGGGCCCATGCCAAACCCAAACAGCTCTCCTGCGCCCAAATTGACCGAGGTGCCCCAATCTGAATGGGTGAGATGCACCGCACCACGCATCACCATGCCCGTGCGGCGCGGCGTTGCGCCCGGTGCCAACAACGTGGCATCTGCCTCGGCTGATTCAATAACCCAATTGTCCACAATTTTTTGCTGCCACGCGTGCGAACAATGCATCCACACCCGGTGCCCGGCCACCAGGGATTGCAAGAGGCTTGGAGTGGGTGTGGAAGTCATGGTGCGGCGAGGGTTTTGAATTGACGTCAATGATACGTTCAACGGGATGGATAACGCCATTCGTCAGAGTGCAGTCAGTTGATCCCGTAATAGTGTTTTGCATGTACCGAGACACTGCCGCCCCGGCGGCTGACCAGCCCATTCAGCCTATTGCGCAATCGCACCGCAAGGTGATCCTTGCCACATCGCTGGGCACCGCGTTCGAGTGGTACGACTTCTATTTGTACGGAACCTTGGCACCCATCCTTGCCAAGCAGTTTTTTAGCAACCTTGCACCCGCCACCGCTCTGGTGTTTGCACTGCTAGCATTTGCGGTCGGTTTTGTCGTGCGGCCTCTCGGGGCTTTGGTGTTTGGCCGCATGGGGGATTTGGTGGGGCGCAAATACACGCTACTGATCACTATTTTGGTCATGGGGCTGTCAACGTCCGTGGTGGCCATCGTGCCTAGCCTTGCAGAAATTGGTATGGCTGCCCCGGTGATTCTGATTGCGTTGCGATTGATGCAGGGCCTTGCCTTGGGTGGTGAATATGGCTGTGCCGTGGTGTACGTGGCAGAACATGCACCGCCCGATCGGCGGGGTGCCTACACCGGATGGATACAAACCACGGCGTCGCTCGGCTTGCTGTTGAGCGTGCTGGTCGTCATGGGCACGCGCGCCGTGCTGGGCGAAGCGGAGTTTGCCGATTGGGGTTGGCGGCTGCCGTTTCTGTTGTCTCTGGTGTTGTTGGTGGGGTCGATTTATGTGCGCATGCACCTGGACGAGTCGCCAGTCTTCACCCGCATGCGGGCCATGGGCAAGCTCTCACGCGCGCCACTGACCGAGGCCTTTGCCCGTTGGGGCAACCTCAAGGTCGTTCTGGTGGCGCTGTTGGGCCTTACCGGTGGGCAGGCCGTGGTTTGGTACACCGGGCAGTTCTATGCGCAGTTTTTTTTGGTGGAAACACTCAAAGTACAGGCAAGCACTGTCAGTGGGTTGGTGGCACTGTCACTGGCGATTGGAGCGCCGTTTTGTCTGTTTTTTGGCATGCTGTCGGACCGCATTGGCCGCAAGCCCATCATCCTCACCGGTTTCCTGTTGGCCGCGCTGACTTACTTTCCGGTCTTTCATGCGCTCACCCATGCCGCCAACCCCGAGCTGGCCGCTGCGCAGGCTGCTAGCGCCGTCGTGGTGGTGGCTGATCCGCGAGAGTGTACGTTTCAGTTCAACCCCTTGGCCGTGGCCCGCTTCACCAGTTCGTGTGATCTGGTCAAGCAGACCTTGGCCCAGGCTGCCGTGCACCACCGCAACCAAGTTGCGGCATCGGGCGCCATAGCGCAGGTGCGGGTTGGTGATATCACCGTGGAGGCATTCAGTGGGCAAGGGCTTTCGCGTGCGGAGATCCGGCGGCACACCATAGCGTTTGAGGACGCATTGGGTCGGGCGCTGGTCCAGGCAGGCTATCCGGCCCAGGCCAACATGGAACGGTTTAATACCCCGGTGGTGCTTGCGCTGCTGGTCTATCTGGCACTGCTGGTGGCCATGGTGTATGGCCCCCTGGCCGCGCTCTTGGTCGAAATGTTCCCCACCCGCATACGGTACACATCCATGAGCCTGCCGTACCACATTGGCAATGGCTGGTTCGGCGGCTTGTTGCCAGTCATCGCATTTGCAACCGTGGCGCAGACCGGCAATATGTACAACGGTCTGTGGTACCCCGTCTTGGTGGCGGGCATGACCTGTGTGTTTTGCATGGTGTTTGTCAGGGACACCAAGAACGGCGACATCTACGCGGAAGACTGAGCGGCCGACCGCCAAGGCCGGTTTCTAGGATAAAACCCTGCACCCGAGTGGCGGGCCATGAATCCCTAGAATGATTGGCCTCATCCAGAAAGACACTGCCATATGACCCAGGGAACCATCCGCATTCGCGGCGCACGCCAGCACAATCTGAAGAATTTGGATCTGGATATCCGCACCGGCGAGCTAACAGTGGTCACCGGCCCCAGCGGTTCCGGCAAATCAAGCCTGGTGTTCGATACGCTGTATGCCGAAGGCCAGCGCCGTTATGTGGAAACCTTCTCGGCCTACGCCCGCCAGTTTCTGGACCGTATGGACAAACCAGCGGTGGATAAGGTGGAAGGTGTACCACCTGCCATTGCCATCGACCAGACCAACCCCGTGCGCTCCAGCCGCTCCACCGTGGGCACCATGACGGAGCTGAATGACCACGTGAAGCTGCTGTATTCACGCGCCGCGCAGCTGTTTGACAAGGCAACCGCTCTGCCGGTTCAGCACGACACACCAGAGACCATTTATACCGAGCTGGTGCGCCGCGCCGCAGTCAATAGCCCAACCGCAGACCCGCGCCTGGTGCTCACCTTCCCTGTAGAGCTGCCGGGCAGCACAACGACCGAAGAGCTTGCCCAATGGCTATCCGCCAGCGGCTTCACCCGCATCCATGCAGAGCGCGACGTAGACAAGCGAAAGGTGCTCGACGTAGTAGCCGACCGCTTCCGCATCACCAGCGTAGAAAAAGCCCGTGCCCTGGAAGCCATCGAAGTAGCCCTTAAGCGGGGTAGTGGTCGGCTGAACGTATATGTGGCAAATGAGGCTGTAGCCCCCGTCAGTGCTGATCATGTCGCTACTGAAGTAATAGCAATCAAAGAGCCAGTGGTCTGGCGCTTCTCCACCGGCCTGCACTGCCCGCAAAGCGATATTCGCTACACCGACCCTATTGCTTCCATGTTCTCGTTCAACTCCGCCGTGGGCGCGTGCGAGGCCTGCCGGGGCTTTGGCCGTGTGGTCGGTGTAGACCTGGGCTTGGTCGTTCCCAACGACAAACTCACATTACGAGCAGGCGCAGTCAAGCCCATGCAAACACCCGCCTGGCAAGAGGCACAAGACGATTTGATGCGCCACGCCGAGGCGGCTGGCATTCCCCGCGACACGCCTTGGTACAAGCTAACGCCCGAGCAGCAGGGCTGGGTGGTCAATGGCTCGCCCAATTGGAACGGCAAATGGAGCCAGCATTGGTTTGGCATCAACCGCTTCTTTGCCTACTTGGAGACTAAGGCCTACAAGATGCACATTCGCGTGCTGCTGTCCAAGTACCGCAGCTACACGCCGTGTGGCACGTGCGGTGGTGCGCGGCTGAAGACCGAGAGTTTGCTGTGGCGCATTGGCACCAAGACTGAGGCGGATGTTGTACTTGCGCCGTCCAGGCGATTTATGCCTCGGGGGGTTACTTGGTCGCGAGATCAACTCGAAGCTTTACCAGGCTTGTGTTTGCATGACTTGATGCTGATGCCGATTGATAGGTTGAGGCGGTTCTTTGACTCGCTGCAGGCGGCATCGCCCAATACCGCCATACCCCCAGCTCCAGCCACCTCGGAGGCCGAAGCAAAAACGTTGAAGCTCTTGCTGGAAGAAGTCTGCACCCGGCTCAAGTACCTGTGCGACGTCGGCATAGGCTACCTAACCCTAGACCGCCAAAGCCGCACATTAAGCGGCGGCGAAGTGCAACGCATCAACCTCACAACGGCACTGGGCACCTCGCTCGTCAACACCCTCTTCGTCTTGGACGAACCCAGCATCGGCCTGCACCCACGCGACATGCACCGCATCATCGTGGCCATGCAACGCCTGCGCGATGCGGGCAACACATTAGTGGTGGTGGAGCACGACCCGGCCGTCATGCTGGCTGCTGACCGCATGATTGACATGGGGCCTGGCCCTGGAGAAAAGGGCGGCGAGATCGTGTTTGACGGCAGTACCGAAGACCTGCGCAGCGCCGACACCCTGACCGGTGCCTATTTGGGTGGCCGTAAACAAGTGGGCATGGGCTTTAAGCGCATGGTGGCTGAGAACACGCCGCGCCTGATTTTGGAAGGCGTGACCGAGCACAACCTGAAAAATATCTCGGTAGAGATCCCGCTGCAGCGCTTGGTGTGCGTCACCGGCGTCAGCGGCTCGGGCAAGTCCACGCTGATACAAGACGTGCTGGCTCCCGCGCTGTTGCGCCACTTTGGCAAGGCGACCGAAACGCCGGGTGCCCA
>Ga0105048_10015252_pt1 | contig 11934 bp, 12 predicted proteins | sample MAT05_FD_78382 | JGI IMG/M metagenome (GOLD analysis project Ga0105048, IMG submission 78382) | Freshwater microbial communities from Lake Fryxell liftoff mats and glacier meltwater in Antarctica - MAT-05 | ecosystem: Environmental > Aquatic > Freshwater > Ice > Liftoff microbial mat | place...
CAACGAGTCCACGATCAGCAACGTACACCGGCCTTGGCTCGGCACAAGGACTGCCCGGTCTTCGGGACAAATCGTCGATCTGGCCGAGCTGGCGCAAAGGCCGCTTCGCCTTCTATGCGGTAGCGGGCGACGAGTTCATAGATCCAAGATCGAGACACGGGTAAGGCGTGCGACAACACACCACCCCCGCCACCAAGTAAAGAACCAGTTCAGGGGCCCTCTCCGAGGAATCGGAAGGGCCTCCGGCGTTTGGCCCCGCGTGTCCTTTCGGTTACGGCCAGCGATGTGTTGTGCTTCTTACAACGTTCCGCAAACAACGCAACAACGAACGCAACGAGATCACTAAGGCTCGGAAGGTCGCCGGAGAGTGCGGTTCCCACCAAGCTGATTGACGCCGTCCAGGTCGCCTGACACGTACGCAGCGACGGCCGCGAGACCAACGGCTGTTGTCCACATTCGGAATATACCCACTGGGGTATTGGTTATCATGAGACCAGCGGATCCTCATGGGTCCAAACTTCCCGAGAGGATGAACATGTCCACGATGATCAAGGCAGACGACCAGGCCAGCTTTCAGCGAGAGGTGCTCGACTCCACCGTGCCCGTAGTGGTCGACTTCTGGGCTGCCTGGTGCGGTCCGTGCCGCGCCGTTGCCCCCGAGGTCGAGGCACTGGCACAGCAGTACGGCTCGGCGATCAAGGTCGTGAAGGTAGACGTCGACGCGAACCAGGTCGTGGCTAGCCGCTACGGCATCCGTGGCATCCCGACGATCGGCTTGTTCGAGGGTGGCAAGCTCACCAAGCAGGCCGTGGGTGCCCGGCCACGTCACGCGATCGAGGCCGAACTGGGCCTCACCCGCTTCGCCCCAACGGAGAAGAAGTGACGAGGCGCGCGATCGACGCAGCGGCCGAAGTGATCTCCGCGGCTCAGGAGGAAGAAGCCCGAGCGATGCTGGCAGCCATCGCGGCCGAAGGTAGAGCAGCAGAGGCGGTCGAAACAGCAACGGTGATTCGTGCCGCGGCCGTCGCGGAAGCCGTGAGTGCGTTGATTACCGCCGACCTGATCAAAGAGTCGGCTGCGCACGAGGCGATCGATGCCATGCGGGTGGCAGGGCTGCTTGTCGCTGCAGTCGACAAGATGGAGGCAGAGGCCGTAGCGGAAGGCGCGGCGATCGTCAGAGCAGCGTCGATCACTCTCGCGCAGGCGAATGTGCTCCGCTATCTAAGGTTTGCGGGCGGCGACGGCGAGGAAAGTGGTGCCAGCGATTGCGGCGATGATCGAGGCTGCCAGGATGCCGATCTTGGCGTCGGCTTGGATCGCTACATCTGAGAAGGCGAGACCGGTGATGAACAGCGAGACGGTGAATCCGATACCGGCGACCGCACCGACGCCCATGATGTGTGCCCACCGGACTTGATCGGGCAACCGTCCGAACCCGAAGCGGACGGCTACCCAACTGAAGAGGGTGACACCGATGAACTTGCCCGCGACGAGCGCGACGGCGACTCCGCCGAGAACTGCCGACGGAGACATCAACGCATCGACAGAGAGCACGATCCCGGCGTTTGCAAGTGCGAAGATCGGCACAATGAGGTAGCTCGTCCACGGATGCAGTACATCGATCAGCCGATCGCACGCCGACACCGAATCACGGATCAACGTCGCAGTCGCTCTCACTTCCTCGGCGCGGATGTCGTCGCCGTCCTGGAGCACATCGACAATCTCCTCAGCCTCCAGCCCGGACTGCAACGGGCGGGCTGGTGTCAGCAGACCCATCACGACACCGGCAATGGTTGCGTGAATTCCTGACTCGAACACAGCCAGCCAGAGCGCGAATCCGGCAATGGCAAGCAACGGCGGGTAGACGATTCGCATGCGGTGCATCACTGCCACGCACGCGGCGATCGCGAGCGCGGCGACGACGAAGTTGAACTCGAGTCGATCGGTATAGAAAATCGCGATAACCAAGATCGCGCCGATGTCATCGATGATGGCGACGGTCAACAGCAGCACCTTGACAGCCGGAGGGACGCGGCTGCCGAGCAACGCGACGACACCGAGTGCGAACGCGATGTCGGTGGCCATCGGAATACCCCAACCATCGCTGCCGGCACCGCCAGCGTTGAACGCGAGATAGATCGCCGCTGGGACGACCATGCCGCCCAGCGCTGCCATCGCTGGCAGAGCGACCGCGCGACGATCGCGGAGCTCGCCCGTGACGAGTTCACGCTTGATCTCCATCCCGACGACAAAGAAGAACAGCGCCATCAACATGTCGTTGACGACATGACTGAGATCCTCTTCGAATACGTACGACCCGAACTCGAACCTGACGTTGGTCGACCACAGCGATGCGTAGCCGGCCTTCCACGGCGAGTTGGCCCACACCAACGCCACAACGGTTGCAATGACGAGCACGATCCCGCCCGCTGCCTCGACGTGCGAGAAGCGGACGAACGGGCGCACAGCTTTGGCGAGTGTGCGATCACTTTGCAGGAAGGTCGGCTCAGCGCTCGAGATCTGCGGGGTTGTCATTGGGAAATCTCCTCCGGGGTCGTCGAAACCATGTCGACCAGACTTCCCGACACAACCGGAGTGAACTCTAGCCCCGAATCCTGATGGCTCGGCCGATGTTTCGTCTGGCGACGGGTGGGTATCCCGTTGTCCGTCCGCACTTGGATCTAGGAGGATCTCATGATCTGGTTCATTCTCATTCTGCTCGGCGTCGGCCTCGTCTTCGGTGCGCTCGCTCGCCTGCTTGTGCCCGGGAGCGACTCAATGTCGTTAGGTCAAACCTGGTTGCTGGGCGTCGTCGGCAGTCTCGTCGGCGGTTTTCTTGGCTACTTCATCTTCGGCAACGACGTTGAGGACGGTGCTGTACAAGCTGGCGGCCTGGTGAGTTCCATCGTCGGGGCCATCGTCGTGCTCTTGATCTACCGCACTGCGAAGAGTCGCAAGTAGGGCAGGCGCGGGCGTTCATGCCCACTCGCTTGGCCGAACGAGACCTCACCCTCGACAATTTCGCCCGATTGACAATCAGTTCGGGATCCGGCCAGCTTCGAAGGCCCAGATGGCGATTTCTACGCGGTTCCTGGCGCCGAGCTTGCTCATCAGGCTGGCAAGGTGGGTCTTGGCCGTGCTGAGGCTGATGTGTAGTTCGCTGGCGATCTCCGCGTTGGTGCGACCGCGAGCGACAGTGAGCAGCACCTCTTCTTCGCGCTCGGTCAACGGCTCGATTGGCTGTATCGCCAGCGGCGGATTAGTGGCTTTCGCGAGCGTGGAGAGCAGACGACCGGTCACGCTTGGCGCAATCAGCGCGTCGCCCTCGGCCGCCGCGTGAATGGCCTGCACCAACAGCACCGGCCCGGCGTCCTTCAACAGAAACCCGCGCGCACCAGCCTTCAGCGCACCGATCACGTACTCATCCAGATCGAAGGTGGTGATGATCACGACCGCGAGTGGGTTAGCGACGTGCGGCCCAGCCAGCAGTCGAGTGGCCTCGACGCCATCCATCTCCGGCATCCGAATGTCGAACAGGCACACGTCCGGGCGCAACTGGCGTGCCAGTTCAACCGCCTCGCGACCGTTGGCCGCCTCTCCAACAACTTCGATGCCCTCCTGAGCGTTGAGAATCATCGTCAAACCGGTGCGCACCAGGTGTTGATCGTCGGCGACCAGAACACGAATGGTCATGCGGGCACGCCTTCGCGTGGCAGCACCGCGGTAATCGTCCACCCGCGACCGTCGCTGGGGCCTGCCTGCAACGTGCCACCCAGCAGCTTGGCTCGCTCCGACATCCCCACCAATCCGTATCCAATCGAGCCGGCCGCCGACGGGCTCGGGTCGCCATCGTCCTGCACCACTAAGCGGACATTGTCGTCGTCGCCATCCACAGACACATCGATACGGGTGGCGTGACGCGCGTGCCGCACGGCGTTCGTGATCGACTCTTGCGCCATTCGATAGACGGCTGCACCCACCGAGGGCCGCAAGTCGTCGAGACCACCGGTCAATTGCACCGCAATGTACGGCGAGTTGCCCGTCGTGCGGGCCAGTTTGGTGATGTCGGCAACGCCTCGCTGTGGCGACAGGTCGGCCGCTTCGCCGTCGCGCAGGCCACGCACCATGATGCGCATCTCGGCGAGCGTGCGAGACGCTTCCTCTTCAATGACCTGCAGTACGCGCACAGTCGCGTCCGGGTTGGTGGGCGCAACGGTCCGCCCGGCCTGGGCCTGAATGATGATGGCCGACACGTGGTGGGCGACCGTGTCGTGCAGTTCGCGCGCCAACAGCTCGCGTTCGAGCATCTTGACCTGATCGTGAGCGCGCACCCGATATGCGAGTCGGTAGCGCACCGCCAGTCCAACGGCCGCCGGAAACAATAGGAACACGGAGGCCGCAATGATGTCGACGAAGCTGTTGACCGCGCCCGATCCGTTCGGCACGTGGGCGAGCAGCATGACGGCCATACCGAGCATGCACTCGCGACCCGAACTCCAACGAAACAACGAGTACGGAAGGATCAGCAGCCAGGCGGTCGTATAGAGCATTGCTGAGTGCTCGGCGCCGAGCAGCGCCACGGCCTCGCTGGCACCGTGGCAGGCGAACACGATGACAACAACGGTGAGCGGATGTGTGCGCCGCCACAACAAGGCAAAGATCGATGGCACACCGAGGATGAACGCGACCACCGGCCAGCCAACGTCGTGACGCAGAAAGACTTCCAACACGCCGACTGGCACCAATAGCACGAGCAGCACCCAGTCGGTCCACACCCGCGCAGGCGGAGGTGGCGTGGCGCGCGGCTCGGCCCAGAGTTGGCGGACCGTCTCGCTGACCATCTAGCCATCATATGGATTGTCCTGCGACGGCGAATCGGCCGAAAGTACGGTCTGCAAATCGGCCGAACGGCCAGCTCAGATCCGACCGGACGGCCGATGTGGCCAACGGACACGACGGCCACGATGCAGGGAAGTGCGCGTGGTCCGTCCGGCCACGGCCGAGGAGGAATTGCAATGTCTCATGCCCTGTATCGCTTAGGCCGCTTCGCGGCGCGCCGCCCCCTGGTAGTGATCGCGACGTGGGTGATGCTGGCTGTCGTGGTGATCGGCTCGTCGGTCGCGTTTGGTCGCGAACTCGAGGACGCATTCGAGGCACCCGGTCTCGATTCGACGGCCGCGCTCGACTTGCTGACGGCCGCGCAATCCGATGCCGCCGGGCCGACGGCGCAGGTTGTACTCACCCCGATCGACGCAAACGCGACTTTCGGTGCGTCGACGGTTGCGGACGCGGCACTCGCCGAGACCGCGGCCAGCGTCGGGCAGTTGCCCAACGTGTTGGGCGTCAGCGACCCGCAGATCTCGCTCGATGGACGAGTGGCGTTGATTCGCGTGCAGTACAAGTTGATCGACGAACTGAGCGCGGGCGATCTTGATCATCTTACGGACTTCGCCGCCGACGTGAATGCCGACTCACCCCTGCAGGTCGAGCTGAATGGCGACTTGTTCTTCGCCTTCGAGCAACCGGAAAACAGTGCTGGTGAACTGATCGGCTTGGTCGCGGCAGTGTTGATTCTGCTGCTGGCGTTCGGGTCGCTAATAGCGATGGGACTGCCCATCGGCCTTGCGCTCTTCGGTCTTGCGCTGGGCGTCAGCTCAATGTCGCTGATCACCTACCTCATCGAGATTCCTAGTTGGGCGCCGCAGCTTGCCAGCATGGTCGGCCTCGGCGTCGGCATTGACTACGCGTTGTTCATTGTCACCCGCCACCGCGAGTTTCTTGCCCGCGGAATGACCGTCGAAGAGTCGGTCGGGCGTGCCACCGCAACCGCGGGCCAGGCAGTGATCTTCGCCGGCGGCACCGTGGTCATCGCCATCCTTGGACTCGCGGTTGCGGGCGTGCCCTTCATGACGTCTGCTGGCATCGCGATCTCTGTCGTCGTGCTGCTGATGGTGGTCGCTTCCATCACGCTGTTACCCGCATTCCTCGGCCTCGCCGCCCACCGCATCAACCGCTTCGCCATCCACCGTCGCTCGTCGGGTCGCGCCGCTGCGGGTGCCGGTTGGGAGCGCTGGATTCGACATGTGTCACGACACGCCTGGGCCTACGCAATCGGCGTCACCACGCTGCTGCTGGCAGTGGCCGCACCGGTGCTCTCGCTGCGACTGGGCTTCCCCGACGAAGGCTCGCTGCCGGCCGACAAGACGCAACGGAAGGCATACGACCTACTGGCCGACGGCTTCGGCCCCGGTGTCAACGGGCCGCTCGTTATCGCCATCGACATTTCGCAAAACGCCGCCGTGGTCGAGCCGCTGACATCGGCGATCCTGGCCGACCGCGGCATCGCCTCAGTGATGCCCGCACAGGTCAATGAGGCTGCTGGCGTCGCGACACTGCTGGCAATCCCCAACTCGTCACCGCAGGACGAAGCCACGTTGGCCACCATTGATCGTCTCCGCGCGGAGGTGTTCCCTGCGGTGCTCGATGGCGCTGCTGCCACCGCGCACATCGGTGGCCAAACCGCAACCTTCGGGGACATCGGAACCCGCGTCAACGACCGGCTACCGCTGTTCATTGCTGCCGTGCTCCTGCTCTCGTTCATGCTGCTAACCCTGGTGTTCCGCTCGGTCGTCGTTCCGCTCAAGGCGGCATTGATGAACCTGCTCAGCATTGGCGCCGCCTACGGCGTACTCGTCATGGTCTTTCAGTGGGGTTGGGGCAAGGACATCATCGGCCTCGAATCGACTATCCCGGTGCTGGCTTTCATTCCGATGTTCATGTTCGCCATCCTCTTCGGTCTCTCGATGGACTACGAGGTCTTCCTACTCTCCCGAGTGCGCGAGGAGTACCTGCGCACCGGCGATAACGACGGGGCCGTCATCCACGGCATCGCCAGCACCGGGCGAGTGATCACGTCGGCCGCGTTGATCATGATCTCGGTCTTCCTCGGCTTCGTGCTCAGTGACGATCCCGTCACCAAGATGATGGGGCTCGGTCTGGCCACTGCGATCTTCGTCGACGCCACCATCATCCGCATGGTGTTGGTGCCTGCCACGATGAAGCTGATGGGCAACGCCAACTGGTGGCTGCCAAGTTGGTTGGACAGGCTGCTGCCCACTATCGACATAGAAGGCGAAGCTGGCCTCTCGGAGCCCGAGTGCGACCCGGATACAGCTGCCATCACCGCCCGCGACCGCAAGCTGGTGTCGGCATGAGCGCCGCCACCGCGCCGTCAGCCGACTATCCAGTTCGGCTGGAGATCGAGTACCCGGCCCGTCCGCTCAACCGAGTCACGTCCGCCTTTCGCATTCTGCTCGTGCTGCCGATTCTGGTGCTGCTTTGGCTTATCGGCTTCGGCCGCGCGTCGGGACTACTGACCGTGCCCGTCGGCCTCATGCTGGTGTTTCGGCGCAAGTACCCGCGCTGGTGGTTCGACTGGCATGTGCAGTTGAACCGTTTCGAGACGCGAGTGTGCGCCTACGCACTGCTGCTCGATGATCGCTACCCGTCAACCGATGAGGAGCAGGGCGTGCATCTCGACATGGACTACCCAGATGCAGAACGCGACCTCAATCGTTGGCTGCCGCTGGTGAAGTGGTTTCTCGCGATCCCGCACTTCGTAGTCCTGGCAGTGCTGTTCATTGGTGTGATTGGCGCATCAATCGGCGCCTGGTTCACGATCTTGTTCAGCGGCCGCTACCCGCGTTCGCTGTTCAACTACATCGTGGGCGTGATGCGTTGGGAACAGCGGGTCACCGGCTACGCCTTTACCCTCATCACGGACCAGTACCCGCCGTTCAGGCTGAAGCCATGACCACTTTCGCCAACAGTGCCGCCGAACGCGCCCGCAAAGCGGTCTCGTCGCGCATCCGCGCCACGATTAACCGCATAGCCGAGGTGCACCCAAGCCTCGGCCAGCACCTGCATCGCACCATCATCACCGGGAACCAATGCCGCTACGCCGGACCGGAAGCGACTGACTCGCACGTCATCACTTGCAACTGATTGCGGGCCTGTGCTGCGCTGATGTCATACCTGCTTGGCGGGCGAAGGCATCAACCTCGAGTGTTGGGTGTCAATCAGTCTGTGGACTGCTCCGGTGTGATGACGACCTTGAGCGCTCCGGTGTCGGCGGCGCGGGCGAAGGTGTCGTAGGCCTCCATCATGTCCGCCATCGCGAAGTGGTGGGTGACGAACTGTGCGGCGTTGAGTTGGCCGCCGGTGGTGAGTCGCAAGAGTGTCGGGGTGGAGTACGTGTCGACGAGACCGGTGGTGATGGTGACGTTGCGGTTCCAGAGACTTTCGAGGTGCAACGTTGCGGGCTTGCCGTGGACACCGATGTTGGCAACATGACCGCACGGCCGGATCAACGTCGTGGCGAGTTCGAAGGTGGCAGGAATACCCACCGCTTCGATCGCGACGTCAGCTCCGAGACCACCGGTGATCTCCATTACTGCGGCAAGTGCATCGTCGCGGCCATTGTTCACGACCACGTCGGCACCGAAGTGCTTGGCCGCGTCAAGGCGGCTGTCGGCGAGATCTATGGCGATGATGTGGCTGGGGCTGAACAGGCGAGCACCCATGATGGCCGACAGCCCGATCGGGCCTGCGCCGACGATCGCGACGACATCGCCGGGTTGAATTCGGCCGTTGAGGACGCCGACTTCGTAGCCGGTTGGCAGGATGTCGGAGAGCATCAGGATCTCTTCGTCGGACGCGCCCGCTGGCACGGGATAGGTGGATGTGTCGGCGAAGGGGACCCGCACGTATTCGGCTTGAGTGCCATTGATGAGGTGACCGAGGATCCAGCCACCGCCACCGATGCATTGGCCGTAACGCGCTTCGCGACAGAAACGGCATGTACCGCAGGCGGTGATGCACGAGACCAACACGCGATCGCCAACCTTGACGTTCTTCACGCCAGCGCCGACCGCCTCGACCGTGCCGACTGCTTCGTGGCCGAGGATGCGTCCATCGGTCACCGCTGGGACATCACCTTTGAGGATATGGAGGTCGGATCCGCAGATCGTCGTCGCGTCAACGCGGACAATGGCATCGGTGTCGTCGATCAGCGCAGCCTTGGGCACTACTTCCCAGGCCTTGTTGTTGGGGCCGTGATAGACGAGTGCGTGCATCGTCGACGAGGTCGACTTGGTGGCCGGTTTGGTGGTGGCGGCTGCGGGAGCGGATTTGGGCGGTGCGAGTGTGGACATGAAGTTCCTCCAGTATTGGGAGGCGTCGCTTGAAGCCAGGCGTCTCTCGGTTGTGTGTGATGGTGATACCCAGTCGCTATCGGCTTCAACCATCTCGGCGGTATCGCTACGGTTGTTCACGTCGTGTTCATGATCTGCTCGTAGCGTTCATTCTTGTGTTCGACGTCGAGGAACTGCGCGGTGTCTTCTTCGAGATCCATGCGCTCCGCGACTGCATGTTGGCAGCAGAGGTTGCGAACGCCGCCGAAATTGCGGCGGTGCATGCTGTGCAGCGTCGGTCGGCAGCAAACCTGATCCATTACAGGGAAATGCGAGCGCACGACATCCGCGAGTTGCAGTCTCGATTGGCAGCGTTGGGATTGTCGTCGCTGGGTCGTACAGAGTCGTCGGTGATGGCGACGATCGAAAGCGTTCTTGGAGTGCTGGCGAAACTCACCGATGAGCCGACGGTGACACCAAGGGCAAACATCGGTCTCGATGAGGGGCGACTCTTGCTCGATCAAAACGCGGACGCGCTTCTCGGCGAGACGCCAGCTCACCGTGCAACGCGAATCATGGTGACGCTGCCGACCGAAGCGGCCAACGATGAGCGCTTGGTCGCCGAGTTGATCAACCGGGGAATGGACGTCGCGCGCGTCAATTGCGCGCACGACGGCAGCGCTCTCTGGGAGCAGATGATTGGATTCGTTCGATCCTGCGCTACCCCGGATGGCCGCTCTTGCAGGATCGCGATGGATTTGGCAGGACCCAAGTTGCGCACAGGGCCATTGCTGCCCGGACCCCGCGTCGTAAAAGTAAGACCCCACCGTGACGATCAGGGCCGGGTGACTTCGCCGGGCCGGGTTCGGCTGTCGTCACCCGCGCTGTCCGCTTCGATGCGCGCTCTTGAACATGACGCATCGATCGTCGAGATCCCTGTGGACGACGACGCATGGGTGAGGCGGCGCCTATGCGGGGATCGGATCGATTTGGTTGACAGCCGGGGTGCCCGTCGAACATGGACCGTTGTCAGTGTCGAGGAGTCAGCGTGCATCGCGACAGTGGCGCAACCGACTTATGTGATGACGGGCCTTGAGCTGAACTGTCGTGGCAAAGATCAAGACGTCGTACTCGTCGGTGAAATCGCGGAGATCGAGCGTGCACATCTAGTGCGACATGGGGATCGGGTCATTTTGACGCGATCGCTCGAGCCCGCCGAGCCGACCGGGAACGGTGTCGATCACTACATCGGATGCACGTTGGAAGAGGCGTTCGAGCACGCTCGGCCTGGCGAACCTGTTTGGCTTGACGATGGCAAGATCGGCGGGATCATCGAGTCGGTGTCAGCTGAGGAGATCGCCCTAATCGTCAGCGATGTCCGTCCAGGCGGCGCGAAGCTGAGGGCGGGCAAGGGGATCAACCTCCCGGAGACCGATCTTCAGCTTGCGGCTTTGACCGCGAAAGACCTGGAGGACCTGCCCTTCGTTGCGATCAATGCGGACGTGGTCAACCTGTCGTTCGTGCGCAAGCCCGCAGACATTGACCGACTCCAACAGGAACTGGAGAAACTCGGCGCGGCCGATCTGGGCATCGTGTTGAAGATCGAGAATCTGGAGGCGTTCGAGAATCTCCCCGATCTTTTGTTGACGGCAATGCGCAGTCGGTTGATCGGCGTGATGATTGCCCGCGGTGATCTGGCGGTAGAGGTTGGCTTCGACCGCCTTTCCGAAGTGCAAGAGCAGATCATGTGGGCGTGCGAGGCATCGCATGTCCCGGTGATCTGGGCGACGCAGGTGCTTGACACAATGGCACGGACGGGGCGCCCGTCACGGGCTGAAGTGAGCGACGCGGCAATGTCGGAGCGCGCCGAGTGCGTGATGCTCAACAAGGGTCCATACATCGGCGATGCGATCGGGACACTCGATTCGATCCTGGCGCGCATGAGTGGCCATCAGGACAAGAAGCGCAGCCTGCTGCGTCGATTAAACGCGTGGACGCCGACCGAAGTGCTGCCCGATGCCGACCCGGTCCCCGAAGACGGGTGACTCGGACATCGGCTGGTACAAGACCAGCAGGACAGCCGAGCTTCGTGTTACTGGGACAATCAAGCGATCAAACTGGTGGTCCGATCGAGCATCCACTGCAGCGCTAAGGCTGGCGCGAGAGCGGGACTCCACATGAAGCCCTGGCCGTAGCGACACCCGAGACCGCTTAACACTTCAGCCTGTTCGGCATGCTCGATGCCCTCCGCGATGACGTCTAGGGAGAGCGTCGTGGCGAGGGCGATCATCATCCGCACGATCGAGGCGTCGTGTCCGGCTCCTTGGAGCCCGCTGACGAACGAGCGGTCGATCTTGATGACGTCGACCGGAAGGCGGCTGAGGTAGCTGAGCGACGAGTAGCCCGTGCCGAAGTCGTCGATGCTGAGCCGCACACCGATCGCCTTCAGGTCGATCAGCGTCGGCATCGCGCGTTCGACGCGGTCCATCAGCACGCTCTCTGTGATCTCGAGGTGCAAGGCGGATGCGGGGATGTCCGCCCGTTCGATCGCAGTCATCACGTCTTCGGCGAAGTGCGGGTGCGCGAGCTGTAACGCGGACACGTTGATCGCTATCCACAAGTCACGCGACACTCGCGCGTCCCCACGCCACGCGGCGAGTTGGTCCAGCGCGGTGGCGAGCACCCACTTGCCGATGTCGAGGATGAGACCGGTCGACTCGACGAGGGGGATGAACTCGTCGGG
>Ga0105048_10015255_pt1 | contig 11932 bp, 8 predicted proteins | sample MAT05_FD_78382 | JGI IMG/M metagenome (GOLD analysis project Ga0105048, IMG submission 78382) | Freshwater microbial communities from Lake Fryxell liftoff mats and glacier meltwater in Antarctica - MAT-05 | ecosystem: Environmental > Aquatic > Freshwater > Ice > Liftoff microbial mat | place...
AATGTAGGAGGGGCAAGTAATCTCTTTTTGGGTCAACAAGCCGGTTACGACAACATCGGCGGATCTTTCAATTTGTTTATGGGGAACTCGGCTGGACAAAAAACTAATGGTTCGGCTTCAACAGGATCTGGAAATGTATTCTTAGGTGACGGCGCTGGCTATGGAAACGTAGCAGGTAGCAACAATACCTACATCGGGCGTTATTCTGGATTTACTGGCAATGCGTCTGGCAATCAAAATGTATTCATCGGCTTTGGTGCAGGAGCTTCTACAGGGGCAACTTTAACAAACGCTGTTGCCATTGGAACCAATGCAAGAGCTGGTGCGAACAATGTAGTTGCTTTAGGAGGAACAGCAGGCGATGCAGTAAATGTAGGAATTGGTACAGCTTCTCCTTCTACTCGATTAGAGATTGTTAGTGGAGTTGCTAACAACTCAGGGCTTCGCCTGAGCAACATTAACACCAGTAGCCCAGCCACATTACTAGCGCAGACTAAATTCCTATCGGTAGACGCCAGCGGCAACGTGGTACTGGCTTCTTTAAACGCATCACCCCGAGTAGCTACCAGCAGTGATGCCGTAACGACTGCTGAGAGCTACTGGCAATTGGCCGGTGGTCGCTTGAGCAACAGCTCAGGAGAGGCCGTAGTCATTGGCAAGGGCATCAGCAAGCTGGGCGGCAACTATGGCTTGTATGTGGAAAAAGGCATCTTGACCGAGAAGGTGAAGGTGGCCATCAAGAACACTTCCGATTGGAGTGATTATGTATTTGCTCCCGAGTATAAGTTGCGCAAGCTGGAGGAGGTAGAGGCTTTCATCAAGTCGCATGGTCATTTACCGGGTGTGCCGAGTGCAGAGCAGGTAGTGGCAGAGGGTGTGGACATGGCCAAGATGGATGCCACACTCCTCCAAAAAATAGAAGAACTGACGCTGTACATGGTCGACATGAAGAAAGAAGTTACCACCTTGCGTCAGGAGAATGTTAAATTGCAGCAGAAAAACAATAAGATTGAGCGTCAGATCAAGAAGCTGCGTCAATCGTCAAAATAAATAGACCATGAAGACGACTCTACTTTCTGCTGCTCTGCTCCTGGTTACAGGAGGTTTCGCAGCAGCTCAGGAATACCCCGTTCGGCAGGAGATTGCCCGGACAATGCGGGCAGGTACGCCCATCGAAGAACGCGCTATTGAGCAGATTACTGCCCGCAATGAAGTGGAGAAAGGGGCGGCTGTGCTTTATGAAGCCGGTCGGTCGGTAACGCTTCAACCTGGCTTTGTGGCACAGGCTGGTTCCGTGTTCGAAGCAAGCATCGCTGCGGTAGTGTCGCGCACGAATAGCCCTGAAGCTGGCATTTTAACGGTTTCAGCCGCACCAAACCCCTTCGCCGATCAAACTATTGTTGATTATGCCCTGCCGAAAGCAGCCCGTGTTAATCGGATTCTGACTGATGCTCAGGGCCGGGTAGTTGAGCAAACGCAGGAAAACGGTATTCAGGCAGCTGGTCAATATAAGGTAAACGTTCGGGCCGGTAATTTACCGGCTGGTTTGTATATTTATCAAATCCAGACTGATAATGGCTCGAAGTCTATTCGCTTGATTAAGCAATAGCAAACCGTTTGTTTTTGGACAAAAAGGGGAGACACGCTGTCTCCCCTTTTTTGTGTTTAAACAGTTTTAATTCTGTGACCATTCCTGTAGTTCAAAGCTTTGGCTGCTGGCGCGAGCATTGGCTCGTGCCTACCCATAGGCGGGTATTCACCCGCGCCAGCAAACGCTGGCCGGATCAAGGACACGAGCCAATGCTCGCGCCATCACTGTCCACAAAAATTGGCAGAGAACCACAGTTTTGAAGTACTTATCCCACACAGGAGAATTTAACGTTTCACGCTCCTGTAAAAAGCCGACATACAGGAAAAGCCGTATGTTTGTAGCTTATTTATAGTGGAAGTAGCTCTGACGGGATGATCTTTTCGATAAAAAATTTCTTACAAGTTGTTGTTATTCTGATTGTTACCCAATTATCGAAAGCCCAATCGTTTAGGACTCCTCAACAATACGAAGCCGAACTGGGCGGTTATACAGCGACAGTCCACAGAACTCCCTTCTGGCTACAAACAAATCAATTTGGCATTGTCCCCACTAAAACACCAACACTAAGTGTTCGAGCGAGTGCTTTTGTCGATTATGACAGCGCCCGAATCAATGCGCGGAAATTGGATTTTGGCTACGGCATTCGAGTCATAGGTAATGCAGGATCGGCCGGAAGCTTGTTGTTACCCGAGTTATATATTAAGGCTCGTTACCGTGCTTTAGAACTATCAATGGGTCGCCGGCAAGAGGTACTGGGCCTGGTCGACACTACGCTTAGTTCAGGGTCTTATAGTTGGTCGGGAAATGCGCTACCTCTTCCCAAAATTCAACTTGCTATAATGACTTTTACGGCAATTCCATTTACCAAAGGGTGGGTTTCTTTTATGGGTTCGTTTGCCCATGGATATATGAATCCAACGGGCTTTGTAAACCATTCCATGTTGCATCAAAAAACGCTTTACCTCCGGGTAGGGCGGCAAAGAGATGTAGTTAGGCTTTATGGTGGGTTTACCCATCAGGCCATCTGGGGAGGAAAAATTGATAACCTGGCCTTAATTAACAACCCAGACGTTGCCAAAGAGAATCAGTTGCCATCCAAGTTTAGAGATTATGCGTACGTTGTAACGGGTCTTCGTTTACCAGGGCCCGATGATGCAAAACGCCTGACTAATTTTGATTACACCAATCGGATTGGCAATCACTTGGGCAATATTGATGTGGGTGCCGATATTGACCTGGTCAGCTACAGTTTGTTTCTGTACCGGCAAAGTTTTTTTGATGATGGCTCCCTGTATTATTTGCTCAATATAGCCGATGGTTTGAATGGGATTCGATTAAGACGGAACAATCCGGATGCACTGGTCCGAGATTTGCTAGTAGAGTACTTGAACACCAGCAGTCAGGGCGGTTCTGAGTTTGTGATCGATGATCCGCTACGTCGGGGGCGCGACAATTATTTTAATCATTCGCAATTTCGGGATGGTTGGACGTATAAACAGCGTGGTATTGGCACTCCATTTATTACGCCAGCACTTGGCTCAAAGGGTGAGTGGCCTTACGGAACCTTTACGAATAACAATCGTGTGCGCGTGGCTCACGTTGGCCTTGCCGGAAGCCTGCCTACCGCAGGTTGGCTGTTTTTTACTGATCGTGTTCAGTATCAGGCGAAGTTTTCGATGAGTCGGAATTACGGAACGTATGATTTTCCATTCCCAACCCCTGTCAATCAGTTCTCAGGAATTGTCAATTTTACGGCTCCGATTACCGCTCTAGATGGACTGCTACTAACCACCTCTGTAGCTGTTGATGCAGGGCAATTGTACACAAACAACATAGGATTGTACGTAGGGGTGCGCAAGGTTTGGCACAATTGTAACAATCGCTAAGTGCCTGATAATTTGGCAAGTAAATTCCCATCAAAGCAGAATTGTCCATTATTTTTGTATATCCGAATAAAGGGCCGTTTAGTAAGTTCTTTGAAAATAAGCAACTATTTTGACTTAACTTTAGGTCCTGCTTATTACTGGCATGTGTGTTGAAGGGCTTTGCTTTTCAAGTAAGTTGAATCGATTGCCTAACCGCAATGAAATTTTAGTGGAATGAAACATAGGTATTCCGTCATTTTCTTGCCGCTTCATATTCTGGCTGATTTTTTCTGTCTCAATACCGCATTCGCGGGGGCGTATTTTCTTAAGTTTGGCTCCATGGAGGTTCTGGACGAACCTTCCTATACCTCCTTGTTATTCGTTTTCAATATTGTGTGGTTAGCAATAGCCATCGTGATGAAACCGTATTCGTTCCCCCGGCAATTATTTAAAGTAGATCATTTGCTGAAGAAACAACTGGCTATCATCGCTGTCCACATTGCCATTATTTCTTTGTATTGGGTATTAGTTCAGGGCTATTATTTCTCGCGCGCGCATCTACTCTATACCTATGTACTCTTCTTTGTAATTGGGGCGCTCTATCGGATTATCGGACTACTCTTTTTGAGTGAATACCGGTCCCGAGGGTTCAATAACCGCAAATACATTGTGGTCGGCTATGGAAAGTTGTCAAAAACAATTACCCGCTATTATGAGACTCATCCCGAAATGGGTTTCCGGTTTGCTGGCTTCTTTGACCACCAAACGGCTGATAATCAGAGCATTTTAAAAGGACGGTATGAAGAGTTAACAGATTATATTCGGACCCATAACATCGATTCTGTTTACTGCTGTTTGCCTTATATCGACAATGCTTACTTACGTACCCTTGTCGATAATGCGGAATCGTTAGACTATCAAGTTAAGCTTCTGGTCGATTTTAGAGGATTTCTATCGAGAGGAGCTTCGGTTGAGTATCATGATTTTCTGCCAGTACTTAACCTCTCTCCGCAAATCCTGACCGATTTTCGGGTCAATGTGTTCAAGCGTGGGTTTGATGTAGCCTTTTCGCTAGGTGTTCTTATTCTAGGAGCTCCAATTTATGCTCTTGTGGCCGGGTTGACACTTCTGACCTCAAAAGGACCAATTCTGTATGCTCAGGAACGTATAGGCCGTGATGGCAAGCCCTTTTCTATTTTTAAGTTTAGGAGCATGTATATCAATGCAGAACAGTCAGGACCGTTACTTTCTCAGGGTTTGCAGGATAGTCGTATTACGCCCTGGGGTCGATTTATGCGTCGGACCCGCCTGGATGAACTCCCCCAATTTTTCAATGTGTTGGTGGGCGATATGTCGGTTGTTGGGCCACGTCCTGAACGGCAATATTTTATTGATCAGATTGTTGAACTAGCTCCTGAGTACAAAAACTTATTGCGGGTAAAACCAGGTATAACCTCCATTGGTCAAATTAAATTTGGTTATGCTGCCAATGTTGACGAGATGGTTAAGCGACTCCGTTTTGACCTTTTATACCCTGAACGTCGTTCGTTTTTTCTTGATGTTTGGATTATTGCCCAAACTGTTCGGGTTATGATGCAAGGGCGAGGACAATAAATAATATATAGACTTGATTGACCACTGATGCGAGTTGCTAACTTGTTGAGTCAGTGGTTTTTTTATGTGTTTCAATCTATATTATTTCTGTAGGCTATCAAGTTTTTACGGTAAACATTGAAAAAAGCCCCTCAAATGCATATTTTTGTGAGCGTTCGATAGGTGTTACAAACAAAGAGTACCCCAGGAAGCGAATTAAAAGAATCTTTAGCGTAAGAGTTTGCACGTATTTTGTTAGTAACTCAACTGTAATAAAGCCGGGGTGATTGTGGTGAAGAACAAATTATGGAGCCGTCTTATAACAGCTCGTCAGGTGGGTGTCTGGGTTATCATTACAGGTGTTTTTAGCGTGCTGTTGTCCTGCGGCCAAAACCCGCAACAAAATCTTAAACAGTCGGCACGAGAATTGCGTAACTGTGCCGATGATCAGAATTTTTCGTCGGATGAGTTAGCGTCTCTGCGCAGGTCTATCAATGCAGACGAAAAAACTAAACTCATTGAGGCTATCATTGATGAGAAATTCCGGGCAGGACTGAATGGCAATGTGCTTGTAGCGCAGAAAGGTATCATTCTGTATAAGAAGTGTAATGGCTTTGGTCACTTTGAAAAGGGATGCCGTGATTCGTTAGTCGAGAACTCCAAATTTCAGTTAGCCTCACTCTCTAAGACCTTTACGGCGGTTGGTATTTTAAAGTTAATCGAAGCGGGTAAACTCCATTTAGAAGACTCTATCCAACAATTTTATCCCAATTTTCCGTATCACGGCATCACAATCCGCGATATGCTCTGTCACCGCAGCGGGCTACCAAACTACGCGTATGCCTTTGATGACAGCATGAAGGTGAATTTTTACAAAAAAGAAAAACCGTATCCCAATAACCAGACCATCATGCACTGGTTTGCTACGGTTAAGCCAACACCCAGGAAGTATAATATTCCCGGCCGGACGTTCAGCTACTCAAATACCAACTATATGGTATTAGCTTCCATAATAGAGAAAGCCACTGGACAATCCTTTGAAGCATTTATTCGTAAGAACATCTTTGCGCCTATCGGGATGAATGAAACATTCGTGGCAACAACTAAAAGCGATTCGATCAATCAATTTCGCACCGCAGGTTACCAGTGGAATCGCCGAATTCCCAAAGATTATTATGACGATGTAGTAGGCGATAAAGGAATTTACTCAACTGTTGGCGATTTATTTAGATGGTACAGAGCCTTAAATGGTGACTGTTTGCTCAAGCGCCAAACTTTGGCGGAGGCTTTCCTGCCCCGAAGCTTCGAGCGAAAGGGCCTCAAAAACTACGGTTACGGTTTCCGAATGATGCTTAATGATCTAAATCAGCCCGAATACATTTACCATACGGGTTGGTGGAAAGGCTACAACACCATGTTTTGGTTCAGCCCGAAGGATGAATACGTTATCATTATGTTAGGCAACCGCTTGAATTCAACCATTTACAGAGTTAAAGAATTAGTTGATGTATTACACGGTGGCAGCAAACCCGCCAACACCGATACAGACAGCGAGGTAGAGATATAATGCAAACATCCGGTAAGTTTGCCGGGTGTTTTGCTTTGCTGCTGTGTAGTGCAAACAGCTTGGCAGATCAATTCAAATCTGCATTACAAAACTCTATGAAACTAGTACTCCTTCTAAGCCTTCTGTCATTCCCCGCCATGTCGCAACAGGCAATGCCTCTTTGGTCAGATAATTTGATTCCCAACGCACTCCCCGGCGTTACAATGACCGAAAAAGTAGAGTCGGGCGATATTATCCGTATTAGCAACGTATCCGTTCCAACACTGTTGACCTTCCTCCCTGAAAAGGGTAAGGCCACAGGGGCTGCCATCATGATTTGCCCTGGTGGTGGCTACTCAATCCTGGCATCGAGCCACGAAGGCACAGATATTGCAAAGTGGTTTGTAGATCAGGGAGTAGCGGCTTTCGTACTGAAGTATCGGTTACCAGACCCTAAAATCATGACAAATCAGCACGAGGTACCGCTGATAGATGCTATGCAGGGAATGCGGCTTATACGGCGTGATGCAGCAAAATATGGTGTTGATCCAAACCGGATTGGGGTGATGGGATTCTCGGCAGGTGGACATCTGGCAGCAACACTGTCGACGCATTGGCAACAGCCGGAACCTGCTGCTGTAAGCCAATCGAAGGGTCTTCAATCAGTGTCGGCACAACCCAATTTTGCCATTCTCATGTATCCGGTCATCACTTTTGGCGATAAAGCACATACAGGGTCAAGAGACAAACTTCTGGGTCAGCTCAAAGCCGACCCAGAAAAACTTGCCTATTATTCGAATGAGTTGCAGGTGTCTAAACTAACACCTCCTACGTTTTTGGTTCATGCTATGGACGACAAGGGGGTGCCTGTTGAAAACAGCATCGACTATTATCTGGCCTGTTTAAAGAATGCTGTTCCTGCCGAAATGCACCTGTATCCAACGGGTGGGCATGGCTTTGCAATGAACGCTACCAACAAAGGTTCTGTAGCCACCTGGCCCGAAGCCTGTAAAGAATGGCTAAAAACCGTGGGAGCGTTGAAATAGCCCCGACCCGTTATTTATCAGACAATATCAGCGGCACATTACCCCGGCCATTCATAATAATAATCTTGGCATTGGGCGATTCAGCAAGCTCGCGTTGGGCTTTAATTTGCTCATACTGAAGCTGTTTGTCGGATAGACCCGTTGACAGGATCTTCTGATAATCGGCAATCCCCTGAGCTTCCACCCGCTTACGGTCGGCTTCCTGTCGTTCTTTAGCTAACACAAACTGCATTTTTTGAGACTCCTGCTCTGCATTAATTTTCGACTCGATGGTTTTCTGTACCGAAGTCGGCAGTACAATGTTTCTCACTAACAATTGCTCAAGCATCAGACCACGTCGTTTAAAATCATTTTCAATGGCTTTGTAGATACGGGTCTGAAATTCGTCACGCTTGGTGGAATATAACGCGATGGCATCGTAATACACAGCGTTGTCACGGATACGAGTACGAGTAACGGGGCGCACAATTTTATCAATGTAATCAGGGCCAATCTCACTGTGAATTTTAGCCGCTTCGGAGGATACAACTTTGTACAAAACGGTTAGGTCGATGACAACCTGTAAACCATCAGCGGTAAGGACCCGGATCGCATCATCACCGTCTTTGTTCCCTTCATCGGCAACTGCCGACATAGTATAGTTCCGGGTTTTAACGTCGTATTCAGTCACGTTAACCAACGGATTCACAAAGTTAAGACCGCTTCCAAGAACACGATCCTGCACCTGACCGAACAGGTTTTGCACCCCAACCGAGCCTGCATCGATCTGACGAACGCTGGACGAAAGCAAACCCAGAATAATTAATACGACGCCCACCAATTTAACAGGTCGGGCATAACGAGAAAATGCCAGCGCAGGCGTATTGATGGCAAATCCAGCAATAAGCGCAAAAATGCCAATAACGAGAAAGAACATTGTTAGGTAAGTTGTGGAGCGTTAGTGCCCAGCAACATAACAAATGTACATGCAGAAACGTGCAGGGCAATGCGTGCTACAGGAACGGTTGCTATACGGGGGAAACGGGCATAAAAAAAGGCATCCGGTAAAGTACCTGATGCCTTTTGGCACTACGCGATCAATTAACCCTTAGCGTGTTACCGTTGGAATGATAGACAGGTAAAGAGATGTCATCTTCTCGAAAGATAAAGGCTATGGTGCCGACATCTCTGTAAGGACTACTTCGTGCCTTTCTTTTTGTCAGCAGCTTTAGGAGCCGCAGCGCCAGCAGTTTCCAGCGCTTCTTTGCTAACGACTTCACCTTTCAGATAAAGTACAACCGTTGGCGTTTCAGCATTGCTGGTTACAGTTACTGATTTGTTGAAACCACCACCCGCAGCAGCATTGTAGGTAGCCGATACCGAACCTGACTGACCTGGCATTACAGCCTCTTTGGTCCAGCTTGGCTTGGTGCAACCGCACGAAGCAGCAGCATCAGAGATAAAGACTGGCTCTTTACCAGTGTTCTTGAACTTGAACACATAGGTAGCGGGCTTGCCCTGCTCAATTTTGCCAAAGTCGTGGGTCTCCTTCTCAAACTTGATAACTCCCTTTTGGGCATAGCCAATTGCCACGAGTATAAACATGGCTACGAAAAGTGAAAAAAACTTTTTCATCGGACTTGTGTAATTATGTTTTAGATATTTGGTTGTTGCACCTTAGAAAACAGAACTTTGGCAAAAGTCTTGCCAAATATTCTTGACTTGACGGTGGCTTAACAAAGAAACGTAAAAAATCGTTTTTTTGAAAGCTGATTCGTTTTATATTATTTTTACTTCCACTAAACTCAATGTAGTTTAGCACTTCACCAGCTCAAGTATCAATAAGTTTAAATATACAAACGTCCTGTGATTGCAAACGAACAAGTTCGCTCAGCGGATATGCTGACTCGCGAAAAAATCCTATCCGACTACCGCCTTGCCTGCGAGAGCCGACAGGTGAGTTTGTTGGGTCGGCGCGATGTAATGGGAGGACGGGCTAAGTTCGGCATTTTCGGTGATGGTAAAGAAATTGCCCAGATAGCCGCTGCCCGTGCCTTTGAACGGGGCGACTTTCGGTCGGGGTATTATCGCGACCAAACCTTTGTGGCTGCCCTCGGCGAACTGCCCTGGCAGCAGTTTTTCGCCCAATTATATGCCCATACCGACATTGAACACGATCCGAACACAGCCGGTCGATCAATGAACGGCCACTTTGCCACCCGATGGCTCGACGAACAGGGCCTGTGGCGCACCCAAACCGATTCGTTTAACTCGGTCTGCGATATTGCCCCTACGGCAGGACAAATTCCACGCTCGTTAGGGTTGGCATATGCGTCGAAGCTATATCGCCAAAATACTAATTTGCACCAGATGGACAACTTCTCCCGACAGGGTAACGAAGTGACATTTGCGACTATTGGCGACGCGTCGACTTCCCAGGGAATGTTTTGGGAAAGTATGAACGCAGCCGGGGTATTACAGGTGCCCTTGTTGATGTCGGTTTGGGATGATGGCTACGGAATTTCTGTGCCCGTTGAATATCAGACGACAAAAGCCAGTATCTCGAAAGCTCTGGCGGGGTTCCAGCGTGATGTGGATGATAAAGGATTTGAAATTTTCACTGTCAAAGGTTGGGACTACGTTGCGCTAGTAGAAACATACCAGCAGGCTGCCCGCATTTGCCGGGAAGAACATGTACCCGTGCTGGTTCATGTGCAGGAACTAACCCAACCCCAGGGGCATTCCTCATCGGGCTCGCACGAGCGATACAAAAGCAAGGAGCGGCTGGATTGGGAAGCCGACCATGACTGTAACAAGCATTTTCGGAAGTGGATTCTGAGCAACGGCTACGCTACTGAAGACGAACTGGAGCAAATTGAGCGAGAAGCTACTCAGATTGCCAAAAACGCCCGTGCCGCAGCCTGGAGCGCGTTTCAACAGTCGATGCAGGTAGACCATGATGACGCGGTCGAACTATTACAACAAGCAGCCCGTAATCATGCCAAAGCCCCCACGCTCATGGCTATTCGCGAAGATTTGCGCAAGGCAACTCCTTTACTCCGACGCGACTCAACAACGGCCATAAAAAAGGCATTGCGCGTTCTTCGGGGAGAAAATACACCTGCTCGAACGGCCCTGTTAAATTGGCTGGAACGGACCAGGCTTGAGAACGAAGACCGTTTTAGTTCGCATTTATATAGTCAATCGCCCGATTCACCGATGCTAGTGCAGGCTGTGTTGCCAGAGTATGCTGAAGACAGTCCCTTTGTGGATGGCTACCTGTTGATGCAACATTACTTCGATAATCTGTTCGGGCGCGACCCTCGTGTGGTAGCTATGGGTGAAGATGTTGGCCACATTGGTGATGTGAACCAGGGCTTTGCTGGCTTGCAGGAAAAGTACAGCGACCTTCGCATTACGGACACCGGCATTCGTGAGACAAGTATTATTGGGCAGGGAATCGGACTGGCGATGCGGGGCTTACGGCCCATCACAGAAATTCAGTATTTCGATTACATTTTTTATGCATTGGCAACCCTCACCGACGATCTGGCAACCCTGCTTTATCGCACTAAGGGCGGTCAAAAAGCTCCGTTGATCGTTAGAACGCGAGGGCACCGACTGGAAGGAATCTGGCATTCAGGTTCACCAATGGGTGCCATGCTAAACAGTTTACGGGGCTTACACGTGCTGGTACCGCGCAACATGACCCAGGCTGCCGGTTTTTATAACACACTGATCAAAGGCGACGATCCCGCACTTGTCGTTGAATGCCTGAATGGCTACCGCCTGAAAGAGCAACTTCCTCAGAATTTAGACTCGATGTGCGTGCCACTCGGCGTTCCCGAAACGTTACGAACAGGTAATGATGTGACCGTGGTTACGTACGGCTCCATGTGCCGCATCGTATTGGATGCAGCCCATCAATTAGCTGACATCGGCATTAGTATTGAGGTGATTGATATCCAGTCGTTACTGCCGTTCGATGTGAACCACGGGATTGTGGAGTCGATCAAAAAAACAAACCGGGTTCTTTTTGCCGACGAAGATTTTCCAGGTGGGGCAACAGCCTATATGATGCAGCAAGTAGTTGAAGGTCAACAGGCTTATCGGTACTTAGATTCGGCACCACGTACCCTGACTGCCAAGGCTCACCGCCCACCTTACGGCTCTGATGGAGATTATTATTCCAAACCAGGCCCGGAAGATGTTATAGATACGATCTACGAAATCATGCAGGAAGCGGAACCAAACCGGTTTCCTCCTCTTTATTGAGTGAATGAGCGATTGAGTGAATCTCCAAGGCGGAGTG
>Ga0105048_10015256_pt1 | contig 11932 bp, 12 predicted proteins | sample MAT05_FD_78382 | JGI IMG/M metagenome (GOLD analysis project Ga0105048, IMG submission 78382) | Freshwater microbial communities from Lake Fryxell liftoff mats and glacier meltwater in Antarctica - MAT-05 | ecosystem: Environmental > Aquatic > Freshwater > Ice > Liftoff microbial mat | place...
CCCACGCTGCCGGTCAGCGGCTGGCGGAGGGTCGCGTAGCTGGCCGTGAACGACGCACCGCGCGTGACGGCGGAGCCTCGCAGGTTGCGATAGACGATCAGGTCGGGATCGGTATCGAAGTCGGCCACGATGCGGTTGCCGAACCGGGTGTGGAACAGGTCGAGGTCGAGCGTGAGCGCATCCTCGATGCCACCCACATCGGCGACACGGTTGATGTTGAGTGTGACCGTCGCCGACCGCTCCGGATCGAGCGCATCGAGAATGCGGACTTCACGCGCCCCGGTGAGCGCGGCATGGTCCTCCGTGAAGAGGTTCACCACGCGAAACCCCGTGGCAGCGTTGAGGCGCACGGCCGTGTGAGCGTCCGGCGTCCACTTGAGCGCCACGCGTGGCGCGGGGATCACGCCATGTGCTGCGTGATGATCCACGCGCAGTCCCGCCAGCAGCACGACGCGTGCGTGCAGCGCGACCTCGTCCTGCAGGAAGATGCCGGGAATGAATCGCGCGTCGGTCACCTGCTGCGCACGCGAACTGTCGCGGTACTGCTGATGGCGCAGCGTCCCGCCCAGCACCAGCGCATGCCGCGCCAGCTGCGGCGACCAGGTGCCCTGCAGAAACGCCGTGCGCTGCGTGGCGAGGTACGGGGTGTCGCCATAGACACTGTTCTGGTGGTGCCACGTGCCGGACAGATCGACGCGCAGCGGGGTCGCCGGCGCGCCCGGACGCCACGTCGCCAGCAGTTCGCCGCGGGCGGTGCGGATGCTCTCGCCGTACACGGTGGACGATCCGCGGTCGGCGGTCGTCCACGCCGACGTGCCGCCGAAGCGGTCTTCGCCGTACACACGCGCCATCACCTCGAACGGCCGGCTGGCCGGTGTGCCGATGGCCCACTTGTTCATGACCGAGAGGCGCGACACGAGCGGCAGATCGCTGAAGCCGTCACCGTTGCGATCGACGAAGCGCGTGTTGCGCGCACCGCTGACGCTCAGCAGCGACGTCGCCGAACCAATGCCGTGCGCGGCCGCGATCGAGAGCTGTGCCTCGCCATCGCTGGTGCCGAACGCATTCACGCTCAGTCGCGGAGCAAGGCGGGCATCCTTCGTGACGATGTTGATCACGCCCCCCATCGCCTCCGATCCATAGAGCGTGGAGTTCGGCCCGCGGATGATCTCCACCTGTTCGATGAGACTCGGATCGATGGAGTTCAGGCCGTACACCGTCGCGAGTGCACTCATCATCGGCGTGCCGTCGATCAGGACGGCGGTGTACGGCCCCTCCATGCCGTTGATGCGGATGTTGTTCGTGAAGCAGACGCCGCAGTCCACCTGCTGCGTGAGTCCGGGCAGGAACGACACGTTGTCCATCAGCGTGCCGCTCACGTTGCGCTGCAGGAACGCCGGTGTGACGAGCTCCACCTTGACCGGCGACTCCGAGATGAATCGCTCGCGCAGCGTGGCCGTGGTCACCACGGTGTTCAGGACCGAGGCGCTGGGCCGGAGCGACAGCACGAGGGTGTCGGACGCCGCCTGCGGGCCCGTGACACGATGCGTGAGCGGCCCGTGCCCGATCGCGCGGACTCGGAGCGTGATCGACGCTCCGGTGGCATCGCTGGGCACTCGCACCAGTCCGGCCGTATCGCTCCGGACGACGGCACCGCCGTCACCGATGCTGACCATCGCCCCAGCCAGCGGCCTGCCATCGCTCGTCACGCGGACGACGAGGCGTCTGGCCGGCTCCTGCGCACCGGCAGCGGCCGCCGCCAGCAGCGTGGCGGCGATCAGAGCAGCGTGACGGGTGAGCAAGGCCGGCGTGGGCATCAGAATCTTGGGTTTCGTATGTACGAAACAGAGAATACTGAGCGCCTGTCCACGGGTCAAGTAGAGGCGAATACAGGCACTGACGGACAGTGCCCCACGGCGATGGCCGAGGGGCACTGGTACAACCACCGATTTCATCACTTCAGCATCAGCGTTGCATCGAGCCAGTAAATGTCGGCTCAGACCCCTGAAGGCACTGGAATGACGGTCGAGACCACGCCACGAACCACAGCACGCCCCTCGTCGCTGATCGGCAGCAGTGGCAGGCGCGGTGCGCCGCCCGACATCCCTGCCACGTCCACCGCAGCCTTCAACCCCGGTACGCCGTAGACCGCGGCCACCTCCAGTGCGATCCGCTTCAGTCCGGCCTGCGCGGCGGCCGCGTTCTCGGGGTGCCCCTCCTGAACCGCCTGCCACACCTGCAGTGCCAGTGACGGTGCGACGCACCCTGCCGCCAGAACCGCTCCGGCGCAGCCCTCGCCAAGCGCCTGGGCCAACGATGGTGCATGGCCCGTCATCACCGCGAACTCCGGCCCGCGAGCCCGCAGGTAGCCTGCGCGCCACTCCCCGTTGCCGCTCGAGTCCTTGATCCCGATGATGTTTTCGTGCGCCGCCAACTCGCACACGACGTCGGGGTCGAGGTGATAGTGCATGAACGCCGGCACCGAGTAGAGCAGCACCGGCGCCGGCGAGGCATCGGCCACGGCGAGATAGTGTGCCTTCTGTGCCGCGGGGGTCATCAGCGAGGTGAAGTAGTGCGGCCCGACCACCAGCACCGCATCGGCGCCGAGCGTGGCAGCGTGCTTGGCACGGGCGATCGTATGCTTGGTGCTCTCGGTCCCGACACCCATCAGCAGACACCGCGAGGCGGGAATCTCGTCACGCACGGCCTGCAGGAGCGCATCACGCTCCGTCTGATCCAGCAGCGCGGCTTCGCCGGTCGACCCAGCCAGCAGCACGCCATGCAGGCCGGCGTCGAGCAGCGCGCGCACGTTGCGGCGCGCCGCATCGCGGTCGAGGGTCCCGTTACCGTCGAACGGCGTGACGGCGGCCGCGAAGATTCCGCCGAGGGCGGGGCGTGGATGTCGCATCAGTCGGTGAGTCCCATGCGCTCGTACACCTGGCGCATCGTTTCCTGTGCCGTCGTGCGGGCGCGAAGTGCGCCATCCGCCAGCACATCGGTGACATACGTCGGTCGCGCGCCGATCTCCGCCGCGCGGCGGCGGATCGGGACCAACACCTCCTCCATGCTTGCCGCCAGCACCTGCTTGCACTCGATGCACCCCCACGCCGCGCTGCGACAGTTCGCCGCCACCTCCTGCCGGACCGGCTCGGGACTGAACGCGCGGTGCATCGCGTAGATGTTGCAGATCTCCGGCGTGCCGGGATCGGTCTTCCGCTGTCGCGCCGGGTCCGTCATGGCCGGACGCAGCTTCTCCCAGATCTGCTCACGCGACTCGAGCAGACCGATGGTGTTGCCGAGCGACTTCGACATCTTCGCCTGGCCGTCCAGACCCATCAGGCGGCGCACCGGGGTCAGCAGCGGCTGCGGTTCGCCGAAGTACGGCAGTTCCGCCGCGAAACGGGCGTTCCAGCGCCGCGCAATCTCGCGGCTCAACTCGAGATGCTGCACCTGGTCTTCGCCCACGGGCACCCGTGTCGCATGGTACAGCAGAATGTCCGCCGCCTGCAGCACCGGATAGGTGAGCACCCCGGTCAGCACGCTTTCAAGCCGGGCGCTCTTGTCCTTGTACTGGGTCTGCCGTTCCAGCTCGCCCAGCGGCGTGACGGTGTTGAAGATCCACGCCAGCTCGGTGTGCTGCGGCACGGCGCTCTGGAAGAAGAGCGTGCAGCGCTCGGGATCGAGGCCGGCCGCGAGCAGCGACACCGCCATCTCGTGCCGGCGTCGGCGCAGGTCGGCGGGCTCGTAGGTGCCCGTGAGTGCATGCAGATCCACCACGCAGAAGTAGGTGGCGTCACGGCCCTCCTGCATCCGGACCCAGTTGGCCACGGCACCGAGGTAGTTGCCGATGTGCAGGTCGCCGGAGGGCTGGATGCCACTGAAGATGCGAGACATGCTGCCAAGTTAGCGCACCCGGTGCGGATTTCGATCTCGCCGGCAGACTGTCGGTGGCCGGCGCGCAGCGGTTAGCGTTCGGACATGCCCGACACATCCGCCGACCATTCGTCACCCCTCCACCGCGACGTCGCCCTCCTCGCCGAGATCGAACGGGTCGCGCAGGACGCCGCGGCCTTCATCCGCAGCCACGATGGCGAGCGTGACGCGCTGACGTGGGACATCAAGGGCGAAAGTGACTTCGTGAGCATCGTCGACCGCGGCACCGAGCAGCGCATCCGCGCCGCGCTCGCCCCTCCGGGCCGTGACGTGACCTTCATCGGCGAGGAGAGTGCCCCTGACGTGATGATCGGATCGGGCATCACGTTCATCGTCGACCCGCTCGACGGTACCACCAATTACCTGCACGGCTTTCCCGCCTACGCCGTCTCGATCGGGGCACTGGTGGATGGCGAGCTCGCCGCGGGTGTGGTGGTGGACGTGCCGCGCGACGAGTGCTTCACCGCCGTGCGCAACGGCGGCGCCTTCCGCAACGGACATCCGATGCGCGTGAGCCGCATCACCGACCCGACGCTGGCGCTGATCGCGACCGGCATGCCCTTCCGCAAACCCGAACAGATCGCCCGCTACCTCGAGCAGCTCCCGAAAGTGCTTGCGACGACCAGCGGCATCCGCCGCGCCGGCGCCGCCGCGATCGACCTCGCCCACGTGGCCTGTGGCCGCGTCGAGGCGTTCTGGGAGACACGCCTGGCGCCATGGGATGTGGCCGCCGGCATCCTGCTCATCCGCGAAGCGGGCGGGGTCATCACCGATCAGGATGGCACGCCGTCGGTCCCCGCGCTGACGTCGGTCGTCGCCGGCAACCCGGCCATGCATCGCTGGCTGATCGACACCATCCGTTGAGCCCCTCCGGTCCACGTCGCCGATGCCACTGATCGAGTGTGTCCCGAATTTTTCTGAAGGTCGTGATCCGGCCGTGATCGCGGCGATCGAGGCCGCGATCACGGCGGCCAATGGCCGCGTCCTCGATGCCTCGCTCGACCCCTGGCATCATCGCGCCGTGATCACCTTCGTCGCCGACCTGCGTGACGTGGTGGGCGCCGCCTTCGCCGCCATCCGCACCGCCCGCGACCGCATCGACCTCACGCACCATACGGGGGTGCACCCGCGCATCGGCGCCGCCGACGTGGTGCCGTTCATCCCGATCGACGGCAGCACCATCGCGGAGTGCGTTCAGGCAGCGCGCGCGCTGGCGGAGCGCGTCGGGCGCGAGCTGCAGATTCCCGCCTACCTCTACGATCACGCGGCGCAGCGCGAGGCCTGCCGCAACCTCGCCGACGTCCGTCATGGCGGCACCGCCCTGCTCGCGCAGGAGATCGCGACCACGCGTCCACCCGATGCCGGCCCGCACGCGCTGCATCCGACGGCTGGTGCCGTCGCCATCGGGGCACGGCACTTCCTCGGCGCGTTCAACGTCTACATCGGCCACGAGGCGCACCTGCCGCAGGCGAAGGCCATCGCGCGTGAGCTGCGCGCCGCCGGCGGCGGACTGCCGGGCGTGAAGGCACTCGGCCTCGTGGTGGATGGGATGGCGCAGGTCTCGCTGAACGTCACCGATCTCGGTGCGGTGTCCTTGCACGCCGCCTTCGATGCCGTGCGACGCGCTGCGGTGGCACGTGGAATCGATGTCACGTCCAGCGAGATCATCGGCCTCGCGCCACAATACGCCATCGAGCAGGGCTTTGCCGATCGCATCATGCTCCGCGATCGTCGTGAGACCATCTCACTCGAGCAGCGCATCGCCGCCACCGCACCGACGGATGACATCAGCCGCACCGCGGACGCGATCGCAGACCTGCAGCAGCCCCCCGCCAGTGGCACGGCTGCGGCCCTCACGGCGGTGCTCGCATCTTCCACCGTGCGACTCGCCGCCGGTGTCCATGTGGCGCGCTCAGCCAGCGCCGTGGCGGAGCAGATGCGGTGCGTGATCGAGACGTCGCGCATACTCGAGGCGCACCTGCACGCCGCCGCGCGCGACGACGCGCAGGCCTGGAACGCCGTCGTGCTGGCGCGCCGCCAGCTCGCCACCACGCCCGGTGCGATGGCTGACCGGTTCCGCGCCGTCGATGCCGCGCTGATGGGAGCGAGCGAGGTTCCGCTCCGCATTGCGCGGCTTGCCAGCGACGTACTGGCGCTCGCGGCTGAGGCGGCGGCTGAGGGTGATCGCGTGACGGCGCCCGACGCGTGGGCCGGCGCGACCATCGCGCACGCCGCCATCACCGCGTCTCTCGGATTGCTGCGCGGGAACCTCGCAATGCTCGGCGACGCGACACTGGCAACGGCCCCACGCGAGGCGGCGCACGCCCTCGTCACTCGCGCCACCGCATTGCTCGAGCAGGCAAAGGTGGCGGTCGGGCACGTCGCAGGCTGACCGGCACAGCCTGCGGGACGCACCGTCTACGGCCGCGCTGCCGTCGCGCGCGGTGCCGCGCGAACGCTCTCGATCACGCCGCGGACGTCCCGCAGATGTTCCGGGAACCGTGTCTGCAACTGCATGTAGAAATGCTGGCCATCGATCAGCGGTGACCACGCCACATCCACGCGGTAGTTGCGGATCCCTTCCATCAGCACGGTGGTCCGGATCGTGATCGTCGTATCGCCGCGCACCAACTCGCACTGCACGGAATTCAGCGGCAACACCGGGTTGAAGATGAACTCGCCGCCTTTCCACACCCGCAGATCACTCGCTGTCTTCTGCAGGTTGAAGCCGACGTCGTTGAGCGAGTTGTAGTCGGGGATCCACCGGGATGGGACCTCGAACTGCAACGGTGCGAAATCGATGCGACTGGTCGTGCCTCGCAAGACCACGTTCGAGGCGCTGCATGGAGCATCGATCTCACGCGACGTACCGCCCGATGCAACGGGCGGAATCATCGGACGTGCGCAGGCGGCGAGTAGACCGGCCGCGGCCAAGGTGATCTGCACCCGCATCTGGACTCCTGGCTGAGGAATGCCCCGAAAAGTGGATGGAAACGACCGTCGCGCTATCGCAACGCCACGCACAGGCCGATCCGACTGGCGCCGTTCATCGCTGCGTGCCGGCAATCGCGGGGTAGCGCACGCTGTCGGTCACCGCATGGATCTACTGCAGATGCTCCGGGAAGCGAGTGTGCAACTGCCTGAAAAAGGACTGGTCGTCCACCATCCGTGACCAGTTCACGTCCACGCGGTAGGTGCGCCGGCCCGTTGCGATGACCGTCGAGCGGAACGCGATGGTGAATCCGTCGCGCCCGCTCCCGCACTGCAGAGTGTTGAGCGGAAGCACTGCGGCGAATGTGAGGCTCGCCTCCTTCCAGACATTCAGTTCAGCGCTCGTCCGCATCGTGCTGAAGTCCACCTCGGTGATCGACGTGACACGCGGTTGCCGACGCGTCGACACCGTGCAGCCCGGAGGGTCCAGCCAAATGGCCGCACCGGAACGGTGACCGTCGCGTTCGCCTCTCGACCCGGCTCATCGACCGGCCGCGTCCCGACCGGACCGATATCGGGTCGGATCGTCTGCCTCGCGCAAGCCGTCAGCACTCCAGGCATTACCGAACCCCACCAGACTCGACGAATCAACACAGACCCCTCGTGCGAAGTGCTGTCCATCGGACCATGCACGCTGGACTGGCCGCCGGCAAGGGCAGCGGGTTGCGCCGACGCTCAGCTGTCGATCAGGGTCAGGATCCGCGGACCATTGACCGTGATCGCCACCGTGTGCTCGAAATGCGCCGACCACTTTGCATCGGCCGAGACGATCGTCCACTTGTCGCTCAGCGTCCGGATGGCGGCCGTGCCGATGTTCACCATCGGCTCGATGGCCAGCGTCATCCCCGGCATCAGCTTCGTGCCGCGCTTCGGCTTGCCGTAGTTGGGCACCTGGATCTCCTCGTGCAGCACGAAGCCGACGCCGTGCCCTACCAGCTCGCGCACCACGGCAAAACCCGCCGCCTCGACCACCGTTTGCACGGCGTGACCGATGTCGCCGATATGATTCCCCAGCACGCACGCCCCGAGCGCGGCGCCGAGCGAGGCCTCCGTGACGCTCAGCAGTCGCTGGTGCTCGGCCGAGATTGCACCGACCGGGTGCGTCTTGGCTGCGTCGGTATACATCCCCTCGTACTTCACGCCGATGTCGACGCTGAGGATGTCGCCCTCCCTGAGGATCCGTTTCGGCGACGGGATGCCGTGCACGATCTCCTCATTGATGCTGAGGCAGATCGCGCCGGAAAAACCGTACAGCCCCTTGAACGCGGGCACCGCGCCGGAATGGCTGCGGATGAACTCCTCGGCGATCGTATCCAGTTCGAGCGTGCTGATGCCCGGCCGAATGGCTTGGCGCACCACGTCGTGGGTCGCGGCGAGGATGCGGCCACCACGAGCCATCGTGGCGATCTCCCGCGCCGACTTGAGCTGAATCACAGTCCCAGGGCGAGCCGTGCGCGACCCGTGACGTCGTCGATGGCGCCAACCGCATCGATGGTGGCAATACGGGCGCCATTCTTCTCGTACCAGGCGAGCACCGGCTCGGTGGACTTCCGATACGCATCGAGACGCGTCTTCACCGCCTCGGGCTCGTCGTCCTTGCGGCGCACGAGTGTGCCGCCGCCCCGTCCGCTGCTGCAGCCCACCGACTCGCACGATGCGCCCGGCTCCACACCACTGTACGGTGCGCTGCACTTCTCGCACGTGAGCCGGCTGCTGATTCGCCCGATGATCTCATCGTCCGGAATGTCGAAGACGAGCACGGCGCCGAGCGAACGGCCGAGGTCTGCCAGCACCTTCTCCAGTCCAGCCGCCTGCGGCACGGTGCGCACCACGCCATCCAGCACCGCACCATTGGCGTAGGCCGGCTCGGCGAGCGTCTCCTTGATGATGCCAAGGATCACATCATCGGCGACCAGGTCGCCGCGATCCATGAACGCCTTGGCTGCGAGGCCCAGCGGGGTGCCGGCTCGCAGCGCAGCGCGGAGTGCTTCGCCGGTGGCAAGAATCGGAACGCCAAGCGCCGCGGCGAGCCGCGGCGCCTGCGTGCCTTTCCCCGCCCCGGGCTTGCCGAAGAGGACAATGACCATGATCGAGCGGGGTGTCGTGTAATGGGCTGAAGAAACCGCGTGCGTTGCTACTGCTGTGAGGCGGTCAGACGCCGCCGGTTGCCTGCCGTCCGCGGTAACGAACCTTGCCCTTCTTCATGAATCCGTCGTACTGCCGGAGGAGCAGATGCTGCTGCATCTGCGCCATCGTGTCCAGTGCCACGCCGACCACGATCAGGAGGCTGGTGCCGCCGAAGCTGAACGGCACGTTGATCCAGATTGCGATCAGCTGCGGGAGCAGCGCGATGGCCGTCAGGAACAGCGCCCCTGGCAACGTGATGCGCGTCACCACCTGGTCGATGTATTCAGCCGTCTTTGCGCCCGGCTTGATGCCCGGCACGAACCCACCCTGCTTCTTCAGGTTCTCGGACAGGTCGATCGGATTGAAGATGATCGACGTGTAGAAATAGGTGAAGAACAGAATGAGCACGCCGCTCAGCACGAAGTAGAGCCACGACCCTGGAGCGAATAATTCCGCGAAGGTCTTGAGCCCCTCGTTACCGCTGAACTGCGCGATCGCGCTCGGCACGACGATCACCGACTGTGCGAAGATGATCGGCATGACGCCGGCCGAATTCAGGCGCAGCGGGATGAAATTGCGGGCTTCCTGTCGCATCCGCCCGCGGCTCACCGTCCGCTGCGGGATCTGGATCAGGATGCGGCGCGCCGCCATCGTGATCGTGACCACGCCCGCCACCACCGCCAGCATCACCACACTCAGCACCAGCACCGCCAGCGGGCCGATGGCGCCGCTGCTCATGAAGCTGAACGTCTGGAAGATGCCGGGCCAGAAGCCTTCGACGATCGAGAAAAAAATGATCAGTGACGCGCCATTGCCCAGCCCACGCTCCGTGATCTGCTCACCCAGCCACATCACGAACATCGCACCCGTGGTCAGGAACAGCGCCATCTGCGCCTTGAACCAGAACCCCGGCTGCGCCACCGCGCCAGGCAGCGACTCGGTGAACAATCCAAAGCCCCAGCCCTGCACGATCGCGAGCACGACCGTCGCGTACCGCGTCCACTGCGTCAGCTTCTTCCGGCCCTCCTCGTCCTTCTGCATCTTGTCCACCTGCGGCAGCACCGCACCGGCGATCTGCACGAAGATGGACGCCGAGATGTACGGCATGATGCCGAGGGCGAGCACCGTGGCACGGCTCAGGCCACCGCCCGAAAACAGATCGTACAGGCCGAGGATTCCGCCGGCGCCCTGATTCTGGAAGTACTGCGTGACGGCCAGCACATCGATGCCCGGGGCAGTGATGTGCGAGCCGACACGGTAGAGCACCAGGCAGATGAACGTGAAGGTGATCTTCTGCCAGAGCTCGGGCGTGCGATAAATGTTCGCGACGGTATCCGTCGCGGAGGCCTGTGCCATCCCCTACTCCTCGATGCGACCGCCGGCCGCCTCGATCTTTGCCTTGGCACTGGAGCTGACCTTCACGCCACGCACCGTGTACGCGCCGGTCACTTCGCCATTGCCCAGCAGCTTGGCCGGTCCCTTGTTCACGTTCACCAGGCCAGCGGCCAGCAGCGTCTCCACGGTCACGTCCGTGCCCGTGACCTTCACCAGCTCGTCGAGGCGCACGATCTGGTTGACGATGCTGAACGGGTTGGTGAACCCACGCTTCGGGATCCGGCGCGTGAGCGGCATCTGGCCACCCTCGAAATGCGGCTTGCCGCCGCCCGGGCCATGATGACCCGCGCGCGCCTTCTGTCCCTTGTGCCCCTTGCCCGACGTCTTGCCCGTGCCCGAGCCCGGACCACGACCGATGCGCTTTCGGTTGCGGTGCGATCCCGGCGCCGGCACGAGGTTGTGCAGGCCCAGCTTCTCGATGGTCTCGCTCATGGCTCCGTTACTCCGCGACCGGGGTCACTTCAAGCAAGTGACGCACCCGCTTGATCTGCCCACGCAAGGACGGACTGTCCTGCTGGACGACGACGGCCTGATGATGCTTCAGGCCGAGCGCCTTCAGCGTGTCCTTCTGTACCTGCGGCTTCCCGATCCCGCTGCGCACCTGCTCGATGCGCAGCTTGCCATTGGTCATCGGAAGGGTCTTCGGCGTGTGCTTCGGCCCCTTCGTCGGACTCTTGATGAACGTCCGCGGCATTTATGCAACCTCCTTCGACTTGGCACGGCTCAGATACTGGATCGAGCTGACCTCGATGCCACGCTCACGCGCGATCTGATCCACCGTCACCAGCTCTGCCAGACCGGCCATCACGGCGCGCACGAGGTTGTGCGGATTCGTGCTGCCCAGGCTCTTGGTCAGGATGTCCTGAATGCCGACGCACTCGAACACGGCGCGCACCGCACCACCCGCGATCACACCGGCACCCGGCGCCGCCGGCTTCATCAACACCTTCCCGGCGCCGTGCTTGCCAAGCACTTCGTGCGGAATCGTCGCCCCGGTCAGCGGCACGCTGACCATGTTGCGCTTGGCACCCTCGACGGCCTTGCGGACCGCCTCGGACACTTCGTTCGCCTTGCCAGTCGCGTAGCCGACCTTGCCCTTCCCGTCGCCAACGGCCACGAGAGCGTTGAACGAAAAGCGACGACCACCCTTGACGACCTTGGCCACGCGATTGATCGCGACCACGTTCTCGACGAGATCGGACTGCTCACGCTCACCGCCGCGATTGTCGCCACCGCGGCCGCGGCCATCACGACCACCGCCACCACCGGGGGCACCACCGTCCCGTCCGCCGCGGTTGCCGCCGGGTCCGCCGGGGCCACCACCGGGTCCACCGCGACCACGACCGCCGCCACTGCCACCCCGACCGCCACCGCCGCCACTCCGGGCGCTGCCACCACCACCGGGCCCGCGACCTGCGGGACGCGACGTCTCACTCGACGTCGAACCTACGTTCGGCTGATCTGCCATATCAGAACTCCAGGCCGC
>Ga0105048_10015258_pt1 | contig 11931 bp, 12 predicted proteins | sample MAT05_FD_78382 | JGI IMG/M metagenome (GOLD analysis project Ga0105048, IMG submission 78382) | Freshwater microbial communities from Lake Fryxell liftoff mats and glacier meltwater in Antarctica - MAT-05 | ecosystem: Environmental > Aquatic > Freshwater > Ice > Liftoff microbial mat | place...
ACCGATTACGTTACTCTCTCCGCCCGTCAGGCGTGCTTCACGACGGGAACGGGGCGTTAGCTCAGTTGGGAGAGCACCGCCTTTGCAAGGCGGGGGTCAAGGGTTCGAGCCCCTTACGCTCCATGCAGGTCAAGAGGGAATGCAAGGCGGGCGCCAAGCTCCGGCGCCCGCTTTTTATTCGGTGTCGAGCCGGTACGCGTGGCGAAACGCCGGTCGCCTTGCCCCGAGCTGGGCCAGTCGAAGTAGACTACACCCGTTGGTCGCCGCGAATTCGATGAGATTGGCACCATTTTCATTCTTACCACTGAACCACTGGAAAAATGCAGTAAAGCCGAGGCGCACACGCTGGCTAGCCAACTGCATGCGGTGCGACAAAGTTGCGGGTGTCGAGCCGAAAGCTGCGGAGAATTGATGGGCTACGATCGAATTTTAAACACCAGAAATCTTCCAACATCCTTTTGCGGCTCATAGTTCTGTTCGATCCAACGCATCAGCTCTGGAAAGCGCGACGGCAAGTGCCCCAATGCGTTCGGATTACCGCCCCGCCATGCGGCCGGTTCTACCAGAACGTAGATGGGCGGATGCTGCGCAAGTGTACGGAACATTTCCGCGCGATTGGTTGCCATACGCCCCGACGTTACTTCACCTGGACGCCCTTCGATCGGCGTGTAAAAAGCAAACCTTCCCGGAGTCTTGCGACCGGTTAAAACATTTACGTTGAGCTCTTGCCAGACCAACACGCGATCTTCAGTGGCGGTGTTGTCACGTACAAAATCGGCCGCGAGTCGTATGTCCGTTAGCGTATAGTCTCCCGGAAAATTCGTGAATCCTGATTCGAATTCTTCTGCGGTAATACGGTGAGTGACGAACTTGAACGTTCGAAGGGCGCTCTTGATCGGCGCACTCGATATTCCGCATGCGATCATGGCAATCGTCACGCTCACCAACAATCGAGCGTATTGTGCGAGATCGCTACGCGTTTCGCTGGCAATCCAGATTCGGTGGAATCCAAGCGATGCCGCCATGGTGACCGCAGGAAACCAAGGGGCCCAGTGATACGCAAACCAGCGATTTTGCAGCGCGACCAGGAAAACGGCGATCACAATCCACGTGACGAGCAGGCGCATACGCGAAAGCTGTGGTCCCTCGCGCTGTCCGCTGAGCGCGAACCACAAGCCAACGCAGCAGAATGGAACTGCGATGAGCAGCTGTTGTCGCTCGGTCAGGAATCCAATTGCGGCCGATGCCACAATTCCCAGCGTGATATGAGACGTGCCATTCGCTTCAAGGTTGAAAAGGATGTAACTGTCAAAGAATTCACGAAGCGCGCCGCGGCTCCAAAACCATCCGATACACAAAATGATGGGCGCGGCACATCCGGCGGCCATCGTCGCGGCCATTGATGCGGATTTACGCCACCCCGGAACGCCGTTCGCAAAAACAGGAAACCACAACAAAACGAGAAAGGCCGCATAGACAGGCTTGATAAGCATTGATGCGCCTATCAACGCCGCACCCGCAGCGCTTCGGGTGAATGACGCCCTGTTCCAGACCATGGCAACGGCCATGGTTATCAGCCAGCTGGCCCAAAGATCGGGTTGGCCGTTGACGTTGTACCCCTCGCCAAGCACCGACGTGAACAGGATGAGTGCGGACAGGCAAGCCGCGCGTTTGCTCATCATTGGGTTGAGCATGTAGAATACGCCAGCGCAACCCGTCACAGTGAGCAGCAGGTCTATGGCGCGAACGCCAAGCGCCATGCGGCCAAATACGATTTCAGCGAGCGCGTAACCGAAATACGCCAGCGGACCTTTCACGTCCCACGCGTCGACGTACGGTGTGCCACCGCGCGCTACGACATCGCCAATCCACGCAAAAATTCCTTCATCCCAACTGAGGGGCCATGCAAGCGACGCGACACCTACACAGATCGAGACTGTGAACAAAAAAAGTATGCCTACGTATACCTGTAAACCGGACGTGCCAGCGCGGTTTTGCGTGCCACTTAATTCGGTTGTGCCAGTCACATCTGAAATGGTACGGGTTCGGGAGCGCGCAGACTTCGGTCAGACCTTTCAGGATACCGCCCACCCGTGTCAGTATGTGGTGCGTGGCCGGAAGGTATCAGCACCGCACGACAATGTCACGGCTTTGCGTGCGTGCGCTCAGTTGGGAGAACTTCGCCTTTGCAAGGCGTGGGCACGGATTCGAGCCCCTTACGCTCCGCTGCTGGAAACGAGAGCCAGCCACGCAGCGGTGGCCCTTTCGTCGCTGCAACGGGCCGCTTTCATCGTTGTTGTCCACAGATGAGCCTTGCGGCTTTCGGGGTTTGCACGGGCTGACTACCGCGACGCAATGGCCCCATGTGGCGATGCTGAACCCTGTCGATCACGTATTCTGTCTGGGTGCAACCGTGCGCAACGAAGTGATCGCCCTGGGATAAGCCGCTGCTCCAATCTCAACGGAGCGACGAGGTGTGTGGCGGAGCGCTGTGCTACGAGTTTCGGTCGTGCAAAATGCCACACAACCCATGCGGAAAGTTGCGCGCAACCTGCTCGGCATTCCCCACAGTCAGGTCGTGCTCTGGCGCTTTCACGCCATTCACCACTCGCAGCGTGAAATGAACATCTTCAGCGTCTGGCGGCAGCACGTCTGCGAGCATTTGCTCCCGCAAGGGACGGTGGTGCGACTGCTCATCTCACTCTGGCTCCGGCCCCAGATGGTTGTGACCATCGGCACGTTCTTCTGGCGGCACACACTGAACATCCATGCCGACATTCGTACCAACATCTTCCCACTCGGCTGGGTGTTCGTTTCGACCCAGTTTCACCAGCGCACGACTCAATTGACCTACCAACCGGTGACATGAATTTTGGTGCTTTCCTGACGCATTGGGTTCGCCTGTTTGGCACCATATACCACGGCATCCATGAAGACCTGGCCACTGGCGTGAAGAACGCAAATGTTCCTCTGCCCATATCGCGCAAGCCGCCAGTGCGGTTTGCCGACACCGGGCGACAGCTCTGGTTCCCGTTTCGACCCCTTCTGAAGCTGTGAGAGGGCAGGCAGCACCTGCCGCTGCAACTGCGTGCCAGTCTGTCCGACGCTGGGAGATGAACAGAGCACCGACCACGCAGATCTAACCGAGCGCCATGCAGTGGGAAGTTGTTCGAGCAGGCCAGACATCCCAGTTTTTACTTGAACGAAACTGCCACGAATGGTGTCAGCAGTGAGCAATTGGGCTGCGATGCCAAGTCCTGATTGGCGTCTACATGCCACGGAGATCAAGAGGAGACGTGGACCAACCAAACGAACCAAGCATCAGGATAGTGGCGAGTTGAAGCAGCGGCTGGTCAAGGATATCGAGCGGGCATTCCGGTCTCTGGTGCGCACCGAACAAACCTACGCGCCGGACTCCTGCGGTATCCGCTGCATCCGCCCAATCGGCAGTTGTCCGCGTCAAGCGGTGTAACCATCGCCGCCGGATGCTAGTGTAGTGTCGCTAGAGTAGTGTTCGCTTAGCCAACCTTCTTGAGAATCTGTTGCACGGTTGCGGTCCACACGAATGGCGTAGGGTGTTCGTTGTGGCGATCAATGTACTGCCTGATGGCCGTGACCAACTCCGCGACGCTCGTGACGGCGAGGCGGCGAATCTGGCGCTCCGTCAGCTCGCCGAAAAAGCGTTCGACCAGGTTGAGCCACGAGGCCGACGTGGGCGTGAAATGAAAGTGGACGCGCGGGTTGCGCGCGCGCCAGTGTTTTACCGCGGCGTGCTTGTGCGGGGCGTAGTGGTCGAGGATCACGTGGATGGCTAAGTCTTCAGTGACGCTGCGCACCATCTGCTTGAGAAACGCGAGGAATTCCTGATGCCGATGCTGCGGTTTGCACTCCTGCAGAATGCTGCCCGACGCCACGTCCAGCGCGGCGAACAGCGTCGTGGTGCCGTGCCGTTTGTAGTCGTGCGTCATCGTGCCGGCGCGTCCTTTTTTCATCGGCAATCCCGGGTGCGTGCGATCGAGGGCTTGAATCTGACTCTTCCCGTCGAACGCGAACACGACCGCCCGCTCCGGGGGATTGAGATAGAAGCCGACCACATCCCGCAGCTTCGCGACGAATTGCGGATCGCGCGACAACTTGGACCGTTTGACGCAATGCGGCTTCAGGCCATGGGCGCGCCAGATCCGCGCGATCGTCGCGTGGTGATGCCCCGTGACTTGCGCCATGATCCGCGTGCTCCAATGCGTCCCCGTCGGCGGCGCGGTCTCCAGTGTGCGCGCGACGATCGCCGCTTCGTCCGCCATGGTGATTTGCTTGGGGCGCCCCGGGCGCGGGCGATCCATGCCCAAACTCTCGAGGCCCTCCACGCTGTACCGATCCAGCCAACACGTAACCATCGGACGCGACACGCCCAGCTCCGCGCAAATCTGCAACCCCGACCGACCGTCGGCCGACCGCAGCACGATCTGCGCGCGTTCCACCACGCGTTGCGGCACCGTGCGCGACCGCACCAAGGCTTCGACACTACACTCGCCTGGAACCGCAGAACATTCTCGCCCTCGTGTCGAAGGCGCCAACTCACGTAGCCCCACCCCCGCGCGTCACGAGACCAACCAGGCACTCCCTCCCAGCACCACCGCAAACCGCAACACGCGCCCCACAAATACCACTCCAACAAACGCAACCCGATCCAATCGCAACTGCCCGCACAACACCGCCATGATGGCCAGCGGCGGCAATCCGACGGTCGAGGAAAGCAGCAGCAATGCCACGCCCATCAAGCCCCGCCGGCCAATTTGCCCCTGCATGCTATTGAAACACTTCTGAAATTTCGGCGACTGCATCTTCTTCGCGATGAACGGCCACCGCATGGACGACGCGCCCACCTCATACCAGATCAGTTTCCCCATTGTCTGCCCGGCTGCCGCCGCGATCGCTACTGGCCACAGCCCGACACTCCCGCCAAGCGCGCCAACGCCCGCCATGTACACTTCGATGTTGAGCAACGGACACATGGCCGACGCGATGCCCATGAGTAAGGTGCCCGCCAGCAGCATCATGCGGCACCAACCGTTGCGGCTCCCATTGTAGCACCCGCGGTAGCACCCGCGGTAGCACCCGTCGCTCCACCAATATTCGTCACTGCAGCGCCCAGCACGCAGCCCGCCGGCACCGGCATCTGCAACTTGAGCAGCCACATAAACGACATGAGCTTGAGACCAAGCAACACCGTCGCAATCACACCCACCAGCAAGGCCTCACGGGTCCACACCATCAGCACGGCAAACAGCGCGGAGTTGATGGCCTTGCCGGCCTTCGACCAGTTCCACAACCACAACCGGCGATTGATGAGGTGAAAATAGTTCGGACTCGACACCGGCCAGGCCAGAAATGCGAGTGACAGATACATGTCCACGACCATGAATTCGAGCAGGTAGATCGCGACCGGTCCCACCATCGTCGGGTCGTACCAGGCAAAGCCGATGTAAAACGCGGCCGCGGAAATCCGATCGCACATGATGTCCAGCGTCGCGCCAATGCGCGTTTCGCAATGCGTCAGTCGCGCCACAAATCCATCCGCGACATCTCCAATCCAGTACGCGCCCAGCGCCACAAGCAGCAAAGGCAACGAATGTTCGCGGGCTCCCACCGCGGTAAGCACCAGCGCGGCGACGGTCCGCGCGGCCGTGATGGCGGTTGCCCACGTCATGAACCGTTCGTCGAGGCCCTGCGCGCATTCGCGATGCGTGCACCGTGCGTTGTGTACGTGTGATGTTGCATGGTCCGGGGTTACTGCTGCGGCGCGACGATCATCCGGAGTCAGAATCAACAGGCCAGCAAGCGGCTTCGGCGCAGACGCAACCGCAACATCGGCGGCGGCGCGGCGCGATTTCATCGTGGCGGCGCTCATTGTTCAATTCCCGCCACACGCGTGACACACTGCGAATCGAGAATGCTGGCCAGATGATCGGGTGCTTCTTCCTGGACAAAGTGCCCGGCGCCGTTCACTCGCAGAAAACGCAGGCAACCCCGTACGCCTTTCAGTGCATTCAAATGGGACGCGGTCGGCGAAGTGGCGTGTGGCGCAGCGCCAAGCACTACCGTCACCGGCATTTGCAACCGGGCAATCAACGTCGCCACCAAGTCGGGCTCCTGAGCGGTGCTCAAGCGCTGCATCATGGCGGTCGACCGCCCAACGTTCACCAGAATCGGCTCGACGTAGCTGCGCTCGGACGCGGCGTTCAACCACACGACACTGCCGGAGTTTTCGCGGATGCCGCTCAACATCCTGGAACGAATGAGTGCGCGCCCGCCCGGCACACTGGCGATGACCGGAATGAGACTCAGTGATTGGCCCATCAGCGCCGTGCGGCTGCTTGGCAACGCACCCACGTCCACGAGATCAAGCGCGGACACGCGCTCCGGGTACATCGCGGCCAGCCGCAATGCGACGCCGCCACCATGCGCGTGCCCGACCACATGCGCGTTCCGAATATTCAGCGTGCTCAACGTCCGGTTCACACGGCGGGCCAGGGCTGCAAACGAAACGTCAGCCGAATCGGCAGATTGTGCGTACGGATCGATGACAACCACGCAGTAGCCTTTCCACTGCAACCGCTGCTCGAGGCGACGCATGCCACTCGCGCCGCCAATCATTCCGCTCAACAACACCCACGTGGGTGACGCAGTCGTCGTGCCTGTCGATTGCCGAACAGGTGTCGGTTGGGCCATGGCCACCTCTACGGTCGGCAGCATGGCAATCCCGGCTGCGAGGCAGCGCACAACGTGGGGGATGCCTGCGAGTTGGAGATTCGGGAATGCGCAGTGTCGCATCATGGTGCAGCGTCCGTGCTCTAGCTCTTCCGAATCGGTGCCGGGGCGGAGAGAGAGGTCCGCAGGCCGGGCTCAGAACGGTGAAGAGCGGTGGGTGGCGACGCAGATGCCGCCAACCAGAACGCGGGGGATTCGGCAAAAGTGGTCGGAATTCAAGGCAGGCTCGCTTGACTCGGCCTGCGGGCCGTCGTATCCTCGCCGCCACGAGGCGCACTGCAGCCACTGCCGATTGTTGTCAGATTCTCCAAACCGGCCACCTGGACCGCACAATGACGTCTGAACACGCCTCCACTCCTGATGTAACGGCCCTGCTGCTCGCGTGGAGCGACGGCGATCGTGACGCCCCGGACGCCCTGCTGGGTGCCGTGTATGAGGAACTGCACCGCCAGGCCTCGCGGGCCATGGGACGGGAGAGCGAAGGCAACACGCTGCAGGCCACGGCGCTGGTGCACGAGGCCTACTTACGACTGGTCGACCAACGCCGCGTCTCGTGGCGCAATCGATCGCACTTCTTTGGCATCTCCGCGCAACTCATGCGGCGCATTCTGGTCGACCACGCCCGAGGGCGTCTCACGGACAAACGCGGAGGTGGCCAAACACCGGTCACGCTCACGCACAGTGGCGTCGCCGTTTCGCCCGCCGACGATTCCGCCGTGGAGGTCATGGCCCTGCACGAAGCCCTGGAGCGACTGGCGGCCTTCGATCCCGATCAAGCCCGCATTGTCGAGCTGCGGTATTTCGGAGGGTTGACCATCGAGGAAACCGCCGAGGCAACCGGGGTTTCGCAAACGACCGTCAAGAGTGAGTGGGCCATTGCGCGCGCGTGGCTGAGAAGGGAACTGACTGACACGTGACACCTGAGCGCTGGCAACAAGTGAAGGGTGCCATGTCGCAGGTGCTGCAGGCGCCGCTGGACGAGCGCACGGCGGTGCTGAACGCGGTCTGCGGCGCAGATGATGCATTGCGAACCGAAGTGCGGTCGCTGCTCGCGGCGTTCAGCGACGACGACAGCGCCGATGACGAAATGCGGCGGGCCGTATTGGCGGAGGCAGGCCATTTGCAGACGGCACAGCGCGCCAACGATGCCGATGTATTGCGCAATCAGCTGCAGGCGAAACTCAGCGAGGGCTACGACATTCTGTCCACACTGGGTGTCGGAGGCATGGGCACCGTATTTCTGGCCCGGGAAAAAATGCTGGACCGGTACGTGGCCATCAAAACGCTGCGAAACGAGCAGGCGGTCACGCCGCACCACCGCGAACGGTTTCGCCGCGAGGCGCGCATCGCGGCGCAACTTTCGCATCCGGGAATTGTGCCGCTGCATGCGTTCGGCGAAGTGGGTGGTCTGTGGTATCTCGTCATGGGATACGTGCGCGGCCAAACACTCGCGCAGCGGATTCACGCCGAGGGCCGACTGCATCCGAGCGAAGCGTGGCGCATTCTCCGCGCTGTTTCCGACGCGCTCGACCACGCGCACCAGCGCCAGGTCATTCATCGCGATATCAAACCAGCGAATATTTTGATCGACAGCGAGAACGGTCGCATCTTGCTGGCCGACTTCGGAATTTCAAAAGCGTTGGGTGAAAGCGACGGACTGACCCGGACGGGCGACGTCCTGGGAACGCCGCACTTCATGTCGCCGGAGCAGCGCACCAGCGTCCAGGAGTGCGACGCGCGCAGTGACGTGTATTCGCTGGGGGCCGTGGCGTTTGCGATGCTGACGGGCAGCGCGCCCCGTGCCGAGCTGAGCGGCGCGGAGCTACTGGCACGACGTGGGGTGACCGAAATTCCGTCCCTGTCTCTGTTAAACTCGTCTGTTCCAATCGACCTCGCAGCAGTGGTCATGCGCTGCCTCGCAAACAACCCGGCTGAACGTTGGCAGAGTGCTCGCCAACTTTGCGACGCGCTCGACCGCGTGGATCAATCGGTCGACGCCGCGTTTTCCCCAGCGCTTCGCGAGTTCGCGGGGTTCGGTGCGTACGCCACGGCGTGGTTCGCATGCTGGGTCGGCGTTGCCATTCTTCTCTTCCCAGGCAGCCGTGCGCGTTGGCCGCTGCTGTCGATGGCCCTGCTCGTGCCGATCGGACTCGGCCTGCAGGTCTCTCGGACAATGACTCCGTCAACCGGTTGGAAGCAGCTGGGTGCCGTCGCATTCTGGCCGCCGCTGTGGTGGGGCATGTGGTGGCCCAGTGCGTGGCGTCGGCCGGGAGACGTGTGGAAGCGCTTGCCCTGGCCGGCCCGCGCGGTTCGCGCCATAGTCAGCGCCTGCGTAATGGCCTTGCCACTATTGGCTCTCCGGTTGGGCCCGTTGGCGGCTTCGGTGACGGACCGCCAGGCGAGCGTCACGTGGTACGTCACGCATGGATTGTTGGTGGCGCTCGCCGCCGCAGCGTTCACCGGCGGGGCACTGTGGATTCGACGACTTTCGCTGACCCGAGGCGACGCCATGCAATTTCTCATTGGCCCAACCGCGCCATCTGCATTCTGGCGACAACGCGACGTGGTTCGCGCACTCACGTTCGATTCGCACGGTGTCCGACCGCCCGCAACAGACTTGGCCGGCGACTATGTAAGGGCCCTGCTCGACCTGCAACGACAAAGCCCCGCAGAATCAGCTCATGCCATCGAGTTGCCCGCCATCATGGCGCAGCGCATTGTGGAGGCGATTACCTCGCTGGAGCGCGAAATCGCCGTGGTAAACCGCGACGCGTCGGCCGAGGAAACCGCGCGGGTCGCGGCGCGTTTGTCGGCGCTGGCGGAAGGGGCAACCACCATGCGCGATGAACATCAGGCGCTCATTGAAATTGTCCAGCGCGAACTGCAACTGCTGCGGCGAATGAATCACCGCAAAATGCTGGCCTTGAATGAACAGGCCGCGTTGTTTGACTTGTTGCGCGAGTTGTGGGCCGCGCTGGTGCGCCTCACTGACACGTGGGGCAATCATTCCACCACGGCCGCGCGTGTTGACGAATTGATGGAGCAGGGTGCCGTGCTGCTGTCATCACAACAGCCACCCATACCTTCCGGGAAAATCTAAACCGCCCATCCTCGCGGCTCGACATTGGCCACCGGCGACGCCGCCAGCAATGCTTCAAATTGTGGCGCGGACAACGCGTCACTGAAATGACGGCCCTGCTGCTCGAAACACTGCATGCGCTGCAAGCGCTGCGACTGCTCCAGGTTCTCAACACCTTCAGCCACAACACGCAGGCCAAGGCCGCGGCCCAATCGCACCAGCGCTCCAACAATGGCCGCGTCGCGCGGGTCGTCCAGCATGTTCGTGACAAACCGCCGGTCAATTTTCAGTCCATCAACCGGCGCCTCGCGAAGGAAATTGAGCGAAGCGTAACCGACGCCGAAATCGTCAACCACGAGTTGCAAGCCCAGCGATTTGAGCGCCTTGAGTGTTTCAATGGCGACATCTCCATCCACCATGGCGCTGCTCTCGGTCAATTCCAACACGAGTGCGTCGGCGGGGCATCCGGTTTCGTGCAGAATTTGCGCAACACGCCGTTCAAATTCACGTTCACGCAACTGAACCGCCGAGAGATTCACTGACACGCGCGCGCCTGCACCTTCCGGCGTGCGACGCCAGCGCATTACGGCTCCACACGCCACGCGCAGCACGAATTCTCCAATGGGAACAATGAGACCGGTGTCTTCCGCCAACGGCAGGAACGACGCGGGCATGACCAACCCCCGTTCCGGATCGCGCCATCGGAGCAACGCCTCCGCGCCAACAATTTTCGAACCCACGACATCAATCATGGGTTGGAAATGCACCTCGAATTCGTTGCCAACGACGGCCGACCGCAGGCGTGACTCACGGCGATGCGGGACGGATGCTTCCTGCGCCACATCGGCCGCCGCACCAACCGCCGCCACCCCGGTAATGGGTGTGGGCATGCGACCGCGTCGGCGCGCGTATTTCTCGCGATACATCGACGCATCCGCCGCGTCCAGCAATTCCTCGGCACTCGCCCCGTCCAATGGCGACATCGCACCCCCGACGCTTGCGTCAATGCCCGCGCCTTCGAGCCCATCAATCACCACGGGTTCGGCGAGGCACGACAGAATGGTGTCACGTACGTGCGCGACGTCACGACGGCTGGTGACGTCAGGCAACAGCACCACAAACTCATCTCCACCCAGACGCGCCACGGAATCGGAACGACGCACGCAGCCCTGCAGACGTTCGGCCACGAGTTGCAGCAGTTGATCGCCCCGCGCGTGGCCCAATGTGTCGTTGATTCCCTTGAACCCGTCGAGATCGACAAACAAAATGCCGGTCTTGCGCGCGTATCGGGCGCCAAAGGCCAGCGCGCGTTCCAGGTGGTCGAGGAACAACGCGCGATTCGCCAGTTTGGTAAGCGGGTCGTGTGTCGCGCGGTGCGCGGCCGCAATTCGGGCGGCTTCCAGAGCGGCCAGATGTCGCTGGCGCTCAATGGCAAATCGAATGAGACGCGGCAGGGTCTCGGAGCGGGTGTCCTGCTTGGTCAGGCATTCCTGCGCACCGGCGCGAAGTGCGCGTACGGCCAACCCCTCATCGAGGGTTCGGGCATACACCACCACCGGCATCGTCGGCGCGGCCCCGCGAATGCCGGCCAGTGTGGCCAAGCCCGTGGCGTCCGCAAGGTCCAACTCGACCAGCGCCACGTCAAACGCTGCTTCCATCAGCACACGAATGGACTCAATCAGGCTGGTCGTGCGCTGCAATGCCAACCGAGACCCCAACTCCGCACCTAACGCGGCTTCCGCCCGCTTAGCATCCCCCTCGTCATTCTCAACGAGCAACACTCGTAGTGCGCCTTCGGCGGCGGACAGTGACAAGGGCATATTCTGGGCGAGCGACATCACGAGTGGGGGCCTTCGAGGATCACAACATTATCACTCCAGGGCCCAGACGCCAGTCCCAGAATTGCGGTGTAACGGTGGCGATACGTTCGATAGAATACCGGGTACCGGACTCTATCACCTAAGCAGAGGCAGTTTATGTCTGAAACAACCGCCCGCCCGCCCGTAGCCGGGGAAATGGCACCCGACTTCACGCTGGCATCGACCACCGGACAAATGGTCACGCTCTCCGAATTGCGAGGCAAA
>Ga0105048_10015260_pt1 | contig 11931 bp, 9 predicted proteins | sample MAT05_FD_78382 | JGI IMG/M metagenome (GOLD analysis project Ga0105048, IMG submission 78382) | Freshwater microbial communities from Lake Fryxell liftoff mats and glacier meltwater in Antarctica - MAT-05 | ecosystem: Environmental > Aquatic > Freshwater > Ice > Liftoff microbial mat | place...
ATCGACGAGGATGCCGAAGGAGACGGCGCCGATGCCGAAGGCGATTTGGAAGCCGCTTTCCAAAATACCGTAAGCGACTTTTGAAATCCGGAACGCGTCGATGATCTCTTTCGACAGTAGATTCAGCGCGATGCGATCCATGTAGTTGAGCGTGGTCGCCAGCAGCAGCACGGCGCAGATCCACCAGCGCCAGTTCGAGGGGGCGGGCGCGGAATCATCGGGCATGGCGACACCGGTTGGGGAGAGTGCCGCAGTCTATCGTACAAACATTCCCCCCTGCGTGACCGAAGTGGCCCGCATCGGTCAAGGGGCTATTCGGCTATCCGGGGTGGGCGCGGGGAAGGATAGATGAGTCGGACCGGAATCACTTGGTGTAGAAATAAAGTGCCGGAGCGTGGGTGTCAATTACGGCAGAATAGTGCTTCGCAATATCCATACCTAAGATCATTTCGACATCCACATTTTCGGTGTTCGATGCGAATACCTTCTCTTTAATCTTCTCGGTGTAATTTTCGCAAACGAACACATCACCCGGAAATGCAAATTCTTTGGTTGATTCTTTCGGAATCTTAGCGGTTTTCATGGAGAGCGATCCCCCGATGCAGGCGACAACCTTCGATTCGGATGAGAGATGGAGCTTCGCAACTCGCGCCAGTCCATCGCTCATGAACGTGGCGCTGGCGCCTGTATCCAATAGAGCGGTGCATTTCGTACCCAACAACGTGTATGGCAAGTAAAGTGTGCCCAAGGGTTCCCGCTTCAAAGAGAAACGTTTATAGCCCACTGGCTCAAGTAGTGCCTTCAAATCAACATTGGCAGAGGGCTTGGATACCTTCTTCGGAACGGGCGCCTGTCCGTCTTTCGGTAGTACGCGGTGGAAAGTTATAACACTATAGCCATTGAACTCGGTAGAATCGAAGCAGTTCGGGCGCAACAAAGTCTTGGATTGAGTCAGGTTTCCACAGATCTTCAGCGTATCGCTATCGAGCGAGTAAATTGCTGGTAGGCATGCGGACCCTTTTTCCACACGCCAGTCCATAGCTTTGGGTATTCGATTGCGGTCGTGTAGATTCAAGCCGAAAGGAATTGCCCTCTTACCGTTGTTGTACATTAATGTGTTTTCTCCTATCGATAAAGAAATAGCTTTGCTGATCTCCCCGTCTACAAGCATGCCTTCGCGGATGTAAGTGACAGCCCGCCATTCGCCATTCAACCCTTCGTCAATGGCGTCCGCTTCACGTATGTATAGTGCCGGTCCGCCGCAATCGATGATAGCTGAATGATAACGCAGTGTGTCCATCCCGATCAAGATTTCAACACCGTTCTTCTCGCGGTCGCCAGCGAACATCTTTCGTTCAAAATCTTCGCAGACGATCACATCGGAGATAAATGCAAGATCGCCTTTACCATAAGATTCTGGTATTCGCGATCGTTTCATCGATACGGAGCCGCCGATGTTGTCGTAAGATTTTGATTCCCCGCTCAGATCACATTTTATTTCCTTGGCCAAGGCCTCGCTGAAAAACGTGTTCTCCGCCCCAGTATCGATTAGCGCATTGCGCAGCCGCCCGCCAAGCCTAAATTTAAAATGCAAAGATCCAAGCCGGTCTCGGACGAGTGGAAAACGTTTGTAACCCTTCGATTCGAGCGATTTTGCCATATCCCCAAAGTTTGATTTCTCAGCTTGTTCCTTCTGTTCAATTCTACCGTCAGTACTGAGGACGTACGAAACGGTGAATGCATACGCAATGACCGCAATGGCCCAGCGGACCGCCATGTGCCAATGCTTTAGATTTGTCACTGCATGAATCTCAGTGGCTAACATTTAGATGGATAAGGCCCGAAGCCGATGTGTTCTATCGGCTTCGAGATATCGTAAACTTGTGGTCGATCCATATACGGATCGGCTGTGGTTAGGCGCCGGGTGGCCTATCGGGTATGACAGACGGCGGGAGTGGCTGGGTCGGGAGTGGAGGCTTCGGAGCTGGGATGCGTTCTTCGATGACCATCGGTGGTCGGATACCGGGCATTACAGGCTCTTCGAGTCTCGGGAAGACGGGCGGTGGGAGAACTGGTCTCGGCGGTCCGAGGACAGCTGCTGGTGGCTTCGGCTGGATCGTGATGGTGTAGGTGATCCCATCTGGCCCGACATACTCGATGGTCACTTTGCTGATCTTGCCACCTGTTGCCCCGAAGATGGTGTTGATAACCCCAACGATCCCGCCGGCGGGGGATTGCGCGGGCGGTGCGGCGGCGGCTTGTGGCTCGGCGAGGAAGCCGCCATTGACCGGATCGGCGGAGAGCAGCACGACGGGAGTGGACTGGAGGCCGTTTTGGACGGTGCCGAAGTAGATGAGCAAATTGCCGTCGTTATCTTGCGTGACCGCCGCGATTTCGCCATTCTGTGCGAAGAACCAAGCCACATGTTCCGAGTCCAGCGAAATGTTGAGTTGCGTCGTGGACGTGGATGTACCCACGGTGCCCGTGGTGGGCAAAGGATTCGTCATCGGAGTCGCATCCGGTATGATCCGTTCGTCGAGCGACTCCAACCTCAGCTTGCTAGCGCGGTTTGGCATCGGGTTGCGCCCCCCCCCAGAAATGTGGCCCAGAGAGACATGTGGCTCCTCCAAAATGTGCTGGGCACCAACCGAATAGTCACTGCAGAAAGAAACTACCACGGTGGATGGACGGGGGTCAATAGCGGATCCGTAAATTTTACAAACACAGTCCAGTGAGGTCTGCACTTCCAGCCGATAGTCCCGATGGCCTGCCGAGCCATGAGAGGCACGGCGAGTATTCCGTACCGTGCCGTAGTCTACCCGTTAATCGGTTCAGATTCCATCATCGCCCGACAGAAGTTCACCGCTTGCCGGGCGGTCAGCAGATTCGATTTCTCATCGGGCCGTTTGCGGAACCACCCCGTGACGATATAGATGCTGTCGGCGCAGCGCTCGAGTTTGCGCGTCGTCGCCAAGGTGTTCGCGAAGATCGCTTCGATCCGGTTGATCGAAGCCGCCGCCGCCGCGGAATCGGTCGGCTCGGGCAGCACCGCTTGCACGGCCCCGGTGTGAATCAGGTACCAGCGCCGCACGCCGTCGTCCCCCGCGAGCGCGTACACGAAAGAGTTCTTGGCCCGCGCCGTCCGCAGGAATTTCAGCCGCTCTTCGAGCCATTCGAAGAGTTCGAGCTTGTCGCGCTGGACGCCCGCGAGTTCGTATTTCAGCTCCGCCGAGGCCGCGTCCATCTTGCGTTTCGATTCGAGAATCGGCTCGCGGTTACGGCCGTCGAGGAAGGCCTTCGCGGCTTTCGCCGCGACGGAATACTCCCCGCTGGTGCAGTGGCCGGCGCACGACCCCAAGCAGGTACCAAGCTCGTAGCGCAGGCACTGCGCGGCGCGGTCGGCGTCGAACAACCGTCCGATGTCGCCGAAGTTCGCGGCGGTCTTCGTCGGACAATCGCGCAGGCCGAAGTGGTGATTCAACCGGCGCACGGCCTCGGTCGTGCGGCCGCGCTTGGCGAACGGGCCGTAGGCTGCCAAGTCTTTGGTGGTTGGGTCGCGGGTCAGGTGGACGGTACTGGCCGGACCGCGGCCGAGGCAGAGGTAGTAGTAGGTCTGGCGACCCGGCTGCCCGAACACGTTGAACCGAGGGCGGAAGCGGCGGATCAATTCGAGTTCGCGCAACAGCGCTGCGAATTCGTCGGCATTCTCTTCCCAGACCAATTCGCAGGTGTGCTTCAAAATCCGCCCGGCTTTCGGATCCCGGCTCCTCACGCGGAAGTAGCTCAGCAAGCGCGACCGCAGATTCTTCGCTTTGCCGACGTAGATGATGTGCCCCTTGGGGCCGAGCATAGCGTAGATGCCCGGTGCCCGCGGGGCTTCGGTGCGGACGAACTCTTTGAGTTTCGGAATCGAACGCTCGCGGATTCGCCCGCCGTGCGGGGTAGCACAGGGAGTGTGGAACAGGCTCGGCCCGAAGCCGGCGTAGGCTTCGGAACAGGATGGGGGGAACAAACTGGGCATCTCCTTGCCGGGGAATCGCGTGGCCATCTCCGTGAACCCAAGCCGTCGTGCGTGTTGATTCTAGCAGTTGCTCCGAAAAAAGTGGAATGGGAGAATGTGCCGAAAAATCGGCGGGGCGACTGGATACGGCGCGGATGGTGCAACCTATCATGGGGTGCCGAGCCGGGAATTCATCCCCGTTCGAGCACACCACCCAAGTTTCTGGAGTCTCCCGTGAAGAAGTTGCTCGCTCTGGCCGTCGCATTGTTCGTGTCCGCCCCCGCCTTCTCCGAAGAAAAGGCCGAAAAGACCATCGTCGAAACGGCGGTCGGCAACAAGGATTTCAGCACCCTCGTGACCGCTCTCAAAGCGGCCGGCTTGGTCGAAACCCTCAGCGGGGAAGGCCCGTTCACCGTGTTCGCCCCTACGAATGAAGCCTTCGCCAAGATCGACAAAGAAACCCTCGCCGCCGTGCTGAAAGACAAAGAAAAGCTGACCGCGATCCTCACGGCCCACGTTGTTAAGGGAAGCGTCTTGGCTGAAAAAGTCGTCACGCTCGACGGCAAAGAAGTCGAAACCCTCCAAGGCACCAAGTTCAAAGTGACCGTCGATGGCAAAACCGTGAAAATCGGTGACGCTACCGTCAAAGTCACTGACATCAAGTGCAAGAATGGCGTTATCCACGTGATCGATACCGTCCTCATGCCAGCTGCCAAATAACTCGACCAGTTGAATCGAAACGGCCCGAGCACTGGCTCGGGCCGTTTTCGTTTCATCGCGTCGGTGATTCCTACCGGGAAGAAATTCAAAAGTTCCAATTGTTACCAGACGTTCTCTAGACACCTTAAAAACGTGTCGCCACGAAAACGCCTTCAAAATTGCCCGAAGATCAACACGCTGTACGCCCCGATGTTCACTTCGGCTTTGTTCGGCATTCCGTCGTATTCCCCAACCTCAGCGGTCACGTCGGCGCTGGCGTACCCTTCAAACTGCTCGCTGTAGCCTTTCCAGTCGGAATTGAAGATGAGCTTCCAAGTGCCCGGTTGTGAGAAGCCGAGGGAATAACCTTCGCGCGGGTCGCGGTGAAAGTTGGCCACGACGACGACTTCGTCGTGCGGGCCGCCGTCCATCCAGCGGCGGAACGCGATGATGTTGGCGTCGTCGTTGACGTGCGTCACGGCGACATTCGGCCCGGTCAAACCCCGACTCGTCCCCTTTTTGTTCAACCGCAGGTGGATCAAGTCGCGGTACATCCGCACGATGCCCCGGAAGGTTTCGGTCTGCTCCCAGTTCAAGGGCACCGTATCCCGGAACCATTCACCTTCTACGAATTCCTGCCCTTGGAAGAGCATCGGGATGCCCGGCGAGGTGAGCACGAGGGCCGCAGCGAGGGTTGATCGCTTTTGGGCGAACCAGTTCGACGCCCCGTTCGGGTCGATCTCTTGCGGCACGCGCGCCCGGCCGTTGGCGACTTCGTCGTGCGATTCGCTGTAGACCACGCGCTGGATCGGGTCGCCGTTGTACCGCGCCAGAATCGCATTCTTCACCGCTTCCATCGAGCGGTGTTCGTCGGCCCCCGTGATGACCGCCTCGCGGATCGGATGGACGAACTGCGCGTCCCACTGGCTGCCGAACGCCGCACCGCCGCTCTCGGCGGCGCCCGTCACGGCCGGGTCGTTCTGCAAATCTTCGGCGATGGTGATCGCCTTCGGGAACCGCGCACGGATCTCGGTGTTCACCCACTGCATCAGGCTCCAGCCGTCGGGCAGTACTTGGGTGACCGACGCATCGACGGAGCGGATGTAGAGCGTCATGTCCATCCGTAGGCCGTCGACGCGGAACTCTTCGAGCCACATCAGGGCGTTGTCGCGGATGAATTGCCGCACTTGCGGCCGGCCGTAGTCGGGCCGGGTGTCGCCCCACGGCGTGGTGCGGCGATAGTCGTTGTAGAAGTAGATGCCGCCGCCGTCGTTTTCGCTCCAGCCGTCGAAGCGCCAGAGGTCGAGATCGCTCGGGCCGAAGTGGTTGTAGACCACGTCGAGGATCACCGCGATGCCGTTCTTGTGGGCTTGTTTCACCAACTCCTTGAAAGCCTTCGGGCCGCCGTAAGCCGATTCGACCGCGAACATGTGGGCTGGGTTATAACCCCACGAGCGATCCCCGGCGAACTCCGCGACGGGCATGATTTGGATGCAATTGATCCCGAGCTTCTTAAGGTGGTCGAAGCGGCGGACGACGCTCTCGAATTTCGCGGGGGCATCGACATCGAGTTGGTCGTCGTTGAAGGTGCCGATGTGGAGTTCGTAGATGACCAGTTCGTTCCAATTCGGGATTTCGAAATGGTCGTCGCCCCAATCGAAGTGCGGATCGGCGATGACGGCATTGCCGATGGAGTTGGTCACCTCGCGGGCATACGGATCGATGCGGGTGACGGGGCCGGTTTCGGTGTCGAGCCAGAAGCGGTATTCCTGCCCGACTTTCGCGGACGCCACGTCGGCGTACCAAAATCCCTCGGCTTCGTGCGCCATCGGGTTCACGGTCGGTTGGAAGTCGTTGAAGCCGCCGACGACGGAAACGGCTTTGGCGTACGGCGCCCAGACGCGGAAGGCGATTCCGCCCCCGTGGGCCATCGCGCCCATACCGGGGATCGGGGCGGGGGAATCGGGCATCACGGCTCCAAGTTATGGAAAAAAAGACGCCGCGGGTTTGAGCAGTTCCACTGCCAATTCTACTTCTTGGCTTTGGGAATATCGTCGTCGTAGGCCTGCACGATTTTCATCACGAGCGGGTTGCGCACGATGTCCGAATCTTCCAGCGTCAGCACCGAGATGCCCTCGACGTTGCGCAGGCGCTGCACCGCGTCGAACAGGCCGCTGCGGACGCTCGTCGGCAGGTCGATCTGCGAGAGATCCCCCGTCACGACGATTTTGGAATTCAGCCCCATCCGCGTCAAGAACATTTTCATCTGCGTGCAGGTGGCATTCTGCCCTTCGTCCAAGATGATGCAGGCGTTCGACAGCGTCCGGCCGCGCATGTACGCCAGCGGCAGAATCTCGATGATCTCGTTCTCGATGTACTTCTTGACGATGTCCGGTTCCATGATGTCGTTGAGGGAATCGAACAGCGGCCGGAGGTACGGGTTGATCTTGGCGACGAGGTCGCCGGGGAGGAAGCCGAGTCGCTCGCCCGCTTCGACCGCCGGCCGCACGAGGACGATCTTCTTCACTTGGGCGGTGCGCAAGAGCGTCACGGCCCAGCCCACGGCGAGGTAGGTTTTGCCCGTCCCGGCGGGGCCGACGCACAGCACGATGTCGTGCGTTTTCAGGGCTTGGACGTACCGGCCTTGGCCATCGGTGCGCGGCCGGAGATAGCGCCCGGATTCGAGGACGGTCATGGCGTTGCCGGCGCCGCGGGCGTCGCCGCGGACGACTTCGATGATGGATCGCACATCTTCGGGGACGAGCCGGCCGTTCTTGCGCAGCAGCCCGCGCAGTTGCGAGAAGGCGCGTTCCGCCTGATCGACTTGCTCCTCGGCCCCCTCGAATTGCAGGGTATCGCCGCGGGCCACGACCTTGACGCCGAGGGCATCGCGGACGGTGCGCAGGAATTGATCGCGCGGCCCGAAGAGGATCACGGCCTCTTCGCGGCTGTCGAGCGTCAGCGTTTTGGAGACCGTGATCGGTTCTGACATCGGTTCGCCCCGGAACAAAGAATGAGACACACGGACACCGCCCCGCCGCCGGGGTTCAACGCGCGAACCAATAATAGGCGACCGGCCCCGCGAAGAGAATCGAATCGATGACGTCGAGAACGCCGCCGAAGCCCGGCACCGTCCGCGAGGAATCTTTGGCGAAGGCGTCGCGCTTGATCATCGACGCCGCGAGATCGCCGAGGATTCCGGCGATGCCGAGGACGAGACCGAACAGAGCCGCTTCGCCGATACCGTCGTGGAAGACGGGTACGAATTCACCAGCCATCACGGCGACGCCGATGGAGGATACCAATCCCCCGGCGATGCCTTCCCACGTTTTTTTCGGGCTGAGCCGCGGCGTGAACGGGTGTTTGCCGAAGATTCGCCCGGTGGCATAGGCGCCGATGTCGCAGCACTTCGGTACGAAGATCGCCAGTGCGAGCATCCAACCGGAGTGATTCGGTAACCAGCGGATCAGTAAGAAGAAGCTCGGCAGCAGGCCGAGGTAGCCACTGGCGAAAAGCGCATGCGACACACGGGTGACACACTGCCCCGGCTGACGGTAGAAGTACATCTCGACGAGCAGCGCGAGCATCAGGAAGGCGGCGAAGATCGATCCGAACTCCCGAGCGGTGGGCGTCAGCCCTCCGAGGAATTGAAACGCGAACGGCATCGATACCAACGCGATCACGCCCAGCAAACAGAGCCATTCGCGCGGGCGATTCTCGGTCGGGATCAGCGCCACCAGTTCCCGCGTCGCCAAGACTCCCACCACCAACGCCAGCAGCAGCAAAATCGGGAAGTACGGTGCGAAGAAGAAATCGACGTACAGCACGCCCCCGGCCGCGGCGGCCATGAGCGATCCCAAAATCAGGCGGGTTTTCAGCATGCGGGGCGAATCATCCCACGGCTCCGCGGAGGTTGACGAGCCCGCCGAAGCGGCGGTCGCGCGCGGCGAACGCCCGGCAGGCATCGTGCAGAGTGGCCGCGTCGAAATCGGGCCAGCACTTCGGCGTCACCCAGATTTCGGCGTAGGAAATCTGCCAGAGCAGATAATTGCTGACGCGCATCTCCCCGGCGGTCCGCACCAGCAAGTCCGGGTCGCGCATCCCGGCGGTGTAAAGCGAATTCGAGATCGCGTCGTCATCGATCTCGCCCGGTTCGAGTTCGCCCGCCTGCACCTTCGCCGCGAGCGCCCGCACTGCATCGACGATCTCCGTCCGGCTACCGTAGTTGATGGCCAGACACAGAATCAACCCGGTGTTCGCCGCGCTCAAGACGATGCTGCGGTCCATCTCTTCGATCACATCGTCCGGCATTCCCTCGCGCCGGCCGATGACGGTGAAGCGGATGTTTTGATCGAGAATCAGTTGGCGCTCGTCGAGGAGGTACTGCTTCAGCAGGGCCATGAGGAAGTCGATTTCGGGCTTCGGCCGTTTCCAGTTCTCCGCGCTGAAGCAGTAGAGTGTGAGTTGCTCGACGCCGAGTTGGCAGCATTCCGTTACGGTGGAGCGCACGACAGCGGCGCCCTTCAAGTGGCCCGCGATGCGCTCGTCGCCGCGCTCCACGGCCCAACGGCCGTTGCCGTCCATGATGATGGCGATGTGCCGGGGCAACCGGGCCGAATCGACCCCGACGCCGCGACAATACTCGACGCTATCGTGGGGTTCGCTCATTTCATCGGGATGGTTTGAGCGCGATCCGGCCCCACCGACACGATCGACACCGGCAAACCGACGAGCTCTTGGATGCGATCGACGTACCGCCGCGCCGCCGCAGGCAGGTCGCCCGGCTTCCGGCACCCGGTGATATCTTCGCTCCAACCGGGCAGCGTTTCGTATTCCGGTTCGCATTGGTCGAGTTCGTAGGCGTCGCTCGGGAAGTGCGTGATCCGTTCGCCCCGCAGCGTGTAGGCCCGGTTGATCTTCACTTCGTTCAAGCCGCTGAGGACATCGAGCAGCATGACGGTGACTTCATCGGCCCCGGCGAGCGACGCCGTGTAGCGCAAGGCCACGGTGTCGAGCCAACCGGTGCGGCGCGGCCGGCCGGTGACGGTGCCGAACTCCCGGCCGATTCGGCGAATCCGCTCGCCGATGCCATCGGGGCCGTCGTTCAACTCCGTGGGGAACGGGCCACGACCGACCCGCGAGGTGTACGCCTTGATGACGCCGATGATCCGCGTGACGTTGCGGGACGGAATGCCGGTGCCCGTCCAAATTCCCGAGGGCAAACTGCTGCTACTCGTGACGAAAGGGAAGGTGCCGTGGTCGACATCGAGGAGCGAGCCTTGGGCCGCTTCGAAGAGGATGTCCTTCCCGGCGGCGAGGCCATCTTGGAGGACGCGCGTCGTATCGGCGACGTGCGGCCGGAGTCGCTCGGCGTAGCCGAGGTATTCATCCGCGAGGGCGTGGACGTCGAAGCTCTTGCCGCCGAAGGCTTGCAGGAAGCGGTTCTTGAACGGCACGATCTGCCGGAGGCGGTCGGTGAGGTGCTTGGCGTGGAGCAATTCGCCGACGCGGATGGCGTAGCGCCGGCCGACTTTGTCTTGGTAGCACGGCCCGATGCCGCGGCCGGTGGTGCCGATCTTCGCGTCGGCATCGGCCTCGGCGAGGCGCTCTTCTTCCATGTGGTACGGGAAAATGACGTGGGCGTGATCGCTGAGGACGAGGTTCGCCCCGACGGGGACACCGGCGGCCACGAGTTGATCGACTTCTTCCATAAACCGGGGCGGATAGACAACGAGGCCGTTGCCGATGACCGAGGTGACGTGCGGCTTGAGGACACCCGTCGGCAGCAGCGAGAGCTTGAAGGTGCGGTCGCCCCAGACGACGGTGTGCCCGGCGTTGGCGCCGCCGTTGTATCGCACCACGAATTGGTGGGAATCGCCCAAGATATCGACGATTTTGCCCTTGGCTTCATCGCCCCACTGCAAGCCGACGACACACGTTGCGGGCATACGAACCTTCGGCACGGTAATGGACGGGGAGACATCGCCAGATTCCACGTTACCCCGGCGCGGGGGAGCGTCAAGGGTCCTTACCCGTTCAGCTCGGTCGCTTCTTCCCAGTGTTCGTACAACTCCGGCAAACGCGCTTGCGCGTCGGCGATGTCCTGCATCAATTCTTGCACGCGAATCCCATCGCGGTAAACCTCCGGCAGCGTCAGCGACGTTTCCATCTCCATCATCGTCGCTTCGAGTGCGGCAATCTCGGCTTCGAGCTGCTCCGGCTTGCGGTACGGGTACTTGCGTTTGCGTTTGCCGCCCGCCGTCGTCGCAACAGGGGCCTGCGACTGCACCGGCTTCTTGGAAGCGGCCTTCTCGGACGCTTCCTTCGCGGCGTTTTCCCGGTTGGCCCGCAGCAGTTCGTAGGTGTCGAAGTTGCCGTAGACCATCTCGATGCGGTTCGGCTCGAACACGATTAGCAAATCGACGACGCGGTTCAGGAAGTAGCGGTCATGGCTGACGACGAGGCAGGTCCCCTCGTAATTCTTCAAAGCTTCCTCCAAGCTGTCGCACGCCCAAAGGTCGAGGTGGTTCGTCGGCTCATCGAGGATCAGCACGTTCGTCCCCGCGACCGTGAGCTTCGCCAAGGCCGCCCGGCTGCGCTCGCCACCGGACAGATCCTTCACGAGTTGGTCGCAGGTTTCGCCGTGGATGCCGAAGCTGCCGAGCAGGTTACGCATCGTCTTTTCGGTGAGCGCCGGGTCGGGCTCCGGCCAGACGGCGCGGATCACCGTCTCGTTCTCGTCGAGCAGTTTCAGGTGTTGATCGAGGTAGCCGGGGAAGACGAGGTGCCCGCGCTGGATGGTGCCGGCGGTCGGCTCTTCTTCGCCCAAGAGCATTTTCAGAAGTGTCGTTTTGCCACTGCCGTTGGCGCCCATGATGCCGAGGCGCTGACCGCGTTTGATGTCGAAGTTCAGGCCTTCGAATAGCTTCTTGGTGCCGAACGATTTGCCGAGTTCCTCGCAGTGGAAGACGACGTCGCCCGAGCGCATCACGTCTTTAAAGTGGATGTGCGGCCCGCTGACTTTCGTCGGTTTCTCGAGCCGGTCGAGTTTGTCGAGCACCTTCACCCGCGACTGCGCCTGCTTCGCCATTTGCCCGTACGACGAGCGGCGGATGTAGTCTTCCTGCTTGCCGACGAACTCTTGCTGGGCCTCCCATTCCTTCAGTTGCCGCTCGAAGCGTTCGTCGCGCAGTCGCACGTACTGCTTGTAGCTACCGGGGTAACTCGTGATC
>Ga0105048_10015262_pt1 | contig 11930 bp, 9 predicted proteins | sample MAT05_FD_78382 | JGI IMG/M metagenome (GOLD analysis project Ga0105048, IMG submission 78382) | Freshwater microbial communities from Lake Fryxell liftoff mats and glacier meltwater in Antarctica - MAT-05 | ecosystem: Environmental > Aquatic > Freshwater > Ice > Liftoff microbial mat | place...
ACCGATGCCCATGGCCACCGCTCCATGGATATCTTGCACGTTGCGACAGCCATCGAACTTGGAGCAAAGGAATTCCTCACTTTCGACGCAAATCAGAAGAAACTTGCCGAAGCCGAAGGTCTGACCGTGCCTGTATGATCAGACTCGCCGCGCAAAATGCCTTGGTGATTAAATGCTTCTCAAAGATCCACCCATAGCGCCCTCGAAAAACTCACGAACACCTGCTCAACGCTTTTTGATGGAGGCGGTCGATTTCCACATCCGGGATGGGGGTGGGATCGGGGTATTCGAAAATCTCGCCCTCGAAGTTTCGGAGGGTGATGTTGCCTGAAGAGGTATCGACGACGTAATTCGGATTGATGGGGATTTTACCGCCGCCGCCCGGGCCATCGATGACGAATTGGGGGATGGCGTAGCCGGTGGTGTGGCCACGCAGCCCCTCGATGATCGCCACGCCCTCGGCCACGGCAGTGCGGAGATGGGAGGAGCCGTGGATGAGATCGCACTGATAGAGATAGTAAGGCTTCACGCGGCACATGAGCAGTTTCTGGACGAGGGCTTTCTGGACTTCCACGTCATCGTTCACGCCACGGAGCATGACGCTTTGGTTGCCCAACGGGATGCCGGCATCGGCGAGGCGGCCAAGGGCATCGCGGACCTCAGTGGTGAGCTCGCGAGGGTGATTGGTGTGAATGGACATGAAAAGCGGGTGGTGCTTTTTCAACATCGTGCAAAGCTCGGGCGTGATGCGCTGAGGCAGGAAAATGGGAATGCGCGAGCCGATGCGGATAAACTGGATGTGCGGGATGGCGCGCAGCCGGGTGAGGATTTTATCCAACTTATCATCAGAGAAAATCAGCGGATCGCCACCCGAGAGGAGGACATCGCGGACCTCGGTGTGTTTTTCCAAATACTTGAAAGCCATTTCCCACTGGGTTTCGAGGTGCTGCTCGCCCACGCCGGAGACGACGCGGGACCGGGTGCAGTAGCGGCAGTAGGAGGCGCAGCGGTCTGTAACGAGGAACAGGACGCGGTCTGGATAGCGGTGGACGAGGCCGGGCACGGGCATGTGCGAGTCCTCGCCGCAGGGATCGGCCACTTCCTCGGGGGCATTCCACGCCTCTTCGATGCGGGGGATGACTTGGCGGCGGATCGGGCAGTCCGGGTCATCGCGGTCGATGAGATTGAAAAAATGCGGGGTGATGGCCATCGCCAGCTTGGTGCCGGCCAGCAGCACTCCAGCGCGTTCTTCATCGGTAAGGTTGAGGCGCAGATCGAGATCGGCGAGGGAATCGACGCGGTTGCGGAGCTGCCAGCGGTGGTCACTCCAGTGTTCCATGGCATCGGCGGGCCAGTAGCCGGGGGCGTGGGAGATGAAGGCAGGATCGAGGTCGGTGGATCGCATGGATGGAGAGGGAAGAGCGGCAGAAGTTGAGATGGGGGAGTTTGAACCGCTTCTGGAATTCTGCAATAGGGAATCTAATGGTTACTTTTTGTCAGGAGCGGCGGCGCAGCGGCGGATCAACTCGATGAGGCGCCCGGTGGAAGCGGCCACAGTGGGGGCGAAAGGCAGGCGATTGTCGTTTTCAGAAGGTTCCATGCTGCGGCGGGTGGAAACGCGCACGGCGGGCAGGCCAGACTCGGCGAGGAGGCTGGTGAAATCCGAGTCCTCCGCAAGGCAGACATCCTCCGCCCCATGGATTTCTCCCAGCCCGGCGATCCAATTGAGGGGCTCGGCGGTGGTCTCGCGTGAGCTGAGCCAGAGCGTCTCCCCCGCGCCCATGGCCTCCACGTAGAGCAGGGCCTTGGGTGGGGCGGATTTCAGCAATTCCAGAATTTTTCCTGCGGTTTCAAGCAGTGGCCCATCGGAATCGTTGGCGTGAGGGAGAAATAGAAAATGGATGGCGCCTGCCGGCTTGTCGTTGGCGAGGGCCTGCGCGGCGGCAAGGGTGGCGGCGAGGCCGGTGGCATTGGCCTCGGCCCCGCGTGAGCCGGGAGGGCTATCATATGAGGTGAGCACCCAGATGGCGGGAGCTTTCGGGTCTTTGCCGAGGATGCTCACTTGAAACAATGGCCATTGGCTGGGACTCGCAGCGCGCTTGATGGCGTAGCCGGTATTCGAGGGGCCTAACAAACCTTCGATCATCGAAGCGGTGCGCGATAGATTTACTGCTGAAATTTCTGACGAGCCATTTCTCTCGCCGATCACCTCGACGATCTTGCGGAGATCATCGGTCAGCATGGGTACGGAAACGGATTGGGAAAACCGCTGTTGCTCGACGAGTGCTTCTTTTTTCTCCAAGTGGAAATAATACCAAAGTGCCCCAATCCCGGAGGCGATAAGCCAGATGGGGAGTAAAATTAACAGGCCAATGATCCAGGGAGAGCGCTTTATTTTTTCATCCATTGGTTAGTTATCTTTTTCACCAAGGTCGTCCGCATCATCCTCAATTTCAACCTCGATTTCCTTGCGCAGCCGTTGGGAAATCCATGGCCTCACAAGCAGGCCGTATAAAAGATAGATGCTGAATAAAATGACTGGCATCACGTAGCGGAATTGGACGGTGACGAATAATAAAAGCACCGAAATGACAATGGCGCCAAGAGTCCCGCGGGTGCTCCAGTCCACCTTCTTGAAGCTGGGGTAGCGCACATCACTGATCATCAGCAGCGAGATTCCAAGCATGGCACCGGCGAGGATGTATTTCCAGGCTCCGAGTTCGTGATCATTTTGATAGAGATCAATGAGTAAAAACGTGAGAGAAGCGATAAATCCCGCTGCCATCGGGATGGGTAGTCCGCGGAAATCATTGGAGGCACCGGGTTTCTTGGGCAATAAAGCGAGGCAATTGAAACGGGCCAACCGCATCGCACCACAGATCAGATAGAGCAGGGCGATGGCCCAGCCGATGTTGCCTAACGGAAAAAGCACCGCCTTGGAGAGCAGCATCGCGGGAGCCATGCCGAAGGAGATGATGTCTGCCAAAGAATCAAACTCCTGGCCAAATGGAGATTCCTGGCCCCCGAGGCGGGCCAGGCGGCCATCCAGCAAATCAAACAGGCAGGAGCCGAAAATCAACAGAATTGCGTATTCATAATAGTGCTTGACCTGCTCGTAGTATTCCTTTGGCGGCAGCTGGGTGTTACCGACTTCCACCAAACCGCGGAAAATCATCAGCACGGCGAAGAATCCGCAGGCAAGATTGCAGGCCGTCATCAGGTTCGGCAGAAAATAGATTTTCGGTTCGTCTGGATCGCGTTCCTTCGGCATGGCGTGATTGTATTTCACGGATTGGGAATGGAAAACAGCGGAAAAATGGTGGGAAGGCAGTGCGGCAGGTCTCTTTTCTCGACAGCCGCCGGGCATTCTACCAGAGTTTGGCAACCTCATGCGAATTTCGGACCGCTACATTGGAAAACAAGTGCTGATGGGCACGCTCTACGCGGTGGTGATTCTGGGGATCGTTTTATTACTTGGAAATCTTTTCAAACAACTCCGGCCCTTGTTGGTGGAGCAGAAGGCACCGCTGGAACTGGTGCTGCGCTTCGTAATCTCCGTGTTGCCAATGTCTTTGATGTACACGGTTCCATGGGGCTTCCTTTCGGCCGTGCTGCTGGTCTTCGGGAAACTTTCCTCAAACCACGAAATCACCAGCTTCCGGGTCGCGGGGCTGAGCTTGGTGCGCTTGTCCATGCCGGTTTTTGTGATTGGTGCCCTGCTTTCACTTGCAAGTCTGTGGCTGAACATCAACGTCGTCCCTCACTCGAAGGCCACCTCCGTGCAGCTCCTTTATGAGCAGGCTTCCCGCAGTCCGGAGTCCCTTCTTAAGCCAGGTATCGTGCAAGGAAACTTCAGGGGGGAAGGCAATGATAACCTCAAGGTGATGATCGAGGGGCAATCCAACGAGTGGCTCAAAGGATTCCATTTCTACCAGGTATCTCCGAATCCAGGTGGCAACGCTTCCGTAACTTATGTGCATGCCGGGCAAGCTTCCCTCACCGTGGATAAGGAAAAGAGCCAGCTCCGGATCAAACTGGAGGATGCCTATTTTGAAACCCGCGATGAAAAAGGCAAGATCGAGACCGCCTTCGCCGGCGAGGCGGAGCCCTTGCTCATCGACCTGAAAAACCCGCGCAGCAAACGGCTGCGCAAGAGCGCCATGACCAATGAAGAAATCCGCGAGGAACTCGCCACCAACGAGGAGTTGAATGAGAAAAAGAAAATCGGGCTTAGAGCGGAAATCACCAAGCGATACTCCTTTTCGATGGCCTGTTTCGCGTTCGCCTTCGTGGCGGTGCCGCTGGGCCTCAATGCCCGCAGGAAAGAAACCTCTGGAGGCCTGGTGATGAGCTTGATCATCGGCGGGCTCTATTTCCTGTTCACGATGATGGCAGAAGAATTTGATTCCGATCTTGGTGCTACGGCCACGTTGTGGGCACCGAACGTGGTTTGTGTTTTGTTAGGTTTATTCCTTTTCCGAAGGGCACGTTTCAAGTAAAGTGACCGCACTTCGATGAAAATTTTCCGCTCTCTGCGCAAAGCCACCCGCGATGTCGGGGGGTTTTTCGCGGCGGAACATGTTTCCCTCGCGCCGTTTTGGAAGGATCTGCGAGGGTATTCGTTCTTCAAACTCCGCCACGATGGACGGGCAGCGGCAAACGTGACCCTGCTCGCACTGGCGCAGGGCATCGCGTTCTCCGCGATCGCGGGTTTACCCGTGGTTTATGGCATCATCTGCACGGCGGTGGCGGCATTTGTAGCACCCCTTTTCGCCGGATCACGCCACACGATCCTCGGGCCGACGAATGCCACGGCGTTCATGCTTTTCAGCTTTTTTTCAGTGAATCCCACCTTGGTCGGTCGTTATGGCGAATTGATCCCTCTATTGGTTCTCATGGTGGGCCTGATCGCAACGGCAGGCGCGCTTTTGCGGGTGGCGGATCTTTTGCAATACGTCTCGCGCAGTGTGCTGGTGGGCTACATTTCCGGTGCGGCGGTCTTGATCATCGCCAATCAATTGAAACCCCTGCTGGGCGTGGAGGCGGCAGTGAGTGGGGACGCCTCATCCACTTTTGTCGGCCTGATCATCGGCCTTTCGAAGTCCCTGCCACAGACCAACTGGATCACTCTCGGCATCGGTTTGGTGACATTATGTATTTATCTGATCTTCCAAAAGCTGCGCCCGACATGGCCTGCATTTGCCATCGCGTTGTTGATTGCTTCAGCGATTTTCGGCTGCTTGATCCATGAGAAGGTCGGCCCCTTCGCGGGAGTAAAAACGTTCACGACCTTCGGCATGAAAGAGCTGATGCCAAAACTGCCGAATTTGGTGCGGCAGGAGATTTTCTCGGACATTTCGGCGTTGTTGAGCATCGCCTTCGCCCTCGCGTTTCTGGCCTCGCTGGAAAACACGCTCATGGCCAAAACCCTCGCCTCCAAAACGGGCGACCGCATGGATGTGAACCAGGATATGCTGGCCGTCGGCATGTCGAACCTTGCCAGTGCCGTCGCCGGCGGCATGCCAGCTTCCGGATCGCTCACCCGCTCATTGCTCAATCACGAATCCGGAGCGCTCACCCGTTTCGCTTCGTTGCTTTCCGGGCTATACACCATGGCCTTTGCGGTTCTAATCGCCTCCTCGGTGGGTTGGGGAGTGCCGTTGATCGATTACGTGCCGAAGTCCGCACTCGCCGCTCTCGTGATCGCGCTCTCGTTTTCCCTGTTCAATTTGCGCAACCTCAAGATCTGCCTGCGCTCCACCGCAGACGATGCCGCAGTGCTTATCATCACCTTCATCGCCACGCTGCTCGCCCCCCTGCATGTGGCGATTTTCATCGGTGTCGCCATTTCCATCACCCTCTTCCTGCGCAAAGCGAGCCACCCGCATTTGGTCGAATACGATTTCAATGACGCCGGAGAATTGCGCGAAATGGGGGAAAAACGCCAACGCCCGATTCCCGCCATTTCCATTGTCCACGTCGAGGGCGATTTGTTTTTCGGCGCGGCCGAGCTTTTCCGCACCCAGATCCAGCGCACCGCCTCGGATCCGGCGATCCAGGTGATCATCCTCAGATTGAAAAACGCGCGGCACCTTGATGCCACCAGCGTGATGGCGCTGGAAGACCTCATCCGTTTCATGCGGAGCAGAAATCTTCACCTGCTCGTTTCCGGCGCCACACGAGAGGTTTATCGCGTGCTCAAACAGTCCGGTGTCCTGCTCACCTTGCAAGAAGGCTGTGATCGCCGCAAAGGAGAAAGCAACCTCTTCCTCACCAACCCCCAGAACCCGAACCTCTCCACCCGCTCCGCGCTCAAGCGCGCCCAACATCTCCTCGGCACCGAAAAGGCGGACATCCGGATCTTCTACGATCCCAATCAGCCCAAAGCCTGAGCCATTCTCACTCGCCGAGGAATACGAACTCGTCAGCAACCCGATTGAGCGCCATCCGGGCCACCGGCATGGATTCCGCCAGAGTGCCTAACAATTTTCTCGAAACCCTGCCGCCGCCCTCGGGATTACTCGCCGCATCTTTATACGAGCGCTTGGCGAAAGACTCGTAAAACTCAAGCTCGGGCCCACCTCGTTTTTCACTCCGGGCTCTGAGAAATCCGGGGTAAAGCCCTGTCAGAATCAAAAACTGATTGCCTGCCGCCACCTGCAAGTGAAAGCGCATCCGCCCTTTGGCCGAAGAGATCACTGAAAGAAAATCCGAGGCACAAGTGAATCCACTCGCCAGATTGTGCAAGGGGTCGCTCACCTCACACTGGATGCTTTTTGCAATCACCCCGGAGACGTAATCCGCTAAATCCGCATCGTCCAGTTTCGCGTCCATAAAGGCATGCCGCACCAGAACGTAAAAATAAAAGTGCGGCGAAACCTGGATCGCCGCCGGAGAATTGAGCAGACCGCGGAAAACCTCCTTCAAATCCAGAATGTCCCGCTGGGCTTCCCGGTCCTCCCAAAGCCTTTCCAGATGCAAGCGCTGTTCGCTCGGAGCCAGTACCGAGGCCACAAAGTCGAGATCGGCACCTGCAAAACGCCTGTTTTTTGATCCTTTCGATTGTTTAAGCATGTCCTTCAAATAGCAAAAGTTGGGCCGATGTGAATAAAAAAATGTAAAGAAGCCTTAAATATTTACTTTTTATGAAAAAAATTTGAACGAAAAGCTCCGTATCCACTCCAATCCCTAGGTTTAATTTTATAAAATTTAGTAAGTTAATCTTAAATAATCCTCTCTTTCTCCCTCATTCTGCAAAGATTTGGGCAAAATCCATGTCCCTCATTTTTGTCTTGCCGGATCGGATGAAGGTTTCTATTCCCAGCCCGCCCCCATGAGGGGCGACAATACGATGAAAACGACCCGGAACCTAAAATCCGTGGCCCTGGCAATTGCCGGCGTCCTCCTTGTTCCCAGTTGCGCGACAACTGGAAACGCGAACAGCAACCCTCAACCCGCCCCGAAGGATCCGCAATATGCGGTGAAAGCAGTGGAACACGGACAAGCCTCATGGTATTCCGTAAAGACCAATGGCGGCACCAAGACCGCAAGCGGCAAGCGCTTCACAAACAAAGGCTACACCGCCGCGCACAAGACGCTACCCATGGGCACCAAGGTGCGCGTCACCAACCAGCGGAATGGCAAAGCCGAAGTGGTGACCATCACGGATCGTGGGCCCTTCATCCGTGGCCGCATCATCGATCTGTCCATCGGTTCTGCCGAGCGCCTCGGCTTCGCCAAGAGAGGTGTGGCCCCCGTGAAAGTGGAAGTGCTCGGCAAAGTGAAAGCCGAGTAAATCCCCCGCCCTATTTGAAAATCAGACACCTCGCGCATCCCCATGGGTGTGCGAGGTTTTTTTGATCCCCTCGGCATCTTCAGACAAGCCACCCGCAAATCGTCGGGTCTCCCTCGGTAAGGAGCCACGGAAACTCCCTCCCAGCTTGTAACGTCGCCGGCGAGCTTGCCACGGGAGACTTTGACAACGATGGCCTCTCCAACCTCGTCGAATACGCCTTGGGTAAAAACCCCCGGATTTCCGATCAACCTTCAGGCACCCTCGTGGGTAAGCTCGTGACCTTTGGCGCTGCGGATGTAGTTTGGACCCTGAGTGGCACAAACAGCAATTTCGCGTCCAACCTCGTGAACGTAACTACCGGCGCCACCCTCGATATTGGCGCGACGACTTCATTCCCTGCGCGTTTCTGGTCGCAGCGGCACCACAAACCCTCACCCTCACCGGACTTTCCGGGCAAGCAGCCAACATCCGGGCCAGTCACGCTGCCGGGAACGGCAGCTCAACCCTGAACCTCATCATGGCTGCCGACACTGTCTGGGGCGGGACGATTGGAAGTGGCGGCTCGGAGTCACTATTCCATGGGCCGAGGTCTCCGGCTACCTCACCAACAGCAGCTCGCTCATCTCCGCCAACATCCCCAACGGCCCCGTTAAGAACTTCGCACGTCTCCGCGTGGTGGTTCACCCGTAACCTTCGTGCTCTGACAACACGCCAAATTAGAAACTGAAATAAGAAATCGTTTTGAAAATGAGATATTTACACAGGGTCCATCCGAACCTCTAGTAAATTCCTCTTCCTGAACAACCTCACCTCAAGTAATTCTTCAATGATCCGTGTAATCTGTGTAATCCGTGGTTGCCATCTTCCTTTCCATGCAAATCCATGGCGGTCGGTTCTCAGGTCGGTTCGCACCCTCTTTCTTGGGATCACATGTCCCTTCCTAGTCACCTCCACAGCCATGGCCGCTGTAGGAGTGCCTGCGGGTTTTGAAATGTCGATCACCGAAAAAGGCGCCAAAGCCGGGGTGGAGAAGTCTGCGACCTCAGCCATCCAAGCCACAATCGATGCCGTGGCTGCCCGTGGCGGCGGAATCGTCCGTGTGCCGAAGGGCGTATTCAACACCGGCACGATCCATCTGAAATCCAAGGTAAGGTTGTTTCTTGAAAAAGATGCGATCCTCCAAGGCAGCCTCACGTTAGGGGATTATACAGGAAGCAATGGTGCTCCTCCCGCGTTGATCCAGATCGATGGCCAGGAGCGAGTTTCCATCGAGGGTCCTGGCACCATTGATGGCATGAACCTGCGGAAACCTGGCGGTGAAGAAGGATTCCGCGGCTATCACACCATCCATGTGCAGAATTCAAACAGGATCGCCTTCAGGGATTTCACGGTGAGAAACTCCGGTAATTACGCCTTCATGTGCAGAAACATGCAAGGGGCCACTCTTACCCGCATCAACATCCGCGGTGGCCACGATGGCCTGCACGCCCAGGCCTGCCGCGATATCAAAGTCACCGATTGCGACTTCCGCACCGGCGACGATGCCTTCGCCGGTTGTGACAATCACGACATCGAGGTCACGGGGACCAAGATCAATTCCTCCTGCAATGGCTTCCGCCTCGGTTGCGTGAATCTGGTGGTGCGTGACTGCGAGTTCTGGGGCCCTGGCGAGGCGGCTCACCAGATCAGCGGCAGGCATAACATGCTCGCCGCTTTCGTCCACTTCGCCCCGCCCGACCGTAAACCGCAGTTTCCCAGTGACCGTTGGTTGATTGAGCGCATCACCCTCAGGGATGTGGATGCCCTCTACCTCTATGACAACGAGCGCGGACTCTGGCAGCAGGGGCAACCCGCCAAGCGGATCATCTTTAGAAATATCAAGGCCACCGGCCTGACGAAACCCCTCCGCATCCTCGGCGACAAGCCCCAACAACTCGAGTTTCTCCTCGATTCGGCCGATCTCAGCTACAGCTCCCAAGCCACCGCCGGTTTCGTTATCGATGTCTCACGCTTCGGTTCCCTCAAACTGAAGAACCTCACCCTGCACCACCCGGAAGGCGGACCCCTGATACGGGCGGTGGATGGTAAAATTCTCACTCTGGAAAATATCGAACTCCGTCCCCAAACCGCCACGCCCTACCAAATCGAGCGCGTCGCAGAGGTGATCCGGTGAATTCCCATCCTCACCACAAGCCCCACCAATCTTTGCCAACCCGTCGAAACCCCAGCCACCCCGATTATGATGGTGCCAATCCAGCCATACCCACAAAGCTCAACAACATCGAAGAGGACTCGGGAACCTGGGTCAGAACGACGTCCCATCCGGAGTTTCGTTCGACGCCACCGGTGCCGCCAAACCCGGAATACATGTAGTTGCCAAAGTTGATCTGATAGGTGACGCCCGCAGTCAGAACCTGAATCGTTGTGAAACTAAAGACCGTCGTGTTGGCGGTGGGATCACCTTGGTTGCCAGAGCTACCGCTATCAAACAACGCTGTATTCGGATTGGGACCATTGTTCACCTCAAGGCTGGCGGACCCCCCGAATCCATAATAAGCATACCCACCGGATCCAAATGTGACGGTTGAATTGCGCGACTTGAGCGACCCGGTAAACGTATAACTATCGGTTACGCCGACAGTGAAGCCGATATAGCGAAAGTAACCTCCATCAATCTGCTTGTTGCCGCTGTTTGCAGGGTCGTTGAAGACAGAGACGGATTGAACATTTGCGGTGGCGTTCAAGATGGTGGTGGTGTCACCCGTGTAGGAAGTGCCGAAGCTACGGGTGGTGGATAAGTTGTCTGAAGTGGTCACGCTGCCACCATGGGCCGAGGAAGTATCCCCATTGGTAATTACACTTCCAGTATTGAAGCCTGCGGCAGCTGCCGGTTGGCTGCCAAGCGCATCATGAGAGTAACCGCTGTAAATCACGGTGATGGCTGCTTGTGAGGTATTGCATATCAAAGACGCCAGCGAGACGCTGGCGACGAATGTTAATCTGGGGTTTTTTCTCATAAGTATTGACTGATCGGAATGGGTACCGGGTTTCGCAACAGGTTGCGCACGGACATTACTCTATGGGAAACCCGCATTTCATCAACCTAGCCAAAAGTCATGGTAGGAGGCACGTGGTTACCCCAAAGCACCGCACGCCCACCGCCTGGTTTCTCGGGTTCTTAGCTGCCGGCACCCTGCTCCCTGCAGTGCTCTGTCCACAGCCACCGGGTCAAGCTGACAGGGGTAGTGATTCCAGAAACGATTCGGTATAATGGCCGAAACCCACCCTGTTGACCCGCAAGAACATTCGCAGCGGAGCATCGAAGATCAGCCGAAGCGTGCTTTTTCAACACTGGGTCGATGTCTCCTTAAGGAATAAACTTCCAATCAATCCACCTATCGAATTGCATCACGAACAAGCCTCCCTCGGGAGGAGGGAGGCTTGAGGAACTATAGTGGGAATTGCTTGATTCTCTGAAATCACCTTTCCAATCAAGGAGCGGGAGTCGGCCCCAGGTTGGCGACGCGGAAGAACTCCTTGCCAATCAAAGCTTGGTTGCGGGTGTAGGTTGTCGTTGCGGACGTGGCTGGAACCGTGGCAATCTGAGTAAATACGTCAAGAGTTGTGGAGCGGAAAATTCCATAGTTGTTACCTGCCTGGCTGGTGAAGGTGAGAGCGAATTGGCTAGGTGCCGTCGCCACCACACTGGTGATCACTGGAAGAACGTTTGCCGAGGTGAGGCGAATGACTTTCAAATTATCCATGAAAGTGAAGTTATTGGCATCGAAACCAAAAGCCGACTGTGGGTTCGCTATGGCTTCCACGGTGAACCGATAGCCTGTCACTGCTGTAAAATTTGCCGCAAAGGTCGCTGGCGATCCACTGTCGAATGTAGCGTCTGTCAGGCTACGGGTCACGGTCGTGTAGTCCGCAGTGATCGGATATCCAGTAGCACCTTCAAAACGAAATCTCACGATAGAGTCAGGGTCTGAATTTGCATCCGCCGGCAGAAAATAATCATCCGGAGCAAACAACTCCAAGATAAGCTTACCGGTAGGGATATTTACGAATCCGCTGGAGCGGACATCCACAGCAACCTTGTAATCAGCAAGACTTGACGAGGTAAGAAGTCCTG
>Ga0105048_10015263_pt1 | contig 11930 bp, 8 predicted proteins | sample MAT05_FD_78382 | JGI IMG/M metagenome (GOLD analysis project Ga0105048, IMG submission 78382) | Freshwater microbial communities from Lake Fryxell liftoff mats and glacier meltwater in Antarctica - MAT-05 | ecosystem: Environmental > Aquatic > Freshwater > Ice > Liftoff microbial mat | place...
CGGACGTTGCCCTCGCCCATCAGGTCGAACATCACGATCGGCAGGTCGTTGTCCATGCAGAGCGTGATCGCGGTCGAGTCCATGGCGCGCAGGCCCTGGTTGAGCACGTCGAGGTAGGTGACCTCGTCGAGCTTGGTGGCGGTGGGATCGATCTTCGGGTCGGCGGTGTAGATGCCGTCGGTGCCCGAGTGCGTGCCCTTGAGGAGCACGTCGGTCTCGAGCTCGACGGCCCGCAGGGCCGCGGTGGTGTCGGTGGTGAAGAACGGGTTGCCCGTGCCCCCGGCGAAGATCACCACCCGTCCCTTCTCGAGGTGGCGGACGGCCCGTCGCCGGATGTACGGCTCGGCGACCTGGGCCATGTGGATGGCCGACTGCACCCGGGTGGGCTGCTCGAGCTGCTCGAGGGTGTCCTGCAGGGCCAAGGGGTTGATGACGGTGGCCAGCATGCCCATGTAGTCGGCCTGGGCGCGGTCCATGCCGGCGCCGGCACCGGACATGCCCCGCCAGATGTTGCCGCCACCGACCACGATGGCCACATCGACGTCGAGATCCCGCCGGACCTCGACGATCTCCTTCGCCAGCCGGCGGACGACGGTGCCGTCGATGCCGTAGCCGGCCTCGCCGGCGAACGACTCGCCGGAGAGCTTCAGCAGGATGCGTCCCCAGCGAGCGTTCGTGCCCATCAGGCGCCGATGTAGGCCTGGGCGTAGCGGACCAGCTCGGCTCCCGATTCGGCGAGGAGGTCCTTGATCGACTTCTTGTCGTCGCGGACGAACGCCTGCTCGAGCAGGACCTGCTCCTTGAACCACGAGTTGAGGCGCCCGTCGACGATCTTGGGCCACGCCTGCTCGGGCTTGCCCTCGGCCTTGGTGATGTCGAGGAGCGCCTGGCGCTCCTTGTCGATCGCGTCGGCGTCGACCTCGTCACGGGTGAGGAAGGGCGGCTTCGTGAAGGCGATGTGCACGCCGATGTCGTGGGCCAGCTCCTGGGTTCCGCCCTTGAGCTCGACCAGCACGGCGTTGACGCCCCGACCGTCCTGCAGGTGCAGGTACGCGTCGAGGATGTTGCCGTCGTCGGCCTCGATGCGGATGACCTTGCCGAGCTCGATGTTCTCCTTCTTGGAGATCTTGAGGTCGTCGATCTCCTTGGCCAGCTCGCTCACCGCGTCGACGCCCTTGGCGGCGACGACGTCGGCGAGGTCACCGACGACCGAGGTGAAGTCGTCGGACTTGGCCGAGAAGTCGGTCTCGCACTTCAGCTCGACGATGGCACCGACGTTGCCCTCGACCACCAGGGCCACCGAGCCCTGGCTGTTGTCGCGATCGCTGTTCTTGGCCGCCTTGGCGAGGCCCTTCTCTCGCAGCCACTGCGCGGCGGTCTCGGCGTCGCCACCGTTCTCCTGGAGCGCCTTCTTCGCGTCCATCATCCCGGCGCCAGTGGCCTGGCGCAGGGCCTGGACATCTTTGGCGGTGAACTCGGACATGCTCAGGACTCCTGGGTGGTCTCGGTCTCGGTGGACTCGCCCGAGGCGGCCGCCGCCTCGGAGGCGGCGTCGGCATCGGCGAGGATGTTGTCGACGTTGGCCTCGGTGAGGGTGGCCTCGCCGGGCGCGACATCGTCGGCCAGCGCGGCGTTCTCGACGGCCTGCTGCTGATCGGGCTCGGCCAGCGGCGAGTCCTTCTCGGCGGCGATGCGGGCCTCGCGGGCCGCAGCCTGCTCGGCGGCCTGCTGACGGGCGGCGGCCTGCTGCGCGGCGATCTCGGCTTCCTGCTCGGCGGTGCGTTCGGCCGGAGCCTCGGGGGCACCGGTCGCACCGACCTTCACCCCGCGGCGCGAGGCGATGTAGCGGCCTTCCTCGACGGCGTCGGAGATGACGCGGCACAGCAGGTTGCCCGAGCGGATGGCGTCGTCGTTGCCCGGGATCGGGTAGGTGACGACGTCGGGATCGCAGTTGGTGTCGACCACGGCGACGATCGGGATGCCGAGCTTGCGGGCTTCGGTGACGGCGATGTCTTCCTTCTTGGTGTCGAGGATGAACACCGCAGCGGGGGCCCGCTCGAGGTTGCGGATGCCGCCCAGGTTGCGCTCGAGCTTCTCGAGCTCGCGGCTGATCTTGAGAGCTTCCTTCTTGGGCATGGCCTCGAACTCACCGGAGTCCCGCATGCGCTGGTACTCCTTCATCTTGCCCACGCGCTTGTGCATGGTCTCGAAGTTGGTGAGCATGCCGCCGAGCCAGCGCACGTTCACGTACGGCATGCCGCACTTCTCGGCGTAGGACGAGACGCCGTCCTGGGCCTGCTTCTTGGTGCCCACGAAGAGGATCGTGCCGCCGTCGGCGACGAGGTCGCGGACGAACGAGTAGGCGACCTCGATGCGCTGGAGGGACTGCTCGAGATCGATGATGTAGATGCCGTTGCGCTCGCCGTAGATGAACCGCTTCATCTTCGGGTTCCAGCGCCGGGTCTGGTGGCCGAAGTGGACGCCGGCCTCCAAGAGCTGTCGCATCGTGACGACAGGTGCCATGGTGTTCTCCTTCCCACGGTTCGACGAGACCGGGAGCCGACGCCTGGCCCGCCAGGGAGGCGGTGATCAGGCGACCGTGGGTGGTTCCCGGCGGTGATGTGTTCGTGGCCAGACCTGGTGTCGGGCCGACGGGGGAGTCTACGAGCCGGGGCCCAACGCGGCCAACTCGCTCCCCCACCCGACGGTCACCCGGGGGCGAGCAGCGTCGCCCCGGCCAGGTGGGCGCCGAGGGTGTCCTCGGCGAGCCCGATGCCGTCGCTCAGGGCGACGTCGACCAGGACGTCGTGCAGCGCCCGGCACGTCGGCGGGCGGCCCACGACGGCGAGGAGGATCTCCCGGGTGGCCTCGGCCGACTCGGGGAGGCGGTCGTGGGCGCTGATCCCCGTGAGCGAGACCGTGCTCCGACGGGCCCCGGGAGCGTCGGTGCGCCCCGCCGGGACCACGAGATCACCTCGCGCCGCGATCGAGGTGAAGGCGATGCCGTCGGGGGCCGGGAGGGAGGCGAGCTGATCGACAACCGGGGAGACCTCCGACAGCTGCCCGGCGGCGGGCAGGCTCGGGTCGAGCTCGACACCGAGGTGGGCACGGGCGCGATCGATGGCCACCGCGCCGGCCGGATCGGCCCGCGTGGCCTCGATCGCCGTGGCGATGTCGGCACCCCCGTGCGGCGAACCGAGGGTGACGAGGGTCTGCACCTCTGGCGGCAGGCGGCCGGTGCGCTCGGCGTGGGCCAGGCCGAGGCGCGACACGACGCCGCCCTGCGAGTGCGCGATCACGTCGATGGGGACGCCGGGCGATGCCCGCGCAACGTCGTGGAGGAGATCCGCCAGGCGCCGGCCCGATTCGACGACGTCACCCTGGCTGGCCACGGCGTCGTAGCGGGTCACCGGCACGACTCCGAACGGATCGTCGAGCTCGCCGCCGAGTCCGGCCGAACCGGTGCGATCGGGCGGGACCCGACCGCCCGCGTACGAGAACCGCACCACGTCGGGGGCGTCGTAGCCCAACGAGCTCGTGTCGATCCGGGCGATGGCGGCGCTCTCGCTGGTCGATCCGATGCCTCCGACCTCGACGACGATGCGCCGTTCGGTCGGTGCCGGAACGACATCGTCCGGCTCGGTGCAGTCGAGGCGGTCGCGATGCCACTGCTCGAACCCGTCGACGAAGCGGCGGACGTGGACAGAGGCCTGGAGCTCCGCGGCGTAGTGCATCCAGATCCGGAGGCGACGATCGAGCGCCGCCAGCGTGTCGGATCGGACCATCGAGAGACTGGCGCCTCCGGTCGCGAGCCACGAGCCCACCGGACCGCTGCGCTCCCGGACGACCTCGAGGAGGAGCCCGGGTTCGGGCGGCGGCCTGGCGCCGTCGTCGCCGCCGGGCACGAGGTGGGGCACCCACACCCCGCTCCACAGCAACTCCGGATCGAGGTAGGTGCCGTCCGGCGTCCGCAGGCCCAGGTGCAGGACCTCGGTCGACCACCCGATGATCGCGCCGCCCGTGACCTTCGACCCCACGGAGACCGCGATCGCCGCGAGGTACGAGTAGCTGGTGCGCAGGCCATCGCCGTGGCGGATCGTCACGTGCAGCGCGCCGCCGACGTTGCCGGCGAACACCACCTCACCGTCGCCGACCGCCCGGACCGGGGTGAGCGGGGCGACGGCGTAGGTCAGGCCGCGGTTGCCCGGCCCGTACGGGTGGGGCGGCGGGCGGAACGGGTCGATCACCGGTGCGTCGACCGGCGGCCGGTAGACCCCAGCCCCCGTCGGAACCGGCACCTGACCGACCGTGAGCCGGGGGGGCGGCTCGCCAGGGGCCGCCGACGCCGGGCGGTCCGCCACGGCGACGCTGGCGCCGGCGAGCACCCCGATGCCCAGCAGCAGGACCGCCGCCCTGGTCGTGGCCCACCGCGCCCGGCGGGGTCGCGGGACCGGGCGGCACCGGCGAGACGGGCGTGGAGAACGAGCCGGTCGGGGCGGACCGGACCGGACGGGGGTGTGGAGCAGCGGCAACGGACTCTCCCTGCGCGCGACGAAACGACGGCAGGGGGAGGCGGGCGGAGGTCACCGGATCGTGGTGACGGCACCGAGTCCGACCGGTTCAGGGGTGCGAGCGGTGCGAGCGCCGACGTGAGGTCCGTTCCATCGGCTCCCGCCGACCGTAGTCAGCGTCGGCAGGCGGCGAAAGAGCAGAACGAACTCGGCGACTACGCCGGTTCGCGCTCGGTGGCCAGTACGCGGGAGCGGAGCTGGAGCACGGCCTTGGTGTGGATCTGGCACACGCGACTCTCGGTGACCCCGAGGACCTGGCCGATCTCGGCCAGGGTGAGGCCCTCGTAGTAGTAGAGGGTGAGGACGATCTTCTCGCGCTCGGGCATGTGGTTGATCGCGTCGGCGAGGATGTGGCGCATCTCCTCGACCTCGTAGGCCGCGACCGGACCCTCGCCCCCGTCGGCGATGGTGTCGCCGAGCGTGATCGACTCCCCCCGGTCGCCGCCGACCGACAGCATCTCGTCGAGCGCGACGAGACCCACGAACGAGATCTGCGACAGGGTGGTCTGGAGCTGGTCGTCGCTCATCTCGAGCTCGGACGCGATCTCCTCGTCGGTGGGGGTCCGGTGGAGCTCACCCTCGAGCTTGGCGTAGGCCTTCTCGAGCGCCCGCGCCTTGGCCCGCACCGAGCGCGGCACCCAGTCGATCGAACGGAGCTCGTCGAGGATCGCTCCCTTGATGCGGGCGATGGCGTAGGTCTCGAACTTGTACCCCCGCCCCGGATCGAACTTGTCGATGGCGTCGATCAGCCCGAAGATCCCGTAGCTCACGAGATCGGACTGCTCGACGTTCTGCGGGAGGCCCACCGCGACACGACCGGCGACGTACTTGACGAGCGGCGAGTAGTGCACGATGAGCTTGTCGCGCTCGCTCCGGTCGCCCCGCGCCTTGTACTCGGCCCAGAGACGCTCGATCTCAGTGGCATCGTCGGTCATGAGACCCCTCGGGCAGGCATGCGGAACATCGGAACTCGCCTCGACCCCCGATGCGGTGGTTCATTTTAGGCACAACCTCACCAGAAGCGACGGGCCTGCGACATCGGGCGGTCCGGGACCGCCACGGTTCTCGCTCCAGCCCCACGGGATCGAGGGCCGGCGCGGAGCGCCCGGACCCGGTCAGGCCCGGGGGTGCGTCGCTTCCACGACCCGCCGGAGGCGCTCCTTGCTGACGTGGGTGTACAGCTGGGTCGTGCCCAGATCGGCGTGACCCAGCAGCTCCTGGACCGCACGGAGGTCGGCACCGCCGTCGAGGACGTGGGTGGCGAAGGTGTGGCGCAACGCGTGTGGGTGGGTGGGCGCCGCCGCCCGCCGATCGACGATCCGGCGCACGTCGCGCGGGGTCAGCCGCTTGCCGCGGTGGTTGACGAAGACCGCGTCGACCGGGGTCTCGGCGGTGACCATGCGGTCGCGCCCCCACGACAGCCACCGGTCAATCGCCTCGCTCGAGGGCTGGCTCATCGGGACCTGGCGCTGCTTGGCTCCCTTGCCCCACACCCGGACGACCCCGCGGTCGGTGTCGAGGTCCTCCGGGCGGAGCGCGCACAGCTCGGCGACGCGCAGCCCGCTCCCGTAGAGCAGCTCCAGCACGGCATCGTCCCTGCTGCGGACCACCGGATCGTCGTCGGCCGCCGTCGACGGCGGCTCGTCGAGCAGCGTGCGGATCTCGTCGTCATGGAGCACGCGCGGCAGCCGTCCGCTGCCGCCGGGCGCCCGGAGCCCCACCGACGGATCGAGGTCGATGGCGCCGCTGCGGCGCAACCAGTCGAACCACCGCCGGAGGGCCGACGCCTTTCGGGCGATCGTGCGCCGGGCGTACGCACGGGTGGTCAGGTAGGCCAGGTAGCGTCGCAGGACCTTGCGGTCCACGGCCTCGGGTCCGGCGAGGCCGAGCCGCTCGGCCCAGGAGACGAACGCCGAGATGTCGCGCGTGTACGCGAGGACGGTGTTGGGCGCGGCTGCGGTGAGCGACGCCGCGAAGGCTTCGATCCGCCACGAGGGCGGTGGCTCCTCGGTCGCGGTCACGGCGCTCCGCACCTCGACGTCGGGCGGCGAGCAGCGTGGTCGGCCGCCGGGTTCGGGCGCGGTTCGGACACGCTGCAACCGTAGCGATGCCGGGCGCTGGGTCGAGCGATCGGGGAGAACGCGTTCTCCCCTCGCCCGAAAAGCGCGTCGGTACAGTGCGGCCATGCCCCTCAGGACCCCCGATGACTACCGCAGCTCCATCGTCGGTGACGGCCGCCGACTCTTCTACCGCGGCACCCGCATCGACGACATCCTCCGCGAACCGGAGCTGCGGGTCGCCGTCGACCACGCCGCCATCGACTACGAGGTGGCCGAGTCGCCCGAGCACCGGGATCTCGCCGTCACGGTCGACCCGGAGACCGGCGAAGCATCGAGCAGGTACTACGCGGTGCCCCGCTCGGTCGATGACCTCCTGCGCCGCTCCGAGCTGATCGAGCTCTGCACGAACCTCGGCGGCACGATGGTCACGCTCATAAAGGAGATCGGCTCGGACGCGCTGTTCGCCCTGCTGCGCACCCTCGAGGGCGACGCGCTCGAGCGCGCCACGCGCTTCGCCGCCCACTGCCGGGCCGAGGACCTCGCCGTCGCCGTCGCCCAGACCGACGTCAAGGGCGACCGCTCCCGCGGTCCCCACCAGCAGGACGACCCGGACCTGTACGTCCGCGTCGTCGAGGAGCGGACCGATGGGATCGTCGTGCGCGGCGCCAAGTGCCACACCTCGATCAGCGCCAACGCCCACGAGATCATCGTGCTGCCGACCCGCGCCATGGGCGAGGCCGACCGTGACTACGCCGTCGCCTTCGCCGTGCCGGCCAACGCGCCGGGCCTGTCGATGTACATCTCGTCCTACGGCGCCGGTGATCGTGACCCGTGGGACTTCCCGCTTTCGTCACGCCACAAGATGCTCGAGACCCTCACCGTCTTCGACGACGTCTTCGTGCCCTGGGACCGCGTGTTCCTGTGCCGCGAGCCCGAGCTCGCCGGCACCGTGGCCCTGCGGTTCGTGGAGTACCACCGCTTCACCGCGGTGTCCTACAAGCTCCCCCTGCTGGACCTGCTGGTGGGCAGCGCCGCGCTGATCGCCGAGATGAACGGCGTCACCAAGGCCGGTCACATCCGCGACAAGCTGACCCAGCTCATCATCTACGCCGAGACCGTCCGGGCCCTCACCGAGACCGCGGCCCGCCGAGGCCACATCGACGAACGCGGCATCGCCTACCCGGATCCGCTCACCACGAACCTGGCCAAGTACACGTTCGCCACCGGCTACCACCAGGCCATCGAGCTGGTGCAGGACTGCGCCGGCGGTCTGCTCGTGACCGGACCCGGGGCCGAGGACTGGGCGGACCCCGAGATCCGTGCCGTCCTCGAGAAGTACTTCGTCGGCGCCGTTCCGGCCGCCGAGCGCCTGCCGGTGATGAACCTCATCGCCGACCTCACCGCCCGCGACTTCGGCGGGTACCACGCGGTGCTCGCCGTCCACGCGGAGGGCTCGGTCGAGGCCGAGAAGATGCAGATCCTCCGCTCGTACCAGGCCGCCGGTCCGCTGGCCTACGCGCGGCGCCTGGCCGGCCTCGACTGATCGACCCGGCCACCGTCGACAGCGGACGAGACCCCACGCCGAGGCCGGCAGGAACCCGCCGGACGACGCGTCAGCCCCGGGTGACCCCGGTGTCACCCACGTGAACGGGTCCACCGGGCCGCTCGGTGCCCGACGAACCCGAACCGCCATCGCGCCCCGCGCCGAGCTCACGGCTCGCGCCGGGCTCGTTCGGGCTTGGCGCAGCGCTCGAACCAGCCGCCCCGTCGTTCGATCCAGCCGTCCCGCTCGAGCCGGTCGAGCGCGAGGGCGACGTCGTCGATCTCGAACCCGGTGCGCAGCGCGAGGTGGTCGATGACCGCCGGCTGCCAATCGAAGGCGTCGAGCACCTGCTGGTCGACCGGCGATGGCGCCCGACGTCGTTCGGTCGTCGAGCGCCGGGCCCCCGAACCGAGGCCGAGCTTCACGAGGACATCGGTGGCGTCGCGGGCCACCGCCGCACCATCAGCCAGCAGTTGGTTGGTGCCGCTCGACACCGGGCTGGTGACCGGACCGGGCACCGCCATCAGATCGACGTCGCGACGCTGGGCCTCGTCGACCGTGTGCATCGACCCGCCGCGCTCCTGGGACTCCACGACCACCACGACGTCGGCCAGCGCGGCGATGAGCCGGTTGCGGGCCGGAAAGTGCCAGGCGACGGGCGCCGACCCGAGGGGGTGCTCCGAGAGGACCACCCCGCGTTGGACCACCTGGTCCCAGAGCGCTCCGTGGCGTCGGGGGTAGACGACGTCGAGTCCGCTGCCGACGACGGCGATCGGTGGCGCGCCGTCGACGTCGAGCGCGCCCGCGTGCGCGGCGCCATCGATGCCCAGCGCCAGTCCGCTCACCACCGACACGCCAGCCGACGAGAGCTCCGCCCCCAGTCGCCGGGCGACATCGTGGCCGTAGCGGGTGCAGTCCCTGGTGCCGACGATCGCCACCCGGGGGCCGACCAGCGAGTCGGGGTCGCCGGCCGTGAACACGATCGAGGGCGGCTCGGGATCGTCGACGAACGCCTGCGGGTACGACGGCGACGCCCGGATGATCGCGCCGACGCCGGCCTCGACGTGGCGCCGCCAGCACTCGGCGGGGTCGAGATGGCGGGCGCCCCGCATCCAGGCCTCGATGGTCCCCTCCCGCTTCGGGCCGAGGAGCTCGGCGACGGCCGGCCCGGCGACCGACAGGTCACCCGAACCGACCGCAGCCCACGCGTCGGCGGGATCGTCGAACGCCGCGAGGAGCGCTGCCAGGCGGGCCGGGCCCATGCCGTCGAGCGTGGTCAACGCCGTGACCCACGCCTCCGCGGGGAGCTCGGGCTCCGTCTCGGCGCCACCCGGTGACGCACCCGTGGTCATCCGGCCAGCCGCCGTGACAGGAAGCGGGGCTCGACACGGAGGTGCATGGCGAAGCTCACCGCCTTGACCGAGATCGGCGGATCGACGGCATCGAGGTCGTGCAGAGTGAGCGCCACACACCGCACGCGGCGCAGCCCGCGGGCGCTGAGCTGACCGGCGCGCAGGGCGCGCTCGAGGAACGATGACGCCTCGGGTGACAGCGGGGCCACCTCCTCGAGCGCCCGAGACGAGAGCAGCGCGTTGGTGTCGACGCCGCGTGCCCGCGTGCGCTCGCGCACGGCCTGGACCCGCTCGGCCACCGCCGCCGTGGACTCGCCGTCTTCGCCGCGGAGGATCTGGCTGGGATCCGGTGGCATCACCTCGATCCGCAGATCGAAGCGGTCCAGCAGCGGGCCGGACAACCGGCGGCTGTAGCGCAGCAGGCTGGCGTCGCTGCAACGGCACGAGCCTGGTCGCAGCCCCTCACCGCACGGGCACGGGTTCATGGCCGCCACCAGCAGGAACGACGCCGGGAACGTCACCCGGGCATGGGCCCGGGCGACGCGGACGGTGCCCTCCTCGAGCGGGGTGCGGAGCGAATCGATCACGTCGACCCCGAACTCGCCCATCTCGTCGAGGAAGAGGACGCCACCGTGCGCGAGGGAGATCTCGCCCGGCTGGAGGAAACCGGCGCCACCACCGATCATCGCCACCGACGACGCACCGTTGTGCGGGGCCCGGAACGGTGGTCGGCGCACGAGACCGCCGGCTGGGAGCGAGGCACCCGCGGCCGAGTGGATCCGGGTGGCCTCGATCGCGGCGGCGTCGGCGAGGTCCGGGAGCAGGCCGGGGAGCCGCTGGGCGAGCATGGTCTTGCCCGACCCCGGGGGCCCGATCATCAAGATGTGGTGCCCGCCGGCGGCAGCGACCTCGAGCGCTCGACGGGCCATGGGGTGGCCGTGCACGTCGGCGAGGTCGAGCGTGGCCGCAGCCTCCGGCGGGGGCCGGACGACCTCGATGTCGGGCCACGGCTCGGTTCCCGCCAGGGCGTCGACGAGCTCGCGCAGGGTGCGGGCCGACCGGACCCGGTGGCGACCGACGAGCGCCGCTTCGAACATCGACGGTGGCGGCACCACGACCGTGTCCTGCACCACGGCATCGACGAGCGGCAGAGCGCCCAGCACCCGACGGAGCGACCCGTCCAGGCCCAGCTCGCCGATGAAGGCGATGTCGGCAATGGTCTCGGGCGCCAGCTGCTCCGACGCGACGAGCACACCGATGGCCATCGCCAGGTCGAGCGCAGCGCCGCCCTTGCGCAGCCCCGAAGGGGCCAGGTTCACCGTGACCCGCTGGGGCGGCCAGGTGAGGCCGCACGACAGGATGGCGGCGCGGACGCGGTCGCGAGCTTCGCGGCACACCGAGTCCGGCGAGCCCACAACGGTGAACCCGGGCAGGCCGCTGGCCACGTGGACCTCGACCGAGACAGGGTGGCCGTCGACGCCGAGCAGGGACGCGGACGGGACGGTGGCGAGCATGGGTTGGCTCCTCGATGCGATGCGGGGACGACGGAGGAGGACGGCCGCGAGGTCGGGCCGTCGAGCGAGGGCAGGCGCCGGGAGCGTGGTCAGGGCGACTGCGCCACGAGGCCCGACCGGGCGTGGTGGGACGTGAGGCCGATCCGGCGACCGACCACGTCGGCGCTCCGTACATCGCGGAGGCGAGCGATCCGCCGACGACCGCGCCGTCGGGGGACGCACCGACCGTACCCCGAGGCACCGACACGGAAAAGGGTCGATCGTCGCGACGCCCGACAGCCGATGCCGGTCGCGGCGCCGGCGGTTCGGCCCGGCGCCGTTCGAGTTCGGATCCGGGGCACCGATGTGGCACGGTCGGGGGATGCCCGAGCTGCCCGAGGTCGAGACCGTGCGGGCCACGCTCGCGGCGATCCTCCCCGGGCGGACGTTCGCGCTGATCGCGACCGACGGCTCGCCCCGCTTCGCCGGCGCCTCCGACGCGCTCGGCGCCACGATCACGGCGGTCCGGCGGGCGGGAAAGTACCTGCTCATCGGCCTGGCGCCACCGGGCGGCACCGAGGACGCCGAGCTCGTCATCCACCTGGGGATGAGCGGCCAGCTCCTGCTGGTCGATCCCGGCGTCGGTTCCCCTCGCTTCCGCGTCCGAGCCACGCTCACCGCGTCGGGCTCCGGGTCGACCGACGTCGACCTCGAGCTCCGAGACGTTCGGGGCTTCGGTCGCGCCTCGGTCGTGCCCACCGGTGATCACGGCGGCCTCGGCGTCCTCGCCCGCCTCGGGCCCGAACCCGACGACGAGCGGCTGGCCGAGCTGCTCGCGACCCGCCTCGCCGGCCGCCGCATCGCGGTGAAGGCACTGCTGCTCGACCAGTCGGTGCTCGCCGGTGTCGGCA
>Ga0105048_10015264_pt1 | contig 11929 bp, 8 predicted proteins | sample MAT05_FD_78382 | JGI IMG/M metagenome (GOLD analysis project Ga0105048, IMG submission 78382) | Freshwater microbial communities from Lake Fryxell liftoff mats and glacier meltwater in Antarctica - MAT-05 | ecosystem: Environmental > Aquatic > Freshwater > Ice > Liftoff microbial mat | place...
CCACTTCGCCTTTGGGCTTTCGGGACTTTCGTGGGCCAAGGCTGGTTCTGGGAGCGCTCTGCGCTATATTCCGCCCGGGAATGGGGGCACAGGGACCGCCGCAGCTAGGAACGGACGACATCGTTCGTTACACGGGCCCGGATCATTTCCTCGAGGATTTCCGCGAGAACCTGCAGCTCGGACGCATCTTCGTTCGCACCAAGCGGACGTTCCCGGTGCAGTCCACCTTCCACATCGCCATCGAAGGACCAGGCGTGGAGTGGAGCGTCGGGGCCGAGGTCCTGGTGCTGCTCTCGCGCTCCGGGTTCGTCGGGCTGGAGTTCCTGCAGTTCGAGGAACAGGTGAAGCCCACGCTCGCGCTCCTCGTGGAGGAGGTCGCGCAGAACAAGGTGCGGCCTCCGGAGCCGCCCCCGGTCAACCGCTGGGCGATGATGCGCGAGGAGAAGACCGTGATCGGCGCGATGCCGACCGGGCTCGGGATCGCCGGCTTCTCGACCGACAGCCAGCCCGCCACGCGCCACCGGGACGAGACCGAGGACGGCGAGAGCGATCCGCGCACCCACCACGCGCGCGCCTCCGCAGGCCCCGACGTGCCGACGGTGCCGCCGGTGCGTACCCCGCCCGATCATCTCGACGACGACGAGGCCGAGTCGGAAGAGGTCGCTCAGAACCCCCTCACGCTCCCCGCGGCCCCGCAGCCCGCGCGCTCGGCTCCCGCCCGCTACGACTCCGACGAGGAGGAAGAGGAGGAAGAAGCGGAGGAGGAGGACGAGCGATCGAAGCTCGCCGCCGACGCGCTCCTCGACGAGGACGAGGAGAGCCAGGCCGGCGAGCTGGTCCCGTCGGGGCGGCAGCCGATCATGCCGACGCCGCTCATGCGCGCCGCGCTCGCGCGCCTCGGCAACGACTCGGGGCTGATCCAGATGCCCGCGACCCCGAAGGAGGACGAGCCCGTCATCGCGCCCCCCGCGCCCTCGCCGGCACCGCTCCCGCCACCCTCGCCCGCGGCCGCCGCTGCGCCGTCGATCCCCGCCGAAGGGATCGAGGCGATCGATGGCCAGCCGGGCCTGCGCTGCACGGCGGGTGGCGTCATCCGCATCACCGACCCGACCGATCTGCTCGGCGTCTATCTGACGTCGATCCGCCACGGCGCGCTGATGCTGCACGGCGGCCCGACCGGCGCGATCGGCCGCGACATCAACCTCAAGCTCGCCAGCCAGCGCGTGGTCTCGGTGGCCGCGCAGATCACCGCGCGCGTCGGCAACTGGACCTACGTCTCGATCGCCGACGCGACCGAGGTGCTGGGCCTCTTGCGCGATCTGGCGCCCGACTGGCGCGGAGCGATCGATCGCATCGGCGGCGTGTCCCCTGCGCCCGTCGCACAGCCGTCTGCGCCGCCGACGCTCAACACCACCGCGCCGAGCGAGCCGCCGCCCTCGCCGCCCTCGGTGCCGCCGTCGCTCCCCGTGCCGCCCCCCCCGGTCGCGGCCGCGCCCAGCGTCGTCCCCGAGGCCACGAAGCCGATGGTGTTCGACGAGCCCGGACCGCCGCAGCCCGGCCGCCTGGAGAATGACGCGATCGTGTTTCGCGGCCCGCGCGATCTCGAGCACGAGCTCAAGTCGAACCTCAAAAACGGCGGTCTGATCGCCTCGTCGAGCCCGATCCCGATCCGCACGCACAAGTCGCTACGGGTCATGCTCGGCTCGCTCGACATCAACGTGCGCATCGAAGCGGACGTGGTGTACGCCGCGGGCGGCCGGGTCGGCTTCGCGGTCACGAGCTTCGGCGACGTCGCCTCGGCGCTCGATCGCACGATGAGGCAAGGCTTCACGACGCCGAGCAACCCGCCGCAGGGCGCCTCAAGCGTCCCACCGGCCGCGGCGGCCTCGATCCCGCCGATGGGAGCATCGTCGTTCTCGCCGGGCGCCATTGGCGTGGGACCGTCGATCGCACCAGGATCGATCGCGCCGGCCGGCGATGGCCCCACCGAGATCTTCGGCGAGATCACCCGCCTCTTCACGCCGGTCGAGATGCTGGAGCTCCCCAGCCACCGCATCCAATCGGAGACCGATCTCGACGACGCACACCCGCTGATGGTGCTCGATCTCGTCACCCGCCGGCGCATGCGCGGCATCGTCAACTTCAAACGCGACAAGGAGTCGCTGGCGATCTACGTGCACGAAGGCAGCGTCGCGTTCGTCGACTCGCGGCCCTGGAACGAGGAGCACGCGCTCGGCCGCATCTTCATCAACCAGAAGAAGCTCACTGACACCCAGGTGCGCGAAGCGGTGGAGCGCGCGAAGAAAGAGCGACGGCCGCTCGGCAAGACGCTGCTCTCGATGGGCCTGGTCAACGCGAACGCGCTGGTCCTCGCGCTGCGCGAGCAGTCGCGGCTGAAGATCGAGCCGGTGTTCTCATGGTCCACCGGGTCGTTCGACTTCCAGCCCTGGCAAGATCCGCCGGTGCGCGCCGATCTGGTGCTCACCAGCGGGCAAGGCGTGCAGGTCAAGTTCGTGCGCAACGCGTTCGAGCACATGACCTCGCCGGAGATCGAGGAGCTGCTCTCCCCCAGCCTGTCGCGCGTCGTGCAGCTCACCGGCGAGTCCGATCCAACGTCACCGCTCTATGCGTTCCAGCCGAAGGAGCTCCGCTTCCTGCAGGCCTGGATCGACGGCAAGCGCGATCTCTCCAACACCGTCACCGGCAGCCCCATCGGCCGCCTCGCCTCGCTGCGCCTGATCGGCTTCGGCCTCTCGATGAACATGCTGAAGTTCACCGACGGCAAGCGCGCCGCGGGCCCGCGATCGCTCCAGCCCCGCAAGGTGACCGACGGCCTCGGCTACACCGCGATGAAGCGCGCGCTCGACGAAGACCTCAGGATGCTGCGCAGCCAGAACTTCTTCGAGGTGCTCGGCATCCACTGGTCCGCGCACTTCCGCAGCTTCCCCGAGGCCTACAAGAAGGCGAAGGCGCGCTTCGACGTCACGAAGGGCGAGCTGCGCGAGGCCCCTCCGCCGATCATCGCGCTCGCCAAGGAGGCGCTCGGCATCCTCGAGAACGCGTACAAGAAGCTCAGCAACGAAGACGAGCGCATCCAGTACCGAAAGAAGCTCTTCGATCAGACCGAGCGCGAGTACAGCGCCGACATGTTGATCAAGCAGGGCGAAGTGCTGTCGCTGCGCGGCGATCGCAACGGCGCGATCGAAGCGTTCGAAACGGCGGTCGAGCTCGCGCCCAACTCACGCAACCGCAGCATGCTGGCGCAAGCGCGCGAGCGCTGATGCGCGCTGTGTCGGCCGCGGTCGCTCTGTCGGTGGCGTGCGCGCCCGACGATCGCCTGTACGTCATCGACGCGACACCCGCCGCGACGTATCTGGTCGTCGAGCGCGCCTCCAACGAAACGTCGATCCAGATCCGCGAGGCGCCGTTCTCGTTCGAGCGCCCCGCAGGCCGCGATCTCTGGGTGCTGGCCTACGATCGCAGCGTCTCCGAGCTGCGCCTGCTCCCCGATGCTGCGGGCGCGATCGCGGCGCTGCCCGCCGATGCGCCGTCGAAGGAGGCCTGGCCTCTGCCCGTTCCCGATCGCGCCTGGTCGCTCGGCGATGGCGACGACGAGATCACCACGGGAAAAGAAGGCCTCGACGCGGTGCTGCGTGCGTTTCGCGTGGCGCGCCCGGCGTGCGCGGACCTCCCGCGCATCCAGCCGATCGGCCCCTTCATCATCGACGGCCACGTCACGCTCGCGGTGCGAGCCGGCGATGGCGTGATGTACGCGCTCGCGAACGAATCGCGGCGCCCGCATCTCATGCGTGCCAGCGCGACGCACGGGGATGGAGGGCGAGGTCATGATGACCGACACGGGCACCTCCACGATCTTCCGGGACGCGCTCGCGTTCGAGGACGGCGACGAGACCTGGATCGCGTGGCCCGCGCGCGCCGCGGTGAATGGCGTCGCCCGGCTGGATCTGCACCGCGTCGCCGCCGACGGCCAGCTCGGCCCGGCGACGCAGACGTTCGCGCCTGCCCCCGCGACGCCCGCGATCTTCGAGGAGATCGCCGGCCGCACGTTCGATGGCCGCCGCACGGTGGTCGCCCGCGACACCGCCGGCAACTTCTGGTCGCTCGATGAGCAGACCAAGCTCTGGGCGATGAAGAAGGCGCTGGGTCGCGACGACGCGGTCTGCACCGATATCGATGCGAACTCGCTGGTGCTCACCGTAGACAGCCCGACCACGGGTCTCGTCGGCGCGCGCGGCGCGCCGCTCTCGCGCTACGATCTGCGCCGCCGTGAGCTCCTCGCCTCCTCTGTTTTTCCCGAGGAGATGGTGAGCTGCGCGAACGCATACGTGCGCACCGCTTCCGGGCTCGAGATCTTCACCAGCGACGTCCCCGGCCCGGTCACCACGTCGGTGGACGCGTTCTGGCGGCGCGGCGAGCAGGATCAGTGGCGCCCGCTCGACACCCCTCGAACGCTCATCGCGCGCGCGGTGATCGCGGGGGGCGACGAGCTCTGGATCAGCGGATCGCGCGCATCGATCGTGCTGCTCGACGACGAGCCCAGCCGGCCGGAGATCCCGCCGCGCGAGTGCGGATCGATCCCGCTCTCCCTCACCATCGGGCGCCTGGTCGTGGCTCGCGACGGCAGCGTCTTCGCCGGCGGATCGGGCCTCCCGGCGACGTTCCTCATCCCCGCGGCGCGGCCATGAGGCGAGGACGATCGCGCTAGCGCGGCTTCGACTGGAGGAACGCGATGCGCTGCTCGGCGGTGCGCTTCTGCAGCTCGTTCGGCATGCCGGCGAGCACGTCACGCCACGCCGACAGTTTGGTCTCGACGTCGACGCGCGGGATGCGATCGAGATCCTCCGCTTCCTTGAAGAGCTGCGCTTCGAGCAGGGCGATGCGCTTCTGCGCGTTGTTCTTCTCCGCGCCCGCGACCGCGAAGTCGAGCACGGTGCGCCACGCGTTGATGCGCTCGACCTTGGTGGCGCGCGACTTCTCGACCTCGGCGGGGATCTGCGCGAGCCGCTTCGACTCGGTGGTGCGCCAGAACGTGATCCGCTTCTCTGCGGTGCGCGCGTCGTTCGACTTCGGGAACTGCTTCTGGACCTTCTTCCAGGCCTCGATCTTGTCGGCGGCGGGCGCCTCGGCCATCTGATCGAGCTGCTCCGCCGACTCCACGGCGCGCACTCGGCCCGCGTCGCGCCAGCGGGTGATCGCCGCCTTTGCGTACGCGACCTGCTCGGTGTTTCGCTTGAGGAACGCCTCCCACTCGCGCGCCTTTTCCTCGTCGCTGACGTTGGCGTCGAACTCGAGCTTGCGGATGCCATAGTAGGTGAGCACCTCGCCGCTCGGCGGGCGCGTGGCGTCGCTGGGCGGTGGATCCTGGGCGAGCGCGGTCATCGACGGGATGAGCAGGAGCAGGAGCCACCGCCTTTTCCGCATGGCCAGAAGGAGGGGAAGGAGCATCAGGCCGATCGTCGCCGGTTTCTCGCCCGACGTCGAACAACTGCACCCCTCGTCGGGCGGCATCTCGATGATACCGGTGTCGATCATGCCGGCGTCCTGCTCGGGGCGCGCTTCCGCATCGGGTTTCTCGTGGAGGTTCATGGTGCAGGCCGCGCCGCCTCCGGTGCGCGCGTCGACCTCCTGGGCCACGATCGCGTCGTCATTTCCAGCGTCGAACGGATCGACGGGCACGCGCACCTCGAGGAACCCGCGCGCATAGGATCGGAACACGTGCCCACAATCATCGGCGATCACAGCGCGGATCACCCAGCGCCCCATCTCGATGGGCCGCGTATCCCAGGCCACCGTCGCGGTCTCGACGGCCGGCAGATCGTCCGCGATGACGCGATAGTCTGCGTCGCCCGGATCACCGTCGCCCGGATCCGGCGCGGCCTCGATCCGCACCCGCGCGGTGCCGCTGGGATCGCAGGCCGAATAGTGGATGAGCGCGGTGCCCAAAGAGCCCGCGAAGATATCTGGCCGCGTGATCACCACCGTCGGCCCCACCGGCTGCGTTCCGTGCTGCACCGTCACGATGTACGGCGCGTAGCGGACGATCACCGCAGAGAGCTCCTCCGGCGGCTCGCGCACGTACGAGAACAGGAAGTAGTGACCCTCGGTCACCGTCGCGGTCTTCCACACGAAGGCATTGGTGGTGTCGGGCTCGAGCACGCGATGCTCGCGCGTGCTCGGAACGAACGGCAGCTCGTTGGTGTACAGCGGCCGGCTCGCGACGCTCGACGTGTAGATCTCGACGCCCGCGGGCCCGAAGATCGTCGGCTGGTTGCTGTCGTTCCAGGCCACGCGGATCTGATCGTCGACCACGACGCAGCGCGTGGCCTGCGCGCGAAAGGGCGCGGTGGCCGGCAAACCGCTGTGCGCTTCTGCGGTCCGAACGACGGTCGCGCACACGAAGAGCGCGACGATTTCCCGACGTTTCACCGAGCGTTGTCTCCCCTGTCGATTCACGTTATACCGCGGTCAACATGACGAAGACGGAGTTTTTGCAAGAGCTCTCGGGTGTCCTTAATCTCCCCGTCGAAAAGCTCGTGTCGGGTCTCAAGCTCGAGGGTCTCGACGGTTGGGACTCGACCGCCGTCCTCGGCGTGATCGCGCTGCTCGAGGGCCAGGTCGGCGTGGAAGTGCAGCCGGATCAGGTCTCGGAGTGCAAGTCGGTCGGGGATCTGGTCGCCCTGGCGCAGGGCAAGCTGTCCTAATTTGTGTTCACCGAGCGTGAGACCGAGGTCTTTCTCGAGGGGCTGAAGGCGCCCCGGAAGGTCCAGGAAGAGACGCTCACCCGCGCGATCATCGCGCCCAACGTCGGGTCGCGCTTCGGCAAGGATCACGACTTCGCCTCGATCGCGACGCCCGCAGACTATCGCCGCGCCGTACCGATCAAGACGTACGAGGACTATCGCGCCGACATCGACGCGATCGTGCTTCGCGGCGAGCAAGGCCTCCTCACGACGTCGCTGGTGACGCGTTTCTTCACCACCAGCGGCTCGACGGCGAAACCCAAGTACATCCCGGTCACCAGCAGCTTCACGCGGGAGAAGTCCCGCGCGTTCGGCATCTACTGGAGCCTCGCGCTGGCGCAGCACCCGGCCGTCGCGCGCGCCGATATCGTCACGAACTTCTCGGACTCCGGCGAGTCGTTGAAGACGCCGGGTGGGTTGCCGGCGAGCTCGGAGAGCGCCTACTGGGGCCAGGTCACCGCGGCGACGCAGCGGCGGGCGCGGCCGATCATCCCGAAGGTGGTGGCGCGCACGAAGGACACCGACGGGCGCTACTATGCCATCGCGCGCGTGCTGGCGGAGGAGACCTTCAGCGGCCTGATGACGCTGAACCCATCGACGATCTATCTGCTGTTCCAGAAGATGGCAGAGCACGCCGAAACGCTGATCGAGGACGTGCGCGCCGGCGGTGTGTCGTCGCGCTTCGATCTCTCCGACGAGGCCCGCGCGTACCTGACCGAGAACTATCGCGGGAACCCATCGCGCGCTGCCTTTCTTTCGTCGCTGGGCTCGCTCGTCGCGTCGCGGGTGTGGCCGGCGTTGAAGCTGGTCGTCTCGTGGCGCAGCCCGATGCTGCAACCCTACTTGCGCTTGCTCGAGCCGCATCTCGAGGGTGTCGCCGGGCGCGATTATGTCTCTATGGCGTCGGAGGGGATCATGTCGATCCCGGTCGCCGCTTCGGTCAGCGGCGGCGCGGTGGCGATCGGGGTGCACTATTATGAGTTCGTCCCGGAGGAGCTGATCGACATGCCGGATCCGGTGGCGCTACAGCCGGACGAGCTGGAGGTCGGTCGCTCGTACGTCACGATCCTGAGCACGTCGGCGGGCCTCTATCGCTACAACATCGGCGACGTGGTGCGGGTGACCGGCTTCCACTTCGGCACACCGATCATCGAGTTTTTGCACCGCGCGGGGAACACATGCTCGCTCACCGGAGAGAAGCTCACCGAGGGCCAGGTCTCTGAGGCGGTGGACGCGGCGGCGCGGCAGGTCGGCTTCCAGATCGCGTCGTTCACCGCGGCGCCGGCGGCGGAGGGATTTCCGCGATATATCCTGCTGATCGAGGGCGCCTTTTCGGGCGCGGCCTCGCTGGAGAGCTTTCGATCCTTCTTCGAGAAGGAGCTGACGGCCCGCAACATCGAGTACGGCGGAAAGCGCTCGTCGCAGCGCCTCGGCGCGCCCGAGATCTGGGTGGTGAAGCCGGGTGAGTATGCGCGGCGGCGCGAGCGGCGGGTCGCGGGCGGGACCAACGACGCACAGTTCAAGCAAACCCATCTCACGCGAGACTCGCGCATCCTGGGCGAGCTCGAGATCATCGAGCGACTGGCGTGAAGATCGCGGCGATCGAGCTGATCCGCGTGGTGATCCCCCTCCGCGCGGCGTTCGCGCACGCCAGCGCCGCGCGCGCTTCGGCCGACGCGATCCTGGTGCGCATCAGCTGCGACGAAGGGATCCAGGGCTACGGTGAGATCCAGCCACGCAAGTACGTCACCGGCGAGACGCACGAGGGCGTGCTCGCGTCGGCCGTGCCGCGCGCTGCGGGCTGGCTCGGAACTTCGGTGCCCGACTTCGCCGCGGCGCTGGGGCTGTGCAACGCGGCGCTCGATCAGGCGGGACGGGAGCTCGCGCTGGCGGGCGGCTTCGAGCTCGCTCTGCTCGATCTCGCCGGCCGTCGCTTCGGGGTGCCGCTGGCGTCTGCGCTCGGCCCGGTGCTCCGCGATCCCCTGCCGGCCGGCGTGGTCATCGGCTTCGAGGTCACCAACGTCGCGCGCCACGCGGCGATGCTGCGGCTCTCCGGTCGCCGGCACATCAAGGTGAAGGTCGGGCGCGACGACGACGAGACGCGCCTGCGCGCCATCGCGTCGGTGCTCCCGGACGTCGCGCTGCGCCTCGACGCGAACGAGGCCTGGACCGCGGACGTGGCGATCGCGCGGCTGCAGGCGCTGAGCGCGGCGGGCGTGAACATCGCCTCGATCGAGCAGCCAGTCCCGGCGGCCGACCTTGCCGGGCTGCGTCGAGTCCGGGTAGAGACGGGCGTCCCGGTGATGGCCGATGAGTCGCTCTGCAGCCTCGACGACGCGCGCGCCCTGCTGGACGTCGCCGATGTGTTCCACGTCCGCATCGGCAAGATGGGCGGCGTCCTCGGCGCGCGCCGCATCGTCGAGCTCGGTCTCTCGCACGAGATCGGGATGCAGCTCGGGACGATGGTCGGCGAGACCGGCATCCTCGGCCGCGCCGCCGAGATCTTCGGCCGCTGCGTGCGCGGCTTCGACTGCCTCGACGGCAAGGCCCAGAACGAGCACCTCCTCTCCGACGACGTGCTCGAGGCGCCCGCGTCCGCGCGCGACGCGCCGCTCGATACGCCCGGCCTCGGCGTCCTGGTTTCGGATCACAAACTCACCCGCTGGATGGTCGGATCGCCGATCTCCGTGAAATAGGAGAAAATGAGATGAGCATTTCCGACGAGCTGATCGACAAGATCACCAAGGAGCTGGCCCGCGCCGGCACCACGGTCGACGCCGAGACCAACCTGGCGGGCGTGATCGACTCCACCGCGATGATGGAGCTGGTGGTCTGGATCGGCGACAAGTGGGGCTTCGACGTCGAGATCGACGACATCACGCCGGAGAACTTCGGCTCGGTGAAGAAGCTGACCGAGTACGTCGAGAAGCGGAAGAAATAGCCGTGATCCTCCCGGACTTGTTGCGCGCGAGCGCCGCTCGCTTTCCCGATAAAGCAGCGGTGACTTTTCCGGACGGCACCGCCCTGACCTTCAACTGGCTCGATCGCGACAGTGATCGGGTGGCGGCGCGCCTGGCGCGGCTGGGTATCGGTCCGGGTGATCGGGTCGGCATCATCAGCGAGAACGACCCCGCTGCGCTGGTCTACTGGTGGGGCATCATGAAGGCCGGCGCACAGTCGGTGGACCTGCCGGCGCAGGCCGGACAGGCGACCCTCGACGGCGTGATCGAGGAAGCGCGGCCAAAGGCGCTATGCGTGCAGAGCAAGCTGTTTTCGAAGATCGCGATTCGACCGGGGACGATCTTGCTCACGACGGACGACGCCGAGGTCTCCGCGTCATTGTACGATGTGCACCACCTGGAGAACATCGTCGGCGACCCGACCTCTGTCGTGCCGTCGCTCTCGCGCGTCTCCGAGGACGACGTCGCGATGATCGTCTACACCTCCGGCACCACCGGGCGTCCGAAGGGCGTGATGCTCTCGCATCGCAACCTCTACTCGAACATCAGCGCGGCCAACGAGCTGGTGGGTCTGACTTCGGACGATAGTATCCTGCTGGTCGTCCCGTTCTATTTCATCCACGGGCGGATGCAGCTCCTGACCCACGCGATGATCGCGGGAACGCTGCACGTGTCGGCCGGATTCCAGTTCCCTTCGACCGTGCTCGACGAGCTGGTCAAGCGCGCGGTGACCGGATTTTCCGGCGTACCGTATCATTTCCTGACTTTGATGGAGCGCACCAAGCTGCGGTCGACGCCGCTGCCGGCGCTGAAGTATGTGCTGATCACCGGCGGCGCGCTCTCGCCGAGCGCGCTGACGGAGCTGCAGGCGATGATCCCTTCGACGGGCCTGCACACTGCCTACGGGCAGACCGAGGCGTCGCCGCGCATCACCTGGCTCGGGCCCCTCGATATGTTCCGGAAGCTCGGATCGGCGGGGATAGTACTGCCCGGCGTGACGGTGGAGATCACCGGCGGCGACGGCACCGCGGTCCCTGCGGGTGAGGTCGGCGAGGTGATGGCGAGCGGGCCCAACATCATGAAGGGCTACGTCTCGGGCGACGAGAAGACGAGCGGGCGCATCGACGCGTCTGGACGCCTGGCGACGGGGGATCTCGGGCGCTTCGACGCCGAAGGTTTCCTGCATCTGGTGGGGCGCAGCTCGGACATGATCAAGACCGCGGGCGAGCGCGTGTTCCCGAAGGAGATCGAGGACGTCGTGGCGTCGCACCCGGCGGTGCTCGAAAATGCAGTGATCGGCGTTCGCGATGCACTCCTCGGAGAAAAGGTAGTTGCGCTGGTGGTGCTGCGCGAGGGCTGTACCTTGTCGGTGAAGGAGCTGCGCGAGCACTGCGTGAAGTCGATGCCGTTCGTGCGCGCGCCGCGAGAGGTTCGGGTGGTCGCGAGCTTCCCCAAGACCGCGTCGGGGAAGATCAACCGCAGCGAGCTCCAGGCACTGGCGCAATGACCGATCTGCGCACCTTTCTCGATCAGGTCCGCGCCGAGCGGAAGAGCGATCTCCTGGTCGTCGATCGCGAAGTGAGCCCGGTCCACGAGACCGCGGGCATCATCGTGAAGCTGGAAGAGAAGCAGCGATCGCCGATCGTGCGGTTCGACAAGGTCCGCGGAACTGCCTTTCCGGTGGTGACCAACGTGTGTGGCTCGATGGGCCGCATCGCGATGGGCCTGGGGGTGGGTCTGCGCGACGTGGGCGCGCGATATGCGCGAGGCATCGCCGAGCAGCGCGATCCGGTGCTGGTGTCGTCCGGGCCGGTCCAGGAGAACGTGCTGGCCGATCTGCGCGCGCTCCCGGGCCTGATCTATCACGCTGGAGATAGTCCCAATCCTTACATCACGGCGGCGATCGTCATCGCGCGCGACCCGCACGACGGTCGCACCAACCTCAGCTATCACCGCCTGATGATCGCCGGTCCCTCCACCACGGGCATATTCATCGAGCGCGGAAAGCACCTCGACCGCATCCACAAGAAGTACATCCAGGCCGGCCTCCCGATGCCGATCGCGGCGTTCATCGGCGCGCACCCGGCCTGGTCGCTCGGCGCGCTCTACTCCGGCCCCGACGAGGAGCTGCGCGTGATCGGCGGCCTGCTCGACGCGCCGCTCGAGGTCGTGCGCTGCGCGACCCAGCGCGACCTGGTGGTCCCGGCG
>Ga0105048_10015265_pt1 | contig 11928 bp, 14 predicted proteins | sample MAT05_FD_78382 | JGI IMG/M metagenome (GOLD analysis project Ga0105048, IMG submission 78382) | Freshwater microbial communities from Lake Fryxell liftoff mats and glacier meltwater in Antarctica - MAT-05 | ecosystem: Environmental > Aquatic > Freshwater > Ice > Liftoff microbial mat | place...
ACTCACCCGTTCGCCACTCGTCGCCAGGTTGCCCCGCGTTACCGTTCGACTTGCATGTGTAAGGCATGCCGCCAGCGTTCAATCTGAGCCAGGATCAAACTCTTCAGTTCGATCTTGATTTTTACTCATAGGAATCGAAGTGAACTTCACTTCATTTCCATGAGCGTTTAAGGTCGTTTAGACCTGAGTCAGTGTCACCACTAACCCTGGCACTCGCCTCAAACGCCCACGCTTATCGGCTGTATGTTGTTAAAGAGCTTGGCGCATGCATCGCTGCTTTGCGCTACTGACGTCTCGTCAGCTGAGCCTCGAATTATGACTTGGTTTTGATAACCTTGTCAACCACTTGGCTGATATTCTTTTTTGCGCCGGTGGCTCGTTTCTCAACTTGCCGTGCTTGCTTCCGCTCAGCGCAGCCTGAGATTGTGACTGGCTTTTGATCGCTTCGTCAACCCCTCGGGCTTTGTTTTTCTCCGGTCCTCTTGCATGAACCGCCTGCACTGGGTGCTTGCGAATCAGCTGCGAAGAGCGAAGCCCGCGACTGTAGCACGGTTCCTGTTCGCAGAGCAAGCGGCGCACCAAGACGATGCTCTACTGCCCATACCCCTCGAACGGAAGCGCACGCGCGACGCGGCAATCAATGAGGAGCAGCGATGCCCTGCAGGCGCGTCAAGCACTCTGCGGGGTCATCGCTTGCCAGCACTTCGTCCAGGTGCTCAGCCAGACGCCGCGTATCCGCGCGCAGCACGCGCTGCTTGACCGAGGCGATGCGTGCCGGGTGCATGGAAAAGCTGCGCAGCCCCATGGCCAGCAACAACTCGGTGAAGGCGGTATCGCCTGCCATCTCGCCGCAGACGCTTACCGCACGGCTTGCTGCGTTGGCGCATGCGATGGTTTGATGCACCAAACGAAGCACCGACGGATGCCACGGGTCGTACAGGTGCGCCACAGCCTCGTCGGCCCGATCCACAGCCAGGGTGTACTGAATCAGGTCGTTCGTGCCGATGGACACGAAGTCGAAGTGGCGCAGAAAGCGATCGATCAGCAACGCCGCTGCAGGCACCTCGATCATTGCGCCGACCTCCACATGCCCATACGCGCGACCCGCATCGTCCAGCTGCTGCCTGGCGCGAGAAATTGCTTCGAAGATGAGCTTGACCTCGCCCATCTGCGCCACCATGGGCACCAGGATGCGCACCTTGCCGTGCAGGCTGGCCCGCAGGATGGCTCGCAGCTGCTGACGGAACATGCCCGGCTCGGCCAGGCTCCAGCGAATGGCGCGCAGGCCGAGTGCCGGGTTGAGCCCGTGTTCATGGCGCAATTCATGTTGCGACATGCGCTCCAGCGGCTTGTCGGCCCCGACATCCACGGTGCGGATGGTGACCGGCAAGCCCTGCAGCGCCTCTACGGCCGCACGGTAGGCCTCGTACTGCTCGTCTTCCGAAGGCAGATCTCCACCGCGATTCATGAAGAGAAATTCGCTGCGGAACAGCCCCACGCCGACCGCGCCAGCCTCCAGGGCACTCGGCCCGTCACCTGGCAGTTCGATGTTCGCCAGCAGTTCCACGCGCTGACCGTCCAAAGTCACCGCCGGGGTGTAGCGCAAACGGTTGAGTCGCGCACGCTCCAGCTCACTCTGGCGCTGCCGGAAGCGGTATTCCTCCAGCACGATAGGCGAAGGGTTGACGACGACGACACCGGCGTCACCGTCGATGATGACCCAGTCGTCCTGGCGTATCAGCCGGCTCGCCTCGCGGGCACCCACCACGGCCGGGATGTCCATGCTGCGTGCCACGATCGCCGTGTGTGAGGTGCGGCCACCCACGTCGGTGACGAAACCGGTGAACACACTGCGCTTGAACTGCATCATGTCTGCCGGGGCGACATCATTGGCGACAAGCACCAGCGGGTCTTCACCGGCGAAATCACGCCGGGCCTTGGCAGCCGCGGGCGACATCGGCGCCTCACCCCTGGTCCGGGCGGCCATCTCGCGCAACAGGCGCTCGACCACCTGCTCGATGTCGGCCTTGCGCTCCCGCAGGTAGGGGTCGTCCATCTCGTCGAACTGACGCGCCAATACTTCCAGCTGCGCAGACAGCGCCCATTCGGCGTTGTAGTGACGCTCCTGAATCCAGCACTTGGTGGCGGTAATCAGCGCTTCGTCGTGCAACAGCATCAGGTGCACGTCCAACAGCGCGGCCAGCTCAGCAGGTGCCTCTGCAGGCAGTTCGTGCTTGAGCGACTGCAGTTCGGTGGCCACGCCGTCGCGCGCATCGCGCAAGCGGCCGATTTCGTGATCGATGCGGTCAGGGGTGACGAAATAGTGTTCGACGTCGACGCGGCTGGACGCCACCAACACGGCGCGACCGATGGCCACGCCCCTCGACACCGGCAAGCCGAAGACCTGGATGCTCATGGCGCCAATGTAGCCCAGCCAGGGAGCAGTGCCAAAGGGTGGGTGCGGTGGGGGCGGCGGGCTCGTCGGCTGCCGAAACAGCGCCTGCCTACCCGCCTTCGCCGAACTTGCCGTGGATGAGCGTGCGCAGCGCCTCCATGGCGGCGTGCTCGTCTTCACCTTCCACCTCTATGAGCACCTCGGTACCCATGCCGGCGGCCAGCATCATCACACCCATGATGCTCTTGGCGTTGACCCGGCGGCCATTGCGGCTCAAGTGGATCTCGCTCTTGAAGCCACCGGCCAGCTTCGTGAGCTTGGCCGAGGCGCGGGCGTGCAAGCCCAGCTTGTTACTGATCTGAACGCTGGTCTGGATCATCGGTGGCGGGACGGTTGGGCTGGTTCTGGCGACGCGGTGTGGCCACTTGCATGATGCCCTGGCGGCCACCATCGGCTGCACGGACGAGCAAGTCCTCCAGCGGCAGATGGGCGTAGCACAGCGCACGCCAGACCATCGGCACATTGATGCCGGTGACGACCCGGGCGTGCGCGCCGTCTACCACCGACATTGCGGCGTTGCATGGCGTCGCGCCGAAAGCGTCGGTCAGCACCAGCACTTCCGGGCCGGGCAAGGTCTTCAGCGCGGCGCCCACCAATGCGGCAGCGGCTTCCAGGCTGGCCGTCGGCGGCACATCCACCGCCAGCATGTCGCGTTGGCAATCCACATAGGCATGCTGCGCCACCTCAAGCAAGGCAGAGGCCAGCGGGGCATGAGCAACAAGAAGGATGGAAGCCATGAGAGGGTCGACGTCGATTATCGGCAGCTCGCCGACCTCACTGCAGAAAACTGCGCGTTGGCCGCCGCGTCATGAGTCGAACCGAACGGACTCGAAGAAAGTCTGCGCCGCATCGTCGGCCACGCGTTCACCCAGCACACTGGCCTGGTAGACCAGCGTGCCGCGGGTGAACACAAGCACCTGCATCTGCACCGCCTTGCCATCGGGCAGCTTGCCCACCAAACGCTGCACACCCGCGGCATCGTTGGGCGTGGCGCCGCTCACGCGCCAAGGCAGCGTCTTGCCCGCCGCGGCACCCAGGTTGCTCGCTGCCGACGCCGCCAGTTCGGCCAGGGCCGGGGCCACCTGGGCCGGCTGCGTCACATCGGCCACCGCCAGGCCCCAGGTCGTGCCGCCGGCGGCACAGGCATGCAGCGCCAGCTTCACACGCTGGCCGGCCAACATGATCTCGCGGCTCTGACCGTTGGGCTTGCACGGGAATTGCAACTGCATGCCGGCCCCCTCGGGGCGCACATCGCGCCAGTCGAGTGCCGGGGCGCAGGCTGACAGCGCGAACAGGCCGAGTGATGCGCCCACGCCGCAAGCCAGACGAAACGTCAGCCGATTCGCCAGCCGACAAGCCGGGCGAGACGCTGAACAAAACGCAGCCGTGAGCCAGAGACTGAACTTCATGCGCTGGATTATCCGCAGCGGCTGCACACCGAACGCTGACGCAAAATCACGCGATGAGTTCGGCACCCCTTCCCCTGCCGCCAGGCGCCTTGAACGGCTTGCGCGTGCTCGACCTTTCTCGCGTGCTGGCGGGCCCCTGGTGCACCCAGACGCTTGCCGACCTGGGTGCAGACATCATCAAGATCGAACGCCCGCCGAGCGCCGGACACCCCGGCGGCGACGACACGCGCGGCTGGGGCCCGCCCTTTCTCAAGGACCGCGACGGGCAAGACACCGCAGAGGCGGCCTATTTTCTGGGCACCAACCGGAACAAGCGGTCGGTGACCGTGGACATCGCGCAGCCCGCCGGGCAGGCGCTCATCCTGCAGCTGGCGGCGCAGTGCGACGTGCTGGTGGAAAACTTCAAGGTCGGCGACATGGCGCGCTACGGCCTCGATGCGGCGACGCTGTGCGCACGGTTCCCGCGCTTGATCTACTGCTCGATCACCGGCTACGGCCAGACCGGCCCCTACCGTGAACGTGCGGGTTACGACTACGCGATCCAGGGCCTGGGCGGGCTCATGAGCGTGACCGGCGAGCGCGACGATCTGCCTGGCGGCGGCCCGCAGAAGGTGGGTGTGGCGGTGGCCGACCTCTTCACCGGCCTGTACGCCACCGTGGCCATCCTCGCCGCGTTGCGCCACCGCGATGCCACCGGCCAGGGTCAAGCCATCGACATGGCGCTGCTGGACACGCAGGTCGCCATGCTCGCCAACCTGGGCGCCACCTACCTGGCGACCCAGCAGGTGCCGAAGCGTGTGGGCAACGCGCACCAGACCATCGTGCCCTACCAGGTCTTCGAGGTGGCCGATGGCCACTTGATCCTGGCCGTCGGCAACGACGGCCAGTTCGAACGTTTCTGCGCTGTGGCCGGATGCCCAGAGTTGGCGCGCGACGAACGTTTCGCACGCAATGCCGCCCGCGTTCGCCACCGCGAGGTTCTGGTGCCGCAACTGGCCGAGCGCATGCGCCAGCGTGGCCGCGCCGACTGGCTGGCTGCACTGGACGCCGCCAAGGTGCCCTGCGGCCCGATCAACGACCTGGGCGATGTGTTTGCCGACCCGCAAGTGCTGGCGCGCGGCATGAAGACGACGGTGGCGCATCCGCACCACGACGCGCTGGAACTGGTGGCCAGCCCGATGAAACTTTCGGCGACACCGGTGCAAACGCACCGCGCGCCCCCATTGCTGGGCCAGCATACCGACGAGGTGTTGGCTGAACTGGGCCTGGACGCCGAGGCCCGCGCCGCACTGCGCGCCCAGGGCGTGCTCGGCCCCGCGCTGCCGCGAGGGGCGTGAACGACTGAACAATTTGCGCAGCACTCCCCCCGGCTCCGGGGTGGTGACAGAGGGCCTGCGCACCAACTTGTTGGCAGATGCCACCGCGAGGCCGATGTCCAATGGAGGTCTCGTGTTTGCGCACTGGTCGCACCAGTGCACCAGGCAGCCGCCGCGTACACAGCTCGTCAGACATCGAAGGAAGTTCATGGACCTGAGTGACATCGCCCGGCCGCCGTTGCCGTCGGGCCGACGCGTCGTCGAACCGCTGGACCCGCAGTCCCTCATTGCCCAGCTGGGCAGCGAGGTCGCGTCGACACTGTCTTCGGCGCTGGAGCGGGTGGCGGTGCTGCAGGCCACCGGCCGCATCGACCGCGAAAACCTGGCCGCGCTGCACGCCGAGATCGACCTCGCACGCCGCGCCGGCATCATGGGCCAGCAGGTCGTGCGCCTGAGCCATGGCGACGTTCAGCTGTCGCGTGAACGTCTGGACCTCACGGCCCTGCTGCGCGAGGCCTTGCGCCAGCGCAGCCGCGAGATCGATACCCACGGCATCGAGGTGCGCCAGCAATTTGCCGGCGCGCTGGTGATGAGCGACGCGACGCTGCTGTTCTCGCTGTTGCAGACGGTGCTGGACTGGTGCTTCGAGCACGCTGTCTCTCGCATCGACATGAAACTGGAGGTGAAGAACTGGCCGGCGCATGCCGTGCTGGCGGTGAAGTTCGCCCACCAGCAACCCGACGCCGTGGACAGCGGCGCCATGCCCATGGCCGACGAACAGGCGTCCGAGCTGAACACCATGTCGTGGCGCTTGCTGCAGCAGACCGCCGCGGTGCTGGAGCTGACGCTCGACCGCGACGAGCTGCCGGGCAAGACCGAGCTGCAACTGGAGTTCCCCGAGACCCTGGCGCCACGCGTCGAGCCCGCAGGTACCACCGACTTCCAGGAAACCGTCTCTCCGACGTTGAGCCTGCAGCCGCTGGCGGGCAGCCACGTGCTGGTGCTGGCAGCGCGGCGCGAAGTGCGCAACGTCGTGCGTGAGGCGCTGCGGTCGCTGTCGGTGGTGCTCGACTTCGCGAGCACCGTCGACGAAGTGCAGGCGCAGTGCGCCGAATCCATGCCCGACGCCCTGGTCTACGAAGCTTCTCTGGGTGGCCAGCGTTTCAAACGGCTGCGCAGCGAACTCCTGGCGGTGTCGCCCAGGCTGGCGCTGGTGGAAATCTCTGAAGAGGGCAAGGCCGTGCAGGTGCTGAACCAGGGCGGGCGGCAGTTCACCAGCGTGGGCCGCGACGCCATCATCGAGTCGCTGCCGGAAGCGCTGAAGTTCGAGTTGGCCAGGACGGCCTGACGGGCTGAACGGGTCTGGCGTTCCAGAACGGCAGCAGCGGCCCCGCTCAGCCGCCGAACACCTTCCTCAGAATGGCGCTGCCGGTCTTCACCGGGTCGGCGCGGATCTTCTTCTCTTCCTCGCCGATCATCAAGAACAGCCCGTCGAGCGCACGGGCGGTGACGTGCTGCTGCACGGTGACGGCATCGCCTTTCACCAGCCCGGCGCTGGCGGCCTTGGCAGCCAGCTGGTTGTAGCGCTCGGCCAGCTTCACCTTCTCGGTGGCGCGGGCAACGATGGGCAGAAACTTTTCCGAGAGTGGCGAGCGTGTCTTGCCTGAGAAGTAGTCGGTCACCGAGGTCGGCCCGCCGCGCACCAGGGCCAGCGCGTCTTCGACGCTCATCTGCTTGACGGTGCTGACGAACAGCGTGCGCGCCTCGGGCACGGCAGCCTCGGCGGCGCGGTTCATCGCGGTCACCAGTTCATCCACCCGCTTGCCCTGGCCCGTGGCCTTCATCAGCTTGGCCACCCGCTCCAGGTTCTGCGGCAGGGGGATGCGCACACGCGGGTCACCCAGGAAGCCATCGGTGCGGCCGAGCAGCTGCACCGCGGCCAGCGCGCCACGTTCGAGTGCGGCACGCACACCGACCGCCGCGTCGCTTTCGTTGGGCGCAGCCCGCAGCCAGGCAGGCGCCGCTGCCAAGGCCAGTGCTGCCGTAAGATGCCGCCGCTTCATGAACACACCCCTTGATTTGCCGAGCCCCGATCTTGCACGCCGCGCAGTGCTGCGGGCGACGCTTTCGGCCACCCGCCTTGCCGCGCTAGGCACTTCGGCCTTGCTCAGCGGCTGTGCCCGCGACGAAGCAGCCCCCGTTTTCGACTACACCTTGCTCGACGGCTCACGCCACAACTCGAGCGCTTTGCGGGGCCAGGTGCTGATGGTCAACTTCTGGGCCACCAGCTGCGCCGTGTGCGTGAAAGACATGCCGCAACTGGCCGCCACGCACCGCCAGTTCGCCGCGCAAGGCCTGCAGACCCTGGCCGTGGCCATGCAGTACGACGCCCCGGCACTGGTGGCTGATTTCAGCGAGAAGCGTCAGCTGCCCTTCGGCGTGGTGATCGACAACACCGGCGCCGTGGCGCGGGCTTTCCGTGACGTGAAAGCCACGCCCACCACGCTGCTGATCAGCCGCGCCGGCCGCATCGTCTGGCGCCATGAAGGCGAACCGCCATTTCCGCAGCTGCAGGCGCGCATTGCGCAGCTGCTGGCCGAGCCCGCATGATCGGCCGCCTGAGCGGTTTGCTGGCGCAGAAGTCGCCGCCTCTCGTGCTGGTGGACGTGCACGGCGTCGGCTACGAGGTCGACGTGCCGATGAGCACCTTCTACAACCTGCCCGCCCTGGGCGAGAAGGTGGTGCTGCTGACGCACTTCGTGGTGCGTGAAGACGCGCAGGTGCTGTTCGGCTTTCTCACCGAGCCCGAACGCGCCACCTTTCGCCTGCTGGTGAAGATCAGCGGCGTGGGGCCGCGCACTGCGCTGTCCATCCTGTCGGGCCTGAGCGTCGATGAGCTGGCGCAGGCCGTCACGCGCCAGGACGGCGCGCGCCTGGTGAAGGTGCCCGGCATTGGCAAGAAAACCGCCGAGCGCCTGCTGCTGGAACTGAAGGGCAAGCTGGGCCCCGACCTGGCGCTGCCCACCAGCACCCCGGTGAGCGACACCCAGGTTGACATCACCCAGGCGCTGCAGGCCCTGGGCTACAGCGACCGCGAGGCCGCTGCCGCGCTGAAGGCGCTGCCCGCCGACGTGGGCGTCAGCGACGGGATCAAGCTGGCCTTGAAGGCGCTGAACCGCTAGTGCCGGTCAGTGCTTGTGCCCGCCGTGGCCGCCTGGGCCGGCCGTGGCACCTGAAGGCGGCCGCGCCGACACCGTCACCTCCACCTTCACCTCACCGGCCTTTTCGAAGCGCAGCGTCAGCGGGAAGCTATCGCCGGCCTTCAACGGCTGCTTCAAGCCTGTGAACATCAGGTGCAGGCCACCCGGTTTCAACTCGACGGCCTGGCCGGCGGGCACGTCGATGCCCGGCACTTCGCGCATGCGCATCACGTCGCCGTCCATCTGCATGGTGTGCAGTTCCACGGCCTTGCTGATGCCGGCGCTGCCGCCCAGCAGGCGGTCGGCAGCTGCGCCGCCCGTGATCTTCAGGAAACCACCGCCGGCGGCCTGGCCAGCCACCGTGGGGCGAGCCCAGGCAGTCTCAACCTTCACGGCAGCGGGCTGGGCCCAGGCGGGCAGGCTGGCAATGACGGCCAAAGGCAGGGACAGGGTCAGCAGGCAGCGGCGCAAGGGGCTCATCAAAGGTCTCCGGTAGACGCCCATTGTGGCGGGGGCAGCGCGTGGTGGCTGGCCATAATGCTGTATGGCCATCCAGACCGACAACTTCGCCCCCGCGCCGCGGCCCACCGCAGAGCGTGTGGTGAGTGCGGCGCCCGCCTCGCCCAACGAAGAAGCCATCGAACGTGCGCTGCGGCCCAAGGGCATGCAGGAGTACGTGGGCCAGACCAAGGCGCGTGAGCAGCTGGAAATCTTCATCGGCGCGGCTCGCAAGCGTGGCGAAGCCCTCGACCACGTGCTGCTGTTCGGCCCGCCCGGCCTGGGCAAGACCACGCTCAGCCACATCATCGCCAAAGAGCTGGGCGTGAACCTGCGCCAGACCTCGGGGCCGGTGCTGGAAAAGCCGAAGGACCTGGCCGCCATCCTGACGAATCTCGAGAAGAACGACGTGCTCTTCATCGACGAGATTCACCGCCTCTCGCCCGTGGTCGAGGAGATCCTCTACCCGGCGCTGGAGGACTACCAGATCGACATCATGATCGGCGACGGCCCGGCTGCGCGCAGCATCAAGCTCGACCTGCAGCCCTTCACGCTGGTGGGCGCCACCACGCGCGCCGGCATGCTGACCAACCCGCTGCGCGACCGTTTCGGCATCGTGGCGCGGCTCGAGTTCTACAGCGCCGAAGAGCTGACGCGCATCGTCACGCGCTCGGCCGGCCTCTTGAACGTGCCCACCGACGGCGACGGCGCTCTGGAAATCGCCCGCCGCAGCCGCGGCACGCCGCGCATCGCCAACCGGCTGCTGCGCCGCGTGCGTGACTACGCGCAGGTCAAGGGCGACGGCTGCATCAACGCCGGGGTGGCCGACATGGCGCTCAAGATGCTCGACGTCGACCCCATCGGCCTGGACGTGATGGACCGCAAGTTGCTGGAAGCCGTGATCCACCGCTTCGACGGCGGCCCCGTCGGCCTGGACAACGTCGCCGCGGCCATCGGCGAAGAAAGCGGCACCATCGAAGACGTGATCGAGCCGTATCTCATCCAGCAGGGCTACCTGCAGCGCACACCACGCGGGCGCGTGGCCACGGCGGCGGCATTTCGTCACCTGGGGCTCGTGCCGCCCGCGCGCAGCGACGATCTGTTCAGCGGTACGGCACTTGCTGGCGGCACTGGTGGCACTGGTGGCACTGGCAGCACGGGCGGCGCGGGCGGTACCGTCGGCTGAGCCCGCTCAAACCAGCGGTGCGCCTTCGAGATGGGCGTCATCGCTCCAGCCCACCAAACTCAGACCTTCGCCGGTGAAAAGCAGGCGGTTGATGCTGGCATTGCCCAGTGGCCAGCTGCGCTGCGCGTTCAGCTCCACGCCCACCGCTGCGCGGTACAAGCAGTCGAGCACGCCACCGTGCGCCACCACGGCGACGGTCTGGCCGGGATGCGCAGCCGCCAGCGCGCACACGGTGCTGACGCAGCGCTCGAAGAACGGTGTCAGCGCCTCACCGCCGCCGGGCTGGTAGCCGACGTCGCGCCGGCGCCAACGCGCGGCGGCTTCAGGCCAGTGGCTTTCGATCTCGGCGTGGGTGCGGCCTTCGAAACTGCCGAAGCCGCGCTCGCGCAGACGCGCGTCGGTGTACAGCGGTGCGCCGGTGCGCGCCACGAGGGGCGCCGCCGTGTCCAGCGCGCGCTGCAGGTCACTGCTGTAGATGGCCGCGATGGGCTCGCCGGCCAGCGCCAGCGCCAGGCGTTCTGCCTGCCAGCGACCCAATGCGTCCAGCGGCACGTCGAGCTGGCCCTGGACCCGGGTTTCGGCGTTCCAGGCGGTGCGGCCGTGGCGCAGTGCAAAGAGGCGCGTCGGCTCGCGCACCCTCAGGCGGCCAGCAGGCGCTCGTTCAGCGTGTAGGTGCCCGACAGCGTGGCCGCACCCAGCACGTGGCCGGCCAAGGCCGCACGCACCTGTGCGCCCGTGAACTGGCCTTCGACAGGCAGCCTGGCCAGGCTCAGTGCATAGAGCGTGAACACGTAGTGGTGCACCAGGCTGTCGTTCCAGGGCGGGAAGGGGCCGTCGTAGCCGAAATAACTCCCCGCCATCTCGGGGTTGGCGGCGAACCAGCCGGTGAAATCGTTGAGGCCCTGGCGTGCGCCGTGCAGCGTGGCCGGGCCGGGTTTGCCGCGCGCGGTGAAGCCGCGGCTGAACTCGCCTTCGGCGATGCCACTCAGCTGCGGCGGCAGGTCGACGAGCACCCAGTGGAAAAAGTCGATGCGCTCCAGGTCCACCGGCACTTCGCGGCCTTCCTGGTTCACGTCGTCACCCCGGCTGGGTACGTCGAAGTCGTGGCAGATCAGTGCCAGGGACTGCGTGCCCTCGGGCAGGTCGGCCCAGACCAGCTGAGGGCTCAGGTTGTCGCTGAAGCGGGCCTTGCCTGCGCCGTCGGGCCTGCCGGCAGCGTGGCGCTGGGGAATGGGGTCGCCGTTGGTCCAGCTGTCGCTCCAGAGCTTCATCGAGTTTTCCTCAGTCGAACTGTCACCGGGTCTGTCTTCAAACGCCCCACACCACGGCAGCCTCGGCCGCGTGGGCACGGCGCAGCATCTCGATCATGGGCCACATGCGCTGGCGCAGACCCACGGCAGGCTGCACCGCATCTTGCTCCTCGGGCGGTGCTTCTTCCTTGGCGATGGCGCCCAGCAACGCGGCGCTGGCCGCGGGCATGTCGCCCACCTCGATGATGCCCCGCGCCGCTGGTTCACGGCCGAGCAATCGCAACATCTGGTCACCGTGGGCACCCAGCATGATCAATTCGCCGGTGGCGGCACTCTTGAACTTGTAAATCATCGGTGGCCTTTGCTGCACAGCCCAGGGAGGATGGGCGTCGATTGTGCAGCGGCGCCGCCTCTGGGGCCGCGCCCTTCAGCGCGCCTTTCAGCGAGCCCGTCAGCGCGCCTTTCAGCGAACCAGCCGCATGCGACGGTGGCGCTGCGGCGGCGGCGCTTCCGACTGCGCGGACGGCGGCTTCGCCTGCAACAGACGCTGCTCGAAGCTCAGGCTGTCCAGTGCCGGTGCGAAGAGCCAGCCCTGGAACTCGTCGCAGCCCTCG
>Ga0105048_10015266_pt1 | contig 11928 bp, 12 predicted proteins | sample MAT05_FD_78382 | JGI IMG/M metagenome (GOLD analysis project Ga0105048, IMG submission 78382) | Freshwater microbial communities from Lake Fryxell liftoff mats and glacier meltwater in Antarctica - MAT-05 | ecosystem: Environmental > Aquatic > Freshwater > Ice > Liftoff microbial mat | place...
GCGAGGCGGGCGCCTTCGCGTTCACGGGCCGAAAGCAGGGCATCCAGCACCGTGTCTGCCAGCGCCAGCGCCTGTGCTTGCCAGTCTTTACCGGGCGCCGATTCGTCCACCGCCAACCGGATCACTTCAGCCACGCTGAGCGGCTGTGCTGCAGGCAGCCAGGCTTTGACGTTGTCCTGGATGGCGTTCAGGCGTTGCAGCAGCCGGGTGGAAGGCTCGGTGACGACGCTGGCGCCAGCGTCGTCGATGCCGGCGCGCAGCTCCACCTTGCCGCGTTTGAGCCGGGCGTTGAGCTTGTCGCGCAAGATCGGCTCGCAGCCGCGCAATTCTTCAGGCAAGCGGAAAGACAAGTCCAGAAAGCGGCTGTTGACCGCCCTGATTTCGATGCCCAACCGGCTGGTGGAGGCTGTCTTGACGTCTCCCTCAGAGGTCTCCTTGAGGGGGGTGAGCTGGGCGCTGGCATAACCAGTCATGCTGTAAACTGACATTGCGGTGTTCTTCCAATAAGGTGCTTTTGAGAATAACCCGGTTCTTACCCGTCAAGCAGTTCCTCGATTTAAAAATATGTCCAAGGTCAAGCCATCCCCATTGCCCCCCGGAACTCTTATTGGCGGCTACCAGGTTGTTCGCAAGGTAGCAGCGGGCGGTTTTGGTGTGGTCTACCTGGCAACCGACACCGACGGCCAGCAAGTCGCTGTCAAGGAATATCTGCCAGCCTCACTCACCACTCGCGAAGCCGGCGAGCTGGTGCCACAGGTGGCCCCGGAAAAGCTGTCGCTTTACCGCCTGGGGTTGAAGAGTTTTTTTGAAGAAGGCCGCTCACTGGCGCAAATTTCCCATCCCTCGGTGGTGAGCGTGATGAATTTCTTTCGGGAAAACGACACGGTCTATATGGTGATGAACTATCTGGAGGGTGCCAGCCTGCAGGACTTCATCATCACCGCGCGGGATTTGAAGCAACCCAAAGTTTTTCGCGAATCGACCATCCGCTCGCTGTTTGAAGAAATTTTGCGCGGCTTGCGCATCGTGCATCAGCACAAGATGCTGCACCTGGACATCAAACCCGCCAATATTTTCATCACCGATGACAACAAGGCGGTGCTGATCGATTTTGGCGCTGCCCGCGAAGTGCTCAGCAAAGAAGGCAATTTCATCCGTCCGATGTACACCCCCGGTTTTGCCGCACCCGAAATGTACCGGCGCGACAGCACCATGGGCCCTTGGACCGATATTTATGCGATCGGTGCCTGCATCTTCGCCTGTATGGAGGGCTTCCCGCCCAGCGAGGCCCCACAACGGGCCACCGCCGACCCCCTGGTGCAGGCCTTCAAGCGGCTTCAAGGGGTGTATTCCGACAACCTGATTGAAGTGGTGCAGTGGTGCATGATGCTCGACCCTTTGTCTCGGCCGCAGTCGGTATTTGCGCTGCAAAAAGAGCTCAACAGCCCCGGTGAGCGCCGCTACACCCGCCTGAGTGTGGGCGAAAAAGTGCGTCTGCAATTTGACAACATGGTCTCTGGCACCAAAAAAACTGTGCTCAAGGCCACCGTGCCGAGCAATAAGGTGAAATGAAGTTCTCCGTTTTTCAGGTCAGCCGCAAAGGCGGACGCGACAAAAACGAAGACCGCATGGGCTACTGCTATACCAGCGGCTCGGCGATGTTCATGCTGGCTGATGGCATGGGCGGCCACCCGGAGGGCGAAGTGGCCGCGCAACTGGCCATTCAAGCCATGGCTGCCCTGTTTCAGAAAGAAGCCAAGCCCGAGCTTGTCAATGTGCGGGATTTTTTGAACAACGCGGTGCGCTCGGCGCATCGGCAGATCTTGCGATACGCCATTGACCGGGGCATGCTGGACGCCCCTCGTACCACGGTGGTGCTGGCGGTCATCCAAAACGGCGCCATGTCCTGGACGCACTGCGGAGACTCGCGGCTGTACCTGTTGCGCCTGGGTGAACTGCTGGTGCGTACGCGTGATCACTCGCTGCTGGAGCAGGATTTGCTCAAACCATCGGCGCTGCGGTCTGACCATGCCAAAAACCGCAACGTGCTGTTCACCTGCCTGGGCTCGCCGACCCGGCCGGTCTATGAGCTGGTGGGGCCGGTCAACTTGCAACAGGGCGACCGCGTCATGCTCTGCTCAGATGGCCTGTGGTCGGCATTAAGCGAACACGACATCGTGTCTGACATGATGCGTAAGCCGGTGGATTTGGCGGTGCCTGATCTGGTTGAAAAAGCCCTGCGGCTGGCTGGCAGCCACTCGGACAACGTTACTTGCCTGGCTCTGGAGTGGGAAACGCCGGATACTTTTGAGTCCACCCGGGGCACCATTTCCACGGATTCGATCCAAGAGGGCGTGTTTGCCTCCACCGTGCAGGCGGGTTGGCTGGATTCGGCGGCAGGCGACCTCGACGACGAGGCCATTGAGCGCTCCATTGCCGAGATCAACTCGGCCATTCGCCGATCGGACCAGAAAAAAGCCTGATTTTTTGACTAAAAGGTGTCCTGATGACTGATTTTTCACGCACTGAGGCGCGCGCTGTGAATGCCATGCGCCCAGTGTCCATCACCCGCAACTACACCATGCACGCCGAGGGCTCAGTCCTGATCGCGTTTGGCAACACCAAAGTGCTGTGCACCGCCTCGGTGGAAGAAAAGGTGCCCGGCCACAAAAAAGGCAGCGCCGAGGGCTGGGTCACCGCCGAGTACGGCATGCTGCCACGCGCCACCCATACCCGCAGCGACCGCGAAGCTGCTCGCGGCAAGCAGTGCGGGCGCACGCAGGAGATCCAGCGCCTGATTGGCCGCGCGCTGCGCAGCGTTTTCGATTTGAAACTGCTGGGCGAGCGCACGATTCATCTGGACTGTGACGTGCTGCAAGCCGACGGTGGCACCCGCACCGCCGCCATCACCGGTGCCTTTGTGGCGGCGCAGGATGCGGTCAACTGGCTCATCGCGCAGGGCAAGCTGACGCAGTCGCCCATCCTCAACCACGTGGCCGCCATTTCGGTGGGCATCGTGCAAGGCACACCGCTGCTGGATCTGGAATACGTGGAAGACTCGGCGTGCGACACCGACATGAATGTGGTCATGACTGGCGCCGGCCATTTTGTGGAAGTGCAGGGCACGGCCGAAGGCGCGGCGTTTACCCGCGCCGAGATGGACGCGCTGCTGGTGCTGGCCGACAAGGGTATCCGTGAGCTGATTCAGCTGCAAAAAGATGCATATTAATTTGATAGCTATCAGCGCTTTATTTATAAGGGCTAGAGGTCAATTTGGTATATGAAAATTGTTTTGGCGTCGAATAATCCCGGCAAGCTCACTGAACTGCAAGCCATGTTCGCCCCGCTGGGTTTCGAGCTCATCACGCAAGGCAGCCTGGGTATTCCTGAAGCTGCTGAGCCGTATCACACGTTCATCGAAAACGCCCTGGCCAAGGCGCGCCACGCCGCCCAGCAAAGCGGTCTGCCTGCGGTGGCCGACGATGCGGGGCTGTGCGTGGATGCCTTTGGTGGCCTGCCGGGTGTGCAAACCGCGTTTTACGCCACCGAGTTTGGCTACCCCAAAAGTGACGACAACAATGTGCGTGCGTTGCTGGAGCAGATGGCGGGTCTGGACAACCGCCGTGCTGCGATGGTCAGCACGCTGGTGGCGGTGCGCCGCCCGCAAGACCCCGAGCCACTGGTGGCGGTGGGCCGTGTGGTGGGTGAAATTGCCCACGAACGGCTGGGCACGAACGGCTTTGGTTTCGACCCGGTGATGTTCATCCCTGAGTTTGGCAAAACGTTTGCACAACTGCCGACGGATGTGAAAAACGCCCACAGTCATCGGGGCAGGGCGGTAGCGGCCATGGTGGCGCTGATGCGTGAGCGGTGGTTGTGAGGTCGGCCGGCCCTGCGGTCAACGCTTTTCCGTTGCGACATATGGCTCAACCCGCGAGGCGGGACCTTTGGGCGGCTTCCTCATACTGGGGTACCAGAAATCGTCAGCCGCCCAAAGTCCCCACCTCGCTGGACGCTCACGCAAGTCCAGCCAGTCCAGCAGGTCAGACAGGTCAGACAGGGCAAACCGTCGATAGGCTAGCAAACGGGCTTTCGGTATCGGGCCAACAAGCGACGGCGATCCACCACATCGGCGTGGTAGCCGGTAGGGGTGACCGCCGATTTCTGGTACCCCAGTATGAGGCGGGCGCCCCTACCGGCTACCGCGCAGCGCTTGCCAATAGCACCTCGAAAAACGCCTCGAATAACGCATCCCGATAGTGCTCCTGAAACACATCAACCGAACAAATGATCCCCATTCTCCCAGAGCCCAGCACCCCCGACGAGCCGGTGCAGCCGCACGACATTCAGCACTACATGCGCCCCGGCACGCTGCAGCTGGCCAGCCTGCCGCCTTTGTCGCTGTATGTGCACCTGCCGTGGTGCCTGAAAAAGTGCCCCTACTGCGACTTCAATTCACATGAACTGCGCGACACGGAGCTGCCCGAGCAAACCTACATCAACGCCCTGATGGCCGACCTGGAGGCCGCGCTGCCGCTGATCTGGGGTCGCAGCGTGCAAAGCATTTTCATCGGCGGAGGCACACCCAGCCTGTTTTCGCCGCAGGCGATTGACCAACTGCTGGCCGGGCTGCGCGCCCGCCTGCGGCTGGCACCAGACTGCGAGGTCACGCTCGAAGCCAACCCCGGCACCTTTGAGAAAGACCGTTTCAAGGCCTTTCGCCAAGCCGGCGTAACGCGCCTGTCAATCGGTGTGCAGAGCTTCAATGACGACCATTTGCAGGCCCTGGGTCGTGTGCATAATCGTGCTCAAGCCCTTGCTGCGCTTGAGGAGGCAGCTCTTAATTTTGATACCTTCAATCTGGACCTGATGTACGCCCTGCCAGGCCAGACGCTGGACCAGTTGCGCGCCGATGTCAGCACCGCCTTGGCGCTAAAGCCGCCGCACCTGTCGATTTACCAGCTGACCATCGAGCCCAACACCGTTTTTGCCAAGTTCCCACCGCCAGCCGTGGACGACGACACGGTGGCAGAGATGCTTGATCTGATCACCGACCTGTCTACACAGCACGGCCTGCACCGCTACGAGGTGTCGGCCTACGCCAAGCCAGGTCACGCCTGCGCGCACAACCTGAACTACTGGCAGTTTGGTGACTACTTAGGGATTGGTGCGGGCGCGCACAGCAAGCTCAGTTTTGCGCACCGGGTGCTGCGCCAGGTGCGCCTGCGTGACCCGGCGCGCTACATGGCGCAGGCCGTGGCGGGCAGCGCCATCGCCCAGGAGCACGAGGTCAGCCGCGCAGATCTGCCCTTTGAATTCATGCTCAACGCCTTGCGATTGGCCGACGGGTTTGAGCTACAGCGCTTTACCGAGCGCACCGGACTGCCCGCAAGCGCCATCGCCAGCACGCTACAGGCCGCGCAGCAACGCGGGTTATTGATCTGTGACCTGACTATGGCCAAACCCACCGCGCGGGGGTTCGACTTTTTGAACGATTTGCAGGCGATGTTTTTGCCCAGCGCCTGAAGCATCTAAGCCCCGCGCTTCAAGTCGCGCTCGGCTTGTGTCGATACAACAGTGAACGGGTCACATTGACGCTGGCGGTCACAGGCGTTATCGTCTTGCGACCTAAGGCGTCAGCAACAGGCGCCGTCCAGGGTATTGACGCAGGAGGCACACCAGCATGTTTTCGGTTTACGGCGTACAGGGGCGACTGTTTCGTGGCAGCCTGGAGCAACTGCGCCAGGTGGGCGGTGTAAGTGCGCTCACCCGCACCCGCACCTTGTTGCCGGTTGCCAAAGAGGGGCGGGACCGGCTGGCCGAGTCTTTTGGCGCCTTTGTCGAGTCGGAGGCCAACAACGGCATGGGCCGTGACACCAGCACCGACGAATCCCGCAAATCTCCTTTATCTGCCTACACAGAAACCCAACTGGGTAGCATTGAACGTCGACCCCTGACTCAGGTTCAGGACCTGATGAGTAAGGAGATCATCAGCCTCAAGGACACCGCCACAGTGCTGCAGGCCTGGCAGATTCTGAGCGAAAAAGCCGTGGGTCAGGCCCCGGTGGTGGACGCACACGGGCATTTGGTGGGCCTGCTCACGCGCGCTGACCTGCTCAGGCCCGAGCGCTTGCCCGCGCCCGACAGCCATGCGCTGGCGTGGCGCGCGTTCACGCTGCAAAACGTCACCGAGATCATGGTTACCCCGGTGCCCAGTGTGGCGGCAGATGCAGATATCCGCCGCGTGGCACAGGTGCTGCTGGACACCGGACTGCCCGGCTTGCCGGTGGCGGACGAGCAGGGGCTGTTGGCCGGGTTTATTACCCGCTCGGACATCCTGCGCGCGGTAGTGACCGAGCCGCCGCTGGATTTGTGGGGCTGAGCTGACGCTGGCGAAGGCGGCGCGATGCCTAAGCCAACTTATTGATAAAAACACGCTCTAGCCCTTGTCACGTCTGCGCTAGAAGCTATGAAGTTTGATAAAGGCTGGCAACGGCCAGCGCTGCACCAGTCGTAATCTGCGGTGAACTCGGAGCGGGTCAGGCGCACCTCATAGTCTTCTTCCCAGCGGACTTTTTCGATCGAATGCGTCCAGGCCAACGTGAAGGCGCTGCCGGGCAAAAACACCGGGCCGCTCGGTGGGGTGGCGCCCGTATGCAAGGCCCCCATCAGCGTCAGACAGATGCCGAGAATCATGCTGCTATGTCATTGCGAGCGTAGCTCGGCCGCGCCACACCCAGCGACGCATGACAAGCACTCCTGAAGGGCAAAAGTAGATTATTTGGCGTAGCTCCTTCTGGTGAGGTTAGTGGTTTCCCCAGCGACGGCGGTGAAAGTCAGGCCGCCGGCTGCAGCATGCCGCGCTGCTCGATGAAGCGGATCACCTCGTCCAGCCCGGCGTTGGTTTTTAAATTGGTCATGACAAAGGGTTTGAGACCCTTGGGCGTGCTGCGCATGCGGGTGGTGTCAGCGGCCATCACCTCCAGATTGGCACCCACGTGCGGCGCCAGGTCGGTCTTGTTGATGACAAACAAGTCACTCTTGGTGATGCCGGGGCCGCCTTTGCGCGGGATTTTTTCGCCCGCCGCCACGTCGATCACATAGATGGTCAGGTCAGAGAGTTCGGGGCTGAAGGTGGCGGCCAGGTTGTCGCCACCGCTCTCCACAAACACGATGTCGGCATCGGGAAAGTCCACCAGCATACGGTCGATGGCCTCCAGATTGATGGAGCAGTCCTCGCGGATGGCGGTGTGCGGGCAGCCACCAGTTTCCACGCCCATGATGCGCTCGGCGGGCAAGGCGCCGCTGACAGTGAGCAAGCGCTGGTCTTCCTTGGTGTAGATGTCGTTGGTGATGGCCACCAGGTCGTAGCGCCCGCGCATGGCTTTGCAGAGCATTTCAAGCAGCGTGGTTTTGCCGGAACCCACCGGCCCGCCAATGCCCACGCGCAGTGGCGGCAGGGTTTTGCTGCGATTGGGGATGTGGTGTAGAGGTGAACTCATGGTGTTTAAATTGTTATGAAAAACATAGCTACGGGAGCTTATTCTATAAGGGTTAGGAGCGAAAAAGCCTTGAATATTGCCCCTCGTGCTGGCTGCTCAGAATCGCCAGCATCGGCGAGAAAGCTTGGCGCGTGTCGTCGTCCAGACTCAGTGCCCGGTCCACCGCCGCCGGGATGTCTGACGCCAGGCGCGAGAGGATGCGTTGCCCGGCGCTCTGGCCCAGCGGCACCGCCTTGATGGCAGCCTGCACCATGTTTTCGGCCCAGCCAAAGGCGCAGGTTAGCAGGCAGTCGCGCAGCGGCGCGCCGGTGGCGCTGGCCGCCAGCGCAAAAGCCAGTGGGTAAGTGGGTTGCAGGCTGGCCAGCAGGGCAATTTGCTCGGCCTGCGCGGTGGTGTGGTTGCGCAGCCACTCCAGCAGGCTGCGGCCCATTTGCTCGGTTTGCGCGCGCAGCTCGCTGCTTTCGCGGGTGCACAGCACCCAGGTGTTGAGATCGGCGATGCGCGTGTGGTCTGCCGCTTGCCAAGCGGGAACGGCTTGGGCAATCACCGCCAGATCGGCACGCGCCAGGCTGGTGTGTAATTGTTCGATCAGCCAGTCCGACGCTTCTGATTCTGTAGCTGCTAGCCCTTGATCGACGGCGGCTTCCAGGCATTCTGAGTATGAAAATCCACCAATCGGCAAGGCCGGTGAGGCCAGCCACATCAGCTGCATCAGGCTGCTGTCTTGCATGCGCGCTACGGCTCAGTGGTGGTGGCCGCAGCCTGGGCCATGCACATGGGGCGTGGGCGCGCTGGGGTCGGCTGGTGCGGCAGGGGTGTGGTCTGGCAAATGGTCATGCGAATGGTCGTGGTTGTGATCATGGTCGTGCTCATGCCCGTGGTGGTGGCCACCAAAGTGCCCGCCGGTGGCGTAGGCACCGTTTTCCGGCTCAAACGGCTCGGTGACCTCGGTCACGATCAGGTGCATGGCGCGCAGCATCTCTGTCAGCACATGGTCGGGTTCGATTTTCAGATGGTCAGGTTTGAGCTCAATGGGCACATGCCGGTTGCCCAGGTGATAGGCGGCGCGAATCAAGTCAAAAGGCGTGCCGTGATTCGGGCAATGGGTGATTTTGAGCACCGCTTGCGCCGCCGCCCAAACCTTGATCAGCGAGCCGTCATGCGCCACCAGCACATCGCCACCCCGCGCCACCGTACCGCGCGGCAGAAAGATGCCAAGCTGGCGACCAGCCGAGTCAGTGGCTTCAAAGCGGCTTTTTTGGCGAACGTCCCAGTCTAGTTCGACCGTGGCGGCGCGTTTGAGCAGCGCAGCGGCCAGGCCAGCGCCTTGGGGGATGAGTTTGGAGACGTGGAGCATGAGTCACATCAGACGCCGGTAAAGGAGTCTGCCAAGTTAAAACAAGAAGTACCGCTGCGCCATCGGCAAACTCACCGCCGCCTCGCAGGTCAGCAGCTGGCCATCGGCGCGTACGCTGTAGGTTTGCGCGTCGATTTCCATGGTGGGCAGGTAGTGGTTGTGCACCATGTGCTGTTTGCGCACGGCGCGGATGGCTTTCACCGCGCTCAAGTTCTTTTGCAGGCCAAAGCGTTCCTTGATGCCCGCGTTCAGCCCGGCTTGCGACACAAAAGTCAGTGAGCCGCGGGCCAGCGCACCACCATACGCACCAAACATGGGGCGGTAATGCACCGGTTGCGGCGTCGGGATGCTGGCGTTCGGGTCGCCCATGGCGGCCATGGCGATGAAGCCGCCTTTCAGGATAAGCGCCGGTTTGACGCCAAAAAACGCGGGCTTCCACACCACCAGATCAGCCCACTTGCCCACCTCGATGCTGCCCACCTCGTGGCTGATGCCGTGGGCGATGGCCGGGTTGATGGTGGTCTTGGCCACGTAGCGCTTGGCGCGGTAGTTGTCGTTGCGCGGGTTGTGTTCCACCAACGCTGCCTCGGTCTGGATGGAGCCCAACACCAGCGGTGGCGCCAGCCAGCCCCGCTGCGCCTTCATCTTGTGCGCGGTTTGCCAGGTGCGGATGATGACTTCACCGACGCGGCCCATGGCCTGGCTGTCGCTGCTCATCATGCTGATGGCGCCCAGGTCGTGCAGCACGTCTTCGGCCGCAATGGTTTCCTTGCGAATGCGGCTTTCGGCAAAGGCCAGGTCTTCGGCGATGCCCGCGTCCAGGTGGTGACAGACCATCAGCATGTCCACATGCTCATCCAGCGTGTTCACGGTGTAGGGCATGGTCGGGTTGGTGGAACTGGGTAAAAAGTTCGCTTCGCCCACCACCCGCAAAATGTCGGGCGCATGGCCGCCGCCCGCGCCTTCGGTGTGAAAGGCGCACAGGCCCCGGCCTTTGGTCGCGGCGATGGTGTTTTCTACAAAGCCGCTTTCATTGAGCGTGTCGGAGTGAATGGCCACTTGCACGTCCATCTCTTCGGCCACGTCCAGGCAGTTGCTGATGGCAGCAGGCGTGGTGCCCCAGTCTTCGTGCAGTTTCAGGCCGATGACGCCGACGTTCACCTGCTCCACCAGCGCTTCGGGTCGGCTGGCGTTGCCTTTGCCTAGAAAGCCCAGGTTCATCGGGAAGGCGTCTGCGGCTTGCAGCATGCGCTCAATGTTCCATGGCCCGGGTGTGCAGGTGGTGGCAAAGGTGCCGGTCGCCGGGCCGGTACCGCCGCCCATCATGGTGGTCACGCCGGAGGCCAGTGCTTCCTCAATTTGCTGCGGGCAGATGAAATGGATGTGGCTGTCAATACCGCCCGCGGTGACGATGTTGCCTTCGCAGCTGATGATTTCGGTGCCTGGGCCGATGATGATGTCCACGCCTGGCTGGGTGTCGGGGTTGCCAGCTTTGCCGATGGCGACGATACGCCCGGCCTTGAGGCCAATGTCTGCCTTGACTATTGCCCAGTGGTCCAGGATCAGCGCGTTGGTCATGACCGTGTCCACTGCGCCCTGGGCGTTGGTGCGTTGTGACTGCGCCATGCCGTCACGAATCGTTTTGCCGCCGCCAAACTTCACTTCTTCGCCGTAGCTGCCTGCTGCCAGGGTGTAGTCCTGCTCGACCTCAATCACCAAGCCGGTGTCGGCCAGGCGCACCCGGTCGCCGGTGGTGGGGCCAAAAATCTCGGCGTAGGCGCGTCGTCCAATCGTGGCCATGGTTGCTCTTTCAATGATGCGTGTGAAGGACAGGGTCAGAAAATCTGGGTGCTGCTGGCAGGGTGCAAAAGGTCGGGTGCAGATGTTGGATACCGGTGTTGGGTGGCCGCGACGCTTTGGGGAAAGCGATTCCGTTCGTGTCCCCCGTCCTTCGGCCTCCTCCTTGACCTCACTGCATCGCTTTCCCCCAAGCGTCGCGACAAGTGACGCTGCTGGTATTCCGTCGCTGGTGTGCAGCAAACCTACTCAGTGATGGTTGATGGGCTACTCTGCGCAGCGGCATCAAGGAGGAGGCCGCAGGCCGGGGGACAGCCGCGGAGCAGAGTAGCCCGTCAGCCGTCACCCCCACAAACGCTGAAAAACCGTGCAGTAAACAACGCAAAAAACCCATCACAGCGCCCCCTGCGTCAACCCACGAAAGCCATAAACAATACGGTCACCCGCAAAGTCCACCAGCTCCACCGTGCGCTGCTGCCCCGGCTCAAACCGCACCGCCAGACCAGACGCAATGTTCAGCCGCATGCCCCGAGTGGCATCGCGGTCAAAGCTCAGCGCGCCATTGGTCTCGGCAAAGTGGTAGTGCGAGCCGACCTGGATGGGCCGCTCGGAGGCGTTGGTCACCACCACCGTCAGCGTGCGTCGGCCTGCGTTGAGGATGTGGTCGCCCTCGCCAGTGAAAAGTTCGCCGGGGATCATGCTGGCGCCTTCAGATTTGGCTGAACAGGTACAGCCCCGCGCCGCCCAAAACCGTGCCCAGGCCGCCCAAAGCCAAGGCGCTGCGCTCTGCCAGCAGGCGACGAATACTCAAGCCCACGCCAACGCCGCTCAAATGCAGCGCACTCGTGGTCAGCAAAAAGCCAGCGGCATAGCCTGCAAAGCCAGTGGCTGGCGTTTCAGCCCCATGCGCTAGGCCATGCAGTGATGCCGCCATGGCGATCAGCCCCAGCCCGAGCGCTTTGGGCATCGGTTTGGCAGCCAACACCAGCATGGCACCAAACAGCACCACCGAGAGCGCAATCGCGTGCTCCAGGAACGGCACGCTCAGGCCTGCCGCGCCCAGCGCCGCGCTGATCACCAGCGCCAGCATGAAGGTGGCTGGCCCTTGCCAGACCTTGTTGGCGGGCAGGGCGCTGACCGACCAGATACCTACTGCCAGCATGGCCAGCAGGTGATCGGCACCAAAAGGATGCGCCAGACCTTCCATCAGGCTCTGCGTTCCATGGCCCGTATGGGCGCTAGCCCCCGTGGATACTGCGTAAGCAGCTATAA
>Ga0105048_10015269_pt1 | contig 11926 bp, 19 predicted proteins | sample MAT05_FD_78382 | JGI IMG/M metagenome (GOLD analysis project Ga0105048, IMG submission 78382) | Freshwater microbial communities from Lake Fryxell liftoff mats and glacier meltwater in Antarctica - MAT-05 | ecosystem: Environmental > Aquatic > Freshwater > Ice > Liftoff microbial mat | place...
AGATGGACACGACCCAAGCAAGCTTGAAAAGGCTACTGAGTCAACGCTGGCCAAGGCGTTCAATCGATTCGTTACGCCGGTTATGCTAGGGATAATTACCTATTTTTTGACTCAGGCGTGAAACGATATTGTCGATCAGCAGGTAGAAGCAAAAGCTGAAAGAACAGCTATTAGCATGTCTCTCGGAGAGCTTCGCACCGATGTGAAACTACTTAATGCCAAAGTAGATTTCTCGGTGCTACAAAAGATCGACACGCTCGAAAGACGCGTTAACACCCTTGAGCAAACTCCGCCTCGGGGATCGTACCCAAAGGTTAGCGACCAATGATCAAAATCAAACACTGGCTCCTGCGCTGGCAAGAACACGCCATCTTTCTACCAATTATGGTTGCTGTAGGACTAATGGCGTGGGTCGTACTTGGCACCCTTGACCGCACAGCCGCTGTTGACTCGATGGCCGACTGGATTGGCCTGCCCCTGCGCACAGCATACGCAGTCGCTGCAATCGCACTCACATACACCGTTCGCCGTCGCTGGCGCCGAAAGCTTAATGACGAAGAACAAAAAATCTGGTGGGACAAGGTGCTCGAAAGCAGCCCTGGCGCCATCGCAATTCTAATCATTGATGCCGTGGTGACCCTATGCGCTCTATATTTCTTGCTCAAGTTCTTCTCGCTGCCTGCTTAACCGCCTGCGCGGCACCGGACGGGCCTTCTCTGGCAGGGCAGGAAAGCCCGCCTTCGGTGCCGTTGCAGACTGAAATAGCTTCGATCACAGTGCCGGCCGTATTGGCAGTGCAGAATGCGATTCAGTCTGTTGACTTACCCGTTGCTACTCCAACGCCTACATCGATCGAAAAAGATGTGTTCGCCGAAGAAGCAACAAAGCTTATCGTTCGATGGGAGATTACCGGCCCAAGCATGTATGACAAAAAGTATCAGGGTGTCATCTGGCCAGGTGGCGCCAGTGGACCGACATGGGCTGTTGGCTACGACGGCGGGCATCAAACACGTCGAACAATAGGCGCAGATTGGATTGGTCACTCAAGCGTCGATCGATTGCAAGAATCTTCCGGCGTGACTGGCCAAACAGCTCAGCTTCGAGTGAAGCGCGGCGACTGGCGCGGCATCACTACTGAATATCCATACGCGCTTGATGTTTTTGCTAAGTCAACGTTACCCAGCTACAAAGCCACAGCACAAAGAGCTTTTGGGGCAGGTTTCAGGGACCTGTCGCCCATGGCTCAAGCCGCGCTGACAAGCCTCGTTTACAACCGTGGCGGCCAAATGACAGGAGCGAGACGCGCAGAAATGCGCTCAATACGGGATCAATGTATCCCAAGCAACGATGTTGCCTGCATAGCCCGCGAATTGCGGGCTATGTGCCGTTTGTGGGAAGGAACACCGAACGGCATAGGCCTATGCAAGCGACGCAACGACGAAGCACGAGTAGCACAACAGTAACTACCCTGGAGTTAAAGCATGTTTCCCTACAATCAAATGGATCGTGAGCAACAAGTCCAACTAGATGCTCAAACCAAAAACATAAAAGCCAACACTGTGAGTCATTACGGCAGGTTCTTCATGTACGTCTGCATAGGCTTTTCCTCAGTCCTTATCGCGGCAGCTATCTACATATCGCTGCAATGAACACCCAATGGCCCCGGCCTTTGTGCCAGGCGCAACGATGAAGCACGAATAGCAGAAAAGGTAATGTGATGAAAAACGAAGAACACTTGCACAGTTCAGAAATAGAGAACCTCGACGCCGAAAGCTTCATGCTCAAGTGTCTAGGCGTGATGTTTCTCTCCATCGGCGCCGCTGCCGTGCTGATCGCTCTCGTGATCACACTGGCATGAACCCGCTCACTACTCCTGCGCTTGCCAAGCTTATTGGCGGGCTCTCGTTGGCATTGCTGTTATCACTAGGCGGCAATGTCTTTTTTATTTGGCATTCTGGCAAAAAGTCGGGCGAAGCAAAAAGCGAAGCCGAGCGTAAGACGCTGGCAGCCAATGTTGCTGCATTACAGATTGACGCAGCAGTGACCACCGCATTATCGAAGCGTGCGAAAGAAGATAACGCGGCTTTGATGCAAGACTTGGAGGACATCGCAGTGCGTGGGCGGGAAACTATTACCGTGTACCGCACGATTGCCGCAAAAGCACCGCTTGCACTTGTTTGTGCGCCGGGCAAAGAACGCATGGACGCAGTTAACAAAGGCCTTGGTGCCAAGTAATGATCGCTTACATACAGTTTGAAGTGGGCTTTCACAACGTACAGATACATCATGCCAAAGTTTGAGTTGGAGTTCATCATGCGCCTAGTTTCTTCCACCATCGTCACTGTCGTTGCCGTGGCACTACTGGTAGTCATTGCCTTACTGTCCGGTTGCGCGAAAGATCAATTCGTAAAACGTGATCCGATTCCAGCGCAGTGCAATGCTATCTGCTATGTGAAGTGCGTCGAAGGCAGCGATACGGGCATTCGATGGGCTGCTGACTACACTGATCCGAAAGCCTGGGACTCACTCGCCGGTGAAACCTTGGGCCAACTCACTGAGAAATTACTCGTGTGCGAAAAGCGCCGGCAGGCATGCACAGACTGTCTTGATCGATTGGAAAAAGAAAAGGTCATCACCCAATGAGTCGGACACCGAGCACTCAAAGCCTTACTGTCGTATCAGGCTCGACGTGGGAAGACGAGTTCATTTACACCGATGAGAACGGTGCTGGCATTGACCTGACTGGCTATGGCGCACGAATGCAAGTTCGGACTCGTGCTGGTCGATTCGGCACCACCACCGCCACCACGCTGGTGCTTGAGCTCACCACAGCAAATACTAGGCTGGTGATTGATACCCCAGCTGGTCAAACAGTGCCTTGCCGAGTGTTGATCTATGTCACAGGCATTGATACGAAGTTGCTCAACACTGCAAACGTGAAGCGCGTAAAGCTGGCTTATTCAATTGAAGTCTATAACCCCGCCATCTCACCCGAGTACGTTATCCCGCTGGCCAAGGGAAGCGTGAGCGTGAGCGGCGAAACCACTCGTTAAAGGATTACCACCATGCCTAAGTCAACCACTGCTGCAAACGATTACCTCGCGCTGATTCTAAATGCTACCCCAATTGCCAATTATGCTGATAACGCTGCGTCCTCACCGGCCGCCAACTTGTTTTTGTCGCTTCATACAGCCAGTCCAGGCGTGGGCGGATCTCAATTAACCAACGAAACTTCCTATACCAACTACGTTCGCATACCTGTTGCTCGCACCGCTGGCGGCTGGACAGTAGCCTCTGCCGTCGGTGTCAATACCGCATTAGCTCAATTCGCCCAATGCGGTGCCACGGGTGCGGCGATTACTCACGTTGCCATCGGCACCGCAGTAAGCGGTTCAGGCAAAGTGATTTGGCAAGGTGCGCTCAATGCAACACTCAACGTCACCAATATAATCCAGCCCCAATTCAACGCGTCGGCATTATCGATCACTGAATCGTGAGCGAGTTCAACGAGCTCACACCAAAGGCGCCAACCGTTTTTACGTGTGCCAAGTGCGGTGAACCTGTTTCAGAAGAAGCCTACGGTTACGTGCGTAGTTGTGAACACTTAAATGAAGGCATTCGTGCCAATGTTTCAGCCGTCATGCACGGAGAAACTCTGTTCAACAGGGACGCTTAATGCCAGGCTTTGGGTCAGTAGGTCAATACGCTGGTGCCCAAGATGCAGGCCGCATGCACTTCTGTAGTTTACGCAAGGTGCCTGGGCAGGCCTCAACTGCCGGATGGTGGGTTGATCTAAGCATGGCTTCTGGCAATCCAAAGCCGCAGTATTACGCGAGCTCGCCACTAGTTGCTTCGGTGTTCGACGGCACCGAAGGCATTTTTCACGGCTTCGACAAGTCGCCAGATTCAAAGCATTTAACTGAAATTGGTTTGATGACACCCACGGCTGCTTTCGTCGGTCAGTTCATCCTGATGGACTACCTGCTGTACTACGCTTTCGTTGACGGTGACGAACTCGCTGACCAAGTAATGACCAATAGCACCCCGTTGCCGAGGTATTCGACAGGCGAGGGTGTCATGGTTATGGCGGTATCTGTCGCTCCAACGGTCGGTGGCGGTAGCTTCACGTTTATTTACGTCAATCAAGATGGAGTGACCAAAACATCACCGGTTCAAGTCTGTTCGACGATTAGTGCCAACATCGCGTCACTTGCCACAACTCAACCAGCCCTTGCCGGCGCTCCACCGGGCCCGTTCTTAACGCTGGCAAATGGCGATACCGGTGTTAGATCGATTGTTTCAGCGACTTTTATCGTTGCAAACGGCGGTCTGTTATCGCTTGTGCTCGTCAAAACAATTGCCGACACGGTAGTTAGAGAAATCAATACAGCGAAAGAAACCAGTTACGTCAACGCTCGTCCTGGGGCCCCTCGTATTTTCGATGGCGCTTACCTCAACATGATTATGAATTGTGCCGGTTCGGTCGCAGCGGGAACGCTGGCCGGACACGCACGATTCGTTTGGAGTTCTTAAAATGGGTTTTACCTCACAAGATGATTTAATTGCCCAGTTAACTGCGGGAAAATACCTTCGCCGTGACCATGCAAAACTGACATCTCCAGCGCATACCGCTGGCGGCTGGCACAGTACATCAGTTCTAGCAGGCAATCCAAGCGCTTCAACATTTCCAGCCACGCAAGATTTAGTCTTCCAGTCGTGCAGTGAGCTCGGTGGCGATGGTGCAAGCGCAACGATCCTTGGGATCCACAACGGCGGCGCTGTATTGCCTGCCACCAAGCATGTGCTCAATGTTGGCGCTATGATGGTCGCTGCCGCAGGCGCGCCATGGCAAGCCAAGCTAGTAGATTTGCAGGGCTACTATCGTATGGCGACAACGAACGTCACCGGTGTCACATCAAGAACACTGATCAATTCCAACACATTCACAGCATCCAGCTCGGCAGGTCTATTGCTGACGTACGCAAATGATTTCAACACATTCTCAAGGGTTCGTTGCACTACTACCACCACGTTGCCAACCGGTTTGTCATTAGCCACAGATTATTGGCTCGTGCGTGTTTCAGCGACAACGTGCCGTGTTGCTACCAGCCTGGTAAACGCTATTGCTGGCACCGTGATCGCATTTACCGATGCCGGCACCGGCACACACACATTCGCAGTTGAAATGCCGCGTTATGCCAATGGTGTTGGCTGCGAAGCGTTCTTTGTAGCGCAAACTCAGCCAACTGCCGGCGGTCCCAACTTGAGCGCAAGCAGCTACACAAGCACCCAAGGCGTAGCAGGTCGTGCGTTTCAAGGCTCGCCAACCATGGGTGCGACCGCAGACGCATATGCGGGTCGAATACTTCACTCAGGCAATGCAACAGGCCGATACGGCCCGTTCTTGCCGAGACAAGGCGCGGATACTGGCATTAAATCGATTGAATCGTTCAACTGGTCAGGCGGTACTGCTTATACCGGCTCCGGTGTTGTCGGGCTCTGTATTGCTCGCCCGATACTCGATATTGCATTACCGGTTACGGGCATGTGGTCAGAACGTGACTTGGTGAACCAACTTCCATCACTACCACAAGTTGTCGATGGTGCTTGTTTGGTATGGCTGTTATTTGGAGCCGGTGCAACGTCAACCGCAAGCCCGTTCAATGCCGCTTTGGATTTTGGCTGGGGTGGCTAAGTCATGCTCGTCGGCAACGGCATTCGGCTCAATTCAAACCCTATGCGTCAAATGGGCACTGCGTTCGCCAACACTTCCGAGCGTTCTAATTGGCAGCAAAGAGGGGCAACACTAAACCTTTACGCGGGGGAAGCGACGGTGATAGCCGGTGCATCGATCGCGAACAAGTCAGCCATTCCCAATGGCTACTTGCACCCCAATTCCTGGCAGCTACCGATCAAAAGCGGTGGCATGGCCTGTTATGTCGGGATTGTTGGTTCTAATGCAGTCAACTCAGCAAATCTGGCCGGCGCTTTACTTGGCGGTGCTGCACTTACAGGGTCAGGCAACGTCACCAATGCGGACCTTCGCCTTTACGGCATCTTGGTGGCCGCATTGGTCGCCGGTGGTGATGTTAATGCAAGTGTAAAGGGCTCATTTTCAATAGGTGCCGCCTTAACCGGCCTTAATGCATTGTCAGCAGCCGTATCAGCCTCACTCAATGCCAACGCTAGCTTGTCTGGATCTGGATCATTGTCGGCTGGCATGGTGGCAAGTCTGCTTGCGTTTGCCAGTGTCAACGGGTCAGGCAATGTCTCTGCCAATATGACCGGTGTAATACAAGCAACGGCCAATTTACTCGGTTCCGGCGCGATAAGCCTTGCCGATATCCACGGAGCATTTTTGTTGTCTTCGGGCATTACAGGCTCAGGCAATATGATGTCCGATCTTCTGGCCATTGGTTATGCGTCGTCAGGAATACTCGGAGTTGGCGGTGTGACAGCCAACGGTAAAGGCCCGGCAATGATGTCAGCAAGCATTTCCAGCAGTGGCGACTTGTTGACATCGGCAAGCGTGGCACAAGCCGTTTGGGAATACTTCAATCGCACGCTCACTGGATCAGGTGGGCTGAGCTCAGAACAAAATCAGCGATTAGAAGAACTCTGGCAAGTGCTAGGACTGGATGCAACAAAGCCGGTTACCGTTATGACCAATCGTCGTTTTGTGGGCGACACCAACGCGCCAGATGTTGATCAGACTATAGGTGGTAACGGCAGGACAATCAGCACGATTACACGATTGCCGTGAGCACGCTTTCAATAGCGACACTCGGCTTTCTTGGTTCCGAAGAATCGGCATGTACTGGAACAGTAATTCTGGCCAAGTCCAACACACGAAACATTGTGGTTTCTAGTCGAAAAGTAAGCCTAACTAAAAAAGCATTTCCATCGGCCCAGGTCGTTGAGATTAAGAATACTTCCAGCGTCACCAATTTTAATGATGAGGTTACATTGACCAGTCAAAACGATGCAGTCCGCGTTTGCTCGCCGGGCATTCAAGGACCGCGTGGTCAAGCTGGCCAAGGCGTGGGATTGCCGCCAATCAACTTCTCGTATGGCGATGCAACACCGAAGCTTCTCTACACTGCCCTAGCCGCATGCGTGATTGACCTATCACAGATCATCATCCGCAATGCGTTCAATGGTGTGGGGGCTTCGCTGAGCATCGGAACCGCTGGTGATAACTCGGCAGTGATGTCGGTATCGACCAACGATCCCGCTATGGTCCAAACCTTTGAAGCATCGCCAGACCTGATCATGGCAATAGGCGATGCTTTGTATCTCTACATAACCCCAGGTGCTGGCGCCACAGTCGGCAACGGGCAAGTCCTTCTTTCGCCACTCAATTTATAAGGCTTAAATATGTCACGCTTTTCAGACCTTCTCGGTACCAGTTTAAGCAAATTCATGCTCGGCCTTGGCGGTCCACAGGTAAAAGCTTCGTCAGGTAAAGTTCAAGCGCGTAACAGCGCTGATTCATTATTTGCAACCATGGAAGCGGCGTTATTTGCTACCTACGGCAATGATTTTGAATTGAATTCTGGCGCAGCCGCTTCCGGTGCTGACTGGAAGTTCACTATCCGTCGTCCTTCGACCGGACAGACCGAAGCCATCATTCTGGTCATGCCGGTAACTACGCCGTCTGTTGGCCAAGCGCTGACTGTAGCAACTTACTCGGCAGGCTTGATCACACTTCAATGGACCACCGTTGCAGCCGGCACAGACAAGGTTGTTTCTGACACAACGTCTCTGGCTTTTGGCACCACGTCACCATTGGCAATGTATAACCACCCCGTTGGCGCCATCATTAAACAGATTCAAGTGGTCATTGACACCCCGTTCAACGGAGCACCATCTCTTAGTATCGGTATCACGGGCACCACATCAAAATATGCAGCTGCAACATTAATCGATTTGACCGCCGCCGCCACCACCGTTTTTGACATTGCGCCTGGACTACTAGCAGTCGGTGGGATTGAAGCCATCATCGCTACTTACTCAGCAGGCGGAGCCAGCGCCGGTGCTGCCCGCATTGTTGTTGACTACGTGATCCCAAGCTAGTGGGGGTCTTTCGTAATCTCTTGGGAACGATGGAACCCACATTCCAGATCGCCAAAAAAGCGCTATTCAATCCGAGCGCCAATACTTTGTTGCGCACGTACACTCTGCCCAACAAAGACGGAACGGTAGCGATGACCTCCGACATCACGGGCACAAACTCCGGCACTAACACGGGTGATCAAACATCAATCGTAGGCATTACAGGCACGATTTCACAGTTTAACGCCGCGTGCACGGATCAAGACTTCGCTTCCGTATCGGATCTAGCAGACATGTTTGCCTTTGCAGCAGCATACGGTTAATTATTGTGATCAGACTCAACAACGTAAATCGCAAGCTGCAAATTGTATTGGCCGTGGCCATTACCACCAACCAGCTCGCTGTCGTTCTGTCGTATAGCGACAAAGCAACAGGGTATGTTGGCGCTACGCAGTTATCCAACTCCAACAGCACGACAGCAGTGGATATCTGTGCGGCGCCGGCCGCAAGCACTATTCGCGACATCGACTACATCAATGTTCGCAACAACGATACTGCCACCGCCACCGTTACGATTCGCTACAACGACTCGGGGACGCTGTACTCAATAATTATAGTGGCGCTTCTGCCAGGCGAGGCTATGACATTTACACATAGCGCCGGTTGGTGTGTGTTTAACAGCTCTGGCGCAATAAAGAATGTGTACGCCGCTACTACGATTGAATTAAGCACGCTAACCCAATCCGGCGCGACAAATGGCCAAGCGATTGTGTTCAACACTGGCACGGGCCTATGGGCGCCGGCAACGGTAGTGACATACGCAACCGTAGTTTCCGCCCTTGGCTTTACGCCAATATCTAGAGGCAAAATAATCAACGAGGCGCGCAATAGCGCGATGAACTAATGGCCGCAAATACTAATCCTATCTATACAAGAACTCCCGACATTCAATGGATCGGGCCAGTCACCGCAGGCAATACCACCCGCGACCTAACGACCGGTACTTCCTACCAAATATTTTTAGCGGATATAAATGAAGGCGGTTTTGTCGGCTATGTCAACTCGTGCCCTTTAGGTACGAATGTGCAAACCGTGATACGCCTGTGGTTAAACAACGGCCTCACCACAGCAACGGCAGCAAATAACTCGCTCATCGGTGAGTTCACCGCCCCTGCTACAACCGCGAGTGAAACGCTTGCGCTTCCCCCGTTAGCGTTTCCTCTTGATATGGCAATACCAGCCGGTTATCGCTTGTTCGCTACATTGGGCACATCTGTAGCGGCGGGATTTAGTCTTGCTGCAATTGCAGGGAAATACTAATGTTCGGGATTCCGCGAAAAGTGGGGCTTTACTATCGAGAGTTTACTTACATAGGTGCAAGACCTACCGCAGCGGCGACTTTTCAGGCATGGCACAAACCTCAAGGTGTCGCCATGCTTATGTTTTGGGCGCTGGGCGGCGCTGGCGGTGGGGGTGGCGGGTTTACTGGCACAGGTGTTGATCGCGGCGGCGGGAGCGGCGGTGGCAGTGGAGGGGTGGGTAAGTTAATTATCCCCGCGTTCATGGTGCCGGATGTTCTTTTTATGGTCGCTGGCGGCGGCGGCATGGGGGGCGCTGCGAACGGCAACGGGACTCAAGGATTACATAGCTTTGTGCAAACAACCAGCGTATCCGGTGGGCTGACAGGCGAGCAATTTATTAGAGGGAACCCCGGCAATGCGGGTTTAGCCGGAACTGGCGCGGCAGGTGGCGCGGCAAGCACCGGTGGCTCGGCAGACGTGTCGGCAGCAATCACTCTCTCCACGATGGGCATGTGGTCTTCATCTGGCGGCTCAGGCGGGGCAGCTGGCGGTGCGACAGGCGCAGGCAGTAACGGGAATAGTTTGGGGGCCATGGGCACAGGCGGGGCTGGAGGTGGGGGCGTTACCAGCGGCGGCACGGCAGCAGCCGGAGGCGTTATCAGTGCAAGTGGGCGGTGGCAGCAAATTAACGGGGGTATAGCCGGTGGCGGCGATGGAAACGCGGGAGACGATGCGCGCTCTATGGGTATATGGCGCTGGCGCGGTGGCTCGGGCGGCGGGGGGGCTATCAGTTCAGGTGGCGGGGGCGGTGGTGGTGGAACCACGGGCGGATCTGGCGGAAAAGGTGGGGATGGTTTAATTATCGTGGTGGGCTGGTAATGATTATTTTAATTAAAAACGGTGTAGTGGAATCGCTCGTATTAGTTGACCAAACCCAAGCGAACGCGATGGGTTATGATTTAGCCTTGCCCGTTGCTGACGCTAATCGGCGCGCAAACGGATGGCAGGTCGGAGCGACTTTTTACCCAGACGCAGCCTATGCGCAAGAGCAGAACGGCAAGACGATGGAAGCCAACGCGGAACTGGCGATGACCAGCTTACGTGCCTACATTGCGCTGGCCGCGCCCACGAACGCGCAAACCATAGCAGTCGTTAGATTACTGTGCCGAGTTTGCTTGGCGTTGATACGTTTTCGGCTAAATAAAATGGACCAAATAGAATGAATTTGGCTAGAGCGATTACTTATTGCCAAGCCGACAGCAAAATTTCTTTGCGCTTTTTTTGTCTGAAATCGCACCCTATCTAAATCAACCTACCCTCTGAACAAGAAAATTCCGAACCTAAATTAGCGGAGTAAAAATGAAATTTATATTGTTGAGCCTATTAGCACTAATGCTAACGGCATGCGTCGGCGTGCCCACCTTCAACGCCAAGGCTTATAAAGATTCGCCTGTCATCTTTGAAAATGATAAGGGCTTGGCGATACTTGAAGCCGATCAAACGATCACGCCTTACGTTTACTATGTTGATAAAAAGCCTACTCAGGCTGAAATCCAAGACTGGTATATCTACAACTTTAAGACACAGGTAATTGACGAAAAAGAAGCTAAGGCGTTAAACGTGCTGGGTGTGGCACTTGCTGCCGATATCGTTACATCACAGATTGGTTTCAGTCGTGGATGTGTCGAGAAGAATGTATTAGCGAAAGGTATCGGCCCTGCCGGCATGACGGCATATTCGCTAGGCAACTGGGCGCTGTATGGCATTGCTGCCAAGTCATCGACTATTTACCAGTCAACACTCAAGCGGGACACTCGCAAGATATACGGCGCTGCCGCGTTCAAGGGCTACTTCGCGATTAAAAACACACTGACGAAGTGCTAAGCCGTATTCCCTTATGGCGGCAAGAAAAACAACCCTGAAAGTCGAAGTAGAAAAACAACAAAAACAAGACGAACACGGGAACAACTTGGCCGGTAGGCCGAAGATGTTAATTCCAGATTCAGTGATAGACGAAGTTTGCGACATGATGTGCCTTGATACGATGTCCGAGCGTCAAGTGTTATTGAAGCTCGGCATTAATCGAAAAACTTGGTGGAAGATGAAGCGCGAGAATGAAGGTTTCCGTGCTCGCATCATGGTCGCGAAAGACGAAATGATCTCCGAAGATATGGATGTGATGGTCGAGAAGGCGGATCAAGCCTTTGACCGTGACACGGCGGCCGCTGCATCCATTCAAGTCAAAGCGCGTGAAATACGCGCCAGAATGATATTCCGCAACATCTACGGCACACCATTGCCTGTGAAAGTTCTAGGCGCTGATGATGAATTCACCCGTGCTTACATAGTGGTGCCGGCAAAGGTACCAACCGACAGGACGAAGATGGCCCCAGCGATCGAAGGCGAGTGCGTAACAGTGACAGACGTTGCGCGCGCTAAAGCCGATGAAGCCGAGCAGGCAACATACCAAACCAAAGCACCGGCTCAATTCGCCAACATTCCACGTCTCGAACAACCAGCACCAAAGAAATTCAATAAGGACATTCAAAATAAACTAAGGCAGCTTGCTC
>Ga0105048_10015271_pt1 | contig 11924 bp, 7 predicted proteins | sample MAT05_FD_78382 | JGI IMG/M metagenome (GOLD analysis project Ga0105048, IMG submission 78382) | Freshwater microbial communities from Lake Fryxell liftoff mats and glacier meltwater in Antarctica - MAT-05 | ecosystem: Environmental > Aquatic > Freshwater > Ice > Liftoff microbial mat | place...
AGCTATCGGTGCTTTTAGTTTGATTTTTATTTTCTTTCGGAAGCACAAGATGACTTTTGTGTCCTCCGATTGCAGCCGTTGTCGGAGAGAGTCAGCCCGCCGCAGCCCACTTCTGCGTGGAAAACCAGTCGGGAAAAAAATTCAATCCGTTACGAACAATCAGGCTTTCACTATGCACGCTTCAAAGTAGGCGGTAAGCTCATTCGGACATCAACCGACGCACCGGAGTTCGCTGCGTGGACATCTCGGCAATATCGGGTTGGGCGGAAAATACCCGTCCGCTCAGCCCCGCTTGCCCATCACCGGGGGCCACCTCGTTCACCAGAATCCCGCGCGGTGCCAACTCCAGCGCCAGCGTTTGCATGAGCATCCGCAACCCGGCCTTGGAGACGCTGTAGGCTGGAAGTTGCGAATGCGGTACGTGCCCTGCCCAACTGCCAATAAAAACGGTGCGCCCGGGTTTGCCGGATTTTACAAGTCGCGACGCCCCGTCATTGGCGAAATAGAAAGCGCCGTTGAGGTTTACATCGATCTCCCGACGCCAGTCCGCCGCCGTGAGTTCGCCATACGGTTTGAACGTCGCCGTGGCGGCATTGGGAATGACCGCGCCATCGTTTACAGAAGAACGCTGAAGCACCTCCTGCTCGAACGGGTGTTTCAATGGCGGTTATCTTCATGGCTTTCTAAAGTGAAAATCGGGAACGGCAACGGAGGCGCCGTTGGCCGCGATGGACTGCACGCTGAGCGGCGTGATCGAGGACCACGTCACCGCATCATAAACATCGATCAGCGGCGGGCGGTTTTCGGTGATCGCTGCGGCAAATTCGCGGAGCATAAAAAAGTCGCCCCCGCCGTGGCCGCACTTCGTTGCCTCCTCGCGATGCTCACGCCAAAGCGGATGGGCAAATTCGTCCCGGTAGTTGAACAGCGGCTCCCAGTCGCCCGCGATACCACGGGGATCGCTCGAACTGCGCCCCTCGATCCAGACCAGCGGCGCGGGATGATTTCCATCCGGAAGCGCATACGCAGCCTGCGTCCCCTGTAACTCATAGCGCATGAGCTGGTGCGGGCGGGCGGATGCAATGTCGAACCGCAGGTCAATGAGCGCGCCGCGTTCCGTTTGAATCCGCGTGCTCACGCTGTCCGCATGGGACCAGAAAGCGGGCACTTGGTATTCGGGACGTTCCGGATAGTTTCGTCTGGCGTAGTTAGCGATGCCTTTCGACGAGGTATGCCACGTTGCGGTGGTTTTAAAACGATCGCTCCGATTGATCCCCAGCCACTGGGCTATCGGACCGAGCGAATGCGTCGGGTAACCGTTCGCAGGACCAAAATCGCGGCGCAACTCGCCACGCCACGTGAGATCGCCATTCGGACAAAACAGCAAATTCCGGGCATCGTGCAAATAACTGCCGGACGCGTAAGTCAACTCGCCAAACACACCCAATTCAACCATGTGCTGCACCTGCAACGCGGCCTCAGTGAAACAGTAATTCTCGGCCATCATATAGGTCAGGCCAGTGCGCTCCACGGCGGCGACAAGATCCCAGCATTCCTCCAAAGTGAACGCAGCAGTCACCTCGCTCAGCACATGTTTTCCCGTATTCAGCACTGCAATGGCCTGCCGGGCGTGCTGATTGACGGGTGTCGCGAGACATACCGCATCGATGTGCGGATCATTCAACACCGCACTCAGATCCGTAAACAGATCCACTCCGGAATCGCGCCAGGGCTCGAGCGCTGCCGGATTGAGATCGCACACAGCGACCAGTTTCATCCCCATCCCCGGATGTGCTGCAGCCTGGATGAAACTCCGGCCACGGCCTGCACCGACCACAGCAATCCGGATGAGGGGCGGGCGCGCCATGGTTACTTCGTCTGTGATCCTTTGAAATTCGGCACAGGAACCGGAGCGTTGCCGTTGGCAATGGATTCCACGCTGAGCGGCGTGATCGAGGACCACGTCACCGCGTCATAGACATCGATCAATGGCAGCCGGTTCTCGGCAATCGCTGCGGCAAATTCGCGGAGGACGAAATAATCACCTCCGCCGTGTCCTGCTTTTTCCGCGCGTTCACGATGCTCTTTCCACAGCGGATGTTCGAACTCGTCGCGATAGTTGGACAACGGTTCCCATTGCTCGGCGATCCCCCGTTTGTTCGTCGGACTGCGATCTTGGATCCAAATCAGCGCATCAATTTTCGGAGCGCCTATGCCGTCGGGCAGTGCGAATGCCGCCTTCGTGCCCTGAAGTTCATAACGCGTCATCTGGTGCGGGCGCGCCGAAACCCAGTCGAGCCGGAGATCGATCAACACGCCGTTCTTCGTGCGGATCACGGTGCTCGTCGTGTCCGGATGTTTCCAGAACCCCGAATCGGAATAATCGGCGCGGTCCGGCATATTCCGCTGCGCGTAGCTGGCAATCGCACGGCTCTTGCTCTGCCACGTTGCGGTGGATTCGAGGAAATCTGTGCGGTTAACCCCCAGCCAGCGGGCGACCGGCCCGAGCGAATGGGTCGGGTAGGAATTGGCGATGATATCCTTGCGCAGTTTTCCCCGCCACGTCAGTCCGCCGTCGGCGGCGAATAACAAATTCCGGCAATCGTGGAGGTAGCTTCCTGCGGCATAGGTGATCTCGCCAAACACGCCGAGCTCCACCATGTTCTGCACCTGCAGCACCGACTCGATGTAGCAGTAATTCTCTGCCATCATGTAGGTGAGCCCCGTGCGCTCCACTGCCTTGATAAGCTCCCACCCTTCCTCGATGGTGTAACACGCCGTCACCTCGCTGAGCACGTGTTTGCCTGCTTCCAGCGCGTCGATTGCCTGGCGCGCATGAATGGGCACCGGCGTCGCAATACAGATCGCGTCAACGTCGGGGTCGTTCAGCAACTGCTCGTAATCGGTGTAAAGCCGTATCCCCGCGTGCTCCTTCCAATTTTCGAGTGAGGCGGCGTTTTGATCGCAGATCGCCACGAGTTCGATCCCTGCGTCGGAGGATTGTGCCGCGTTGATGAACGTTTTGCCGCGACCTGCGCCGACAACGGCGAAACGGAGTGTTTTCTTGGATGGATTCATGATTTGGAAATGGTGGAAGCGCTTGCGGCTTCGAGCAGGGCCTTCACCGAAGGCCAGGTAATGGCAAGGCTCGCTTCCGGCGTTGGATGCGAACCATCGGGAAGGTACGCCTGAAATTTTTCGGACTCCTGCTCCTTGAGCCGGAGCCAGTTCGGATAATGATCGATGAACGGCAGCGCGTGTTCCTTCGCATAACGACGATAGTTGTCGTTGAAAGTTTCGAGCCTGGCTCTGCGCGAAAACGGCAGATGATCCGGACGCGGATCCCAACCAGTATTCATAGTCTGGAGGACGACCGCAGCTTCCGGGTTCTGTTTCAGAATCTCCGAAACCATGCGGTCCAGATTATTCCACGCCTGCTCCGGCGACAGCACTTTATCAATCGCATCGTTGTAGGAAAACTCAATGAGCACAAAATCCGGACGATGCGCCAGCACACGTTCCTCCAGTTTTTTCGCCCCGAAATCCGAGTTCGCCCCGCCCTTGCCGCTATTCACAAACGTGACCTGACCGGGATAAGTTTTGTCAAACCACGTCTTCATCGCCATGGCCCATTCGCCACCGATCGTCAGGCTGGTTCCATACAACACGACCGTTTGTTTTTCGCCGTTTTCCAATCGCTTGAACACACCGGTCAACTGAGCCGACACATCGGCCGCAAAAGAAATAACTGTCAGTAAGTTCATCATGAGAAATATCCGGCTAATCATTGAGCTTCTCCGCCACGGCAGTTCCGATGCCGGTCGCACCGTAGCCATTGCCGCAATAGAACAAACGCAGGCGTCCGTCTTCCTCGAGCACGAACGGATATTCGACCATCTGGCGTTCCCATCCGTCTCCCTGCGGAGTGAGGGAAAGATTTTCGCCAGGCTCACCGCGATGCCAGGTCAACCCGTCCTCGCTGGACGCTTCGCAAAGCGAATAAAAACCAAACTGCGTGCCGATCCCGGCGTAGATCGCGCGCCACCCGGATTCCACCTGCCAGACCGCTAGGCCAATGGTCGCGGCGTCTTCATAACCCGCATCCAATCGCGGGCCGATCAGGTGGCGTTTATCGAACCACTCGATGCCATCGTAGGAATGCGCGGCCACGGAATGTTTTTCCTGATCGGTCTGCATATCGGTGCTCTTGGTTCCGACTGCCAGCGTGTAATACATCCGGTAAAGGATGCGTCCGTCAGGCTGCGGAATTTCAATGATACTCCCGCCGCCGGCGATACCCTTGTTTTTCGGCCATCTGTCGAATCCATCCCCACGCAGCACGGGTTCGGCGGAATGGCGGGTCCAGTTGCGCAAATCCGAACTCGTCGCCAAGCCAATCCCGGTGAAGCACTGCAAGCCCTCGCCCAATTCCGGATTCCGACCTGTAAAATACAAATGCCACCTGTCGCCGAAACGATGCACGCAGGGCAGCACGCACCACGATGCGTCAAACATGCCCGTTTCACCCGGCGGAAACAGCGGTCCAAGCCGGGTCCAATGCGAAACATCGTTCACCGGACAAATCGCCAGGCAAATCTGCCGTCCGCCGTTGCGCGTGCCGCCGGCGTAGAAAAGAAAGTACTCGTCCCCCTGACGCACGACGAAGGGATTCATGCACGCCTTGCTGTCAAAATCGGCGGGACCGGGCGGCAACACCGGATTGCGCGCATCGCGCTGCCATTGGTGAACGCGAAATAGGGAAGTAACTTTTGAACTCATGGAAATTGGTAATTCGCCGATCCTGCGCCTCTACGCCGCCCTGCGTCTTGGCGTTTTGGGAATTGCGGATGGGAATTTTCGGAAACAAAGCGGGCTTACCTTGAGCGTGCGCCACTGGTTTGGACTCATTTTCTGCTCGAACAGGATCGTCCGCAAGCGGGCGCCCAGCTCCCGGGCCAGGCCGGAGTTTCTCGAGACTGAAAAGTGCGACGGCAGCACCTTTACCCACATATCCGCCTGCTCCACCTTCGGGCGCATGCACAGGCACAGAATCGCAAGCGGCGCTTCGGGCCGGTCCTCGATCCGGTAGACTTCGCCCTTCGGAACCACCATCAAATCATGACGGGCAACCGGATGCCCCGTGCTGCTGTGGACGAACCGGCCGCTACCTTCGAGCACGAGCATGACTTCGAAAAAATTGTATCGCGTGAATTCCATCGAAAAGGATTCCGCGTGACGGCTTTCGAGGATGCAAATCCCGTAACGTGAAAAACCAGGCAAAACCGGACGGAGCGCCTGGAGCTCGATAATTGCCTGCATCTCGAAGCAAGTGCGGTCCATCATGCGGCGTTCACAGTCCAGAGAAATCATAAAATCATTCTTCGGGGGAAGCCGGTTCCGCTGCGGGGGCAGTTGCTGATGGAGCAGCCACTGCGGGGGCGGCCAAGGTGGTTGACTGCGAGCCCCATTGCTTGAGCACAGGCGCAAAGTCCTCCCGGCGATGGGCAAAAAACACGGTTTGTGCGGCGGGTTCCCATGTGAGATTCGAAGCGCGAACTTCCGCGCGCACGCCCTCGGACCCACCCTGGAGCTCGACCGAATCGATCATCCGCGTGGAACCGTAGAGGAGGTTGGTCTGGAAGGCTTGCGAGCTGTCGAGGTTCTTGACAGAGAAATTCTGCGGCCGGCTGGCACCCGCCGGTTTGCTGACCGCGAACTTCAGAGTCAACTGCTTGGCTTTCGGAGCAAAAAGGAAACCATTCACCGCCTGCGAGCCCTGCCCCAGCACGGCGACTTCGTTCGAGAGATCAGTCAACGGAGCGCGATAGATCGGAAAATGACCGTAAAATTCGATGCGATAGACGCCCGGAAGTCCGGCTGGAAGGTCAAAGACCGGCGCGCCCTCGCCGAGGTATCTCAGGGCTCGCGGTTTACCGTCCGCGGTCTTGCTATGCAGGGGAATTCGCTGAATTTCTTTGCCATCCGGCGCGACAATTCTCGCCAAGCCCGGCAGCATATCGACACCCATAAGGCTCTCAACGCGGAGCTTGAACGCGCGTCCGTCCGGGTTGAGCGCCAGAACCAGCGCCGCCTCGGCACCATCCCTCACCTGCACCCTCCCGGACCGGGCCGGAAATACCGGATCGACCCGATCCCCGGCCCCGCGAATCTTGTTGAGTTCATCCGCGCTCAAAGCCGACAGCGCCATCTGCACAGCGGGAATCTCATCCAGCCCGCGCGAATCGACGGCGCTCGAATACGACCCGAATCCATCCAGCGGATCACCCGGACTGCGAAATACGTTCCGGTCCGCGTTTTCGATGATGCTCAAGAGCCGGGGGGCACGATTGAGTTGCTTTTTCTCATGAAGAAGGAATGCGGCGGAGGCCATTCCGTAAGGGCCAAAATTTTCCGTCGGCAACGCTTCCTCCAGCCGCTCGATCACCTTGGGATCGCGGGCAAAGTCGAAGTAGCGAATTGGCCAGGTGCGGTTGAAGAACGCGAAGCCCAACTGGGAGACATAATTGCGGAATGGGGTGCCGAGTGCGGAGTCCGCCATCGGGCGCAGATAACCTGCCAGGCGGGGATCCCAGAGGGTTTGGTAAATGTCCGTCAGTTCGCTGATGGATTGCGTCAACTCCCGCCCGACCCCGTAACGCGCGCGGTATTGGTAAGAGTTCACCAAGAGATTGTACCAGAGGTTGAACACGTCCAGCGCCTCAAGATCGACCTCCGCAAGGTACCGTTCCAAAAACACCTTGGGATTCGTCCAGTGCTGGAGTGTGCCGGCATCGGAATCTGTCCGGAACTCGCCCCGCAGACGCACGCCCCACGGCAGCCATCCTTTGGCGTGGTAAAGGCTACCGGGCCATTTGCCAGCATAGGCTCCGACTTCCTCCGGCGGAACGTAGTGGACGATTCCCACATCCATAAGGTTGCCGGTCTGAGCGCGGGCCATTTTCAAAAACCTCGGATCGCCACTGCGGAAGTAGTATTTCCATGGAAAGCTGGCGTGGCCGTAATGGGAATTCTGCCAGACTCGGTGGAGGAACGGAGCTTTGATGGTCGTGTCCCAATTATTGTTGGTATTGCCGTAGATCCACATCCCGTACGCATTTCCCGCCGCAGCGATGTTGTTCATGCCGGTCACAAATGCCTCCAGCAAGTCATCGGATTTTTTCCAGCGTGGATCACCAGCGGCGGTAATGAAAGGGATGACCTCGCTGGCAACATTCCACTGCGGGTCGGTTGTCGCAGCGGGCGCGCTCTGATTCACCGTCGATTGAGCGGCCGCCGCCGCCGGCGGCGTCGTCGCCGGAAAATACTCGACGCCAAAGCGGATGCTCATGCTCACCCCGCTGCCAGTGCTCCGGAAGCCGATGGGCGCAGTATTTTCACGATCCCACGCCTGCTCCTTGTTCCATTGTTGAAGCTGGTTAAAATAGCTCTCCGGCAACTGCAGATCGAGGAGCGGCCCCTGGTGGGCGAAAAGATTGCGATGGATGTTCTCGCGGGAAATTTCCTGCTCCGCAGTCACCACCCGCCGTCCGTGCTTAGGCCACGTGTGAAAGGTCAACTGCCCCGCCGTGGACGAGATTTCCTTGGGAAACTTTTCCCACACATCGCGCAGGTAGCCCGACGCGGTAAGCTCGTCCGAACTCACCGCCAGCCAGCCATCCGAGCGTTTCCCGGCGGGATCACCATCGATCCGGTTCAGCCACACCGCATCCGGCCCCGCCTGAGCAAAATAGATTTCCTTCGCCGCATTTCCAGATCCTTCCTGGACGCCTCCATCAATCCCGGTCATCCACCGGACGGCACCCTTCGCCGACGGCACGGCAGGCAGTGAAAACCCCACATCGGCGAGTTTCTTTTCGTGCGTATTGTAGGTGACGATGGTGCGTTGGAATCCATCGATCCGCGATAATCCGGCATAAGCATAAATCCGCACCTGATACTGACACAACTTCGCGCTGGCATCCGAAGGGTCCACGTACCAACCGCGCACAGAAACCGCAGCGCGCACCGGGCCGCGCTCTTCAATGCGCACCTCCGGTTCCGCATCTGCCGCAGCCTCATACCGCCGCCCCTGTTCGTCCACGACGTAGGCACCCGAACGTTCGCCGGAAGGGACTTCAACATTGCCTGCCGGTGTGACCACGGTAATTTGTTCCGGCCCGCGAAATTGCTTTTTTGACAATACAAAACGCACCGCGCCGGTATCGATTTCCACAGCGTCCGAGGTTTCCACGAGTTTCAATCCGTCCGCCTGACCTTTTGAACTCCGCTTCAATCGGTAATTCCGCGGTTTGCCATCCTGATATCTCGCGAGAAAAGCCACGCCCATCCAGCGCACGGATTGTTCGGGGCCGGGTCCCCACAGGGCGAGCGGACGCGACTGTGTCGGGATCGGACTTCCATCCTCCCACACCTCCAGCGTCTCCGAAGGTCCCACCGCCCCAAACGGGAGCGGAACGCCGAATGACAACGGCGCCGTCGTCGAACCCGGCACTTCCGTCGGAGCCACCGACACCGCCACACCTTTCGCGGGAAATGGCGTCAGGGTGCGTGGTGTAGTGCCGACGGAAAATGACGATCCCGCGAGCGAAACCGAAGGCGTTCCGTCCGGATAAGTAATCACACCCAACAACGAATAATTTCCAGCAGACAGCAGACTGACCTCCATTTTTCCCGCCACCAAATACGCCGACTGTCCCTCGGTCACCACAAACTCCCGTCGATCTTTCTCCGCCCCCGAAGCGTCGATGATCGCCAGTCCGAGTGTTGCTCCTGCGGGCGCTTTTCCAAGAATTTGCGATACAACCAAAATCTGGGCAACAGGATCGTTGGGCGCGTACACCACGCGGTCACACCAGACGGCATTCGGCGGAACTTTCATCTGGCCTCCGGCAAGCGGTGACGGGATAACCTCCAAAGGACTCAGCATCGAGGCGGTCGCATGCTTCGCCTCGATTTTCAATGAATCCGCAGACTCTCCGGCACATTGCCCGGGATGCGGGGTGAACGCCCATGCCGCAAACAGCGCCATGCGGAGAAACGTGAGGTGACAGGAGAAATGAGAGAACGTTTTCAAGTGGTTTGGCTCTAGTGCGTGCTACAAAACCTCACCTTTCGGTTTTTGGGGAAAGGTAAGGAAGCACGTGATCGCTCATCGATTATCGCGGCGACGACACCGCGCGTTCATTTTGCATTGGGAAATGTGAAGGCAGGAAACAATGCAAGACATTACCCCGCAACCTGCGCCGCGCGAGGGACAAGCACTTGTAACTCTTCCTAACAACCACGCACAACGCGAGCGTGACATGAACTTTTGCTCGTCGAGTCAACCACGTTGTGGTGGGTGTCTCTTTGGGTTGTTTTTCCCAGGGTAACGTCGGCGCCTCGGTAACCCAAGGCTGGCTGATGGCACGCCTTGGGCGTTCGGCACGGCGCATGGCACATTCCCAGTGGTGGCTCATTCATGTCCCTGCTCACAAAAAAACGGCGCCGATTTGAAACCGGCGCCGCCCCCCAAGATAACAGTGGCTCAGAAACTCACGCCCGACGCCGCTTACGCCGCACCATCAAAAGCGTCACGCCCGAGGCAAATATCAACCCGATCACGCCCGGCTCCGGAACCGTGTAGGTAAGCACCAGATTATTGCCTAGCGGTGCCAGCGACCACGATCCCGTCCAGGTCGGCGAACTCGTGAACCCGCTGTGCTGGATGGTCCACTCTCCGATGTTGAACCCGGTGATACCACCCGTCGTGCTCAGGATCGTCCAGGAGCGCGTCGTTTCCGAGAAATTCGGCACGTTCCCCGCAACGTTCCCGGCGGTCAGCGAATTGAGGTCCAGATTGAAGGCACCGGCAGTTCCGCTCAGGCTGAGGCTGCCCGCGATGGTGATCTGATCAAAATCGCTGCCCGCATTCACGCCCGTGAAATTGTTGGTTTCCCACAAGTAGGTGAACGCGCTCCACGACTGGCCTGTGGCAAACGGCATCACGCCGGGACTGTTGCCCGGCGAAAGCGTGTCGCCCACATTGTCCAGCGTGAGCCCGGTATTGATCGTGCCGGTTCCGGAAAGCACCGCCCGGTTCACGCCGGCACCATTCAGGTTAATCGTGCCCGCACGCGCGGTGTTGCTGTTGTACACGAGATTTGCTCCGGCAGTGACCGAGACTACACTCGAATTGCTGAGCGAACCCGCCGCACCGATCACCAGCGCTCCCGCATTCACCGAAGTCGCTCCAGTGAAACTATGCGCACCCGTCAGCACCCAGCGTCCCGCGCCATTTTTATCCAGCGAAGTCGCGCCGCTGCCGTTGTCTGTCAGGGCCGCAGCCAGCGTGTTGTCGCCGGTATTCGAGCCCGTCAGGGCCAAAGAGCGGGCGGTATTGGTTCCCGAGAGGAAAATTTGAGATCCCGTCATGTTGAGCGCACCGCTGCCCGAAGCGTCCAGCGTGCCGCCGTTGGCACCGATGGTGAAATCGCGATTCGAAGATGTCGAGGTGCCAGTGTAGCGCAACGTGCCGCCGTTCAAAACCAAGTTGCGGTAGTTGCTGGTCGAGGCTCCGATGCCGCTCGCGGCGGAACCGCCGGCTCCGTAAGTACCGCTATAAAACTCCGCACCGTCCTTGATAGAGGAAACGGAAAGCACACCGGCATTCAAGACCGTCGCGCCGGTGTAGGTATTCGAGTCGGTGGTGACCAATGTGCCAGAGCCGGATTTGGTCAGGCTGCCGAGGGTGGTGTCCGTGTAGGTCGCCAAGCCGTTCACTAGATTATTGCTGAGAGTAAGCGTTTCGCCACCAGCGACACTCAGCGTTCCCCCGTCCACTCCGAGCGCAATTCCGCCCGATTTGGCCAACGAAAACGTTTCCGTGGCTTCGAGGGTGCCGCCATTGATGACTAAATTGGTGCCTGAGCCCAAGACGTTCCCTGCGCCAATGCTCAGTGTGCCTCGATTCACATACGTCGTTCCGGTGTACGTGTTCGATCCGGTGAGAATCAGCGTGCCTGTGCCTGCCTTCGTGAGGCCGTTGGCGCCGGTGCCGCTGGCAATCACGCTGCCAATAGTGAGTTTACCCGCATCGGTCACAAAAATTTTGAGATCGTTGTTGCTCGCTGCTGCCGCTCCGACTCCGAGCGTTCCATTCGAGATCGAATAGTCATTGGTCCCCGCAAAAAGGAGGCCGCCGGAAGAGAGCGAGAGCGATTGACCGGAGCCGATGTCGAGCGATTCACCCGTTCCGCTGGAGAGAATTTTCAGGGAGTTCTGCGTGCGGTTGGCGGTCAGCGCCCCCGTGCCCGTCAGGCCCAGATTTTGGGTCGTGCTGGAAATATCGTTGATGTCCGTTTGGTAGCCGGTGAAACCGGTGATGACGTTGGAGGAATTAAATCCCCAATTGTTTCCCACTAAGACGTAGCCCCCAAGGATGCCATTCGCGTTAGCCGTGGTGGTGTTCACCAATCCATTTTCCGACACGGCGAGAGTGGCTCCATTGCCAGCCGCACGCGTCATCGCGCCCAGCGAGAGTGTCGCTCCCCCGGATGCACGGGCCACAGTTGTCGCGCCTTGAGAAAGCGTGGTGCTGGAACCGGTTTCCACGTGGGTGCTGCCCGCGCCTTGCAGCGTGATTTTACTTCCGCCGAGCGTGAGAACGCCTCCTGGCAGTTTGGAAGTATCATTCGTGCCATAATCCAAGACGACTTGCCCACCCGCTAGCGAGGAGAGGCCCGTGCTGGTGATGTTTCCGGAGATCGTCAAGGTTTGGCTGTTGTTCCAAGCGAATGCGTTTCTAATTCCTCCACTTCCGTCCACCATATTACCAGAAAGCAAAACACTGCCGGACCCAGCCAAGTTGACGATCCGATCGGTAGTCGCGGCTGTCGATGTCGCGGTAATTCCCCCGGCCAGCG
>Ga0105048_10015272_pt1 | contig 11924 bp, 6 predicted proteins | sample MAT05_FD_78382 | JGI IMG/M metagenome (GOLD analysis project Ga0105048, IMG submission 78382) | Freshwater microbial communities from Lake Fryxell liftoff mats and glacier meltwater in Antarctica - MAT-05 | ecosystem: Environmental > Aquatic > Freshwater > Ice > Liftoff microbial mat | place...
CCGTGCCAATTGAGTCTGCCGTGACCAAGTTGGCAAGATTAGTTTTCCATCTCCGTACAAAGAGGCAACCAATTGCCCACTCAGTTTCCTTGCCTCTTCGGCAACGCGTATAGGATCAGGTTTGGGTTCCTCGAGCAGACTTCGAAGTTCACGCGCAGAAGCCATGATATCGTCTTCGGCTCCATTCGATGAACGTGGAAGGGACGAAAGACCGGACAGATTCCAGTTTCGGATCGGTGCTCGCCCTGTTCGAATTCGGTCTCGGTCACTCGATCTGGCCGGTTTCGGAATGCCATCCAGCGCGAGGTGACAGCTATTGCATTGGAAGTTCGATAGCTCCGGCCAGGTCGACACAGGCAGGGACTTGCAAGCTCGTGATTCGAGCAGTTCTAGCTCTGATGCGGCGGAGGCGATCTGACCTGCCAACCAAAGCTGCGAACGAAACTGAATATTTTCTTGTTCCGCATCCCGCCAGTGCTTGGGATAGGCTTCATGGTACACGGCCATATCGAAGTACAGAGCTGGATGACCGGCGGCGATGATATCATGGTTCATATCCCGGTCTTTGCTACCGACATGACAGGCTGCACAAAGCTTGGCCCGGTTCAAAAGTGGTCCAGAATCCGTCAATCCCAAACTCGCAATCGCGATGCGTTTCGATTCTTTTCCCTGGTAATGCCGGTTGTACCAATGCTCGGATGGACCGTGGCAAGACTCGCACCCGACTCCTTCTGCAATGCGAGGGGAGATTTGGTCCGCCCCGAGTTTCTGATCCGTATTGTGGCAAGCCAGGCAGTTTTGGTATCCGGCCAAATTGGCGATCTTTCCGTCTTGCCAGATACCGAGTTTGGTGAGAATCCGCATCGACGATTCTGACGAGAGCGTTTTCCAAGATCGAGCATGTGGATCCGCTTCGAACCAAAGTGGGTACTCCGAACCACGAGGAGCTTCGACAGAGGACACACCTGCCTTTGGGCCGCCATGGCAACTCGACGTCGCGCAGGAGGCAGCTCCACGCACTTCTAGATCCCGACGATGGATGGAGTCTACTCCCCATGCAGACAACGTGACCGGGAAATGGGCTTGCTGGCCAGACGATTGTCCCTTGGTTTGGGCAATTACCCCAAAAAAGAAACAGAGCGTTAAAGTCACGACACAAGAGAAGCCGTTTGGAGCAACTATACTAAGCATCGGCGCAACATGGAGTGACATATACTAGACTACCCAAATGGTAAAACTCTCGTCAGATAGCTTCAAACAGTTTAATCCGATTCCAGACATAGGTCGATATTCAGAGAGGAACTCCATCCGATCGTGTCACTAATCGTAAATGTCGCTAGAAACGGATCGCGCGTCTATTCTACCTTAGTCACCGAAGCGGTTGAGATCGGACGACGACAAGTCGGCGAGCCGCAAGAGCCACTTTTGTATCAAAACCAGAGTGGGCAATGGAGATTGATCATTGCAGAGCTCGAATTGAGGACTGTTCCTAGAACTTTGATGAGGTTGGATAGAACGGAGCAGAACCAGTGGAGACTCACCAACCTGCACACGAGCGCCAAGGTTGCATTCTCAGGCCGTAAGGTACTCGCGTGCGGGGAAAACTGTATCGTGGAGTTCCCTTCGTTCGTCCAGCTGCCTGACGGCATTTCGTTGTCGTTCGCACGACCTATAGCCCCTAAGCCACGCATCGTCGACGATGGTTGGGAGGGAAGTCTGTATGCACTTGGAGTCTCCGCCCTCAGTCTCTCCGACGACGATTCCATAGAACCTCAGCACACCCTGTCCCGTTTCTCGATGCAGGCGGGAAGCGGTTCACAAATTGACGTTCAGGTGGTTCTGGATTGGTTGGGGCAAGCGGTCGCAGCCATGCAACGGCCCGTATCGTCCTCCGGTTTCTTCTCGGGCATCGCGCAAGCCGTCGCGGGTATCATCGATGTGGATCGAGCAGAAGTCATTCTGTGGGACGGGAAGCAATGGGAGTTTGACCCGACGCGCAGATTTGTTAACCCACGCATTGATGAAAGTAGCATGACTGCCCCCTCCAATGCTATGCTCCAGCAGGTTTTGGATACGAAAAGAATCGTTGTTTACCCAAACTCTCGGGGAGCTTCTTCCGAGCTCCATTCCCTCAGCGTCCGAGCACTTCACACGGCCGTGGCGTGCCCCATCCTCGACTTCATCGACGGCAGCAAAGAAATTCTCGGCGTGCTCTACGCCGATCGAAGCTTAGATGACGCACTGGGTTTGGGCAGAGTCATGGAAGCAGAACAGCGATTGATCGCGATTCTCGCAACCGCCATCGCGTCGAGTATCGCTCGACGCAAACGAGAAACGCTAGTGACAAAGTACCAGCAGTTTTTTTCTCCCAAAGTGACCGAAGCGATCAGCCTCAATCCGGCCCTACTCGACGGGGAAGACGCTGAGGTAACGGTTCTGTTTTGTGACATTCGGGGCTTTAGCCTAACCACCGACTTGATCGGCACCAAGGCCGCCATGACATGGATCGGTGATACTCTCAGCGAGTTATCAGCCTTGGTTCTGAATTCGGACGGAGTATTGGTCGACTACGTGGGAGACGAGATGTTTGCTATGTGGGGGGCGCCGGAGAAGTCGCCGGATCATGCGTTTCGCACCGCCATGGCGGCCATGAATATGATGGCCCTACGGAAGGTACTAAGCGACCGATACAAAGATGCTATTCCCGGCGGAGTTGACTTCGGAATCGGTATTTGCACCGGCCCTGCGCGCGTTGGCAACACCGGCTCCAAGCAAAAGTTCAAGTACGGCCCTATGGGGCGAACCGTGAATCTAGGCAGCCGAATCCAAGGCCTTACCAAACATTGGAAAGTTTCGACCCTCATGGACACCGAAACCGCAAAATGCTTACCTGCTGATGTGCTCAAACGAAGACTCTGCAAGGCGAAAGTTGTCGGACTCGACGGCGAACTGGATCTATTCGAGCTGATGCCGGACAAATCGGAACTGAATGCACAACTCGCTGCCGACTACGGGAAAGCCCTCCAACTCTATGAATCCGGGGACCGGTTTCACGCAGCCGTGCGTGCTTTTGGGGAACTCGTGCAACGCTTCCCGGCTGACGGCCCGTCTCTGCTCATGTTGGTACGATCAGTGAACGAACTGGTGGAACCCTCCAAAAGCTTTTCACCCGTTTGGTTTGCTAAAAGCAAGTAATTGATACATGATTGACACCTTCGCAGTTAGTCAACTGCGAGATTTGACAGTCGACAGTTGAACGGCTAAAGTCTACCGCGGAAGAACTTGGTTTCTTTCGAGCGCCTTTCGTAGTGGTCGCAGGTGACGTGTGCTATTGATCCGGAAACTTAAGCTTCACCTAGGATCCATCGTATTGGCTTCGCTCTTGGTCCTGGGTGGAGCGATTTGGCATGCGTTCTATTCCTACTCGTCCGGCAGAATCGCATCCGGTAGTTCGCTTCCAGGATTGACCGTCGGAGGAATTGCGGCTGCAATCATTCTGTTCGAATTGCTACTTTGGCCCAGAAAGAAGCTTCGACGCTGGAAGTTGTTCCCCACCAAGTTCTGGATGGTCGCTCATATTTGGCTTGGGTTGGCAACGGGACCGCTCGCATTTATACATTCCGGATACCGATTGGGCGGGACTTTTACGACGGTACTGATGTGTCTATTGCTCTTTGTATTGGCGAGCGGCATCTACGGCTGGGTGATGCAGATGATTATTCCCAAGTGGATGCTCGGCAATTTGCCCTATGAAACGATCGCTTGCCAAATCGATGATGTATCCATCCAGTCCGCACTCAACGCCCGTCGCATGCTGACCGTCGCATTCGGACCCAAACCCGCCGGCTTAAGGAAGCTAGCGAATCTGGACAGTGTCTCCGCAAAGATGAATGGAGCGGTTGCTAGCACGGATGGAACTAAACAAGTCAAGGCCATCGTCATCGGTGCTACGCAACGCAGAGATTCCAGTCGATCCCGAATCGAGATCGATACCGAAAGCGAATTCAATGCAAACGATGGCCGAGAACTTTGGAGACAGTACGCTGCCGTGATCGAACCGTTTATCCTGGAAGGAATTTCCCGCTCGGGAGGTGAGGCTATTCTCAGTAAGTCGGGCAGCCAGTCTCCTGTGAGGAATAGGCAGAAATCAGTAGACTGGTTCTCTTTACTCCGAGAATCGTGTTCCGCGACCGCACTTCCGATCGTAGATCGACTAGAGGAACTCGCCGTGCAACGGCTTCAGTACGATGCGCAGCGCCGCGCGCACGCTTGGCTGCACGGCTGGATCGCTTTTCATGCCAGTGTCTCCGTGGTTTTGGGGGTGCTACTGATAACCCATATTATTCTCGCATTGAGATACATGTAATCCAAATGCTACAGGGACTCGGATGCTAGAAAATGGAAGAGAGCGTGCAGCGAAGATCGATAGGCGATACCATGCCGCATTTGACCGATTCCTATTCCAAAAACGATGGATGAGCGCCTTTGGTCTCTTCATTGGCCTGAGTTATTCCGCTTGGATGTTCTCTAGTCGAGGTGCGCTGCAAGTGTCCACCGGTCAGCTCTCACAACCCCATTTCGCCTGGAACCAAAGTGGTTGTGAAAACTGCCATTTGCCAAATATTCCAATCCGAACGGATGCTTCGGGTGGCCAAAACATCGCCAACATTGCTCGAAATAACCAGCAATGCAATGAGACGTGCCATGCGGTTACCAATCACTTCGCTTCGCAAACGAAACCAGAAATCCTCGCCTCCGAAAGCTGTAGCTCCTGCCATCGCGAGCATCTGGGCTACGACCGAAGTCTCGTCGAGGTATCGGACCGGGATTGCGCGCGTTGCCACGCCGACATGGCAGCCGCGGGTGTGAACACACAAAAAACACATACAGCCATTCGCAGTTTCTCTGCCGATGGCGACGGTGCTCACCCTGAGTTCAAGTCGCTGCAAACGGACCCGGGGACCATTCGCTTTAGCCATATTCAGCATATGCGACCCGGTCAGCCGAAAGAGCTAGGGGGTGCCGAAGCAAAGACTCTCGAAATGCTACCTGAGAAGTACCGAGCTGGTTTCAAAGATCGAGTATCGCGCGGTATGCCTATTCAATTGACATGCAGCGATTGCCACTCCAGGGATGTCGAGTTAAAGGGCTACGAAGGATTGGAATTGGTAGAATCCGTCACCACGTCTGCGGTTCAATCGTCGGGCCACATGCTCTATAAACCGATCGAATTTGAAAAGCACTGCGTTGCCTGCCACACTCTGGATGGCTTACCCCATGCATTAAATCGAGCGCAAACCAGTCAGGCCATCCGCTCGCTCCTCCCCATAAAGCAACTGGAACAATTCCGAGATCAACCCGCAACTCCAATGGACATCGAGGCTCGTGAAATGCGACTCTTGGCCATCATGGGAGATGGCGGGGAAACTTGCAAAAAATGCCATCAACCAGCCGATGAGCTCGATTCTGAATCGTTGGTTAAACCCAGCCAACTGAACGTTCAGTGGCTTCGAGATGCTTCCTTTACTCATGGTGCACATTTGATGGTTGCATGCAGGGAGTGTCACGCAGAAGCATACGCGTCGACCAACGATCTTTTCGATTTTACGGTTAATCGCAATTCGGAAATGGAGGCAAATCAGGTAATGATAGCCGGTCTCCCAAAATGCCGTGAATGTCACATCCAAGACGCCCAAGCACGCTCGAAGGCATTTGCAAAGAATAAGCACATCGCTTCTGCGGACTGCGTCGATTGCCACCGATACCACGTCGACCCACCCCCGATTCCCAGCAGAACGAAAACGTCTTCTCTGACGGAACTCCATCGCTTCCTAATCAACGAGATCTCACCTTGATAAATCGTTGTAACCGTGCAGCTGCGATCGGATTCGTGCTTTTGCTATCGTTGGAATGCGCATGTGGTGACGACAACCTCTGGGCTAGGTCTGACTCTGCAATGGTGGGCCGGAGTGTTGTCGGCTGTCTGAGCAGCGCTTGCCATGGATCGGATGTTCCCGACGCGCCCATTTGGCAACGAGCGGGGAAAACTTGGTTCGACCAGGATCCGCATGCCCAAGCTTACACTAGGCTGCTGAGCGTTGATTCTGCGAACATCGTTTCGCGTTTGGTCCACGAAACGCTACTACCCTCTTCGCCAGCTTATCGGCAGATTCTCGAGGAGAAATGCGTCTCTTGCCATGCCAACGAATCCGCACCGGAATCACAGCGAGTGCTGGGAGCCGACTGCCAAGTCTGCCATGGCAACGCAGATGCTTGGAGTAGCGAACATTATTCGAGCCAGCGGAAGGCGTTGGGACCGAGTCGATTCGAAAATTCTGGACGGATGAATATGGAATCGCTCGTCGATCGCGCTCGAGTCTGTAACTCATGCCACATCGGCGAACTAGATCGCGGCGGATTGGATCGCGAAGTGGATCATAGACTGATGGCCGCGGGACACCCACCTATGCATTTTGATTTCGAAGATTCCCTGCGCCGCTATCCGGTTCATTGGGACACGTCTAGCGAAACTATTGGAGCGGGATCTTCCATGGGGTTCGAACGATGGCGAATCGGAAAGATTTCTGCAGCCATTTCCAAACTAAAGCTGCTTTCGGCGCGGGCAGACAGAGCCAAGGACAAAAAATCACCGACAATCGAATGGCCAGAGCTCACGGAGTACAATTGCTCCGACTGCCACCATGCGTTGGCGCATCCCAGTAGACGCCAATCACGACCTGCACCAGTGATCACGCCAGTGATCGCGCAATGGGACGATTGGTGCACTGCTTCGCTCGATTGCGCGCTACGAGACACAACATCAAGCGAACTCAATGATAGATTCCTAAACCTGAAGAACCAAATCGAGATGATTGCGCCCGATCCGAGCCTCGTCGCAATCAACGCTGATTCCCTTCGACAATGGCTGATGAGCGAGCTCAAAGATGTTTCTTCTGAGAGCCAAACTTCCAGTGAGATCCTTTTGTCAAAAATGAAAACGCAACTGGAAAGCAGTTCGCGATTGCGAAATTGGGAGTCGGCGGCGCAATGGGTTATGGCTACGCAAGTTTTGGCCGAAGGACTGGGATTGGAGCTCCTTTCCGATGCAGTCCCACTGCTCGGGATTCAACCCATGGCTGACAAGACCAAAACTTGGAAACCCAACGCTAACAAAGATCCTGGAATACTGTCCCGGTTCAAGCCCGATACCATCGAGAACTATGGTAATTATCTTCAGCAACAGCTTCGAAATCGACCATGAAATCGCTCATCGATCGACAGGTAGGAACTCGCATCGCAAAGATGCTCCAGGAATCGCAACACACCCATGGCTATATTCAGACCACCGAGATCCAACGTATCTCGGATCAAGTTGGGGAGCCAGTTCGGGTCATTCAAGATGTCGTCAGCTTTTTCCCCCATTTCCGGAGCACAGAACCGCCGAAATGCCATGTCTATGTTTGCCGTGACATGAGCTGTCGGTTGCGTGGCTCTGTCGCGATGGCAGACCGGCTTCGACGACTGCAATCCAAATTGGGTGATGAGTCGCTTGAGATCACCGAGGCTTCTTGCCTCGGTCGGTGTGATCGAGCCCCCGCGGTACTCATCAATGAACAGCTAGTGGTTGGTCGGACTGAAGAAGAGTTATCGGATATCGTGCTAGCAACCTTGGAAGGTGTCGAGCCAAACGCAGATAGCGATATGGATACAGCCAGGCTTTCACTTTCAAATGGCGAGCTCGACTGCTACCAACGTCAAGACAGGCAAGCGTATGCCGCGGTAAAGAACTATCTTCTAGCTCCGAATCCGGACCATATCATCAGCGCTCTGAGAACAGCGGGGCTACAAGGCATGGGAGGAGCCGGCGCACCTGCATCCGAAAAGTGGGACGAGACCCGACGAGCCCCGGGTGACGTCAAATATGTCGTTTGCAATGCGGATGAAAGTGAACCAGGAACTTTTAAGGATCGCGATATTCTTCTCGCTGCACCTCATCTGGTGATCGAGGGGATGATCCTCGCTGCCCTAGTTACCGGAGCAAAACGTGGCTTTATCTACATTCGCCATGAGTACTTCGAGCAAATCCGCAGACTGGACGAAGCGATCGCCGAAGCTATTCAGTTGAACGCGTGCGGCTCCAATATTTTCGGAAGCGGACGCGAGTTTCGTCTCGAAATTTTCATTAGTCCAGGCGGGTACGTATGCGGCGAACAGACCGCGCTTATCGAAGCCCTCGAGGGCAAGCGGTCAGAGCCTCGTAACCGCCCGCCCGAACTGCAAACCAACGGTCTCTACAATCAACCCACGATCCTCAATAACGTCGAAACCTTCGCCTGGGTGCCCGCGATCATGCTGAATGCACCTGCCGCAATTTCGCCAGAGCGAGAGCAAGTCACAGTATCGCCAGAGCGAGAGCAAACCACAGTATCGCCAGAGCGAGAGCAAACCACAGGCCCAACCCTGGCGGTCGAAACGGCCGGCGTTTGGTTCAAAAACTCGGGACGAAACCGAGCGCGTGGAAAGCGATTCTTTTCCATAAGCGGGGATTTGAACCGCCCCGGAGCTTACGAGGTCCCCTGCGGTATCACGCTCGGAGAACTGATAGATGAGTTTGCTGGGGGAATGAAAGACAATTGCGCTTTGCAAGCGGTTGCGCTGAGTGGGCCATCCGGTGGTTTCTTGCCCGCATGGCTGCCAAAGGGCTCGATTCGGTCGCCGAAAAAAACAGACCGAGATGGCAACGAGACCGACGAACTGAAGTATCCAAAGCTGATCGGCGAACCGATTGACGTGCGACTGCTCCCTTTGGATCTCAACGCTGGCAGAGAGATTGGATTCATGCTCGGCGCCGGAATCGTTGTCTATGGCGAGAACGCCGATATGCTCGATCAAGCGATCGCATGCAGTCGGTTCTACCAGCGGGAATCGTGCGGCAAATGTGTCCCTTGCCGCCTTGGCACTCGGAAGATGGTCGATTTTGCGGAATCATTACTGCTGTCCGCACCCTCTTTCAATCCCGTGGAAACGGAAAGTAGCGTCAGAATTCTCAGCCGCATTATGGAAACCACTAGCATCTGCGGTCTCGGTCAAGTCGCCAGCAACCCACTGAAAAGCTATCTAAGGTACTTCTGGCAAAAGGGAAACAGCCATGGCCAATGAACAGGAAATTCTAGATGCGAACGAGTACATCAGCGCACGCGAAGAAGCGCTCTTTGCCCGCGATCTAGACGGCCAATTGATCCGCGTCACCGATGCAACCCTCGATGACCTCGATGCGGATATCAAGCTATCGATCGATGGTCGTGAGGTGATAGTCAAGAAAGCGGTTCCTCTGAGGAATTCCCAAGGAATCATTGTCGCAAATGACGTCGGTGAACCCATTCCTAGGCCGACCACCATCTACGATGCCGTTTCGCAACTCTACGTCAACAAGGTAGGGGACGTTAATCCTGTGCCGGTCCTGTGTCATCGCGAGCACCTCAATCCCGTCGGCGTATGCCGCGTTTGTTTGGTGGAAATCGAAGAGAGGCGGAAAAGCGGGCGAGTCAAAAAAGACTTGGTCTCCTCCTGCACTTACCATGTGAAAGAGGGCATGATCGTTACAACGCTGGCAAGCGAAGAAAATCCAGCAACGGTCGATCTGATCAAGAACTCAGTGGGTGTGATTATCGAACTGCTCGCATCGGAGCATCTTACCGACGAGGAATGCGCCGACTTGGAACACGGCCAACCAACTCGAGGCCCAAATGAGCTGAAGAGACTTGTGGCTCTGTTTGCCAAGGACCCCAAGATCTCGCGGTACGCTCCCAGCCATCTGGCAGGCAATCGCAAGAAAGATCTCTCGTCCGAAATCATCGCAGTCAATCATGACGCTTGCATTCTATGTCAACGATGCACGCGAGCCTGCAATGACATTAAAGAAAACGATGTGATAGCTCGCGACGGCAAGGGCTACGATACTCGCATCGCCTTTGACAACAATCTGTCGATGTTAGAGAGTTCTTGTGTGTCCTGTGGGGAGTGCGTCATTTCGTGTCCAACAGACGCGCTGACATTTCGTCCAGAAGTCGTTGCAAAGCAAGTGGAAAAACTACAGAAGCAAACGCGTCGGGAATCTGCCGCGTCTCAGATATTGACCGTTGAGGAAATGCTCGAGATACCAATTTTTGCGGGAATCCCTTACAAATTCTTGCAATTCAACGGTGCGGCGTGCGTTCGCAAAATTCTGAAACCAGGTGATACCCTTTGTAAGCGAGGGGAATATGGCTCGACCGCTTTCTTGCTCCAACGTGGCAAATTTGAGATTCAGCTGAGCAAAGCAGCCATACCGCGAACGTCATCGAATGCAGCAGGACAAGGTGTCTTTGGCTTTTTTCGTCGAGCGCTGGGCGCGCCCCCCTCGCAATCTACACCAAGCCTAGCCACGGGCGCAGATGCAAACTCTGCGACCGACGGACCAAAACTCTATCGCGGCGTTGAGGATGTCATTCTGGGCGAAATGGCTTGCTTGAATCGCTATCCAAGAACCGCTACGGTCGTGGCGGCTGAGGAATCAGAAGTCATCGAGATCGGTAGCAATGTCCTCTACATGCTGCAACGCAACGCCAGCAGTCGCAAGATCCTGAACGAAGCCTACAGAAGGCACGCATTGAATTCGGATTTGGAACGACTTCCGATTTTCAAAGACCTTTCGCCGGAAGGACGTAGGGAGGCGACTCGCATCATCTCCGAAGACGTCGAATTGGTAAGCGTTGAGCCTGGCCGATCCATCTTCAAACAAGGTGAAGCGAGCGATGATTTCTATCTGGTTCGACTGGGGTACGTGAAGGTCAGTCGAAGCAATGGAATACGCGAGCAGGTGGTCAACTATGTGGGCCCAGGTTTTCCGTTCGGTAAGATAGCGGCGCTTTCGTCGATTTATCGAGACGAGTTGAAAGCGGATTTCGATCGCCTCAATTACCGTCCAGGTGTACGAACTTCTACTTGCACCGCGCTGGATCACGTCGAATTGGTTCGAATCAAAAGCTCGCAGCTCAAGAAAATCGCCGACACAAATCCAGACTTTAAAAAACGCCTTATCCAAAGAGCCAAGGAGCTCCTGGCTATGGACACACAACGGGATGACAACTCGGAGACGGAAAGCGAGTTTGTCGCTGGCCGGGCAAACTTCGTCGGCCAAGGTCTATACAACGCTCAGAGTCTCTTGGTTTTGGATCTCGAGTCGTGTACACGATGCGATGAATGCACCAAGGCCTGTGCCGACTCACACGGTGGAGACTCGCGGTTGGTCCGAGAGGGATTGCGTTTCGAAAACTTCCTGGTTGCGACCAGTTGCCGATCCTGTACCGATCCGTATTGTCTAGTGGGTTGCCCTGTCAATTCCATTTTTCGCGAGGGCTCCAAAGAGATCGTGATCGAGGACCATTGCATCGGCTGCGGACTCTGTGCCAGCAATTGCCCTTATGGCAACATCACGATGGTTGGCAAACAAGATGGCCACCGTATCGAGGGAGAGACCAAGATTCCAATCATTCGCCAGAAAGCTACCACCTGCGATCAATGCAAGAGTATCGGTGGTACGCCGCGATGTGTTTACGCCTGTCCGCACGATGCTGCTTTTCGAATGACTGGAGAACAATTGAAAGAGACCGTGCAGGCAAAAATCAAAACGTAAAATGACACTCCTAGTGGTGCGTCAAGCTTAAAAATTAGGGTTACGGCTCTTGCCTTGACGCAATTTGCGAGCACACATGAGTTCTAACAATCAACATCATGACCGACTGCGCAGACCTTTAGCCAGTACCAATAACCGACAAATTTGATTTGGTTTGATCTGAAGATGTTTAGCTTGTCGCAGCGAGCTGCCGATCAACGCGCTTCAGATTGAATCGGCGTTTCGATATCAGACTCCGCATTTCGTACAC
>Ga0105048_10015275_pt1 | contig 11924 bp, 8 predicted proteins | sample MAT05_FD_78382 | JGI IMG/M metagenome (GOLD analysis project Ga0105048, IMG submission 78382) | Freshwater microbial communities from Lake Fryxell liftoff mats and glacier meltwater in Antarctica - MAT-05 | ecosystem: Environmental > Aquatic > Freshwater > Ice > Liftoff microbial mat | place...
AAATGCAATACATACAAGACGAGAGTGGTCAAACAACAGCGGTCATCATTCCCATAGCAGAATGGAAAGACATTACCAGCAGGCACGAGGATTTAAAGGAACTGAGTAAAAAACAGGAACCTGACAAAATAAAGAAGCCTTCGGATTTTGCAGGTACTCTCTCGCAGGAAGGGTATCAGGCAATAAATGAACACATATTACAAGCCAGAAAAGAATGGGACAGGGATTTTTAATGGACACCAATGCGGTAATTGACTATTGTGGTGGCAAACTTACAGCTGCCGCTATGCAGAAAATGAACCAAATTGCCGATAATGGCTTCTATGTTTCTGCGGTTGTAAAAATAGAAGTGCTTGGATTTAACGGGCCAACTGCTGACATGCAGAAACTTGAAGGCCTGCTAAGCCTCGCAAACCTGCTTTATCTTGATGATGAGGTAATACTAAAGACAATCTCATTACGGAAAATAAAAAAAATGATGTTGGGCGATGCAATTATATCCTCCACTGCAATTGTCCACGGCCTACCATTGCTCAGCCGAAATCTCAAGGATTTTACCACTATCCAAGGTCTAATGGTTCTTGACCCGCATACACTATAAAGTTTGTAGACAAACCCAAAAAAGCAGCCAGATGAACTTGCGGCTTTTTTAATGCCTGAAAATGTTAAGTACCAGCAAGCTACAAATAGTTTTATATGGGTTTGCTTTCATGCAAGTTATTGTAATTTCAAAGAATCTACCTGCTGATAAGCAGGCTTATTGCCCAGCTTAAAGATATACTTTTTGCCAACAATATTGCCAACCTGAATGGTAGCAATTGGTACTGGATTCAATAAATTTACCGATAGCTGTTGTAATCCGATTCTGCCGCTGCCATAAAGGTGAACCTCCCGTTGTCATAACCTTCACCATCATAAGTACAGGTACTCATTACACCTGTCTCTACAATCGTAAAGATTACCGCTTGCATCCCGCACATAGATGGTTTCGGCATTGTTTACTTTTTTCAATATCCGGTTACCACCTCCATCGTAGCGGTAGCTTATTACTGTGCCGTTGCTTTTGTAAATGCACATACACTGTCCATGCTATGCGGGTAATGCCTTCGGAACTATCGCTTATAAGGTTGCTGATGGCGTTGTAACCATAATTGTTTGTTGGTTGGCGATCAATATCAATTGGAAAAACAGTAGCATCTATTGAGTCATTTACACGGGTGAGGTAGTTGGTAGCTGTTTTATAAAAATAAGGATTAAAATAAAAACCATTAAATTTATCAAATAGTGCATGGTATTTTGAATTAATCCATTAATTGTTTATGTAAAGGAGCGGGATTGGATGGCTACAATGGCCTCATATATTCTTTCGGATTTCTAAAAAGCAGGTATTGCTTCGGGATAGCATAACGTACAGCACCACATAAATACTAAAGATCAATCATAAGCCTTAATTTATCGTTCAAATAAGGGCCTCCCGGATGGCGGGCTGAGTAGTCGAGATTGATCCAAAATTCGCCATCGTGTTCATGAAAATGAAGTTCCTTAATGGTTTCGCCTTTAAACAACTGCACAATGGCTTGTTGCATTATATCAAAATCAGCCTTGGTACCTGCATACATTTCAGGGTACATGTGTCCTTCAATAATCACTAATCGGCATTTAGCCCCAATACTCATCAAAGCGCTTGCCATTAAAATACTATGGTCATCACAATCGCCACCCATGCCATTGGCTATGGTTTCTCTTGGTGTGGCATAGTACTCATCCCGGTGGGTATCGGGTACATAGTTAAAATTATTATTTATATACTTAAACAGCGATAAGTGGCGGGTAAGCGTACCATAGCGGTTTTGGTAATCTTTAAAATTTTCTAAAGAGTGTAGTATTGCCCAGTTTCTTACAACCGAGTCTCCTATTTGCATTTTTCCCAAAATCCTGCGGGTAACCTTGTCGGCAGGTTTTTCAAATAAGGCCGGGTTGATGCTGAGCAAATCTTTTTGCTTCATATCCTTTACCTGCCAGTTGCTGAAGGCAAGGGTTTTGTAATCATGCAGTACTTTTTGAAATCCGTAGGTGCCATTTACCTGACTATAAATCAGGTAAGATATGACCAGAATAAGCGCCGGAAAAATAAGGGGACGCATAAGCCAAAGGATACCCCGCACCACGATGAGCGCGATAAAAAAGGAAATCACAAGATCAATATTGATGTCTCCTAACAAGACGGGAGGAATAAACCGGCAAATAAAAGGGGTGAGAGGAATTACCACCAGTAATCCGGCAATGTTCGAAACCCATTTTTGCACTGTTTCCGCTGTGCTTGCTGAACTATTATTGGTCACTTAGTAAAGTTAATAAATTGGAGCAACCAAAATCCCGGCTTGTGTAATTTATGATTTCCTTGTTGGTTTAAAACAGGTATTATCCCCTTTGTTTTTGCCTATTGTGGAAAATCCTGTGGAGGATTCACCCGGCGCGGAGTGGTAGTTATACTGCCCAAAAAAGCAATCACTGCATTGATCTCCTGATCGGTCATATTAAGCTTTTTAAGCAATGGAGACGTCTTAGGCATCAGATGGTCGCGCTCTCCTTTGTAACGGGCGGGGATTGGTGCCGGATTACCAAGGTTATACAAAAATAATACATCTTTTAGTGTAGGAAAATTGCCGTTATGCATCCATGGCCCTGTATTCGTAACCTCTCTGAGGGAAGGTGTTTTAAACTTACCAACGTCCTGCGTATTGCCGCTTACATTATACAATCCAAGATCTTCGTTTACAGAGGCAAAAAGCGTTTGGCCATCGTTATGAAATTGGTTGTCGGCAAACAAACCTCCGTTATGACAATTTACACATCCAGCTTTTGTACGGAAAAGATGCAAACCAGTGAGTTCCTGATCGGTCAACAGATCGGCTTTTCCATTAATAAAAAGATCAAACCGGCTTTTTGGGCTCACAATGGTTCTTTCAAAAGTAGCAATTGCTTTAAAAATACGATCCCTATCAATCGTGCTGTCTCCAAAAGCTTCCTGAAACATGGCAGTGTATCCACGGTACTGCTGTACCCGCTTTTCCATAGCTTCTACACTCTCATTCATTTCCAGATGATCCTGTATGGGAAACCTTGCCTGATCTTCCAGCGAAGTGGCTCTACCATCCCAAAAAAGACTTTCATAATAAGCCGTATTCCATAGCGTCATCGCATTGCGGGCACCTAGTTTACGGTCATGTCCAAAAGCTACCCTTTTGCCATCCCCCCAGCCCAATTGCGGATCGTGGCAACTGGCACAAGCTACTTGTCCACTTACGCTTAACCGGGGATCGTAAAAAAGATATTTCCCCAGCAAAACCTTGGCAGGATTGGTTGGATTATCTTTTGGGAAAACGATAGGTGGCAGATTTCCAATTTCCTGATAAGTGGCTTCTACCGAAGAATCAATTACTGGTTTAGGCCACTTCAATTTATCGCCACTGCTATATACGGCTCTCAACGCGGCAAGGTCTGTTGGGTCTGTACCAATTTCTTTTTGGGTTTGGGAAAGAGAGGCGCAACCTATAATGCCTGCAAGCAGGGCACTGCATATAACGAGTTTTCTTTGCATGTTCTATTCATTCAATTAAAAAAATGTAATCAGGGGCGAAACCGGTACTTTCTTACCACCGAGCCTGATCCGCCTGCTTCGGTTTCATCAAAACTTATTTCCACTTCAAAAAGCTTTGCCATTTCGTCATAGGTTCCACCACCGGATATACCAATATTAAAAGAGGTTTTGTCTCTACGGTATAGTTTTACATCCTGTGGAATCACCTTAACAATGCCTTTGGTTGCCCCTTCTTTTTCGGGAATAAATTCAAAACACTTAGGAATGGTAATATTGTAAAAACCGGAATCAGAGGTGAGACCTCCTGGCAAAGCACCGTAAATCGAATTCATAAACAACGCATTAGTTCCTTTGCCGGAAACCCATGGATTTCCAAACCCGTATTTATTGGGATCATTATTATATATGAGCGGGAAACTCACAAACCTTCTCCAACTTTGAGTAGATTCCAGAAAAATTTCTGCATCTGGAGTGTAAAAAGGATTAGGTTGAAACCAAACCTTTACTGCTGTAGCATTGGGTGCATAAGTAGCTTCTGCAAATTGCTTTTTACAAGATAATATGAATATTAGGCTACCCAATACTAATACCGACAAAATGATATTTTTTTGTTTCATATCAGACTTATTTTTTATCCTTCTATTCCTTTTTTTACCCTTTTCCTAAAAAATTACCGTTGATTGGGAATGGGAACCGCAAACCTCGGATCGGGATAATTTATGGAACAATTGGAACCTAAACAATCGAGCCGGGTTAAATTTCTCTTCTTCCGGGTAATATCAAATAAAGTATGACCTTCAAAACACAATTCCCTTCTTCTTTCTACAAAGATAGAATCCAATACCTGTTGCTTATTCGTTAAAGCGAGTGGTGCTGAAGTTGGGTTAGCTCTTAGCCTGATCCGGTTCAGGTCAGTTTGTGCCGCCGTCAGGTTTTCCATCTCTGCATAAGCTTCGGCCCGGCATAAAATTATTTCCGAAATCCGAATTAGTTTTTGATTATTGGCACTATCATTACCACCCTGATATTTACGGGTAAAAAGGTAATTTTTATTGCTTACAACCTGTGAAACAAACATACTTCCCGGTCCCCTAACATCATTTGGTGAAAAAATATTTAGTAAGTCGTTACTGGCAGCCATATAGCCAAATATGGTGTTGCCAGGATTAAAATTATCTCCATAAGAACTCTGATTCTGGTCTATTCTGGCGAAAAGCATAAAAATAGTTTCATTGTCCATGGAATTAGTAGCCGATCTGCGCCAACTGTTTATGTAACCTGCAGTATTCATCAAAGGATAATTGTTTGTTATCAATTGGTTGGCAATATCAATTACTCCCTGCCAATTTTCCATATAAAGCAATACCCTAAGCTTGATGGCTTTTGCGGCATCAGCACTAAGCCATGTTTTATCGGTTCCTCCTACATAAATAGGAATACTGTTGGGATAGAGAATCAATGCCGAATCGAGATCAGCCAAAATTTGACTATAAACCTTCCCTACTATGGCAGCAGGCTCCAACGGTTCGGTTCCCAAAGTATTTTGGGTACGGATTACAATACCGGGATGATCCCCATTGGGGCTAAAATTATAGGGCTGGGCGAACACACGTACCAGGTCAAAATGCGCTAGTGCCCGGAAGGTATAGGCATCCGCAAGCATTCTATTTTTTTGAAGTGTGCTTGCGTTGACAGCCCTGTTTATATTGGCAAGTACATTATTGGCACGGTAAATATTGTTATACCCAATCCGGTAAAAACTGGTCATTTCATTAAATGATATTTGATTGGTATTGGCGAAATTGTAGCTATTCACTAAAACTAAAGGATTATCCCGTGAATATTTAATATTACCACCAGTTAGATCGGGATACAAAAATAGAGTCCTTTCATAATAATTTATATCTTTTAAATTTCCATATAATCCTACCAGAGTGGTGCGGGCGCCTTCAAAATCTTTAAAAATATCATCAATGCTTAACCTGTTAGTAGGTTCCTGTTCGAGGAATTTGCGGCAGGAACCAAACAGCAACATCACTAAAAAACCAGTTAAAAAAAGATATATTTTATTCCTAAAAAACATAGTTCAAATTTATTTCTGCAAATTTATTTTTATACAAACAAAATCAATTAAATACTAATAAAGTTTACCAGTTTACTTGTACTCCCCCGGTAAATGATTCCGATTCAGGGAATCCAAAGCGGTATTCCCTTATTCCGTTTCTACCCTCCGGAGATTTCTGCCGATTCCAATACAACAAATTATTCCCATTAAAAAATAACCTTATACCACTGGCTTTAATAACTTTTCTAATTGACTTAGCCACTTCGTAACTCAGCCCTAATGCCGACAATTTTACATAAGTATCATCATACACATAATGCGATGAGTTAGGTACAAAACGGGTGCGACTTCTTGCTTGCCTGTTTAAATGGGGTACAGAAGTAATATCACCCGGTTTTTGCCATCTGTCCAGCAGGTTTACACTCTGGTTACGGTTGTCAAGATTATTGCCATTCCACTCGTTGCGATAATTCACCAATCTATCGGCACCTATGCTATAGGTAATTACTACATTTATGGTGAAGCCTTTGTAAGAAGCTGAATTGATAAACCCACCAACAAGATCTGGCAACCGGTTTCCTATTACATAACTATTTGTGATGTCAAACAAATCGGTAGTTCTGTCATCAGCGCGAATGGTTTTACCCGTTTTATCTAAAAATAAGGCCACTCCTGTGGCAGGATCAACCCCTATTTGATTGAAACCCCATATAGATCCGGTACTAACGCCGGGACGAAGTGCCACTGCATTGTCTGAAGAACCAAATCTTTGCCCCCCAGCATTTACTTCCAAAACCTCATTTTTATTATAACCAAAATTGAATACGGAGGTCCAGCGGAAATCTTTATTTCTGAAAATATTTGCACTTATACTTCCATCCCAACCCGAGTTTTTCATTTTAGCTGTATTGGCCAGAATATCAGCAAAACCTGTTTCAAAAGGAACTTCCACGACTGAAATGGCATCGTCTAATATTTTTTGGTAAGCATCAAAACCAATGGTTAGCCAGCCGAACAATTTTGCGCTAAAACCAAAGTTGGCGGTATTGGTACGCTCCCAGCTAAGGTTGGGGTTTGGCAAGGTAACAGGCCCAGAGGATACCTGCCGGTTATAGCCCGCATTGTCAAATCCGTACAAACCCCTTGCTTCATAACTACCAATCCGGCTATTACCCGTAGTTCCAAAACTTCCGCGGAGGCTTAACTGATCCAGCCATTTACTATTGGTCAGCCATTTTTCTTTATGGATATTCCAGCCCAAACCAAACGCGCTATTGAGGGTGGTATTTACATCGGTTCCAAAGATAGATGCAGCATCTACCCTACCGGTAATGTTGGCAAAATACCGGTCCGATAAAGTGTATCCTACCTGTCCATAAATGCTATAAGCACTATTCATCTGCACACTGCTTGCAGTACTTTGCTGCGCTGCATTGCTTAATTCGCGTAATCGGTCGTAAGAAAAATTAGTACCTGAACCCCTGAGTAATTTGGTTTGCTGACTTAAAACTTCTATCCCCGAAAGAATATCAAGCTTGTGATTTTCGCCAATTTGCGGAGTCCAGTTTCCTTGTAAAAAGCCATTCCAGTTAAATGACTGACGGTTGATAATTTGTAAAAATCCGTTTTGGTTTCTACCCGTTTCATTGCGTGGCGATTGATAAAGTTGTTGTTTGTTAATTTGCAAATCGGTACCCAAATTAGTACTGAACCGAAGATTGGGTAAAGCTTGAAAATCGAGCCTTACATTTCCCAGTAAACTCCCTCCTTCGCTGTAGTTCTGGTTTTGTTCGAGTACGGCTAAAGGATTGGGTACTCCAACAATCTGGTAAAAAGTACTGTCCGCATTGTAAGCAGGAAGATTAGGAATAATAGGCACCAATTCTGAATAAATGTTTAACCCATTCTTTTTGGTTAGCGTGGGTGCAAGCGAGGTAGATAACGTGAATTTTTTAGAAAGACGGTTATCAAGCCGAATCCGGAAAAATATTTTTTGAAAATCATTCCCTTTTTGAATAGCTTCCTGATTGAAAATGCTCCCCGAAATACGGAATGTACTTTGTGCAGAGCCACCACTTATTTCCACATCATAATTCTGAAAAAAACCTGTTCGGTTGGTCAGCCCAAACCAGTCGGTACTCATTTTTCTACTACCAGCCAATCCTTCGGCTGCGGCCGGGTTGAAGCCTTCCGAAATATAAAGTTCTTTTGCCAGTTCGTGGTATTGTGCTCCATCAAGCCATTTTATTCGATTTATGGGGTTAGAAATGCCTGTGTTAATTTGGAAACCGAATTTTGTTTTACCGGCACGGCCTTTTTTAGTAGTAATAATAATAACACCATTGCTTGCGTTGGCTCCGTAAACAGCAGAGGCGGCGGCATCTTTTAAAACACTGATACTTTCAATATCATCCGGATTAATACCGGAAAGCGGATTGATAAATTCCTCTGCTCCAAACTGACTTGGCTCATCCCCTTTGCGCTGCTCTGTAACGGGTATCCCATCTATCACGTACAAAGGTTGCGAAGAGGTGGTTAGCCCCCGCCTTACCCCTCCAAATATTTCACTGATAGAATTTTGTCCACGGATATTTATGCGAACGGGTGCACCTAAATTGGTATTGGTTTCTACCTGAACCCCTGGCACCAAACCTTCCAGCATTTTGTCAAAGCTTTCAATCGGTCTGTCAACCAGCAACTCCTTACTACTCAAGGTGGATATGGCTCCTACTACTTCTTCTTTTCTTTTTGGTTTACCATAACCACTTGTAACGACGACATTGTCCAGTTCTTTCCCATCAGTTTCCATTACTATTTGAAAATCTGTTTTCCCAGCCATTGGCACGGAAAAATTCTTATACCCTATGTAAGTAAAAATTAAAATACCATTCATCTTATCAACGGGAATCTTTAAGGCAAAGCTTCCATCGGCATAGGAAAGTGTTTTTAATTTTTGACCTTTTATTTGAATGGTGACGCCTTGTAAAGGCGCATTCAGTTCAGAATCAGTAATTATTCCCCGAATATCGGTTTGACAAAAGGCACTGTTACCTGCATAAAACAGCACTAGAATACTCAAAAATCCGCTATAAATGAAATAAAATCGTACTGACATAATTACACATCAAAAACCAGAAATTGGTTGAATTGCGTTGGATGAAGATATTTTTCCAAAAAAAGATATCTCAAAACTAATTAAAAATTTTAAAAATCAGGGTGATATTTAACAAAATAATTAAAATAAAAAACACTCTATTGGCTATTCTCCTAGATTTGCGTCCTAACAGACAGGCAAATGAATCAAAAAATAATAACTGCTCTATCCCTTTTTTTAGGGATAAAATCCGCTATTGGTCAATGGAATCCAAATACAAAAGAAAATAATCCAGTGGTGCTGGTTTCCAAAAAAGGCAATGCACAAATAAATTCTCTGATAAGTGTTTCAGATAATATGGGTGGCATGTATATTGCCTGGATTGAAAACAGAAACACGGCCACAGCCAATGATATTTTCCTTACGCATTTACTGGCAACCGGTGTCGCAGATCCTGATTTTCCAGAAGAAGGTAAATCTATTTGTAAAGCTATAGGGGCTCAAAGTAACCTTACTATGGCCGAAGATGGAAATGGCGGTGCAGTACTCACCTGGACAGATCCTCGGAACAATGCCACAAGTAGTAACGATATTTATGCGCAGCGGGTGGATAAATCCGGCAAAATAGTATGGGCCGAAAACGGGGTTCCCATTTCCCAAAGGAGTACTAATGAAACCGGGCCCGTTTTAGCAAGAATTTCTTCTACCCAAATGGCAATTGCCTGGCGTTTTTTTGCCAATAGCCTCGATCTTGCTTTAAATTACATTAATTTAGCTGATGGTTCAAAGGCATTGGCAACAGATGTACAAGTAGTCAATCTTTCAAATAACCAAACCAATCAGAAATTGGTTGCAGATGGTAAAGAAGGATGTATCCTGGTATGGACCGATGGAAGAAATGGCAATTCTTCATCCGGAATTTTTAGCCAACGATTCAATAAATCAGGGGATCCGCTATGGGCTGCATCGGGCGTGGCGATTCGTACAGCATCAGGATCAAATACAACCGCTCCACAAATTGTAAATGATGGCAAAGAAGGAGCCGTAATAACCTGGTCTGATAACAGAAATGGACCCACCAACGCCGATATTTACATCCAAAGGATCAACGGAAACGGAGAAGCCCTTTGGGCTGCGGAAGGCGTGCAGGCAACCAAGGCTACAGGGCAACAATTGTTACCAACACTTATTAAAAGCAACAATCAGTACATAGTTTCCTGGAACGACGGACAAAACGGTGCAACGAATATTGATATATATGCACAGGCATTTTCAGAAAACGGAAATACTCTATGGAATGCCGGTAACCCTCTGGCTGTAGTTACAGAAGCGGGAAACCAACCAAATGTAAACAATGCACCCATAATGATTACCGATGGTTTGGGTGGAGCCTTTGCGGTATGGGATGATCGCAGAAATGGAGCAGGCGACGATGATATTTATTCTCAATATATAAATGCTTCTGGTACAATCATATGGCCCACAATGGGAAATCCAATAAGTATCATTGCCGGCAGCAACCAAACAAGCCCTGTAGCAGTTGAAGGACAAAACGGAAGTATTGTAGTATCCTGGCGCGATAGCAGATCATCCGTTACTTTCGGAGAATTATATGCATCCAATGTGCAAAGAACTGGCTTGCTGCCCTTACAATTTCTGCAAGTAGCTGCACAGGTAAAAAATAAATTAGTTACCATTCACTTTACAACAGCAAACAGTTTCAATGTGGAAACTTTTGACATTGAAAAAAGCCTGAATAGCCGGGAATTTAAAACAATTGGAACAGTGGCTGCTTACAATACCCCGGCAAACAAAAATTACAGCTATTCTGATACCGACAAAGCAGAAGGGTCATTTTATTACAGAATCAAGGCCAACGATAAAGACGGCACTATGCAAATATCCAAAGTAGTAAAAGCTTCTATAGCATCCACCAACGGGGAAAATGTATCCATTTTTCCAAACCCGGTTAATAATATTTTACATATTGAAACCATTAAACTTGAGACCGGATCTTATACGTTTAGTCTCACTGATCTTTCAGGAAAAAACAGACTGAATACACGTTTTATTCAAAGCCAAAACAGACAATCCGTATTTTCAATAAACATACAGAATATTACCCATGGTATATACAAATTCCAAGTAATAGATGAAAAGGGACAGGTTGTTTTGTCAAAAAATCTAATGAAACAATAAAAGGCAATTGCACTTTTAAAAGTCTTAAAATCTAAAAAAATAAAAAGAAGGGATTTTTTATTCAACAGAAAGTCCCTTCTTTTTAGATAAAAAACTCATGCCTGCAATAAATTATCAATTATTAATTCTTACAACAACAAGAAAAACATACTAATTTTAATAAAAAGCACCTAAAAAATTCCTTATATTTTGTTCATGAAAAGTTGCAATACTTTCTAAAGCAATGATACCAGTAAATGCTCTCAAAATTTTCTAAAAAAAAAGGTTACTCTACACTGTAACAACCACTTTCTTAAATATGTAAATAATTTTAACTCAACTTTTCTACCTGCATATAATTCAATTCTACTGGTGTAGAACGTCCAAAAATCTTAACAATTACCTTCAATTTCTTTTTCTCATCGTTTACGTCCTCAATTACTCCGTTGAAATCATTAAAGGCACCATCAATAATTTTAATCGTTTCGCCCATAATAAAAGGTTCACTCATGGTGATGCCTTGATCACTCATTTCATCAACCCTTCCAAGCATCTTGTTTACTTCAGCCTTTCTTAAAGAAATTATATTTCCCTTAGAACCCTTACCATCTGTGAGAAAGTGCATTATATTACTGATTCCACTAATATGTTGCACCATATCATCAGTAAGTTTTCCTTCGGCTACTTCAATCATAAGATAGCCAGGGTAGTAGTTTTTTTCGCGCATTACTTTTTTACCGTTCAGCACTTTATACACTTTTTCCATGGGCAGAAAAATCTGCTTAACCCTTCCGCCCCAGGTTTGGCGAAGTAAGTCCTTGTCAAGATATTCTTTTAAAGACCTCTCTTTGCCACTAACAACCCTAAGGACATACCATTTACTTTCTTCTTGTTGTTCTATTTCTGGTGTATCCATTACTTAAATAAAGAATAAATAAGTTTAAGGAGATTTTCTGAAGCTATATCCATCACCCATACCATAGCTG
>Ga0105048_10015279_pt1 | contig 11920 bp, 9 predicted proteins | sample MAT05_FD_78382 | JGI IMG/M metagenome (GOLD analysis project Ga0105048, IMG submission 78382) | Freshwater microbial communities from Lake Fryxell liftoff mats and glacier meltwater in Antarctica - MAT-05 | ecosystem: Environmental > Aquatic > Freshwater > Ice > Liftoff microbial mat | place...
AGAGGCCCGCGAGGAGCCCGCATTCCGGGCCGCCCTGAAAGCCTTGGGCGGCCGCGCCGAAGAGGTCGCAAAGATCGAGGGCCTGAACTACTCCAAGGGCGACCCCATGACGCTCAGGGTCTATGTAGCGCCCGACATGGACACCAGGGAGATGCGCTGATGGGCCGGAAAATCCAGATCGTCGAAGTCGGCCCGCGCGACGGCCTGCAGAACGAAAAGACCCTGCTCGACGTTGGCCAGAAGCTGGAGATGATCGCCCGTCTGGAGGCCGCCGGCGCGCGGCGCATGGAGGTGGTGTCCTTCGTCAATCCCAAACGCGTTCCGCAGATGGCCGGTGCCGAAGAGATCATGGCCGCCTTGCCCCACGCCGAAGGCCGGTCGCGGATTGGCCTGGTGCTGAACGCTCGCGGCTGGGATCGCTGTGTCGAGGCCCGTTGCGACGAGGCCAATGTGGTGGTCTGCGCCAGCGACGGCTTCGGCATCCGCAATCAGGGTGCCTCAACCGGCGAACAGGTAGAAGCCCTGGCCGCCATCGTCGCAGCCCGCAAGTCGGGCGACCCGCCGATCTCCATGACCGTGTCGGTGGCGTTCGGGTGCCCTTTCGAGGGCGAGGTTCCCGAGGCCCGCGTTCTGGAGATCGTGAAAGCCGCCGCCGACCTGAAAGTGGCCGAAATCGCGTTGGCAGACACCATTGGTGTCGCCGACCCCTGGCTGGTGCGCCGCCGTGTCGAGGCCACCCGCAAGCTCATCGGCGACATCCCCTTGCGCCTGCACTTCCACGACACCCGCAACACTGGCCTGGCCAACGCCTTCGCCGGAGTGGAAGCAGGTGTCGACATCCTCGACGCATCCGTCGGCGGCCTGGGCGGCTGCCCCTTCGCCCCCAACGCTACCGGCAATATCGGCACCGAGGATCTGGTCTACATGCTGGAGCGCGCCGGGTTCGAGACGACCTACGATCTGGGCAAGCTCATCGAGATCGGAAACTGGGCGTCCGGGCTGGTGGGCAAGACCCCGGCAGCGTCGGTCAGCCGGGCGGGCGGGTTTCCGGTTCCGGCGTGATCAGGGCTTCGCGCCCACCGTAACAGTCACCGGCCGACTGATCGAATTTGCTGATCTCCGTTTGCTGTGTTACAGAACATATAAGGAACAATATACGCACTTTGTCAAATGAATTCCGCCGCTTCGTCGGTGGGACTATAAGTCTTTAACAAGTCCAGACTCTCGATCCGTTTCGCGCGAATCGAGAGCAAGGCCCGGCAAACAAGGGGAAATGACCATCGCAGACGGATCGATCCAAGGTATGACCCAAGACCGCTTTGCGGGTGTGCGGACCGCCTTTGAGGCCAACTTCGCCAACGGTTCGGACGTGGGCGCGTCGTTCTGTGCGACGGTTGAGGGCGAGACCGTGGTCGACCTCTGGGGTGGGTTCGCCGATGTCGAACGCACGCGCGCTTGGGAACGCGACACCATCGTCAACGTCTATTCGACCACGAAGACCATGACGGCGCTGACCGCGTTGCTGATAGCGGATCGCGGGGACCTGGATTTTGACGCGCCGGTGGCGAGGTACTGGCCGGAGTTTGCGGCCAACGGCAAGTCGGGCGTCAAGGTCAGTCACCTGATGAGCCATTCCGCCGGACTGTCCGGCTGGAAGGAACCGATCACCAACGACGACCTCTATGACTGGGACAAGGCGACGTCGCTGCTGGCGGCCCAGGCACCCTATTGGGAGCCCGGAACGGCACCGGGATATCACGCCTTGACCCAAGGCTATCTGGTCGGCGAGGTGATCCGCCGCATCACCGGGCGGTCGGTGGGAACGGTTTTCCGCGAGGAGATCGCCGGACCCCTGGGCGCGGATTTCCACATCGGGCTGCCGGCGTCGGAAGACCACCGCGTCGCCCACCTGATCCCGCCGCCCCGCGGTGCCGCCATCGCTGACGGTCCGGGTCAGACCGAGATTCAAGCCAACATGTCCAACAATCCTGGTATCGACGTGGCGGAAACCCGTACGCGCGGCTGGCGCGGCGCAGAGATTCCGGCGGCAGGCGGCACGGGCAACGCACGCTCGGTGGCTGAAATCCACACCATCCTGGCCAACGGCGGCGTCGCCAAAGGCAAGCGGTTCCTGTCCGAAGCCGGTTGCCGCAAGGCACTGGAGCTACAGATCGAGGGGACCGACCTGATCCTGGGCGGCCCCGCCCGGTTTGGAATGGGGTTCGGACTGGCGGGGGGCGTGCTCCCGCTGCCCAGCCCGAACAGCATGTACTGGGGCGGTTATGGCGGATCGCTGGTGATCATCGACATGGATGCCCGAACGACCTTCGGTTACGCCATGAACAAGATGGCCGGCACGACCACCGGCGACATGCGCGCGTTCGGTCTGGCCATGGCCATGTGGGCGGCGCTGGACAGTTAAGGCACGAACGCCGCCAGCCGCGCGTCCAGCCGGTCTCGCACCGTCGGCCATTCATCGGCCAGGATCGAGAAATATACGGTGTCGCGCACCCGCCCCGTCCAGGTGACGCGGTCGCGGCGCAAAATGCCTTCCTGCACCGCCCCCATCTTCAGAACAGCAGCGCGCGAACGGGCGTTGATGGCGTCGACACACAGTTGCAGGCGCCGGATACCGCTTTCAAACGCGTGGCCTAGCATCAGTCGCTTGGCGGCCGGGTTAACCGCTCCGCCGCGCAGGTCGGGCTGATAGTAGGTCGCGCCCACTTCCAGTTTAGCGTTGACAAGGTCGATGCCCAGATAAGAGGTCATACCGCCCACCTTGCCATCGACCATGACGGCATAGGCTTGGCTGACGGCGCTTGCCGACATGTCGCCAGTCATCAAGCGGGTCCAAATGGGCTCGAAATGTTCGTCCAGCATCGAGAACGGATAGAGCTCGTTCCAGGTCTGCGGATCTGCGGCGCAGGCGGCGCGCAGACCCTCCCTGTGCGCCTCGGCCAGCGGCTCTAGCCGGACAAACCGGTTCTCCAGTCGTGCGGGCTCAAGTTTCATCGGGGCCTCCAGAACCACGGCTGTAGACGACCCCCTCCGCACAGGAAACCTCCAGATCGCCGGAACCGGCCGCGGGAGGTCGAAAGATTTTTGAAACTTCGTCGTAAAATAATTCCAACCCGGGGTTGAAGTTCGGGCTCGCCAACATATTTCAGCTATGCCCATTTCTGGGCGTTTCCTCCCAAAGACTTTCTGGCCGGGCCCTGATGGACCCGGCCATTTTTTTGGATGCCAGCCCGATCAGAGCATCAGCTGGGCGGCCTGCACCAGATAGCTGATCCCCACAGTGGTGATGATCCAGCGGGTCCAGCGCTTGAAGTCCACGTCACTGACCCGGTTCAGGATCATTCCGCCAACCGCTGTGCCGGCCATCGATAGCGGGATGGCCAGGGCGAACACCCAGAGCGGCGGCATACCCACGGCCTGCCCGGTCATGAGTGGCGCGCCATAGACCATTATCTTGGCCAAATGGGCGAACACCTGGGTCGCCGCCTTGGTAGCGACAATGGCGTGGCGGGTCAGCTCGGTGCGCACAAAGAAGATGTCGAGCAGCGGCCCGGCGACGCCAGCGGTCAGGTTGAGGCCTGTGACCGTCAGGCCCGAGAGGAAGGCCTGGGGCGGCTTGCCTGCATCCAGATTGATCCACTTTTGCGGCAGCCACGTCAGCAAGGGCACCAGGCCCAGCAGCAGGAACAGCAACGGCTTTGACGGGGTAAAGCTGAGCAGGGCCACGACGCCACCCGCGACCAGCGACGCCAGCGCATACCAGCCGACAATATCCCATCGCACATGCTTGCGATGCAGGATCGCCCGCCAGCCGTTGGCCACCAGTTGCAGGATACCATGGGTGACGAAGGCGGCCTGGACGGGCAGGACGAAGGCCAGCGCGCCCATCAGCACCAGGCCACCGGCCATACCGAAAACGCCTGAAAGCATGGCCGTAATAAACGCCATGCCAACCACGAACAGGGCTGCAGGAAGGGTCATCGTCGGCCTCCGAAGTAAGGGCCCGCTTCGGAGGACGGGCACAGGCCGCCTTCGATCACGAACCCGAGCGCGTCGCGCGCGGGACTGGAGGGGCGCTGCGAACCTCGAAGGGTGAGCACCTAGTATTGACCCCACGTCTGCACGGGCAGACCGGGTCTTGGGCACCTCAGGCCGGAGCCGGGCGACAGGTATGCAATGTCTTGTCCCCGAGGGACTGGTGGCAGCTTAGCCTGATATCCCCGGGACGGCCAAGCTTGATCCGCACAATCAACCTTTACGGTCTGGCGCGGGACAGGACCAGCCACCCTTGCCGTCAGCGCGGGCCACAGCGGGATAGGGACACAGAAGTTGGGTCTCCTCGCCCTTGTCAGCCTTGGCGACCAGGCTAGCAGGGGCTTGCCGCTTCGTCACCCAGCGGTCCAGCACATCCAGCATGTCGACTTTCCCCGGCCCCGCCCCGCCCGAGCAATGCAGCACGCCGGGGATCATGTAGAGCCGGTAGAAGCCGGACGTATCACCCATGTGGGCGCGCATTTCGTCGTGGTAGCGGATGCTGCCCAGCGGCGGGATCGCGGGGTCATTCCAGCCATGGTACTGGATCAGCTTGCCTCCATGAGCCTTGAACGGGCTGAGATCCGCGTTCACGGCGTCCAGATCGGCGGCGACCTTGCGGCGGTCACGATCATACTTCGGCCCGAAGTCGGCCGTCAGGAAATCAAACGACGGGTCGCCATAGACGAAGTACTTCAGGAACTGCGACGAAATGCTGTGGCCGGCAGACTGCCCTATAGTCTCGAACGAGGAGCCGGTATTCCAAGCCTGAAAGCCGCCGGTCATCGCCTCGGCACCGGGCGTGAACCCCGGAAACAGGGAGCGCCCATTCGGCCCCGGGCGGCCCGCATACAGCGCCCGTGCCGACGCCACCTGCGGCGCGGTAAGGCACTGATCCGGCGTCGCGCCCGCCTTGCATTGCAGCACACCCGGATCAAAGCGGCAGGCCTTCTGGTCGCGGATGAAGGCACCGCCCGCCGCGCACGTCTTGAGCGCTGTATCCTGCAGCAGTTGCAGGTCGGCCAGTGCCAGATAGCCGCCGGGCCGATGCAGCATCTGTTGCATATAGGCCCGACCACCTGTGATCAGGGTGTTGTAGTTGGCAGGAGCCCCAGCAACGATCCCATCGAACACCGTCGGGAACCGCTGCGCCATCATCAACGCTTCACGTCCACCCGCCGAGCACCCGGCGAAATAGGATTGTTTCGGCCCACCGCCCTTCTGCGCTGAGATCAAGGCCTTGGCGGCGTCGGCAGTCTCTTTCAGCGACCGGGTGCCGAAGTCGCGGATCTTTTCAGGGTTGCCCAGCGCCCAGACCGCCGTCCGCCCGTTGCCAACATGGCCATCGTCTGTGCCCGCGGACGCGTAGCCGGTCTCGGCCCGCAGCCGGATCTGTGCCGACGGGATCGCACCCGCCAGACCACCGTTGCCGACCTGAACGAACTTGCCGTTCCAGGCCGCGCCACGCGGGATCAGCACCTCGATCTTGATATCCGAGCCCGGCGTAGGACGGCTGGTGACGGTGACTCTGCAGGCCTCACCGGACGCCAACACCTCAACCCTGGCCGACCTCACCTCGGCACGGGGCAGTTTCACCGCCATCAGGTCGGCGCAGGCGGTCTCGGCGCGTGCAAGAGCCGGTAAAGCCAACGCCAGCAGGGCACCCGTTGCGATGATCGACGTTCGCCTGATCAGCCCTTCTTCCCGATAGAGCAGGTCCAGCCGCCCTTACCATCCGACCGCGCCACGCCCGGATAGGGGCACAGCAACTGTGAGCCATTGGCCACCGACGTCGCCGTGACCGGACCCGGAGCATCCCTGGCCACCACCCAACGGTCGATCATCGCAAGCCAGTCGACCGTGTTCGGCCCGGCTCCGCCTGCGCAATGCAACATGCCAGGGACCAGATACATCCGGTAGAAGCCCGACGTGTCGCCCATCGTGCGGCCCACATCCTCATAGTAGAGGATGCTGGACTTCGCGGGGATCGCCGGATCGTTCCAGCCGTGGAACTGAATCAGCTTGCCGCCCCGCGCCCTAAACGCCGACAGGTTGGGGTTGGGGCTGTCGATCAGCGGGGCCATCTTGGTCTGGGCCCGGTCGAACTGGGTACCCACATCCATGGTCAGAAAATCGAACGCCGGGTCGCCATAGGCAAAGTATTTCAGCGCATTGGACGTGAACTGATACGAGGCTGCCTGACCGATCCTGTCGGCGGCGGGACCCGTCGTCCAGGCCTGCCAGCTGCCGCCTGCCGCCTCTGCGCCGGGACTGAAGCCGGGGAACACGATCTTGCCCGTCCGGGGATGGCGGCGGCCCTCATAGATCGTGCGGGCCGAGTTGACCTGGGGGCCTGTCAGACAATCCTCGGTCTGTCCCACCTTGCACTGCAGTCTGGCGAGGTCGAAACGGCAGGACGCCGGATCGCGCACGAACGTCTCGCCACCACACTGTGCCAGCACGGATTTTTGCAGCAATTGCAGCTGAGGCGTCCCGAGATAGCCTCCCGGCTTTGCCAGCGCCTGCTGGTTGGCCGTGCCGATGCCGAACAGGCGGCTCATATAATTGGCCGGTGCCCCGGCCACGATACCGTCGAAGTCGCCGGGATAGCGCTGGGCCATCATCAACGCCTCACGACCGCCGTCGGAGCAGCCGAAGAAGTAGGCGTTTTGCGGACCGTCGCCCTTTTGGGCCTTGATCAGGGCTTTGGAAATGTCCGTGGTTTCCTTCAGCGAGCGATAGCCGAAGTCGACGATCTTTTCCGGGTACCCCAGCGCCCAGGACGCCGAGGTCCCGGCGGCCCGGTGACCGTTGTCGGTGCCTGCCGCCGCATAGCCTGTCGCCGCCATCGCCTTCAGCCGACCTGAGGGAATGGAGCCCGCGAACCCGCCATTGCCCAGCTGAACGAACTTGCCATTCCAGGCCGCGCCCAGCGGGATCCAGACTTCAAGACGGATATCCGACGTCGGCGTCGGTCGGCTGGTCACCGTTAGTTTGCAGAGCGAAGTTGAGCCAGAGATCTCCGTCGTCGCCGAGGTGACCTCTGCGTGAGGCAGCGCTGTAGCCTTGAGGTCAGCGCAGGCAGTCTCGGCGTGCGCCAGCTGGGGCGCGCCCAAGGCCAGCACCAATCCTGCTGCCCAGATCAACCGCCTCATCACGAACCCTCCCCGTACCGTTTGTTGGAACAACTTCACCACACGCGCGGCGGTTGGGGAACCAGAGATAGCCATCCACCTAACTTTCCTCGTCGCCTTCTTCACCCTGCGCGGCGCGTTGATCGATATTGGTGGGCGCGGTCTTAACGCCCGTGCGATCTTCCTCGCGGGCACCCGACAGGATGTTGGCCAGGCCATAGTTGCCTTCGTGGCAAGCGTATTCGTACACGAGACCCTTGATCCGGGAGAACTCGTATTCGCCCCCCCAAGGCTGGTTGAACACCGTCGGATCCTCGACCCAGAAACCATAGTGCATGCGCCCGGCGGCGACGGGCGTGAAACGCTCGGTGACCTTCAGATTTGCCGACGCGCCACGAAACGACTGCTCGGGGTGAAAGTTGGTGGTCTCTACGACGAGTGTGTCGCCCTCCCACCAGCCGATGGAATCGCCCATCCACGGGCGCAGTGTGGCTGGCAGATGTTTGGCCCCCAGCCGCACGATCCGGGCGTCGTGCACCATCTCGACGACAATGGCGATCTGGTCGCGGGTCTGCACAAACTGATAGGTGTTGTTGTAGAGGCCGGGGGTCATAACCGGTCCGGATGACGTCCCGAACGCCAGCAGGCAGCGCTCGCCGAGCGCGCGGCTTTCGGGATTGTCGCTGGGGTTGGAGCCTTTCGGCAGGATGCGACCCGCCAGCGCAGATGCCTTGATATCCTTGCGCATCGGCACGCGGCCATCCGCGGGAACAGTGATGAAGCCGTTGCGACCCTCGCCCGCCACCCGGCTCACCACATTGCCCGGATCGGTCCAGGCGGCATTGTAGTTGCAGTTGGTACCGCGCCCGTCCGAGCAATCGGCCGGCAGATCGGTGACCTTGGCGGCGGGGTCGGTGGGCTTGTTGCCGAGATCAATCAGCGCCTGATTCCGGGACTCGATTTTGCGGACCTGCGGGTCGGTCAGGACCAGCGCTTCGCCATGACGCGGGTTGCGTTCCAGCCGGGTGATCGCGGCATTGCTCCAAACCCCTTCAAGATCGGGATGACCATCGGGGGTGCGTGGGGCCTTGTAAGTCGTCGCTGGACGCGGGGCCTGATCGGCCGACATGGCGGGTACCGCCAGGCACAGTGAAGCCGCTGCGACGAGAACCAGTCTGAACATTCAATGCCTCCCAAGCATCCGGACCGCGCGCAATCAGGTTGCGTCTTCGAAGGTCCAGGATGGAGCATAGAGCGCGAGAGCGCGACGTCTACAGGCCCAGCCGCTTTGCACGGCCCGCCACGGTCAGGGCCAGCCGCTCGGCGATTAAACGGTCGGGAGAACCCGTCGTCTTGCACGCCCGATCGGCGGCCAGGATTTCGGGCTGGATCCGGTCCAGTTCGGGTAGGGTCCAGGTGCGCGCTTGACGCAGAAACTCGCGCTCCTGTTTCCAGAACACGCCCGACGCCTTGGCCGCCTCCTGCAGGCCCGCGCCGGCCTTGGCAAGCGTTAGCACCCGGCGCAGTTTGCCCAGATGCATGCCAAGCGCTCTGACGGCGGCCGGGCCACTTTCACCCTCCTGGGCCGCGCGCCGCAGGCCGGACTGCGCCTCGCCGAGCCTGCCGCCAAACGCGTCGGAGGCGGCATCAAACAACGACGCCTCCGGCTCAACGCCCAGGAACTGTTCGAGGTCGGCCGGCCCGGCTGTAATCCCGCTGCCGGGACCCAGGAACAGCGCCAGACGCTCGATCTCCTGCCGCGCCACGCCACGCTCTTTTGGCATCCGGGCCACGAACAGGTTCAGCGCGTCCTGGGTCAGGGTGACATTGTCTTTCGCCAAGGTTTCGCGGACCAGTCGCGCCACATCACCGACCTCATCCTCGTAACAGGGGATGGTTGCGGCCGCTGCGACTTTCTCGGCAACCTTGCGCAGGGCCGAGTCGCGACCAAGATTGCCGGCCTCAATCAGGAAAAACGCGTCCGGGTTCAGTTCACCTGCGGCGTGACGGGTCAGAGCCTCGGCGGCCAGTTTATCGGCAGCGGGCTTTTCAGCGGCAAGGCGCAGGCGCACAAGCCTGCGACCTTTCATCAGCGACTGGGCGGCCAGTTCACTCTCAAGCCGACCACCGTCGTCCGCCAGGTCGATCTCGGTCAGAATGGCCACGTCAAACGGATCGTCAGGATTGGGAACCAGCTTCGCGGCCAGCTGGTGGCCCCGATCGCGGACCACGCCCATATCACGGCCATAGATCAGGGCGGCGCGCACACCAGCGTCCGGCTTGGCCAGAAACCGCTCGATATCAGGCCGCTTGGCGAGGATCACCGGGCGCTGGCGACTTTCGCGCCATTGGCCAGCCAGACTGCCAGTTCAAGTTCGATGCGGCGGGCCGCTTCATCGGCGGCGCGATCCTGCGCGTCCTGCTGCGCCGAAATTGAGGCATAGGGCTGGTCAGCACTGTCGTAGGTCAGCTCGACCCGGACCTGGCCGCGCTTGGCCAATGCTCCAGAGGGCGCATCCTTCAGCACATAGGTGGCGGTCAGCACATACTCATAGCGGGTGGCGACATTGTCGATCCGGACGCCACGCGGGTAGCGCGCCTCGGCCAGAGCCAGCTCCATGGTATAGCGCGGCGGTGCCGAATGATCCTTGGCCAGCGCGTCATCAAGGTGTTGGCGCATCAGATAGCCGGTGCGGCCGGCCGGTGCCGTCACCTGGATAGAACCCAGATTTTTCGACACATCGGTCTGGGCATACAGCGGCTGAAAGCCAGCGCAACCACCAAGCAACAGGCCAGCGGCCATCAGGCCGGATACGAGGATCTGTCTCATGCCGCTACGATATTCACGATGCGGTCCCTGACTACAATGATCTTGCGGATCGTAAGGCCTTCCAGACGCTGGGCGATCTCGGGATCGGCCATGACAATCTTTTCCACATCCGCCGGTTCGGCACCGGCGGGGGCAGAAATCTCGCCGCGCCGCTTGCCGTTGACCTGCACCGGCAGAATCTTGACCGCATCTTCGGTCAGGGCGGGATCAAACGTCGGCCAGGCGGCCTCGACGACCATTCCCATCCCACCGATCCGGACCCAGCACTCCTCCGCCAGATGCGGCGTGAACGGGGCCACCAGGCGGGCGAAAGCGCTTAGAGCTTCCTTACGTGCGATCAGCACGGCGTTGGTTGCGTCGGTGGCCGGATTCGCTTTCAGCAAATTGAGAAACTCATAGAGACGCGCGATCCCGGAATTGAACCGGAAGGTGTCGATGGCTTCGGTCACCTGTTTCACGAGCTTGTGCGTCGCGCGTTGCAGGTCCCTGTCTGGCTCGCTTGATGTCGGCGCATCCGGCGGCTGGCTGTCGAACTCGTCCCAGACGCGGTTCACGAAGCGCCAGGACCCCTGGACCCCGGCGCTGGACCACTGGCTGTCTCGCTCGGGCGGACTGTCGGACAGGACAAACAGCCGGGCGGCATCAACGCCATAGGCGTCAAAGATTTCCTCGGGCGCAACGGTGTTGCGCTTGGACTTCGACATCTTTTCGGAATCGCCGATTACCACGGGCTCGCCCGAGGCGATCATCGTCGCCCGCCGCGTGGACCCTTCGACCACGATGTCGACCTCGCCCGGCTCGACCCAGTCGCCGTTCTGGCGGCGGTAGGTTTCGTGGGTGACCATGCCTTGCGTGAACAGGCCCGCGAACGGCTCGCGAACGCTCAGCATTCCCTGGTCTGCCAGCGCCTTGGTGACGAAGCGGGCATAAAGCAGGTGCAGGACCGCGTGCTCAATGCCGCCGATATATTGATCCACAGGCATCCAGTAGTCGGCGGCGGCCTTGTCGATGGGTTCAACAGCGTCCGGGTTGGCGAACCGCGCAAAGTACCAGGAGCTGTCGACAAAGGTGTCGAGGGTGTCGGTCTCACGCGTTGCGGCACCCCCGCAGGTCGGGCAGGTCGTGTGTTTCCAGGTCGGGTGCTGGTCCAGCGCGTTGCCAGACTTGCCGAACTCAATATCATCAGGGTGCGCAATCGGCAGCTGATTTTTCGGCACCGCAACGACACCACAGTTGGCGCAGTGGACCACGGGGATGGGGCAACCCCATGCCCGCTGACGCGAGACCCCCCAATCGCGCAGGCGGAACACGGTCGCCCCCTCGCCGTCATCCTGACCTTCGATGCGCGCGACGGCTGCAGCCTTGGCCGTCTCGATATCCAGGCCATCGAGGAAGCCTGAATTGTAGATCGACCCTGGACCCACATAGGCCTCGGCGCCGATGCCATAGGCCTCGGCGTCCTCGCCGGGCGGCAGCACCACCGGCTTCACGGGCAGATCGTACTTGCGGGCGAAATCCAGATCGCGCTGGTCATGGGCAGGACAAGCGAAGATCGCACCGGTACCGTAGTCCATGAGGATGAAATTGGCGATCCAGACCGGCAGCTCCCAGCCCGGATCAAACGGATGCTTCACCCTCAGGCCGGTGTCGTAGCCGATCTTTTCGGCGGTCTCGATTTCGGCCTCGCTCGCCGCCCCCTTGCGGCACTTTTCGATGAAGGCTGCGGCATTTGGATCCCTGGCCGCGATCTCGGCGGCCAGCGGATGATCGGCGGCGATGCCCACGAAACTCGCGCCATAAAGGGTATCCGGGCGCGTGGTGTAGACCTCCAGACCCGCCGTCCGGCCCGGTTCGCTGAAATGGAACCTGAACTTCAGGCCTCTGGATCGGCCGATCCAGTTCTCCT
>Ga0105048_10015281_pt1 | contig 11920 bp, 14 predicted proteins | sample MAT05_FD_78382 | JGI IMG/M metagenome (GOLD analysis project Ga0105048, IMG submission 78382) | Freshwater microbial communities from Lake Fryxell liftoff mats and glacier meltwater in Antarctica - MAT-05 | ecosystem: Environmental > Aquatic > Freshwater > Ice > Liftoff microbial mat | place...
CCTTTATACAAACAAAATAAAATACATCACAGTGAAAAAAATACTTGCGTTACTAATAATCTGTTTTAGTAGAATTCAATTATTTGCGCAAAATATGCAGCACCTGAAGGTACAGCGGCTGAATGATTCCTACATTGATATCTAAATACACAACAAGTATTCGGAAAAGAAAATGCCTTTGCTGATCCTTTGCCAGGGAAACGGCTACGATTCAAATACAGAAGGCTTTTTAGGCGTTGCGGCAAAATTTGATGGGCAGGTAGGGGGGTTGATGATAGAAAAGCAAGGAGTACAATACGGTGATAAAGGCGATAGTTTGTCGGCTGTTTATAAAGAAAGTAATACGGTGTACAACAGGCTATACGACTATTTAAGAGTACTTCAACATTTGAAAAAAAATGCAGATTGGTGGAATGGCGATGTGTATGTTTTTGGTGGATCGGAAGGCGGTCTACTTGCGGGCAGCATGTTAGCATCCTATTACCCAAATGTAAAAGGGTTGGCAATTATTTGCTATGGTGGCGGACTTAAATTTGGTGAAGCCTGGTCCATCTCAAGTGGTCTGCAAAAGAAGTTGGAAGGGGCGGATAGTATTGCTGTGAGAACAGAAGAATTGGCAGTAAAAGATACACTTGATAGTATAAGACAACATAGCACATTTTAAAATCATTTAGCGGGGAGGATAATACTTATGCCTGGTGGACCTCTGTAATGGATTTGCGCCTATCAAATAGTTTGGTTGATTTAGACATACCCATTTTTGTAGGGCAGGGTACAGAAGATATTGCGGCACCACCAGTATCTGCAAAAAAGCTACAGCAGCTATTTCTACAGGCAGGTAAAACCAATTTGTACTTAAAAGAATATGCCGGTTATGATCATTCCTTTACCGATCAGGCACATAAAGATCATTTGGTGGAAGTTTGTATAGATGCAATTTCGTGGACACTGAAGAAATATGAATGAAGAACAGTAATGTAATGAAAATTAAAAGTACTGATCATCATTATCCATACTTACTGTGCCTGAAAAGATGCATTTCTCTTCAAATCTAGGTTAACCATTCAACTTGCCTTACAAACTACACAATCGGTTTTAGAATAAGTTTTATTATCGGAATTAGTGAAACCTAAGTTCCAGTTCCGCATAATTATTAGTTTTGGTTCAATGAGACCCGAAGATCGGTTTAGAATATTTTGGCTTTAGATATCTCCACGTCTTTCCTCCATCCATCACTTAAATGCCACAAGGTATTAACAATCTTTACATAGGTGTATGCTTCACAGTTTAAATCTCCTCTAAGTACATATATACTACCATATAGGTATTGCTATCTGCCATACACTACGAATATACAAGAAGAGTAAAAGTTATAAATAGTTTTGTAGTATCAAACTATTGGGAGTAAATGCTCCTACAAAATAATTAGATCTTAATATTTTAATAATATGATAAAAAGGTCCAAGTCAACAGCATTACGATTTACACGTTCCCTGGCAATGGGGGTTATATTAAGCATGCAGTTGTTCTACAGTATACATGTTTTTGGAACCTGGACGGTTGAAAAATATTTTTCAGGGCCGGAGACGACCAGCACCATCCTATTACATAATAAATGTGCCATCATTGGCAGTACCCACACCCTTCGACCCAATACAACTATTACCGGTTTAGGCGATGGTATTGACGGTACGAAACTCAGTGGAAGCTTTATGAATTTTTTCGACGGACATATTCCTGGGATGATAGTTCTTGCGGTTATATCAGGGAGCCTTATTTTCTTCTTTCGTACTATAAAAAAAAGGAACCCAGGTAATGTATCCGCAGCCAATATCAACACCCACTAAAGGACTATAAAAGGTGGGCTGGTATGCATTTTACAAATTATTTTTTTAAATATAAAACCCAACACATGAACCGAGCAATTAAGCTTACCTGTCTCGCATTTTCAGTTGCTTTTACCTGCTTTTCTGCATCTGCCCAATTGGGTGGATTTGGCAAAGGAAGAATAAATGCAAGATCAGTAGAAGCTGTCCAAAAAGGTGCGAAGGCACTCACCTTCACAAATGCTGATGCCATAAAGTTATCCAAAGAAGGGGTGGTATGGATGGATGATCACAATCCCGTAGCCGCTGCGAATGATCCGTATGCGATCAGGTTGGAAAGGATTTTTGGCAAACATAAAAATGAAAATGGGCTTGCCTTAAATTATAAAGTGTACAAAGTAAAAGATATCAATGCTTTTGCATGTGCTGATGGTAGTGTAAGGGTTTTTTCTTCATTGATGGATATTCTTACTGACGATGAATTACTTGCAGTAGTAGGGCATGAGATTGGCCATGTTAAAAACGAGGACACCAAAGATGCGATCAAGTCTGCCTATATGCGTGCAGCCATCACAGATGCTTCGTCTTCTCAAAGCGGTGCTGTGCGGGTACTTACTGACGGTGAGCTTGGAGTATTTACCGAAAACTTTCTGGGCGCTTCGCACAGCCGCAAGCAGGAATCGGAAGCTGATTCCTACTCGTATGAGTTTTTAAAGAAACATAATTACAATGTGGTAGGTGCCTATTCGGCTTTTAAGAAACTAGTGCTATTATCAGGAGGCGCTGAACCAACAATATCGAAAAAAATGATGAGTTCTCATCCTGATAGCGAGGCCCGTGCAGCAGAGGTAAAGAAACGTGCAGAAAAAGATGACACATGGAAAGATCCGGGAACCATCAGTTTGCCAAAAAAAAGGCTGACGTCCTAACAGCGACATATAAATTATTGCATAATGCTCCACTTTAACCATTATTGACGCAGCATTTTTATGTTTCATTGCGGGGTGCTTCTAATTTGGCTATGTTGTTGGTTGCGGTAGTTCTTTTTAACTAGTTGGCCCTTAAAAAGCCACTAACCACAGTACAGTATTGAGTTGTCCACCTCTATGGGTATAACATATTTGCAAGTTGTTTCAAAAGCGATCAAAAATCTTGCAAATCTATGGATGCTCAGCACCAAGGAACATACCCCGCAGCCCGGCCTGTTAAATACCTTGGCCGACCAGTAGGAACAGAAGCACTCCATGTACCAGTTGGCCAACGCCATACGATGGCAGGTCTTCGACGATGCCTTCAAGGAACATTACAGCGAAAAAATGGGTGCCCCTGCCAAGCCGATACGGCTGATGGTATCGCTGCTCATATTGAAATACGTGCGCAACCTAAGCGACTAGAACATCGTGGAGCATTGGGCGGAGAACTGCTACTACCAATACCTCAGCGGGGAGCAGGTGTTCCGGCCCGGCATCCCCTGCGTGCCCACCGAACTGCTGGCCTTGCGCAAACGCATCGGCGAACCCGGGGTGGAACTGATATTAAAAGAAAGCATACGGGTGAACGGCACCGGCAAGAACGACACAGGCAGCGGCACTGTGAGTGTGGACACCACCGTGCAGGAAAAGAATATCACCTACCCCACGGACGACAAACTCTATAAAAAGATCATCATCAAATGCAGGGCTATCGCCAAGAAAGAATCGTTGGTCGTGCGCCGATCTTATGTGCGGGTGGTCAAGAAACTGGCGTATGCCCAGCGGGTCCGCAAAAGGAAGGGGGGTGCCAAGCAAGCACGCAAGGCGGCTCGGAAGATAAGGGCCATAGTATGCAGGCTGGTGGCGGAACTTGGCCGTAAACTGCCATTGGCCAGGCTGGGCTTTTGCCTTCCCAGCCTCAATCTTTTCCGTCGGGTGCTAGAGCATAAGCGCGGCGATAGCAACAAGATCTACAGCCTGCACGAACCCGCCGTGAAATGCTACAGCAAGGTCAAGGAGCACAAGAAGTTCTAGTTCGGCAGCAAGGCCTCCATACTCGTTGACCAGGTAACGGGTGCCATTATGGGGGCACTGAACTTTACCGATACGCTACACGACCCCAAGACCATACCCGAGGTGCTGGAGCAGTACGAAAGGCTTAACGGGCAAGAGGCCAAAGAGGTATTCGTGGACAGGGGGTACAAAGTAGCAAATAAATATACGTCTTCTAATGTATATGTACCTATCACGAACAAGGATATCACCAAGAAGCAACAGCAGAAGCACAGCAAGCGGGCGGGCATCGAACCGGTGAAAGGGCACCTGAAACAGGACTACCGACTATGCCGAAACTACCTGAAGGGCACCATCGGCGACAACATGAACGTCATCATGGCCGCCGCCGCAATGAACTTCAAGCGACGAATGAACCTCTGGCGTACAGAGGCAAACCTACGTTGGCTATTGCTCCTCAACTACATCATCGGGGCTTAACGGAATTTTTATGCCCAAGATCTAAAACCGACTTTTTGAGGGACGACCAAATAGAGACCTGACAGGCTTACGGGAACTACGCATCGAATCCAGAGAACTTAAAGATCTGTCTCCGTTGAAAAAGCTGGTCAATCTGGAGACTTTGTCTATCCGTACAAATGGTAGAACTTTAGCTGTCATTGAACAGTTGATCAGCCTGAAGACGCTGCACCTGGACTGGGTTAAAACCAGCACTATAGGTGTAAATAAAGTTGTCAATTTTGCCGCAGGGCATTCATCACCGCTTCTTTTCTTCTTTTGGAAATGGCGAGGTGTTTGCCGTCGCTCATTTTCACCATTCCATCCCGGTCTACACTAGATACATATTTGGCATTTACCAAGTAAGATTTATGGATCCGGAGAAAACCATGGTCGCACAGCAGGTCCTCATAATCGCCCAAGGTTTTAGAAACCAGCATAGGCTTGCTTTTTGCGAAAATAAAACGGGTATAATTGTTCTCTCCTTCACAGTAGAGTATTTCCAGCGGCTCATAGAAGAATACCCCTTCGCTGGTAGATAATGCCAGCTTAAAATTTGTAGGATCCTTTTGTTGCAGGTTGCTTAGTAGGTTCGATACCAGTAATTGCTGATTTTGGTTTTGCTTTTTAACAATGTGACGGTTTACCGCATTTTGAAGGTCTAATACATCGATTGGTTTTAGCAGGTAATCTAGGGCGCTAAAACGAATAGCCTTAATGGCGTACTGGTCGTAAGCTGTGGTAAAGATCACATCGAAGCTGCTATCTGTGGCCATATTTAGAAAGTCGAAACCGTTTAGGTTCGGCATTTCAATATCCAGCATCACAAGGCTTGGTTCAAAAGTTTTCAGGAGTTCCAAGGCCTGCTTTGGGTTGTCACAGTACCGGATATCTGTATGCGCACCGATATGTTTTTCTATCAGGATCTTAAGAACATTTCCTGCAGCCGCTTCGTCATCTACAATTAATATTTTTATCATGTTGGTTGTTTGTAATAGTTATTACCGGCCTTCTAAATTTGAAGGAAAGGATAATACAACAATAGTTCCTGCAGCATTGCCTGCTGCGTCCTTTTTATCGGTTGTGTGTACCCTTATATCTGCTTGCAATTGCTGGCTCAATACGAGAAGGCGCTGGCTTAGCATGATCGTGGCTTTGGAGGCATACTGGCTACTACCGATCTTCTGTTGCTTAATAATAGCCGCTTGCTCCCTGCCAATGCCATTATCTTCTATAGTAATAAAAATATGCCCATTCTTTTCTTCATAGGTAATTTTCAAGATTTTTTCCCCGTCTCTATTTCTCAGGCCATGCCATATCGCATTTTCTACGATCGGTTGTGTTATCAGCGATGGGATAATTACTTCATCGATATCAATCATCGACGGTATATCTATGGTGTAAGAGAATGATTTGCTGAAACGGAGTGATTCTAACGACAGGTAGAGCTGCAACATTTCTATTTCTCTACTTAATGGGATCAGTTCTTTTTCCGAATTGTTCAGTACCATTCGTTGAAGCTTGCTAAACTTGCTCAGGTATTCATAGGCGGCATCTACCTTGTTGGTGAGGATGCATTCCTGTATGGCATTGAGACTGTTGAAAATAAAGTGAGGGTTCATCTGGCTTCGCAATGCTTCCAGCTTCGCTTTCGACAGCTGTTCATTCATGCTGTACATCTCAAGCCGGGTTTGCTGAAGGGATCGCTCAGCTTCTATCGATTTTATTTTGGTGCATACAAGCGTAGCAATGGTGGTAAGCAACTGTACATGCTCCTGTGTATAAAAATGCTTTTCTGGGTGTTCACTGTCTATTACTCCGATTAGTTCGTTGTTATATATCAAGGGCACAGTTATTTCACTTAGTCTCACCAGGTCGTCCGGGCGGTAGCGCTTATCTATCATAGTGTTGCCAATTAATACAGGCTCTTTATGGGTTATAACGTACCCAACCACGCCCTGCCCAGGCGCTACCTCAAATACACGATCTTTAATATCCTCGACCGAGTTCTTTGGTCCATACCCAGCTTTCTGGAGCATCTTGGTTTTATCTTCGTTCCACAGGTAGATCATGCAATCCACAAAACCGAGGCGGCCTATCAGGTTCTTAGCTACATCCCATAACACATCCTCTGTATTGTTTTTATCGATCAGCGACGAAGAAAAATAATTTATGATCTGTTCAAGCTTTAGCTTACTCTTTAATTGCGCTGCGCTTAACTGTTGCAGTTTTAATTTTTCTGCTTCGATGGTCTTAATATTCTTTTCCCGCCATGCAATGAACAAGTAAATAATATAGGAGAGTAGTACAGCAACCAATGCTATAAACCACCAGGTTTTCCAGAATGGTGGGCTGATGGTAAAAGGAATACTCAGTTCTCTTTCCACTGTATTACCATACACATCGGTGGCTTTTACTTTTAAGACATATTTGCCCGGTTGTAAGGAATTAAATGTGACTTCCGGGCGATTGCCAAGATCTATCCATCTTTTGTCGTTACCCTCCAACAGGTAGAAATACTTTACTTTTTCAGGCTCCGAAAATTCAAGCAATCCAAATCTGAAATATAATCTGTTTTGTTTGTAGGATAGTACTGGCAGGCCCTCCGAAATATAGTTTACGCTGTTGCCATTTACCTGCACCTCGTTTAGGTGCAGTAATCTTTCTGCTATTTTTTGTTTAAAAAAGCCATCAGGGTTTATATTGACCAGCTTACCACCAAACAGAAAATAGATATGCCCGTCTTTGGCCTCCAGGCTGCTGCCAAAATAATTGCTCAGCTTATCCGGCGATTCAGGGAACACGTTCAAAAAAGTATTTTTTGCGGGATCGTACACGTTAACGCCACCCATTGAACCTACCCATAACCGTTTCTTAGAATCAGAACATAACGTGAAGCTGAAATCATGCAGCAAGCCATTCGCTGTTGTATATATAGAAATATTTTCTGTGGCCAGGTTGTATTTTATCAGTCCATTCTGCGAAGTGATCCAGATATTGCCCATCTGATCGTCTGCAATATCCCGGGTATTGGTATAGGTAAATTGTAGGGCCCGTAGTTTGGGCAGCAGTAAAATGGTATCCATTTTCAGCGTCGCCAGATTACGTTTTACCAGGTTGTCATTTTCCAGCAGAAAGAATAAGGATCGATGGTCTTGTGACACACAGGCTTGTTTTGCAAATCCATTTCCGCCGATCTTTTCGAGGCTGTCAGTGCCGTTGTAATAGTAAATATGACCATCTGCCTTTTTAAAATATACCGACGCTTCTTTATGCTTAAATACCCACGCTACCCGAGATGGCGTATGCATTAGGAGTTGATAGGGCCGTTCTTCGGGCGGCCGTAGGTTTAAATGATGTAAAGCAGTATCAGCGGCTCTTAACGTGTAATTATTGCCGATATACATGCTGCCCTTTTCATCATTGTACACATAGCCATACCCGCTGGAAGATGAATCACTTACAGGAAAATACCTGTTGGTGCCATTAAAGATATTGTAGATAAATAAGCCACCTGTATGGAATGGCGCAAAAATATTGCCTTTGTTGTCCTGAGAAATAAGGGCTGCAGGGAAGTTGATATTGATAAACTCTTTTCTATCGCTTAAATATTGCTGCTTAATAATACTATCGTAATAGTTAATAATAAAAATGCCATTGTTGGTGGTCACCCACATTCTTTTTAAATAGTCTTCACAAAGCGAATACACATAATCCGATTGGATGGAGCTGTTTGCATCCTGATACCGTATGGGCGTAAATTCATGTTCGGCATTGTTGAACAACATCAGTCCGCCATAGCGAAAGCCGATCCACACATTGCCTTTATGATCTGTGGCAAGTGAGTAACAGCACCGCCAGGCATCTTTGGGAAAAGTAAAGTTAAAGGAATCCAGTTTTTCTGTTTCCATGTTGTATTTGATCAGCGTGGAATGGTTAAATATAAAATACAGGTTTTTAGACGAATCAACACACAGCTCACTCTGAGCAACTGAATGCAGGCCTTCATTAATTATAAATATTTTTTTGTGCTGTGGATTATTATACTGATGGATAAATTGGCGAGTAGCAAAATCATAAAACATAATATAACCTCTTGCGAACATCCAGATACCTGCTTTGGTTTTTACCGTACCCTTGTACAATAGCTGGTCGTTAAGAATACCCTTACCCGTTTTATCGTTGGTGGGCACCTGGCGATAGTGGCCAGAATGATAATCGATAATAAACATAGCCGCATTAGTCGCAACCCATATATTGTCAACGTCGTCCTGAAAAATGGAAATGATATAGCCTATCCGGTCATCATCAGTGTTGTTAGGTTGTAGCTTGTAGTGCTCAATGACACCTGTTCCGGGGTCTAGCTTGTCCAGGCCGCCTGTCGTTCCTGCCCATATATACCCCAGCCGGTCTTCAAATACGGCATGCATTTCTTTACTGCTGAGCGATGTAACATCAGAACCAGATTTGTTATAAACTTTTATAGAAGTGCCTTCATGCTTATGCAGGCCGTTGTAACTTCCAAACCACATATTGTTTTGACGGTCTTTTATTAAGATGGTTAGCTGGTTGGTGGTAAGACCTTGGCCTGTGGTAATATGATAGCTTGTTTGTGCAAATGTGTTTGCAACACATAGCACAGCAATAACTATGATGGCGATATACAGCGGTCTGGCGATACAATTAATTTGGGGATAAAACTAACCAATAAATGGTTCCTGCCATTTTCATTGCCTCATCACTTTTTCCCATTGCCTAATTGAATGCATGGCCGCAAATACAATTGTTGCCATTGCATCAATACAAATTACGCATGCTAATTGGTGGCCTACTTTGCCTATTTGATACTGGTGCTGGCTTAGTACCTGTTGTAGGTTTGCTTATCAACTAAAAATGAGGATGCCCGAACTAAGCGATACAATCATAGAGAAAACAACCGAGCTGGAAGCAGAGTTAAAAAAAGCTGGTTTATGGCAAAAAGAAATGCCTATGTGGGTGCATGGTTTTAACGACGACCCCAACAATGGAATTAACAACTTCTCCCATTGGCTACAGTTCGTTTTTGTACCCAACCATTTACAAAAAAACAAAGCCCTACCCGCTACAGAAAAGTATTTAATAGTACCACATGCCCTAAAATATTTTGGCGATGATGTACAAAAAGGAAAGCTGTTGCGGATACTGATTGAACTTGATTCATTATTATAAAAGCATCAACATGAAAAAAAATTAACTGCCCTTTTAATTTTTTGTTTGCCTGTGTTACTCTATGCACAAAATGTGGGCATTGGCACTACCGCACCCCACGCCAGTGCACAACTTTACATTACCGCCAACAATAAGGGAGTATTAATTCCAAGGGTTCAATTAACCAGAATAACGGATGTAGTTACTATTTCATCGCCTACAAGATCGCTGCTTGTTTATAATACACTTAGTGAAGGTAGTGGAGCTACCGCCGTAATCCAGAGTTTTTATTATTGGAACGGCTTTTTGGGGGAATCATTGGCGACCACAAGCAACATTGCGAACAGTGCCTGGTCGCTTGGTGGTAACACAGGCACCAACGCCAATTTAAATTATTTGGGAACTACAGATTTGCGATCTTTAATGTTTAAAGTAAGTAATAGCAATGCAGGTTACCTGGGCATTAACGGTAATAGTTTTTGGGGAATAAGCAGTGGCAAATCTTCTGCCGGAGCCAATAATAGCGTAAATAATGTGTACGACGAGTTGGGCCGAATATTGACTGTTACTTACGCGGCCGGCAGCAAAAAAAAGTATAGCTATACTACCGGCAAAGTCTTCATTGCGTCGTTTGATGCGGCTAGAGTAGTCGATGGAGGCTTTACTTTTCTCTTCAATACTGCCGGACCTGCTGTTGAGTTTTACAATAATTACGATCCGACTTATAAAACCCTTTTTGCTTACAACAATAGCAAGCAACTAATGGGTGAATTTTCGGAGCACCTTGGCGATACTACTTTTAAAAATTACCACATGTACAATGCCGACGGTAACCGCATTGCGGAGACTACATTTAATGGTACCATTTTTAATAGCCGGAAATATGTGACACCGACGTTATATCAACCAAAGAAAATGTAAACTGCGGCGTAACGATGTACGGATTATCTAATAAGAACCCCTTGTTGCAATCTACTAATAAAGTCAGCACCAGCAAGATTATCCCAACTTGTTACAGCGTTCCCGTTACAGATGCTTTAGGGAGGATCACTAGATCTGTTGTTACCAGCCAGGGTGCCACTACAACATTGGAGTATACTTATTTCTAGCTGTCGATGGTACATATATTGCAATTGCACAAAGAGAAATCTAGTCGGTATTGTGGTGTTTGCAATCAGTAAGGCCATAATGGTCGCTGTCTCCCTGCTCTAATGCATTAAACTTCCCGTTGCCTCAATCAAAAGGAACACGATTGCCGTATAATAGTTCGATAACCCCATTGCAGAGATTCAACGACGCTACTTAAATAAGGTATTTTATTTTACAGTCCCGAACAACAAAGTAAAAGCTGTAGTATAATTAAGGGCGTTCACAAAACAATAATCAGAAGACATTTTTTTTAAAATAAAACCCATCCATGAAAAAATTAATTATTATCGGTATTGCATTGCTTGTTACGTCAAAAAGTAATGCGCAAAATGTAGGTATCGGTACTATCAGTCCTTTAATGAAACTGCACATTGCAAAAGCAGATAGTGCAGTAGCCTTGCTGGAAAATACACAGGCATTAAATACCAATGTAAAGACGGCACTGTATTTTAAAACAGGAAGTGGCCCATTTCCTTATACGGGAGCCATTAAAACTACGGGAGAGGGTACTGACCTTGCAAGGTTAGGGTTGTTCTCTTACACTTCCACATCACCTAACCAGTTACTGGAACGGCTCAGTATTACGGATGGTGGAAATGTGGGGATTGGAACCATCAAACCGGCTGCAAAACTTGAAGTAAACGGGAATGCTATCGTAGTTGGAGATGCAACCGTGAACGGAAATGTGAAAATGAGTGCTGGCGTCAGCTTTCCGATCAAAGTGATAACCAGTAATACATATACAGTACTTCCATCCGATTACACTGTAGTGGTAGATATGCAACAGGACACGACGAGATCTATGCAGGTATATTTGCCCACCACTGCTGTAATTGGTAGGGTACTGAAAATAGTTGCCATAAATATGGGGGAACAATTTGCGAATCCAAATCTTGTATATCCTTTTAAGGGCACAGTGAGTATTTATGATAATACCCAGAATCTAAACTGGCGGCTACAGGCTTTGTCTTTTTATTTAGTTAAAGAGATCCGATCAACGTTCACCTGCGATTACGCTTATGCTGACTATCAAAAAATTATAGCATGTTCGCTACAGTATGCAGGTGCGGCTGTAGGGTGGGTCGTTACAGATTTAAAGTCTGAAAAATCCAGTGGTGTTTTCCATATCTACTAAATATTCGCCCTCAATTAATTGACTGATAGTAGCCTAGTCTTAAATGGTAATGGTAGCTCCGAAAATGAGAGATACGACTACAGAAGTTAGGGTTGGAAATACCAGTTTGCCACCGTATAAGACTAAGACCCAAAACATGA
>Ga0105048_10015283_pt1 | contig 11919 bp, 9 predicted proteins | sample MAT05_FD_78382 | JGI IMG/M metagenome (GOLD analysis project Ga0105048, IMG submission 78382) | Freshwater microbial communities from Lake Fryxell liftoff mats and glacier meltwater in Antarctica - MAT-05 | ecosystem: Environmental > Aquatic > Freshwater > Ice > Liftoff microbial mat | place...
AGCCGACGACCGAGGGGCGATCTGGTTTTCACTCCCTGTGCGACCAGGCGGCACGGATGGCGACGCAGGCCCTGCAGCAGAAGGAAGCACTGCTAAAACTTTCCCTGCGGCAGGCGGAGCTGCGCATCCAAACGATCGTCAATCAGCCCATCCCGCCGATGGAGCGGACTCGGAAGATGCGGGTATGGACCTATCCACGCCATTGGTACGATGGAGGCCCGATCCGGCCCAATTTTGCGATGGCGGACATTCGGACGACGCAAAAGGCGATGTACGACGAATACGAATACATCCGATCCGAATCCAATCCGGATTCGATCTACCACGGACGGGACCTCGAATACAACGCGCTCACCCGTTACTTCTACAGCGACATGACGCTCCCCAAAAAGAAACTGAGCGAGACCGAGATGGTCGAAATCAATGCCCATTTCCGAACGATCGCCCGTTGTGAGCGGGAGCTGGCTGCGCTGGTACTGGCCTCGTCGGGCCCCCCGGCCGCGCGGTGAACTGAAGGGTGTGGAGGTTGTCCGAGGGAGGGAAAGGAGTTTGTGGCGGAAATGAAGGAGCACGCTCTCACGTGCCCGGTTCGACCGCACCGCTTTCGACTTGAAGCGAAGATGTCCGCGTCGTTTTCCCGTCTCTACCCTTCGGCCGGGATCAAGCGTGCAGTCAGTGGAAGTCCTGACTCCGGTCAAAATGCCACGCCGATGGTGGTGCCGGCGGTGTCGTTGACAAGGGAGACGGCACGGGGAGTCCGATGTCATCACGCCTTGTCGCGCCGGCACCGGCCGGAATCAGCGCTCGTTGGAAGCGTAGTAATTCAACCGCTCCTCATCGACCTCGACTCCCAGTCCGGGAATCTTGGGCACGGTGGCAAAACCGTCCTTGATTTCGATCGAGCGCGTGAACAGTTGCTCACGGAAGGGATTTTCCACGTGGTCAAGTTCCAGCATCGGGGTTTCCGTCGTGCGCCCCCATGAGGCATCGGGCAGCAATGCAAGATAATGCACGGAGGCCGCGATGACCAGACCACCCGCCCAGCAGTGGGGCATGCATTGGATGCCCCATAACCGCGCCATCTCGGCCACGAAGAGACACTCGCCGATGCCTCCCGCGATGCAGACGTCCGGCTGGACGATCGCCATCGCCCGTCTCGAGATGGCTTCCTTGAACTGGGCGCGGGAAGTGAGTCCTTCACACGCGGCAATCGGGATATCCAGCTTGCTCGTCAGCACCTCGTAGCCCGCGTAGCCTGGAGAGCTCTGAGGCAACGGTTCCTCGAACCAGTAAAAATCCTGCTGTTCCAGCTCGCGCCCCATTTTCATGGCGGTGCCCAGCGAATACGCACCATTGCCGTCGGCCATCAGTTTGACGTCCGGTCCGACCGCCTGACGCACGGCCTTGATTGCCAGGAGGTCATCCTTGATCGATTGTCCGCCGATCCGCATCTTCATGGCGCGGAATCCACGGCCCATCAGCTCCGTCGCCTCACGCGGGTAGTACTCCGCAGGATTCTCTCCCTCGATGTAATTCATCGCGGAGGCGTAGGCGGGCACGCGCTCGCGCAACCGACCGCCGTAGAGCTCGGCCACCGGCAGATTCAACGCCTTGCCGCGCAGATCGTCGATCGCGATGTCAACCCCGCCCAAGGCCATGCCGTTGCCAAAATTCTGTCCCCACAACTCGCGCCACAATGACCGGTGCATCAGCGGATCGCGTCCGATCAGGATGGGGGCGTATTGCTGCTCGATCAGCTCGCGCACTCCGGTGAACGCCACGGCCTCGCCCCAGCCTGCGACGCCTTCGTCGGTCTCGATCTTGACGATCAGGGTGGTGCGGACCCGATAGTAAAAATTCGCCGGCCCGGTGGGGCGCGACATGGGATGCTTCAGGAGGTACGTCTTGATTGCCGTGATTTTCATGGGAAACGAGGGAGTGGGCGGTTGGCTGGAACTAAAGGGGAGGGGGGATGGCTCCTGCGTCACGCGGTGCCGAGCAGTCCCGGGAAACGCATTTTGATTCCATTCTCGCCGGTCACGCCGAGAAGCTGTGAACCGATCCGCACAAAATGTCCTCCCGCGAGGCCTGTGGGCAACTGGCCGACGGTGTCTGCCGTTCCGCCCGGGACATCATAGCGGAGGATGCCGCTCTCGAACTTGTCGGTGTAACCGCCAAAGATCAGCAGCCCGCTTTCATCGGCCAGCCCGGAGCCGGCGCGGTTGGCAAAGGGTAAGCGGCCCAACACCGTCCAGTTATCGGTGGACGGATCGTAGGCGATCACTTCGTCGAGGTTCCTGACCGAACCGTGTTCTGGGGCACAGCCTCCGGCCACGATGATGCGTCCGCCCACCACCCCGACAGAGAGGTTGAAACGGCTCGGCCCGGGCATCGGTGACCGGGGCTCCCAACGACCGTCGGGCTTGGCGGCCCACACCGTCGACGTGGCCAGCGAGAACTCACTGCCGGTGCCGCTCAGGCCGCCCAGAAGGTAGAATGTCCCGTCGATTACGACTACGCTCGACGAACGCCGGGGCGCGGGCAGCGCGAGATGGGCCGGTGCCGTCCAGAGGTTATCGCACAGGATCCACACGTCAGTCGCGGCGGCACCCTCCGCCCCTCCCCCGAACACATACAACGCCCCGGCATGCGCCAGCGCCGCAGCGTCACCGCGGGTCCGGGGCATCGGCGACCGGGCGGACCACTGGTTGACGACCGGGTCGAAAGCGTCCACCCGTTCGCTCCAAAACTTCCGGCCTTCGTGCCAAAAGGTTCCGCCGGCCACCACGAGTTCGTCATCGATGACGCCGACGGCACAGCCGGCGCGCGGCAACGGCGGCGGGGCGAGTTCTTTCCAGACAGACAAATCGATTTTAGGCATAAAGGCGGGGTCAGGTTGCAGCATTCAGGTGTGATCCTTCACGGCGTCCTGTTTCCGGACGAGAGAGTTGACGACCCAAAGCAGAAAGCCGCACAGCACGGCGCCAAAACCTGCGGCGGTCAGGATAAAACTGAAGCCGATCTGCGCATCGCGCAGGGCCCCGACTCCGTAGACGGCGAGCCCTCCGCTGACGGCGGCAAACAGGTTGAGCACACCCATGGCGGTGGCCCGATAGCGCGAGTCGACCATCAGACAGGTGATTGGCATCATGTTCGCACCCAGGAACCCCATCGCGAGACCCCAGAGGCTCAGGCTCGCCAGGGTGAAGCCGAGCATCGGCGACCACCCCGTCAGCCAGAAGGCCGGGGCGGCGCACACGATGGCGGCAGCGGGTATAAAAATTCGGGCGCGCGGATTGCGGAGGCTCACGCGATCCGTCCAGTAGCCGCCGGCCAGGAGACCGACGATCTGGGCAAAATATAGAAACCCGAGCGCGGAAAATCCCGCCGCGCCCTGCCCTAGGTTGAACTGCTCCCGCATCTGCGTGGGCATCCAACCAATGATCGTCCAACTGACCGCGCCCTGCACCCCCACGCACGCCATCATGGCGTAAAAGGGTCCCGGACGCCCGAGGAGGCTGCGCAACGCTCCGCCCAGTCGGACCGGCTCCGTGGTCCCGCTCGAACCCTCGCGCGGTGGATCGCGCAACGTGAAGTAAAGCAGGATGCCGAGCGCCAGGTTCGGCAGGCCGATGACGACGTAGGCATGGCTCCAACCGGACTCCGCCGCCAGCCACCCGCCCAAGCCCCCGATCGCCGAGCCGCCGATCAGGCCGGTCGCATGAAGTCCCGTTGCCAAGGAGCGGGTCGGCCCGCGGTGATAATCGACGATCAGCGCGACCGCGGCCGGGATGTAGCACGCCTGGCTCAGGCCCAGCAGGATCCTCAGCGCGAGAAACTGTTCGAAGGTTTGCACGTAGGCGGTGAGCCACGTGATGGCCGACCACGCGAACAGACTGACGATCACCACCAGCCGGCGGCTGAAACGGTCGGCGAAAAACCCGGCGAAGGGACTGGCGAAGGCATAGACCCAGAGAAACCCGGACGTGAGCAGCCCGAACTGCGCGTCCGTCATGGGAATCTCCTCGAGAATCGAACCGCGCATCGTGGTCAGCATGGTGCGCGTGAGATAGTTGGAACCTCCCGCCAGCCAGAGCACCGACACGGCGATCCACGCTGCGGCTGGCAGCGGCAGGCTCGAGGACACCTGTTGACTGGAGGTTTTCGGCATGGTCACGATGGAGGCGCTCAGTAACCGAGCCGCTTGTTGGTCCGATTGAGCAGCGGCCGTCCCTCGTGGAACCGACGGAGATTCTCGGCGAAGAGATCCATCATCGCCGCCCAGAAGCCCTCGAACGCCCCCGCCATGTGCGGCGTCATGATCAGGTTGGGGGTGTCGTAGAAGAAGTGCCCGGGCGACGGCGGTTCCTGCTCAAAACAGTCCACGGCTGCGCCGCCAATGTGGCCGCTGGCCAGCGCATCGGCCAGCGCGCGTTCCTGCACGATGCCACCGCGAGAGATGATGACGACCCGTCCGCCCGGTTTCATCAGGTCAAGTTCCGCTCGTCCGATCATCCCAGCCGTCTGCGGAGTATACGGGGCGGCCACCACGAGCACGTCGCACTCGCGCATCATTCCGGCCAGCTCCGCCGGTTGGAACCAGCGCTCCGGGAGCGAACCCTCCGCATCCCCCGTGCCGGGCCAGCGATTGTAGCCGTCATCGCGCCGGGGACCGGGGTCGAGGGCGACGATACGCATGCCCAGCGCATGCAGCTGTCGCGCGCACTCCCGGCCGATGCTGCCGTAGCCGAGCACCCCGGCCGTCAGCCCGCGCAGCAGCGTTCCCCGGAATTCCCAGCGCGATTCGGGCCAGTGGCGCGACCGTTGGATCTCGCCCAGTTGCGGCATGCAGTGGACCAGCATGAGCAGGTTACCCATGACAAACTGCGCGATTGGCACGCCGTGGAGTCCGCTGGCGGTCGTGACCACAATGTCACTCTCCGCGATCGCCGTCTTCGTCACCTGATTGGCGCCGGCGGAGACCAGTTGGATCCACTTCAGCTGCGGACAGTCCCGCAGGTCCTTGGGAACTTGCAGGTCTGTCATCAGCACCGAAACATCTCCGAGATCCGTTTCGGCGACCGCGTCGTTGCCAAACGCCTCGACGATCTCGACGCCGGGATACGCCTCCCGCAAGGTGGTCAGCTCCTCGCTGCTGGGGTGATAAGACACGTCCTTTTGCAGGAGAATCTTGAGGGCCGGGGTCTTTGAGTTCATGTATCCGTTCGGCGAAGTTCCACCACGCGGCCCGACTGGCTGGACGTAAGCATGGCCAGACAGGCGGCTAGGCCGGCACGACCGTCGGCCCCCGTAGCAACTTCGGACGGCTTGCCATTGAGCCCGTCGATGAAGGACTGGATCTGGTCGATGAACGCCTTCATGCGCCCGATTTTGTAGGCTGACTCCGGGTCGTCCGCCATCACCGGCGGCTGGTTCGAGACGAGCCGCCAGCCCTTCTCCCGGTCCGTGAGGTGCATCTCGCCAAACCCGTCCATGTCGAGGCTGCCACTGCTGCCACAGACCATCAGACGGGCCATTTCGCCATGAAAGTCGCCATGCGAGGCGATCGTGGTGTGCACCGAGCAGATGGCGCCGTTGGAGAACTCGAGGATGCCGACCGTGGTGTCCTCGATCGGACGCCCCGGCGAATACGTCCGGCTGAAACCGGCCACCCGGGTGACCTCGGCGCCGGTGGCCCAGCGCATGGCATCGACCCCGTGCGGCAGGCCGTCGATGACAAAACCGATGGTCTCCGGCTGGTTGACCCAACCCGTTTTGTTGCCGCCAAAATTGCCCGCGTTGGCGAGTTGCCGGATCATGGAGAAATGCATGCTCTGCACCTTGCCGATGGCCCCGGCGGCGATCAGCTCCCGCATTCGGGGCAGATTGATCCGGAAGCGCAGGTTGTGGGCGACCGCCGTCACCAAGCCGTGCTTGGCGGCCGTGGCCAGCATCAGGTCGCAGTCCTCGAGCTTCGTGGCCATGGGCTTTTCGATCAGCACGTGCTTGCCACCCTCCAGGGCCAGCATGACCTCGGTGACGTGGCACGGGTGCGGCGTGGTGATGACGATCGCATCGATGTCCTTGCGTTTCATTAACCCCTCCAAAGTGGGCTCGAAGGCGGCGCCACAGCGCTCGGCCAGGCCGGCGGCGCGGGTGCCGCCCCAGATGGCGACGAGTTCCGCCGATCCGCTCAGATGTTTGATGGCTTCGGCATGGGTGCGTCCCATGTAGCCGGAACCGGTGATGCCAAAACGTATTTTTTTCATATTTTTAGGGTTGGGATTGAGAGAAGCGTCAGGAAAGTTTGCAGGCCACCTGGGCTAAAGGCGCAGGAGGACGAGCAACACCGGCCAGGGTGCCAACGCCGCGCCAGAGTAGGCCGCCAGCACCCAGGCCGGCTTGCCACGGGTGGGCCACAGACTGAAGAAGCTGCTGCCAATGATTGTCGTCACCAGAGCCACCGGTGAGATCCATTGGAAACTGAGCCGCGCTCCGCCCGTGATCACGTCCCAGTAACCCACGAGCGCAGCCGCCCCGAAGCTGTAAACCAGGCCGATGACCGCACCAAAGGGCGTTGCGAAGGGAACGCAGAAGGCGAGAAAGAAGAGGCCGAACAACGGACAGAAAAACAGGTTCAGCGTCTTGTTGCCGACCTCCATCAGGTTGCCGGGCACCGCCGCTACCAAGGTGCTGCCGGCGATGGTAATCAACCCGAGCCCCAGGGCGAGCCAGCGCGCGGTCCTCAGCCGAGCGGCATCCGTGCGAGGAACCTCCGGACGGAAGGTGTCCGCAAAATCCTTCGAGAGGACGGTGACCGAGGAGTTGATGCCGGAACTCAGGCTCGACATCGCCGCCGCGAGCACGCCCGCGACCAGCACGCCGGGCAGGCCGGTCGGAAGAAAGTGGCTGATGAAATGCGGAAACATGGCATCGCCGTTCTCGGTCAGCGTGAGATGAGCTGGAAGCGCCTCAGGATGTTTCCGATAGAAACCGAGCAGGGCGAGCCCCACCAGACAGAGCGACACCGACACCACGGCACCGGCGACGCTCTTGTGCCAGAAGGACCGGCGGGCCGCCGCCACGTCCGGCATGGTCTGGTAGCGCTGGACCGCCATCTGATCCGACGAGGTGAGACAGATCCACAGGATGATGCTGCCGAAAAATGTGCCGACCATCGTCACGCGCACATGCGGATCCGCACTGAAAAAGGGCTGAGGCGCCCAGTGCGGCGCCCAGACGGATGGCCACCACTCGCCGACCCCTCCCATGAGATAGGTGATGTACACAACAGTGGCCACCGCCCCTAGCAACATGACAAAAAACTGCAGCACATCGGTCATGACCACGCCCTCGATGCCGCCTGACAGCGTGTAAACCGTTGTCACGAGGCCAGTGACGATCGAGATCGGCGTCACCCAGCCAGGATCCCAGCCCATGACGGTCACCAACACGAGGGACGTCGTGTACAGCATCAGCGCCATCCAGAGAACGCGCGTCACAATGAACATCCCGGAGCCCAGCAGGCGTACTCGCCGGCCTAGGCGGGCTTCCAGGAGCTCGTAGGCGCTGGTGACTTTCATCCGCATGATCACTGGGATGATTCCGTAACCGACGATCAGGTAGACGAGCGGGACCGTCGCCAGGTTGACGGCGATAATCACGGGACCGTTCTGCACGATTTCGCCCGGCGAGCCGAAATAGCTCAGGGTGCTGTATAAGGTGGCGAACAGCGAGATACCGACCAGCATCGGCGACAGTCGCCGGTTGCCGACGAAGTATTCCTCGGCCGTGGTCTGTCGCCGCGAATAATAAAACCCAATGCCGATCAACGCGGCGACGTAGACCGCCAGGACCAGCCAGTCGGCGCCGCCGAAGCCTCGCGGTACGGCCTCGCCGGATACCGCGGCGACCGCCCACGAAGGAAAGGCCGCCCACAGAGCCAGGAGGCCGAGCCCCAACCCAGCCTTTCGCCCCGGAGCTTGCGAGGCCGACGGCCCCGGCTCGCCGGAACGGAACAACGTGATTGGAGTGACGAGAAGCATGCGACGGCGAGCCTACGCCGGTTTGACGGGCCGGGTTTCCTGCGACGACGTGACCATGGCCAGACAAGCCGTCACCCCCATGCGTCCGTCGGCCCCGCTAGCGACCTGCATCGGGCGGCCGTGAATGCCATCGATGAAGGACTGGATCTGATCGTAGAACGCCTGCATTCGGCCACCCTTGAATGCTTCGGCGGGATCGTCAGGCAGCACCGGGGGCTGCGTGGTCACCAGCCGCCAGCCTTCGGCCCGGTCCGTCAAATGCAGATCCCCAAACGAATCCATGTCGAGGCTGCCGGCGCTCCCGATAATGCTGAGCCGGGCCATCTCGCCCGGGAATTCTCCGTGCGCCGCGGTCGTCGTATGCACCGAGCAGATTGCTCCGTCCGAGAATTCCATGATGCCCACGGTGGTATCTTCGTTCATCCGGCCCGGCGTGAAAGTCCGGCAAAAACCGACCGATTTCGTCACCTCGGCCCCGGTCGCCCAACGAATCGCATCGATGCCATGGGTGAGTCCGCCAAGCACGAACCCAACTGACTCCGGCAGGTTGACCCAGCTCATCTTGTTTCCACCAAAGTTTCCCATATTCGCCAGTTGCCGGATCATCGAGTAGTGCATGCTTTGCACGCGCCCGATCGCTCCGGTCGCGATCAACTCCCGGGCGCGGGGCAGGTTGTTCCGGAACCGCAGGTTGTAGGCGACCCCCAGCACCTTGCCCTGCCGGGCCGCGGCGGCGATCATCCGGTCGCAGTCCTCGACCGTCGTCGCCATGGGCTTCTCGACCAGGACGTGTTTGCCGGACTCCAGCGCCATGACCGTTTCATTTGCATGGAGATGATGTGGGGTTGTCACGACGATCGCATCAATGTCCCGGCGCGCCATCAGAGCCTCAAGGGTGGGTTCACACGTCACCCCCAGACGCTCGGCCAGGCCGGGAGCGCGGCTGCCGCCCCAGAGCGCGACGAGTTCCGCCGCGTCGGCCAGGTGCTTGACCGCCTCGCCGTGAGTGCGGCCCATGTAGCCGGATCCCGTGAGGCCGAAACGAATTTTTTTCATCGTGAAAACAGCTCGATCGCCGGGTGGCTGGGACGATCAGGCGTGCCGCCCGAGTAGGACGGCGACACCTACCCAGGGAAGCAGTGCGAGCAGGGTGTAGCCCGCCAAGATCGGCGCCGGCTTGCCGCGAGTCGGCAGCAGGCTGAAGAGACAGCCGGAGGCGATCGACACCGTCAACGCCATGGGGGCGATCCACTGGAAGCTGACGGCCGGACCGCCGGCGAACACGTCCCAGTAGCCGACCAGCAGGGCCGTGACGAAGCTATAGAGGAAACCCACGATCGCACCAAAGGGCGTGGCAAAGGGGACCCAAAGGGCCAGGAAGAAGACCCCGAACAATGGGCAGAGGAAAAGGTTCACCATCTTGCCGCCCAGCTCGACCAGATTGCCCGAGATGAGATCGGCCAGCAGACTGGCGGAGATGGCTGCGATCCCGACGCCCATCGCCAGCAGGCGGGCATGTTTCACCCGGGTGGATTCCTTCCGGTGTTCGTCGGGCGCCAGTGTTTCGATGAAATCCTTGCTTAGGACCGTGGCGCTGGAGTTGATGCCCGAGCTGAGGCTCGACATCGCGGCCGCAAGCAGGCCGGACACCACCAGACCCGGCAGGCCGATGGGCAGGAAGTGGCCGACAAAATGGGGAAAGAGCGTGTCGCCGTTTTTTGCCAGGGAGAGATGCTTGGGCACAAAGTGTGGATTCGTCTGGTAGAAACCCAGCACGGCATAACCCACGAGGCCGAGGACAACGACGACGGAGCCGGCGGCGATGCAGTTGTGGAGCAGGGCGCGGCGCGCGGCCGCCACGTCGCGGGTGCTCAGGAAGCGCTGGACCGCCATCTGGTCGGACGTCGAGGTGGCGACCCACCAAATGATCGCTCCGGCGAACGTGCCGACCATCGTCACCCGCACGTGGGGATCCGCGCTGAAAAACGGCTGCGGGGCCCAATGCGCCGCCCACGGCGCGGGCCACCACGCCCCGACCCCGCCCATGAGGACTGTGATACAGATCACGGTCGCAATGGCCCCCAGAAGCAGGATGAAAAACTGTAGCACGTCGGTGATCACGACCGCCGAGTATCCGCCCACGAGCGAATACGTCGTGGTGATCAAGCCGGTGATGACCGAGATCAGGGGAATCCAGGCGGTGTCCCACCCCATCACCGTCACCAGGATCAACGACGTGGTGTAGAGCATCAGTCCCATCCACACGAACCGCGTCATCAGGAACGCTGCCGAGGTCGCGAGCCGCACGGGCAGACCGAGGCGCTCCTCCAGCAATTCGTAGGCACTGGTGACCTTCAGGCGCATGATGAACGGGATCACCAGATAACCCACGACCAGATAAACGACCGGAAACGCCACGAGTGTCGCACCGAGGTAGACCGGTCCATTCTGCACGATCTCCCCCGGCAGTCCGAGGTAGGTCAGCGTGCTGCAAATGGTGGCATAGAGTGAAATCCCGACCAGGAACGGCGACATGTTGCGGTCGGCCACGAAATAGTCCTCCGCCGTCTTCTGCCGGCGGGAATAGTAGGCGCCGATGCCGATGAGCGCCGCGGCGACGCCCACGAGCACCAGCCAGTCGACCGCCCCCATGCCTCGCAGCGGCGCTTCGCCGGTCTCCGCCGCGAATGCCGTGGCCGGCCCGGCGGCCGAAGCCAGCAGCCACACCCCCGCGCGAAACCCGGTCGGCCCGCGCCAGCCACGCGGTCTCAACTGACGGTTACTCACGGAGGAGGGCCGAATCATTTCCAGAGAATTGACCGGTCGATCGATCCGATGCTGGGACACCCGAGAAGGGACATGGCCATGAGCAATTCCTGCTGGAGAATCTTGAGCACATGGGTCACGCCTTCGGCCCCCCCGGCGGCCAGGCCGTAGACATAAGGCCGCCCGATCTGCACCGCGGCGGCACCTAAAGCGATGGCCTTGACCACGTCCGTGCCACGCCGGATGCCGCCGTCCACAATCACCGGCACCCGGCCGGCCACGGCCTCGACCACGCGGGGCAGCGCGTCGATCGTGGCCGGTTGGGTGTCGAGACAGCGGCCACCATGGTTGGAGACGATGATGCCTTCCGCACCGGCTTTGATGCCGGTCTGCGCATCGGCGGGGTTCATGACCCCCTTGAGGAGCATCGGCACCTTTAGGAAGGAACGCATCCATTCGATATCCCGCCATATCAGATTGGACGGGCGCACGAGTTCGATGGTCTGTACCGACCCCGGCTCCTTGATGCCCACGTAATGGGGATAACCTACGCCTGGCGGCAGCGTGAACGGCGTCCGCATCTGCCGGTTGCGGGGCCCGTCGAGCGGACTGTCGACCGTCACGCAGATCGCTTTCGCGCCGGCAGCCTCGACGCGTTCGATTAACGCCCGGCTGAGGCCACGGTCCTTAAAGATATAGAGCTGAAACCACACCGGATGCGAAGCGACCGCCATCACCTCCTCGATGCCCGTGTTCGATCCGGAGCTCAGGACCATGGTCGCCCCGAAGGCACCCGCCCCGCGCGCGGTGGCCAGTTCGCCTTCGGGATGGGACAGCTTTTGACCCGCGGTCGGCGCGAGCAGAATCGGTGTGTTCATCTTCTGGCCCAGGAGCGTCGTCGAGCAATCCAGCCCGGACAGATCCCGGAGCACCTGCTGCTGAAGGCGGATGTCGCGGTATTTCTCATGGTTCCACCGAAGGGTGATTTCATCCGCCGCGCCGCTGGCCACGTACTCGTAGACCGAGGGCAGCATCACCGTGCGCGCCAAGGCCTCGACATCGTCGAGGTTGAGGAGCCGATCGAAGCGCGCATCCGGTCTGGCGGGGG